>ERZ802830.1061-NODE-1061-length-26836-cov-15.7537_pt1 | contig 26836 bp, 25 predicted proteins | sample MGYA00345654_ERZ802830 | MGnify/ENA primary metagenome ERZ802830 (study PRJEB30503, sample SAMEA104212375) | marine metagenome | biome: Westerlies Biome; feature: [SRF] surface water layer (ENVO:00010504) within the epipelagic zone...; material: water...
GGCATGATCTCTCCTATTATTAGTTTTTATAGTCAGGCTCTTCTTTGTCTAAAATACGTTTTAGGGCTGCAAAATGCAGATCAGAGGCGTCATAATCTATCCACTGCTGAGCTGTCTTTTTAGCTACTTTATCGCTTACAACATGAATTTTTTTTCCTGTTTGGTATGCTCCAATGAGTGTTTGGCACGATCTCTCAAAATAATATAATTCATCAAAGGCGCTCGCGACTGTTCTAGCAGCAGTCAAAACGCCATGATTTCCCATCATGAGAACTGGATTGTCACCCAGAAGGGTACTCAATCTTTCTGCTTCCTGTCCTAGACCCATTCCACTAAAGTCCCTATCAATTGAAACTCTGTCATAAAAACGCATTGTGTTTTGATCGATCGGCTTCATTTCTTTGTCATCTAGGGATGAAAGAATGGTTGCATATTGAGGGTGAACATGAAGGATGCAGCGCGCCTGTGGGTTGTTTCGATGTAAAGCGCTGTGAATAGCCCAGGCAGTTGGGTCAGGAGCATTTGGCTGAGACATAGTATTCTTATCGTTAGCATCGATCAGTATCAGATCGCTAGCGGTAATTTCGGTGAAGTGCATTCCAATCGGATTCAGTAAAAACTGAGATCCACTCTCATTAACCGCCAAGCTAAAGTGATTCGCAACTGCCTCATGCATATTGAGTCTTGCAGTCCACCTAAAGGCGGCAGCAAGGTCCTCTCTTTCCTGTTTAAAATTGTTATTCATGGAGGCTAAGTTTAACCTCTTAAATTAACGAAGGCAAAACAAATATTAGTTACGCGTCAGGATTTCCAATGGTTGTGGTGTAGCTGAACATATCAGCTCTTCCCGTAGTAATTCGAAACTCTACAAGGCCTTTATCCTTAGCGTAAGAATGACGATTTAAAATAACGACAGGGTCACCTTTATTGATATGAAGTGTTTCTGCTATTTCATTGTCTGAGATTCCAGCCGTTAAAACCTCTTGGGATGAAGTAATTTGTGTATCAAACTGTTTAAGAATAACTGCATACAAAAGGTCAGGGATGTGAATTGATGAGTCTTGCAAGCCTTCAACTACATTGGCAACCCACCATGACTTTTCAACAATAATAGGACTTTTTTTGTCAATATAGCCAAGCCTCTCAAGATAGATCACTTCATCACCCTGATTGATCCCTAATTGGAAGGCAATTTCAGCAGAAGCCTTCTCTTTAACTCTAATTGGAGTTGTCTTAAAAATACGAATCGATGACCCATCTTGTTTTCCGTAACTAAAGAAGTTAAATATACTGTTATCAAAGCCATGATCAGAAACGTATGTACCTTTGCCATGGTGTCTATAGAGTACTTTACTGTTCTCTAGCTTATCGATTGCCTTCCTAACTGTGCCTATACTGACATCTAGCTTTTTTGAGAGCTGTGACTCTGATGGAATCAAATCACCAATAATGAGCTCACCGCTATTAATTTGATTGTTGATGAAATCGATTACTTTTTGATAGAGCTTTTGAGACATAAATCTTTATTAGTATTTTTTTTGTAATTATTTTAAATATTATTTTTGTCTGGTTTATGTTGATTTAATCAGCAATTTTTAATCTTTGAGCAATTTATTTTCTGTCCAGTTAATTTTTTTTATTGACAATTAAATATTGCAAGTGTAGCATGCTTTACTCATATATATGAGTTTTTGTAGTCATATATATGAATTAATATGTGTTTATTAAGGGGACACTATGGAATTCTTAAATTATTTTGATAATGTTTTCACTGTTTATCATATAGCGCTTCTAGTCGGCGGTACATTTGCGGGTATTATTTTAGGTGCACTGCCTGGATTAAGTCCTACAATGTCAGTTGCACTGCTTATCCCTTTTACATTTCACATGAAGCCTGAAAGCGGCTTGATACTTCTTGGAGCCATGTACACAGCAACTGTTGCTGGAGGTGCAATTAGTGCCATATTGGTTAACGTTCCAGGGGCCCCAGCTAATATAGCCACAGCAATGGATGGACACAAATTGGCTCAGAGTGGTAAGGCTAAAGATGCTCTCCATTACTGCTTTATGAGTTCATTTGTTGGCGGTATTTTTGGCGTCTTCATACTTATATTTTTTACGCCGCCTTTGGCAGCATTATCACTTAAATTTATGTCAACAGAGTTGTTTTGGGTGGCTATTTTAGGTATTACCATTATTGCCACTTTAGATGCCAAATCTGTCATCAAAGGTCTTATGTCAGGTTTATTTGGACTCATGCTAGCGACCATTGGCGAGCATCCTACAAGCGCAATGGAGCGATTTGTTTTTACTGATCACTTAGAAGGTGGGGTTCATATTGTTGTTGGACTTATTGGTCTGTTCGCAATGCCACAAGTTTGGAACCTTTTAGAGAACTTTTATGGTCGAAAAAATGAAGTCTTCTCTGCTACAGGTGACTCCACTTTGACGCAATCTTTTAGACTGGTTTCTGGAAAGATAAAGGCTCTATCAATTGGCTCAATCATTGGTTCAGTGATTGGAATTATTCCAGGGGCAGGGGGTCAAATTGCAGGAATTGTCGCCTACGATCAATCTAAAAAAGTGAGCTCTAATAGGTCAAACTATGGAAAGGGTGAGCCTGAGGCAATTATTGCAGCAGAGAGCGCCAACAACTCGATGGTTGGTCCTTCATTAATTCCGCTTTTGACCTTGAGCATTCCAGGAAGTCCAACCGCAGCCGTTCTGCTTGGTGGACTTCTAATCCACGGAATCTTTCCTGGCCATGATATTTTTACAAAGAATACTGAGGTTGTTTGGACATTCATTGACTCTTTAATTATCGCTCAAATTTTAATGTTGATCATTGGGCTATTTTTGAGTCGTCATAGTAAATGGATTATGAAGGTGCCGGACAACTACATGGCTGTTGGTATATTGCTACTAGCAGTCTTTGGAACTTACAGTATTCAAAATGACTACTCTGATGTACTTATCATGTTTGTATTAGGTACTTTGATGTATTTTGGTAGCAAGGCAGGTTTTAGCCCAGTTCCTGTAGTTCTTGGTTTAATTTTAGGAACGATGACTGAAGAAAAATTCCTATTAGGTAATATGATTGGCAATGCAAAAGGTAGTTCATTCCAACACTTTACCTCTGGAACAATCAATATTGTTTTAATCACTCTATGCCTAGTTTCAATAGCTTATGGCATTTATTCGAGTCGAAAATCTAAATAGAATTATGAATAGACCATTTAAAATTTCTACAGTTCTAATTACTCTTTTTAGTGCGTTTCTGGTTTATGCATCATTTGTTTTGGGAAACAATGAGGATTACCTTTTTCCAAGGCTGATCTCAGGAACAATTGCAGTGCTTTCCTTAATGCTTTGGTTTGAGAAGGGTGAAGCAGATAAATCCACTAATTTCAAAGATTTGATGCCAGGGATTGCTATTGCAACCGCATTTATCTTGTCACTAAAAATTCTAGGCTTTTACTTAGCCTCAATGATCGTATTCTTTACGCTTGTGATGTATTACAGCAAGCCTACAGAATCAAAAGACTTTTGGCGTGTGTTACTCATAAAACTGGGTGTCACCATTGTGTTCTCTCTCACGCTGTATGCGCTGTTCACTTTACTTTTAAAGGTTCGCACACCAGAAGGTTTGTTTTAATAAAAAAGGAGAAGTAATGAAAATTGTTAATATTACAAAAGTAGCCTTACTGGCGATTGCATCTTTGATGCTAATGCCAGCTCAGGCTGACTACCCTGATAAGCCAATTGGCGTCATGGTAGCTTATGGCCCAGGTGGAGCAACAGACTTCCAGGCTAGGATTGCAACGCTTGCATCTGGTAAAGAAGGGCTTATTGGTCAACCGATCTACATCCTTAACAAGCCAGGCGCTGGTGGAAGAAAGGGTTGGAACTGGTTTGCTAGTGAAGCTTCACAGGATGGATATATGTTAGGTGCTTACAACGTCCCTCACTTTATTGCTCAGTCAATTGTGTTTGATACAAAATACAATATCGACAATCTGGAGCCGATAGGTAACTGGGGAGCAGATCCTGCAGTGTTGATTGTTGGCAAAGACAGCCCATTCAATACGGTTGGTGAATTGCTAGCTCACGCAGAAGCAAACCCGGGCGCTGTTACAATAAGTGGTGCTGGAAAGTTTGTGGGTCACCACATCGCTTTCTTGCAGTTTGCAAAGGCATCAGGTGCAAATCTAACTTACATTCCTGCTTCAGGTGGTGTAGATGCACTTAGAATGGTTAAAGCTGGCGAGACAGTTGCCGGATTTAATAATCTTTCTGACTCAGCAAGAAGTGCTGCAGATCTTAAGATCTTAGCAGTGGCTGACCTTACGAGACATGAATACCTTCCAGACGTTCCTACGCTCATGGAGAGTGGTGTTGATGTTGATGATTCTAGTGTTAACTTCCGTGGCTTAATGGTTCCAGCTGGAACGCCTCAGGATGTTATAGACTATTTAGCTAGTAAGGTGCCTGATATGTTTGGTGAAAAGAAGACGGTTGGCAAGATGAAGGCAACTAACTCACCAGCAAGAATAATGAATAGAGACGAAGTGGTAAGCATGTGGAATGAAAGACAAGCCTACTTAACGGGTCTTTTAGCTGGTCTTCAATAAAGTAAAATTTATTGAAAATATACATTACTAGGGAGTTTGAATAAGCTCCCTAGTTTTTTCTCTTAAACTGATTCAAAATGAGCACCCAACAAAACACATTAATAGAACAGCTCGTCATAGATGCTAGACAAGCACAAAAGACCATTAATAACTATTCTCAAGAGAAGATTGATGAACTCATTCTAGCTGTAGCCTGGGAGGTTATCCAGCCAGAAAATAATCAAGAACTCTCCGAGATGGCAGTGAATCAGACTGGCCTTGGAAATGTTGAAGATAAAAAACGAAAAAATAGGCGCAAAACTATTGGACTTTTAAGAGATTTAAAAGGTATTAAAACTGTTGGCATTATTGATGAAAATTTACAAAAAGGGCTTGTAGAAATCGCAAGGCCAATTGGTGTTATCGGGGCCATTGTTCCATCTACAAATCCAATTGCGACGCCCCTGAATAAAGTGATCAATGCCCTAAAGTGCAGGAATGCAATTATTCTAGCGCCATCACCCAAAGGCGCCAAAGTGTGCTCCAGAGTTGTAGAATTAATTCAAATTGCATTGGTGCGTATTGGAGTGCCAAAAAATATCGTCCAATCTTTGCCTGAGCCCATCAGCAAAGAGGATACAAATGAATTATCAAATTTAGTTGATCTCATTGTAGCTACTGGTTCTCAAAACAATATACAACGAGCTCTCCAAAGTGGGACGCCAACTCTTGGGGTAGGAGTTGGCAATGTTCCATCAATTATTGATGAGAGTGCAGATCTTAAAGATGCTTCTCACAAAATTATGACCTCTAAGACCTTTGACAACGCAACAAGTTGTTCGTCGGAGAATAGTCTAGTAGTGCATGAAAGTGTCTACGATTCTATGATTGACTGTCTCACCAATGAAGGTGGATCCCTATTAAGTCACGATGAAAAGCTAAAGCTCCAAGGGGCTATGTGGAACGAAAAAGGAGTTATTAATCGCGATGTTATTGCAAAAACAGCTGCTGAGATTGCCAAGCTTGCTGGTCTTCCTAATAAACATCAAGATTCCAAATTCTTAATGATCGAGGACAAAGAGATTGGTCCAGATTTTCCATTCTCAATGGAAAAACTATCACCCGTTTTGACTGTATACAAGGCCAAAGACTTTGATCACGCAATCAAGATTGCAACTGAAATACTTGATAATCAGGGAAAAGGACACTCTTGCGGTGTTCATAGTCAAAATGAGGACAACATCTTTGAACTGGGAATGAAACTCCCAGTATGCCGAATTATTGTTAATCAGGCTCACTGCTTCGCGACCGGAGGTAACTTTGATAATGGGCTGCCATTCTCATTGTCAATGGGTTGCGGAACATGGGGAAATAATGTGACCGGTGAAAACTTGAATTATAAGCACTACCTAAATACAACAAAGATTGTAAAAACCATTCAAATAAATGAGCCATCAGATAAAGATATTTTTTCAAATTACTGGAAAAAATATTCTCTTCAGCACTCCACAGTAACTGAACTGGTAGATCAATTTGCACACGAAACGCCGAACAAAAACTATCTTATTGATGCGGACTTAGACCTTCATGTTAGCTATAGTCAACTGCGACAAGACATCTTGAGCCTTGGGGCGTATCTTCAGAAAAAAAATATAAGAGCGAATGACAAAGTTGGGTTTATGCTTGACAATGGATATGCTTCAACTCTATTGTTTTTAGGCGCAATGTATCACGGTGTCGTCATCGTTCCTTTAAACGTTTTAGCGGGCTCAAAGCAGATCAAATATACAATTGATCATTCTGAATGTAAGCTCATTTTTTCATCAGAATTTTATTTAACCAAGTTCGAAGAAATCCTCAACTCATCAGAGGCAAAAGCTGTTCAATACAGCGGTATTGATAGTCTGAAAAACTCTGAAAAAGTGGGTTTAAATTCAGCTTTAAATTTAACTCAGCCTCATACTCCCGCAGTTTTAATTTACACCTCAGGAACAACAGGCGTTCCTAAGGGCGCTCTTTTGTCTCACAAAAATGTTATTGCAGGTGGAAGAAATACTGCTCTAGCTCATGATGTGGTTTCATCTGACATCTCATTCTGTGTCCTCCCTTTGTATCACATTAATGCTGAAATGGTATCGATTGCTAGCGCTCTTGTAAGTAATAGCTGCGTAGTCACTGTCGGAAAGTTTAGTGTGAGTAATTTTTGGCAAATCATTGAAAAATATCAGTGCACTTGGTTCAGCGTGGTTCCAACTATTATTAACTATCTATTAAATGATGATTTTGATGTTAAATCTTTGAATTTAAAAAACCTTCGCTTTGGTCGTTCAGCCTCAGCACCGTTATCCCCTGAGGTTCATAAAAAATTTGAAAAAACCTTTAATGTAAAGGTTATAGAGACAATGGGTCTTACTGAAACAGCTGCTCAAATTTTATCAAACCCTACAAATGGTGGCAAGCATGGCTCTGCTGGAAAGGCTTATGGAAATGAGGTAAGAATTATTGATGATCATGGAAATTATGCGCCGTCTGGGACTTCGGGTGAACTTGTTATTAAAGGTGACAACGTCCTCTTGGAGTATTTTAAAAATGAGGAAGCAACTCAAGGCGCTTTCAATGAGGATGGTTATTTTTTAACTGGGGACCTTGGTGTTGAAGATGAAGAGGGGTTCTTTTTCATTACAGGAAGAAAAAAAGAGCTCATTATTAAGGGCGGTGAAAACATATCTCCCAGGGAAATAGACGATACCCTCTATAAACATAATGCAGTCCTAGAGGCATGCACTTTCGGCATAGAGGACGACAATTATGGTGAAGAGATATCGGCCTGCGTGTATTTAAAGGATGACCTTGTTGCTAATGAAGAGGAGCTCTTAGATCTCTGTAAGGCCGATCTTGGTGAATACAAGACGCCTAGGCAAATCATTTTTGTTGACAAGCCTTTGCCAAAAGGGCCTTCTGGAAAAATTCAAAGACTTAAAATAGCAAGCCAATACAGCAGTGCTTAGGTTAACAATCTAGTTCACTCAAGAGATCAAAGAATTTACATTTTCGGGTAAACTATGTCTATCGATAAAGAGGGACATTGATGGCACTACTTGAAGATTTAGCAAACAAAGCTAAAACTAAAAATTCACGAATTTTATTACCAGAATCGACTGACCCAAGAGTCATTGAGGCGTCTCGTTTCATTTCAGATCAAAATTTAGCTCAAATCGTTCTTTTTGATGAAGATGCTGCATCTTCACTGGGTGTTGATTCAATAAACCTTAAAAACGAAGATTTGAGGCTTGAATATGCTCAAACATTATTTGAGCTCAGAAAACACAAGGGCGTCTCCTTTGAGGCTGCATTAGAAATGCTTTCAAGTCCAAGTGTATGCGCTATGATTGCACTGCACAGATCTGAGGTGGATGGCGTTGTTACAGGTGCCATTACTCCAAGCCAAGAAGTTTTGAGTAGCGCGCTTAGAATTATTGGCGTCTCTGAGAACAGTAATCTTGTTTCGAGTATGTTTTTAATGGTTTTCGATGAAGATCACAACAGGTATGGTGAAAACTTAATTTTTACAGATTGTGCTATGAACATCTCACCAAACTCAGATGAACTGGCTGAGATTGCTTTTAGCGCCTATGAGACGGCTCAATCATTTTTAGATGAAGAGCCTAAACTTGCAATGCTCTCTTTTTCTACTAATCAAAGCGCAAAACATAGCGAAGTAGACAAAGTAAGGCAAGCAACTGAAATGGTCCGCTCTAGGCTTCCAAATGCTCAAATTATCGGAAATGTTCAGCTCGATGCTGCGCTCGATTCAGAAGTTTTAAAAATTAAAGATCCTGGCTCTTCATTTTCCGCGCCAGCTAATGTCTTTGTCTTTCCTAACCTTGATGCGGGCAACATAGGATACAAACTTGTTCAGCGCTTCTCTGGCGCCAAAGCAGTTGGACCGATTCTTCAAGGGCTATCTAAGCCCGTGAATGACTTGTCAAGAGGTTGCAGCGTAGATGAGATTGTGGATACGGTTGTTGTAACAGCGAATCAAGTTAGATAGGCTTACATTCCAATATAGTTGGGTCCGCCTCCACCTTCTGGTGGGGTCCAGTTAATATTTTGTGACGGATCCTTAATATCACAGGTCTTACAGTGAAGACAATTTTGGGCGTTGATTTGAAAATAATCTTCACCTTCTTTGTCAATTATTTCATAAACACCGGCAGGGCAATACCTCTGGGCAGGCTCATCAAAGAGCTCTTTATTTCTTGTCAGAGGGATTGTTGGGTCAGTCAACTTAAGATGAACAGGCTGATCCTCCTCATGGTTTGTTCCAGACAGGAATAAAGATGAGGTTATATCAAAACTGAGAACATTGTCAGGGGCAGGGTACTCTTTCGCATAAAGAGGGTTGTTAAGGTTCAAAGAGTCACAATCTCTCTGCTCATCCTTGATCGTAAAAGGCAGCGAATTTCTAAAGATGTTAGACTCTATGAAATTATATGCCGCGCCCAAATAAAAACCAAACTTATGCATTGCAGCGCTAAAGTTTCTTGATTTGTATAACTCTTGATAGAGAGAGCTACCTTTAAATAAGTCATCAAAATCACAGATTTCTTCATTCAGAATCTTGTGAATATATTCTGCAGCAAGAATTCCAGACTGAAGGGCGCAATGACTCCCTTTTATCTTACTAGGATTGAGCGTTCCAGCATCACAACCAATAATCATTCCACCATTAAAGTCCATCTTAACGAGGGAATTGATACCCCCCTTAGTAATGGCTCTAGCACCGTACGAAACACGTTTTCCTGAATCTAAAAACTGTTTAATTTTTGGGTGCTTTTTGAATTGTTGAAATTCTTGGAACGGGCTATGGCTTGTGTTCGTATAGTTCAGATCTACAATCAAACCCACGGCAACTCTTTTATTGTCAAAATGGTAAAGAAAGCCCCCGCCAGTTGTACCTTCATTAAGAGGCCAGCCCATCGTATGAACGACATCTCCAGGGCTGTGATTGTCATTCTCAACTTCCCAAATTTCTTTAAAGCCAATAGCAAAATGTTGCGGCGTTTTCCCTTCATCAAGGTTAAATTCTTTGATTAACTGCTTTCCTAGATGACCTCTAGCGCCTTCTGCAAAAATGGTTTGCTTGGCCAGAATATCCATACCAGGCGTATAGGTACCTTTTTGATTGCCTTCTTTGTCAATACCCATATCACCTGTAGATATTCCAATAACTCGGCCACTTTCATCTTTAAGGTAGCTTTGTGCAGGGAATCCTGGAAAGATATCAACTCCCAATTCCATTGCTTTCTCTGAAATCCATTGGCAAAGCTCACCTAAGGAAATAATATAGTTTCCTTTGTTATGAAGGCTTTTAGGCATGAGCCATGAAGGAACTTTAATGCTTTTACTCTCTCCTGTTAGCCAGAAAAGATCATCTTTTGCAACTGGTGTATTGAGAGTAGGGCAGTCCTTAGCATCATCAGGAAAAAGATCAAACAGTGTTTTAGGTTCAAAGACTGCGCCTGAGAGAATATGAGAGCCAATCTCAGAGCCTTTTTCGAGAAGACATACAGACAGGTTTGGATTGAGCTGTTTGAGTTTGCAAGCAGAAGCAAGACCCGAAGGACCACCTCCAACAATTACTACATCATATTCAATTGATTCTCTTTCCATTAACTACTATTTTATACCTGATAAGCATTCAGCTCATTAAGAGCGTCAAATAAATCAACTTGCCAAACTAAATCAGCCATTCTAGACATTGGAGCATCTGGATCATTATTAATCACCACGATTACTTGAGAGTCTTTCATGCCAGCAAGATGCTGAATAGCGCCTGAAATGCCAACGGCTAGGTACAGTTTAGGAGCAACCACTTTGCCCGTTTGACCAACCTGGTAGTCGTTCGAAATGAAACCGGCATCCACTGCTGCTCTTGAAGCACCGATGGCTGCATCTAGCTTGTCAGCTAATTGCTCGATCAGAGTAAAGTTTTCTTTTGAGCCAAGACCTCTTCCGCCAGACACTATTCGCTCTGCAGTAGTCAGTTCTGGGCGCTCAGACTCAGACTCTTGAAGTGAGATAAACTCTGAATTAGACCCTGGCATTGAAGACGAAATCGTTTCTACAGAGGCTGAACCACCATCTCCAGAGTGTTCAAAGGCAGTTGCTCTGACGGTCATAACAATGGTTTCATCAGAGGTTTCAACTGTTGCCATAACGTTTCCAGCGTAAAGAGGACGAACAAAAGTGTTATTCGACTTAATTTCACAAACATCTGAGATAGGCTGAACATCTAGAAGGGCACCTACGCGCGGCAAAATATTCTTACTGAACGTTGATGAGCCTGAGATTAAATAGCCATAACCCGACATGACATCAGCAATGAGTTTACTGGCCACTTCAACATTGGCATTTTCTAGAGAATCATCGACAATCATCTTGACAGTATTGATTCCTGCAAGTGCTGAAACAGATGAGCCATTCGATGCGTCATTCGTAAGAACTAATGCATCTATAGTGTCTGATAATTGAGTAGCCGCTGTAATTGCAGCTCTACTATTTGCGCTTACTTCTGAGCCATTAAGCTCGATTAATATGAGTGCTGACATTAAAGAACTCCCATTTGATTTAATTCTGTAAATAACTCTTCAGCAGAACTAATCTGCTTTGAAGCTCTGTCTTTAGTCCCAGACTCCTCAACACTAACAACTTTGATGCGCGGTGCTGTGTCTATTCCAAGACTTGATAACTCAATAGTCTCCAGAGGCTTAGATCTAGCCTTCATGATATTTGGAAGTGAGGCATACCTTGGTTCATTGAGTCTAAGATCAACCGTAACGATGGCAGGAAGGTTAAGTTTTCTCGTTTCAATGCCTGAGTCAATTTCACGAGAAACTTCAACACTACTTGCATCAGAACTTAAGTCGAATTTTGAGATAAACGTACCAAGCGAATAGTCAATAAGTCCTGATAACATTTGACCTGTTTGGTTGTTATCATTATCAACAGCTTGCTTACCCATTATGACGAGCTCTGCTTCTTCACGTTTAATGATGTTAGCCAGAATCTTAGCAACATGAAGTGGCTGAAGATCTAGCTCCGAGTCAGTCTTAATAAAAATAGCTCGATCAACACCCATGGCCAAGGCAGTTCTTAGCGTATCGACTGTTTTATCCGTTCCAATACTGACAGCAATTGTTTCTGAGGCTGAGCCACTCTCTTTAAGAGTCAAAGCCTCCTCAACTGCAATTTCACAAAATGGATTCATCGCCATTTTGGCATTGCTCAGGTCAACTTGTTGAGTTTGTTTGTTTACTCTTGCTTGAGTGTATGGGTCAAGAACTCTTTTAACTGGGATGATTATTTTCATATTAGATTATAAAATTCATTACAAAACCCGCGAATAATACCATATTAAAAACTTTTGTCTATAACTAGAAAATACTATTTTTGAGTGCAAATTGTTCATGTCCTAATGGTTTGATTATTATTGGTTATTTTATATTTATCGGAAACCTGAGTTTGGCCTCTGCGCCTTGCTGTATAAAGCGGTTTTGAAGACTTACTTCGCCGCCATGAAGCTTCATAATCTTACGAACAAACCTTAAACCAAGACCATTTCCCCTGACACCAGTATCAGGCCTAGAAACTGAGAAGAACCTTGTAAATAATTTGTTGATGACCTGGGGAGGAATGCCTGGCCCATCATCTAAAACGATGATTGAAATAGCTGCATTGGTTTGGGATGCTTTGATTGTGATTGTTCCCGATGAGGGACTAAAGTCTAGAGCATTATTGATAATGTTTCCAATAGCTTGTTCCAATAAAATTTTTTCAGCCTTTAGGGATGTACTTGAATTAATCTGAAGGTCTATCCTTAAATCTTTGTCGCTAATCGTTTTCTCTCTGCTTGGTGCTTTCAAAACAGTTTGAATAACCTCTCTAATGTTTAAAGATTCTACATTTTTAAGAGCTTCACGGCGCTCAATCCTTGACAGTTCTAAAAGCCTATTAACCAATAGATCCATGTGCTTGTTGGATTCAAGAATATTCTCAACAAAGCGCTTCCTTTGGGGATCTGACATCGGAGTTAAAAGGTTTTCTGCTGTAAGTTGAATTCCTGTTATGGGTGTTCTTAGCTCGTGTGCAAGAGTGTCAATGTACTGCTCTACATCGTCCTTCAGCTCAACGTCTGCACGAGCATCTCTTATGGTCCTGGCTAGCTTATTGAACTGATTATTAAGGTCAGGCATCAATACATCCTCGCCACTAAAGAGATTTGAGGTGTATTTCTGGACTCTGTTGATGTTTCTTGATATTCGATAACTCCCAAGGAATCCAAATAATAAAGCGATAACAAAAATATAAAAGATGAACCTTAAAAGATAACTCTCCCCCATTAAATCAATAAGAGGAGCGACAACAACAACTGCTCCTAAAATTTCACCATTGTCGCCATAAATTGGGTTAGAAGCATTAAGATATCTTGATTTAAGGAAGTACTCAATCGCAGCGCCTCTAGCTTTTCTAGTGCCTCGTGTCTCCTCAACAATGATGTTGGTTGTGTCTGTCACTCCGCTAAGGGCAGACTCCACTTCATTAATGTCGCGCATATCTGTACCCAAGGTAAGTCCTCTTGAGTCAAGCACTAGAAGCCCGTCCCTATCAGTCACATAGATTGCTAAATTTTCTAGTTTTTGCGGACTGTTTTTATCAATGGTATTCCTTTGGGAACGAAGATAGTTCACAATAAGGCTTTCGAAGGTTTCTAAATCAATCTCACCATCTTGGTTATTCTGAGAGGCGACTCTACTCATGAGGCTAGAGACCTCAACCATTACTGATTTTGCAGACTCAAAGGTTGTTCTTTGGGCAAAGACCCATAAAAGGCTTGAACTGACAATAAAGTAGAGCAGAAATAACTTAGTACCAATATTGAGCCTAAAGCGCTTCATTCAATAAGGCTGTATCCTATCCCTCGATGAGTCTCGATATATTCGTTATCTTCATCCAACTCATGAAGGCGCTTTCGTATTGATTTGATGTGAGTATTTATGGTCTTGATATCTGAGCCATGCGGCCTGTCCCAAATAATACTCATTAGATACTCTCTTGAGTGGACTCTGTTTGGATTCTTAACTAGATGTGAGAGTATTTTGTATTCTGCAGGGGTTAAAGTTAGCTCCTGATTTAAAAAAACCACTCGCTGCATGGCGTGATTTATACTGAATTTTGAGTCACCACTTTTGACTTCGGGCTTGACCATTCTGAGCTGAGCCCGAACATGCGCAACCACAAGCCTTGGGCTCAAAGGCTTTGTGACATATGCATTTGCACCCAGGCCCTCTAGTCCAAGAACCTGGTCTGACTCATCGTCTCTTGCAGAGATAATAATCACTGGTATATTTGATTTTTCTCTCACTTTTCTGAGTAAATCGAAGCCACTCATATCAGGGAGCCCGACATCTAATAAAATAAGATCAACTTCATTGTCTTTATGAAACTCAATCGCATCGGCTCCATTGTCAAACCACTTGCAATTGAAAGAGTCTTTTTCGAGAATAAAGCAGATACTTTCAGCTATGGTTTTGTCATCTTCTACTATCAGGATTGTTTGCATAATGAACGTTTAAAATTGAAATAAAAATTGCATTGTAAATCAAAACTTTATAAAAGAAAGAATCTTCATTAAGTCTTCATCAAAACTCCATATAGAAAACATTTGACGGCACAAATAGCAGCATATTATGTGCATATTGTTTTAGTTTATTAGAGACTTGTTTGGTAACTACTACCCCTTTAAGTTACTAATTAAACAGAGCGTTATATTTCTCTATGCTTTTGCTTAGATTATACATAACCATTTTGTGAGTCTCTAATACCTAAAACAATATTTAGATTATTTAAGTGTAATTTTTAAGAACCTCGAATACCTATGCCATTCTCTCTCCGTTTGGCTCTTGAGGTACCCGCTCTGGTTGGCAGGTTACTCCTACCGGCCAACCAAAGCAACTTAACAATTAAAAAATGAAAAAAACAATGACAAAAAATACGCTAAAAAAATCAACCATATCATATTGCAGAAGAAACAATATTGATGAAAAGCAACTTGTTAAGGCTATGAATTGGTATTTAAGTGCCAAAGGCAGCAATAAAGACTATTCAGACTTAAATTCTTTTACAAAGCCCTAATCAGTTAATATAAGATTTTTTTACACATGTTAAGATATTCAAAGCAATTATTTGTTTCAATTCTTTTTGTGTCCATTTCCTTGGGCAGCTTCGCCTCTTTAAGCGTTGGTAGTCAGGCGCCAAATTTTATTCTTAGTGATCAGAACAATATCTCTCATGACTTAAGTGATTACAAGGGCAGTTGGGTAATTTTGTATTTTTATCCTAAAGACGATACCCCTGGATGTACCACTCAGGCCTGTGACTTTCGTGACGCGGTAGAGAGAATTATCGCAAGCAGATCTACTGTTTTTGGAGTGAGCTTAGATAGCGTAGAATCACACAAGCGTTTTGCTGAAAAGAATAATTTGCAATTTTCACTGCTCTCAGACCAGGGTGGTAGCGTATCCAAGGCGTATGATTCACTTAACAACTTCATCAGCTTTAAGTCCTCCAAGAGAAACACTTTTATTATTGATCCTGAAGGCAAAATTGCCAAAATATATCTTTCAGTCAAGCCCAGCACACACTCTCAAATGGTCCTTAATGACTTAAATCAACTTCAGAACTAATTCTATCTCTAATTAGTTCAAGCTTAGCGTTTCTCGACATTTTTTTGATCACCAACTCTCTTTTCAGTGCCTCGCTTCTTGAATTACGTTCTTCTTGATATACCAGTTTAAATGGGGCTCTAGAGCGAGTATACTTCGCTCCACCTGGTAAGTCTCCTCTGTGCTGTTTCAATCGATTATCTAAGTTGCAAGTGATCCCGCAGTACAACGTTTTGTCACTACATTCAAGCAGGTATACAGTCCAGATTTTCTTAGGAATATCAATCATTAAAAACTTTTTTGCATATTTTTAAATTAGAATAATAAATTGCTCTATAATTCGCGTCTTTTTTTAATCTATCTCTGGGCAATAGAATATGTTAACAGTTGTGATGCGGACAATTTGGCCTCTATTTCTAGGTATTCTTTTTATTGGACTAGGTAACGGCCTTCAGGGAACCCTGAGCAGCTGGAGAGCAGACTATGAGGGTTTTTCAGTTTTGACAACGGGTTTAGTCATGTCGGGCTACTTTGTAGGCGCCTTTGTAAGCTCCATGATTTCGCCAAGACAAATAAAAAAGACTGGGCAAATTCGAACCTATGCAGCTTATGCGTCAATCGCATCAACAGCAATCCTTATGCAGATATTATTTATCGAGCCCCCAGTATGGTTTGTTTCTCGATTTTTATCGGGATTCTGTATTGCAGGAATAATGATTATTGTAGAAGGCTGGCTGAACTCGATATCTTCCAACGAAAATCGGGGTCAAATCTTCTCTATCCATATGGGTGTAGTTTGGGGCGGTCTTGCCCTTGGCCAGGGATTGTTTGCAATTGATGACCCCTCTGGCTTCCAGTTATTTCTTCTAGCCTCTATTTTGCTCTCAGTGTCATTAATTCCCATCCTTTTGACTGAAATTAAAGCTCCAGATACGGAAATACAGGAGTCTCTTGGAATCAGTGAATTATGGAAGGCATCTCCTTCAGGTTTAGTTACAATAGGAGTCTCAGGACTCGCCTCAGCTGGTTTCTTTGGAGTTGGAACGATTTATGCAATTAAGTCGGGTCTTAGCGTTTCTGAGACTGCTCTATTTATGACTCTATTCATTGGTTTTGGAGCTGCCTCTCAGTGGCCCCTTGGGTGGCTCTCAGACAAGATAGATCGTAGAAAAGTAATCCTTCTTTGTTGTGCTTTGGTTACAGTGATCTGTGTTTTACTTTCATTATTTGAATTTTCAAAAACAGTTTTTTTAATTCTCAATGGTCTCATTGGAGCCAGCACGTTGCCTTTGTATTCACTCGGAGTTGCTCAAACGAATGACCGTTTAAGGCCCAGTCAAATGGTCAGTGCCAGCGGGACTATTGTATTGGTTTACAGTGTATTTGCATCATTAGGACCTCTCTCGATGAGTTACTTTATTGACTTATTCGATAGCTCAGGCTTCCTCATTTATCTCATTTTGGTTCACCTATTGATTGCAGCTATCGTTTTCTCAATGATGTTCATCACTGATGATGTGGATGAATCTGATCAAGCCAACTTCCAGGTCATGACTCAAAGACCGAGTGTTGTTGGTATGGAGGTAATCGCTGAAGAGGCACTAGAATCTCAACTCGATACTGAGAGTTGACAATCTAGACGCTAGCTGGGTTATCTAGATCGTGACCTAAGTCTTTAAGGTCTTGGTATCGATCACCAATCCTATGATGAGGCCTACCTCCAATGGAAGCCCCAAGAGCAACTACAATTTCATCATCATTTGGCGCGTCTGGAATTGAAAGCTGAATGGTTAAGTAGTGAGATCGTCGTCCAGCATCGTTCTTATCCATCAATGGAATCATAATAGGGGCATTTGCACCAGAGCGAGTATTACAAAAGGAAAGATAAGATTTAGCTCCAACTGCTTCTCGATAATAATTACCAAACCGAAGAGTATGGATGATTCCTGAAGCGTGCTCAATTTCACCTTTTAGGCCAACCACGGCTGACTTTCCATACCCCTCAACATTCTCACCAGATCCAGACTCATTAATGATCATAGATGTAAGCATTTCTCCGAGGCCGGGCGCAACATCTAAAATACCTGGCTTGAGGTCATCAACAAATTTATTTGGGCTATTCAGGTCAACCCATGGATTTTTAATAACTGCCACTGCTGCAATCAGAATCAGTGGTTTTTGAGCTTTTTTGTTACCCTCAACCATGGTTGTTTCAACATGTAAAAGAGTTTTTCTTATTTCTGCTGGCATTATTTAGCTCCCGTATTAATTAGTCTTGATCAATGGCCTCATTGAGCCCTCTTTGAAAGACCACAATCAATGCCCCATTTTTAGAATATGAAGAGTGCTTGCTTCCGGGCTCAAAGGAGACAAATTCACCGCTTTTAAAGACAGTTCCATCCGAATCAATCAACTCACCTTCAATCATTAAAAATTCTTCAAAACCCATATGCATATGCGGGACAGTTTGAGCGCCTGGCTCCATTTTAAGTACGTAACTCCCTTGGCCACTAGTTTGGTTATAGCTTATGATATGCCAACTCATTTTTGGAACAGGTGAGCCATATCGATCAAAGGGTTTAAACTCTATGTTGTGAATATCTATAACTTGTCTATCTTTCATATTTAAGCATTGAATTAATACAGTTATATTTCAGATTGTAGCCAATTATCTTCGGCGTAATGGCAATTTGAATCGACCAGATGAATGCTGTAAGCTTGCCTGGATTTATTTGAAGTATTCTCTGCGCTATAATGAGGCAACTGTCCATGAAGAATTACAAGAGTACCTGCCTTAACTTCCAGAAGATCAAGTTGATGATTTGGCCAAGGACTTTCATCTAGAACTTCAAATTCTGTACCTCCTGACTGGGCCAATTTAAAGCGCTTTTTCAGAGGTAATGTGTGTCCTCCTGTCATAGCTTGAAGACAACCATTTTCAATAGTAGCGTCCTCGAGCGCCATCCAAAAGCCAATACAGCTCATCGGCGTCGTATAAAGAAAGGTTGAGTCTTGATGAAGCCCAACCTCGCCGCCTATGTTAGGCTGCTTGAAAATATGCATAGATTGAAGCTGTCTTGGCTTTTTTATCCCTAACTGTTTACCCATTGAAGGAATATCAAGTGAATTAATGACCCTCTTGTACACGGGATCTAAAGCGTGCTGAGCATGACCAATTTTGTTGATCGATTGCTGTTTTGGGACTGTAAAGTTTCCTTTGCTATCTATCGCTTTTTCTTCAAAGAAAAATCTAATCTGATCACCAGACTTTAAAAAATACTCGTCACTTGCTCTTTCCTGCTCATTGGTCGTAAAGATAGAGCTTGATGAAGCAGGGTCAAAATCTTCAATCATATCCTGAGCACGATTAATGATAAGCTCCCTTTGCTCTTTATCTAGAAAATCTTCTACAACTAGATAGCCATCTCTATTGAAAGAGGAAATTTGATTTTGAGACAACATATCTAATTGGTTTGATGAATATGACTTGAATTATATTAGTATTTGAAAAACTATGGCACATAAGTTTTATAAACACGACTCGTTATTTGAGAAAAAATTTCATAGGAGATTGTATTGCAATATTGTGCAACTTCGTCGATTGAAACATTCGAACCAAAAAGCTCTACACGATCTCCAATTTGTGGACTATTAATGCCGGTAAGGTCAATGGTTATCATGTCCATCGAAACTCTTCCAGAAAGCCTTGCAATACCTCCATTAATGTAGACAGGGGTGCCATCTTTAGCGCTTCTTGGGTATCCATCAGCATAGCCAATTGCAGCAACACCAATCAAAGTATCCTTCTTACAAACATACCTCTGACCGTAACCAATTGTATCTCCTGATTTGAACTTTTTTAGTGAGATCAGTGAAGTTTCAAGAGTCATTGCTGGAATCAATTCATTAGGCTGTTCATCAAACGAAAATGGAGATGATCCATAGAGCATAATCCCAGGTCGAGTGAATTCACTGTGAGCCTCAGGCCAAGACAATATGGCAGCTGAATTTGAAAGTGATCGATCGTTTTGTTTTGTTTCAATAATTTGATTAAACTTATTAATTTGAGTCTTTGTTGAATCACTTCCTTGATTGTCCGCACTTGAGAAATGAGTCATTAATGTTATTTTTCTGACGTTATTTGATTTTTCTAAGGCGCTGATGACTTTAATTGAGTCCTCCTCTTGAAAGCCTAATCGTCCCATTCCTGTATCGATCTTTACAAAAATATCATATTTATTGGTTGGCTTACTTTTCAGAATCCATTCAATCTGTGCGGTATTGCAAACCACCATCCAGAAGCTATTTCTGTCAACCAAGCTCAGCTCAGATTCTTCAAAAACACCCTCTAAAAGTAGGATGGGCGCTTTCAAAATGCCAGCATTTGTTAAATCTAAAGCCTCCTCGATGCATGCCACTCCAAAGCAATCAGCAGATGTTTCAAGATGGCTAGCAACTTTGATTGCACCATGGCCATAGGCGTTTCCTTTAATGACAGCTATGGCATTAGATTTAGGAGCGAGAGATTTAGCGTAAAGGTAGTTTTTTTTGATTGCATTTAGATCAATTGATGCAACGCAATTCCTAGCCATAATTTTTTATCATCTTGTTTGAAAAACTGTATCGACTCATGTCAATCCCTTCTGTAGAGATTTCAGGATCAATTCCTGAGACAAGGTTAGCTAACAGTTTGCCAGAACCAGCGGACATTGTCCATCCAAGAGTTCCGTGACCCGTGTTGAGAAACAAGTTATTGAAGGGAGTAGGGCCAATAATGGGAGTGCCATCAGGAGTACTGGGTCGAAAACCTGTCCAAAAATTAGTCTCTTTTGAAGATTCATAACTTTTGGGAAATAAAAGGTCAAGACCACTCATCAATGAATCTAATGATTTAGTTCTCAGGTTTTTATCAAAATCAGTTAGGTGAGCCATACCAGCAACTCTAATTCTGTCTCCTAGCCTAGTTATTGCAATCTTGTTTTTTTCATCCATTATTGTAGACTGAGGAGCATCCTCGTTAGATAAGACGGGCAGCGTAATTGAATAACCTTTAACAGGATATATAGGAATCTCAATGCCAATCTTTGAGAGGATTTTAGTTGAGTAGCTTCCGAGTGATACTGAATAACAATCTGCTTTAATTTCACCACTATCCGTTGAAACTGAAGCGATTTTATCATTACTGATTTGTAAGGATTTAATTTCAGTATTGAATTCAAAATTGACCCCCATTTCAACACATTTTTTATAGACTTCAGTTGAAAACAAGTAGCAATTACCTGTAAAGTCATCCATAAATTGGATTCCGCCAGCGAGTTTATTTTTAACGTATTGGAGTCCAGGCTCAATCTTGACGCATTCTTCAGCACTGAGAAGCTGAGAATTAATATTAAATTTATCTAAAATTGCAATATCTTTTTGCGTTTTTTCGATCTCTTTTGAATCCCAAAAAAGTTGAAGAGAGCCTTGCTTCTTTTGTTCATAATAAAGATCAAAATCTGTCTCAATTTCTAAGAGCGCTTTTTGAGAGTAATTGGCCACCCTGAGCATTCGACTTTTATTGATTTCATAACTACGTGAATTACAGTTTTTATACATGCGATATAAAAACTTTATGGTCTCAACACTCATGTTTGGATTAATGATGAGTGGAGAGCGCCCAGTTAAGACCCACTTGAGAACACTAAATGGTAGTCCTGGAGAAGCCCAAGGCGATGTAAATCCATATGACAGGCAGCCTGCATTGGCATGACTAGTTTCCATTGAAACGCTATCCTGCCTATCTATGACAGTGACTTCATGGCCCTGTTTGGCTAAAAAATACGCGGATGTCGTGCCAATAATTCCAGCACCAAGAACAACTACTTTCATTAAATAATTATGAGGTTAAAAATTAAATTTTACCACTTGAAATGTTTTATTTTATTCTTATAAATCTTCTTAAATGATAGATGATATTTTTTAATTTCTTCTTATCAATGATGCGATTGAAAGATGATTTTTATTAATTAAAAAAAATTAAATAAAATCATAGAATTATCAACCAAAATCATTTAGAATGAGAGTGTCATTAAGGTATATTCTTGTTAAAAAATATTTACGTTGAAATACCATTTTTTATCTTTTCTAGGAAGCCTCCATGTTTAATAAAAATCTTACACTAAACGACGTTGATTCTGACATAGCAAATGTTGTTGCGGCAGAAGAAGCAAGACAAGAAGCGCATATTGAATTAATTGCATCAGAAAACTATACTTCGCCTGCAGTCATGGCTTTACAAGGGTCACAGTTAACTAATAAATACGCAGAAGGGTATCCGTCAAAGAGATACTATGGAGGTTGTGAACACGTGGATGTTGCTGAAGATCTTGCAATAAGCCGTGCAAAAGAGCTTTTTGGCGCTGCCTATGCTAATGTTCAGCCCCACTCTGGATCAACTGCTAACGCTGCTGTATTTCAAGCACTATTAGTTCCTGGTGATACTATTTTAGGAATGAGTCTTGCACATGGTGGCCACTTGACGCATGGCGCAGGACCATCCTTTTCAGGAAAGCATTACAAGGCTTTTCAGTACGGTCTTGATGAGGATACGGGCGAAATTGATTATGATGAAGTTGAGAGATTAGCCCTAGAGCATAAACCAAAGATGGTGATTGCTGGATTCTCTGCTTATTCTAGAATTATTGACTGGCAGCGCTTTAGAGATATTGCTGATATGGTTGGAGCCTATCTTCTTGTTGATATGGCTCATGTAGCAGGCCTTGTAGCTACTGGAGATTATCCATCACCCATTCATATTGCTGATGTATGCACGACAACCACCCATAAGACTCTCAGGGGACCAAGAGGTGGATTAATCGTTGCAAGAGCGAATGAGGAAATTGAAAAAAAATTGAATTCTGCTATTTTCCCAGGTATTCAGGGAGGCCCATTGATGCACATTATTGCAGCAAAAGCGGTTGCTTTTAAAGAAGCTATGAGTGTTGATTTTAAGTCGTACCAAAAGCAGGTAGTTAAAAATGCAAGAGCAATGGCCAGTGTCTTTATGGAAAGGGGATACGATGTTGTCTCAGGCGGCACAGATAACCACGTGTTTCTCGTTAGTTTTATTGAGCAGGGTCTTACAGGAAAAGCTGTTGATGCAACCTTAGGATCAGCACACATAACAGTTAATAAGAACTCTGTACCTAATGATCCTCAGTCTCCATTTGTAACAAGCGGTATAAGAATTGGCACACCTGCAGCGACGACTCGCGGTTTTGGTGAAAGTGAGTGTAAAGATATTACTCACTGGATTTGTGACATTTGTGATGACATTGAGAATCCAGACGTTGTTAATGAAGTTCGAGCTAAAGTCGAAGAGCTTTGTTCAAGATTTCCAGTCTATAAATAATCTAAATGCGCTGTCCTTTTTGTCAATCTGATGACACCAAGGTTTTAGATACTAGGTTGCTAGATGATGGCTCTCAGGTTCGAAGAAGAAGAGAGTGCATAGCCTGTGGTGAGAGGCACTCAACAAGAGAAACCGTTGATTTGAATCTCCCAAGACTTATTAAGAGCGATGATTCAAGACAAACCTTTAGTGAGGACAAACTTAGATCAGGGCTCTTGAAAGCTCTTGAAAAAAGACCTGTTGAAATCTCAAAAATAGAAACAGCCATTCAAAAGATTCAGAGAAGGCTGATGGCACAGAATGACAGAGAGGTTCCTTCGTCAATCTTGGGTGAGTGGGTAATGGAAGAGCTTAGAGCGCTCGATGAGGTTGCATACATTCGTTTTGCTTCGGTTTATAGGCAATTCCAAGATATTGAGGCATTCAAAAGCGAAATTGACAAATTAATGAACAAGTAAGCTTATGGCAAAGACAAAAGTTGAGTTTGTGTGCCGAGAATGCGGAGCTTCCCACCATCAATGGGCCGGCCAGTGTTTAGATTGCAAGGCATGGAATACTCTGGAAGAGGTTGTCATATCTCAAGCTACAGCATCCAAGCCTGAGAGCTTAAAAGATCTTCCGGCTTCTAAAGTTCAGCACTTGTCAGAAATCAAATCTCAAAACAAAGACCGACTATCAACAGGACTCACAGAGCTTGATCGAACCCTTGGCGGAGGTCTCATTGATGGATCCGTTGTCCTTATTGGGGGTGACCCTGGTATTGGTAAGTCGACTCTGATTCTTCAAGCCTTATCAGCTCTTAATAAAGCAAACACCACCCTGTATGTGAGCGGAGAAGAATCTGCAGAGCAAGTGAGTGAAAGGGCAGTTAGACTTGGAATCAAGGAGGATGTTCTTTTTATTGGTGAAACGCACTTAGAGAAAATTCTTAAACTGTCGAAAGATGTTCAACCCAAAGTCATTGTCATTGACTCAATTCAAACCATGGTGACTGACCTTTCAACATCAGCTCCTGGCTCAGTAACTCAAGTTAGAGACTGTGCAGCGCAGCTCACTCAATATGCTAAACAAACTAACACGATTCTCTTGATGATTGGCCATGTAACTAAGGGTGGAGCGCTTGCGGGACCAAGAATACTTGAGCATATGGTTGATGCAGTTCTTTATTTTGAGGGTGATGCAGGAGGCCGTTATCGTATTATTAGGGCGGTAAAAAATCGCTTTGGAGCAGTTAACGAAATAAGCGTTTTTGCAATGGGTGAGAAGGGCCTTCAACAAGTGAGCAATCCTTCCTCTATTTTTCTATCAAATCAAGAAAACCCTTCCTCCGGATCTATGGTGATGGTCACTAGAGAGGCTACAAGACCACTTTTAATTGAAATTCAAGCATTAGTTGACCAGTCCAATGGCACCCCAAAGCGAGTTAGTGTAGGTCTTGATCAAAACAGACTGGCGCTTCAGCTAGCCATTCTTCATAAGCATTCTGGAATATCAACCTTTGATCAAGACGTCTTTATTAATGTGGTTGGTGGAATTAAGGTCAGTGAAACTGCATCAGACCTAGTTGTCATGCTCTCTATTGTTTCAAGCCTAAGAGACAAGGTAATTCCAAATAATTGGATTGCGTTTGGTGAGGTTGGCTTAACTGGTGAAGTAAGACCTGTCTACAACGCCCAAGAAAGGCTATCTGAAGCTCAAAAACAGGGATTTGAAGTGGCAATCATTCCCAAGGGCAATCACCCAAAGAAAAGCATTAAAGGCTTGAAAATTGTGTCAGTAGGGTACCTATATCAAGCGATCCAGTATTTGCTTGAAAATAGCTAGTAACTATAGATCAATCCCTTTTTGAGCTCTAATATTAGCCCTAAAAGCATGCTTTATATCTTCAACCTCGCTAACTGTATCTGAAGCGTCAATTAAGCCCTGGCTAGCAGCTCTACCAGTAATAACAACATGCTGATCTTTTGGTCTGTTTGATAGGGCATTCAATACTTCAGCCTCATCAAGGTATTTATAGTTAACCATGTAAGTAATTTCATCAAGAACCACTAGTGCTATCTCTGGATTAGATAGAAATTGCTTTGCTTCATTCCAAGTAGCAGTTGCTTTTATCTTGTCTTGTTCCTTATCTTGAGTATCCCAGGTAAAACCACTCTCCATATGGGAAGACAGAATATTTGGGTGATCTTCTAAAAAAAGATCCTCCCCTGTTTGCTGATCTCCTTTCAAGAAACGAACAAGACCAACATTCATATCATAGCCCAAGGCTCTGCAGATCATCCCCATGGCTGAGGATGATTTGCCTTTACCATTTCCAGTTAATAGAACAGTAATCCCTTTATCAATATTTGCAGCATCAATTCTAGAATCAATGTATTCTTTCTTACGCTGCATGCGTTTTTTATAGGTCGTACTCATAATCTATTAAACCCCTTTTTTTAACAAATTACTAGAAAGTGTATGTTAACCCTAGAGTTGATGTTTTTCCAAGAGTATTGTAGCCTTTGGCCATTTCATAATCTTTGTCTAAAGCGTTATTTCTGTTCAAATAAACACTTAAGTTTTCAGTAAAGTCATAACTAGTACTTAGGTTAAGAAGCCCATATCCACCATTTTTTCCATTTGAATGATTATCCTTATCCCAGGCCCAAGACCTTGCTGTCCAGTTAATATTTCTGTTCCATTTACCTGAAGATTTAGAAAGATTTAATGAAATCGTGCGATTAGGCCTTCTCCCTTTTTGTAAATCTGTAGATTTCGCAATTGCTTTGTTAAAGTTGAGCGAGCTATCAAGGTCCCATCCCATTAATTCAGTATCTAATACCAATTCAACTCCTTGAATATTTACAATTCCATCATTTTCGTAATAATCTAGTGGATAGTTACTTCCGTTATATTTAAATGCATCTTTGAGTTTACTTTTGTAAATCTTTAACTCAACATTTCCCCAATCATTTAAAGAATTTAAACCTAACTCCATATTTTGAGATAATTCAGGCTTTAGAGCAGTCTTTCCAGCTTTAACATTAGCATTATTGGCATAATGATTTGGTAAGTTAGTCGCAGTAGCATAAGACCCATTTAATCTTAAATTCGCACTTAAGTCCTTAGCCCAATTGAAATTATAAGTTGTGTGGGAACTAAATTTATCATGATCAATAATTCTTACTCCAACAGATAATTCATTGTCTAAGATTAACCCTTGCCATTGGCTAAATACATCAGTATGTTTAATTTCCTTTATATTACCAACATCTTTATCAACTGAATTCATTAAGCCAATGGATAGTTTGCTAGAATTAAAATCAAGCTCATTAATTATTGACATTGTGTTTAGTTCATACTTACTTCCATGTCGAAGAATATTCTGGTCATTAATTTCAACTCTTGTCTGAAATCTATCACTAAATTTTTGAGTTAAACCTAAACCTATTTGTCTTAAATCATTCTCATATTTCCCTGCAGGATATGGGTTGTCATACATTATGTTAGCTTTTGAATCAATCATGTTAAGACTCACTGATGTATTTTCACCAATATCTCCACCAATGTTTAAACCAAATGATTGTCTATCACTTGGGTCCAAATCTCCATCTCCTTTAGCATCAATACCATCAGTTATAAAGTCCGAAAAGGTAAAATCTAAGTAACCATTTTCATCTTTATAATAAGAGTTGAAACTTGATTGCTTTGTTCCTTTTGAACCATAAGAAGTGTCAATTGTATTACTTGTAATTGCATTCTCATCTTTATCAGTAAAAACATTAATCACACCACCAATAGCGCCAGGTCCATATAAAGAAGTGAAAGGCCCTTTTGAAATTTCAATACTGCTAATTTGATTAAGTGGAATCATTTTAAAATTCGGCTGACCACCAGTGATAGTTACTTTTTGACCATCAATTAAAAGCAATGTATGAGAAGCTTCATTACCTCTTAAGCGAACAGAAGCCATATTTCCTGTACCACCCTCAAAACTGATTGAAGGGATATTTTCCAATAGTTCAACAAAAGTTGAGGCACCAGTTTTTTTTATATCTGATTTGTCAAGTTTGATAGAAGTAGCAACAGGCCCAATAACTGGAGAAGACGTTCTATACTCATTATTT
>ERZ802830.1062-NODE-1062-length-26821-cov-10.5655_pt1 | contig 26821 bp, 24 predicted proteins | sample MGYA00345654_ERZ802830 | MGnify/ENA primary metagenome ERZ802830 (study PRJEB30503, sample SAMEA104212375) | marine metagenome | biome: Westerlies Biome; feature: [SRF] surface water layer (ENVO:00010504) within the epipelagic zone...; material: water...
GCGATAGCGGTGACACTTCAAACTTTTTTGGACGCAGCACCATCAAAAGACAATGTCATCATTCTCTTCGGGCCGGAGACGCGGCTGAGTCTATGGAGACGGTGGCTTCGCGAAAAACAGCTTGGATTCGACCTGCTTGGGGTGAAAGAATAATGGATAGGCCGACCTTTGCCCTCGTGGGCGCTGTCAATCATGGAAAGTCGAGCATTGCCGCAACACTCGTTGAGCGTGGCAATATTGGTGTGAGTGCTGACCCTGGCATGACACAGGTGTGCCAAAAGATTGAGCATCATTCAAGTCAGTTTGTTCTGTGGGATACCCCAGGATTTCAAGATCCACGAACGATGTTGGCCGAGGTTGGCTCGCAGCTATCAGAATCAAGAGATCCGCTCGCTGAGCTTCGACAATTCTGTGAAAAGTATTCGGCGTCTGAACAGTTCGAAGCAGAGCGAGAGGTGTGTCAAGTTCTTTGTGAAGAACCTGCAGTTCTGTATGTCATCGATTCGTCAAAGCCACTCCGGAAAATTCACGAGGCCGAAATGGAGTTGCTTATGCTGACCGGCTTGCCCAGGCTTGCCATATTGAATCCTACGGCCGATCCGGTTCATGAATCAGAGTGGCGGGTGAAGCTTGGCCAGCGATTTGGAGCGGTTGCAACGTTTAATGCGCATCAAGCACGTGCTCGAGATCGTGTTGCACTTGTACGTACACTGGCAACAGTTGTTGATAAATGGCGTGACAAGTTATCTCAGATTGCAGATGAAATTGAAAATGACTGGTCGCATCGTGTCAATGAGTCGGCACACAGTATTGTGAAATTACTCTCAAAGAGTATTGGGCATACCCGCACTGTTGCGGTCGCGCCTGGTGAGAATAGGGAGCCACTGATCGAAGCTGCGAAAAAAAAGTTTCATTCAGATCTGCAGGAAAAGGAACGGCTTCTACACAGTACGCTCCAGTCACTGTTTCTTCATGAAAAAGTTGGGTTGGCTGAGAAGGTTGAACTCACGTACCTCAGCGATCTTTTTAGTAGCGAGACATGGCAAGTATTTGGACTGCCGTGGTGGGCTCTACTCTCTGGTGGTGTCTCAGTTGGAGCCATGGTTGGGGGCACCACTGGTGCAAAGATCGGAGCTGGTGGTGAGGTTGCCATGCCTTCGGGTATACCGCTGACTCTTGGAGCCTTGACGGGAGTTGTGGTTGGTGGTGTTGGTGGGGGCGTCGGCGCTATGTATTGGGGTAAGTCAGTTGCGCAGCCGGCTGTCACTGAGGGTGGTTCGCAATCAGTGCTCACCGCGTTACCGCAATCTCTCTATCGCAGTACGTTTGGCTATTTGGCTCAGACTGGAACAACAATAACCATCGGCCCGATACAGGGAAAGAACTTTGCCTATGTTCTTCTTGATAGAGCAATAGGACTTGTGATGCATCTCGCGCACAGAACACATGCAGCTGGTGGCAGAGAAACTCTTCATGCGGCCGATATCAAACAGGAGTTAGATGTTCGCAATGCTTCTGCTGACCATTGGCCGAAAAGCCTGAGCACATGCTGTGAGGTTTTTCTTGAAAAAACAAGAAAAAAGACAGTGACAGAAGCTGATTTTCATGCTTTCGAAGACAGGCTTGCTCGACATATCAAGCAGGTGCTTTCAGGCTAAGAGCGTGTTTCGGAACCGTCTTTCGTTGTGATGAAGAATGGTTTCATCAGGGTATATGCTTTCCTACAGCACGCCGTACACCGCCGCGATGCAAACGACAAAAACGAGACCAAGGACCCCGATGATCGTTTCCTGAACGGTCCAGGTTTTGAGCGTCTCTCCAACCGACAGGCCCAGGAATTTCCCAACGAGCCAAAAACCTGAGTCGTTGACATGGGAAGCAACAGATGCACCAGATGCGATGGCTATTGTCACCAAAGCAGCAAATGGCTCTGGCTGCCCGGAAGCCGTGACAAGTGGTGCGACCAAACCAGCAGCCGTGATCATTGCTACGGTGGCAGAGCCTTGTAAAACACGAATGACAACCGCCACCAACCATGCAAGGACAACGGTCGGAACGGCTGCTGAGGTTAATGATGAGGCGACAGCATCACCCGCTCCTGAATCGATCAGTACTTGCTTAAAAACACCACCTGCACCTGTCACAAGGAGAATCACACCGGCCGGCTCAAGTGCCCGTTCCGCAATTCGCTGTACCTCCTGCGCCGGCATGCCAAGCCTTTTGCCCAGGAAATAGAATGCCGCAAGGGTAGCAATAAGAAGTGCCGTAAAAGGATGGCCCACAAGCATGAGCCAGAGTGCAGTCGGAGACTCTTTTCCAAGAGCACCTCGCGCTGCCGTTTCACTGACGATCAAAATCAGTGGTAATACCAGAAGAGCAACAACAATGGCGAGATGTGGTGACTTTCGCTGTGGAGTGGTCGTGTCAGGTGAAACGTCAAGAGAAACATTGCCAGAGGCTACTTTTGACAGAACTTTCGATGCGAAGATTGCCGTGATGATTAAGGTTGGGAGGCCAGCGGCGATGCCAACGGTAATAACCCATCCAAGATCTGCACCGAGCAGATTAGCAACTGCGGTAGGGCCTGGGGTCGGAGGAACAAAGGCATGCGTTACCGCCATGCCGACAAGCATTGGTAGAGCAAACCGTGTTACGGGTTGTCCAGTGCGTTTTCCGGCAGCAACAGCAAGTGGTAGGAGCATCACAAGAGCAACGTCAAGAAAAACAGGAATGCAGACAAGGAATCCAACGAGCCCTAAGGCCAGTGCTGCCTGCTGTGGGCCAAACATCTTTACAAGACGATCAGCCAGTTTCTCTGCGCCACCCGACTGTTCAAGCATCATGCCAAAGATAGAACCAAGGCCAACGACGACTGCAACAAAACCTAGCGTGTTGCCCATGCCGGAGGTCATTGACTCGATGACGGTTTCTGGAGACATGCCTGCTGCGAGGCCGACCCCAATGGAAGCTGTGAGCAGCGCGACGAACGGATGAATCTTCAGCCACATGACAGCTGTGATCAGTGCAGCGATGCCGAATGCGACGACAGCAACGAGATACCATGATTCCATTTGATTGTTTCCCCTGCCAGAATGTGATGGGTCCTCCCATTGATCAGCTCAGGAGCGTACCATGTTGGGCACCATGAAAGCACTCCTCCTGACGTCTCCCAGTTCTCTTACGCTCGCTGAGGTCGATACACCCGAGCCAGGCCCAGGTGAGGTGCGAGTCCGAATCGCCGCATGCGGGATCTGTGGCAGTGATGTGCATGGTTACACAGGATCGACCGGCCGTCGGATTCCTCCGCTTGTCATGGGCCATGAAGCGGCAGGTACCATTGACGCTGTTGGGCAGAACGTGTCTGGTGAGATGGAAGGACAGCGGGTCGCACTCGACTCAACTGTTTTTTGTGGCGAATGTGAGTTCTGTCGCAACGGACAAGAAAATCTCTGCACCCATCGGCAGGTACTTGGTGTGTCGTGTGATGCCTATCGGCGACATGGCTGTTTTGCAGAGTATGCAATTGTTCCGGAGAGATGTGTCTATCCATTACCAGACCAGATGAGTTTCGTTACCGCGTCGTTGCTTGAGCCACTTACGATTGGGCTGCAGGCAGTTAGGCTCGGTCGTGCAGGGCCAACAACGCGATCGGCTGTCGTTATTGGCGCTGGCACAATCGGGTTGGCAATTATTGTGGCACTCAAGGCATATGGCGTTCAGCGGATCGCGGCGGTTGATCTCGACGCCAGCCGTCTAAAAGAGGCCATGGAATTTGGTGCAGACGCTGTGTTTGATGCAACTGAAACAACTGCGAAACAACTTGCAGAGTGGGGTACGTCTTCTGCTGATACCGATGGCGCGGATCTTGTCCTTGAGGCAGTCGGTGCAGCGGCTTCTGTGGAGACGGCCATTCACGCCGTCACTCGTGGCGGGACTGTCGTACTTGTTGGAAATGTCTCGCCAGCCGTTGAGCTTCCTCTTCAAACGGTTGTCACTCGGCAGATCCGGCTGCAGGGCTCATGTGCGTCAGCCGGCTGCTACCCGGAAGCGATTGAGCTGGCTGCCTCGGGCACGGTTGATCTGTCACGGTTTGTGAGCCGTGTTGCACCACTTGAGAATGGAGCAGATTGGTTTGAGCGGCTCCATAATCGTGAGCCGGGCATTCTCAAGGTCGTGCTGCAGCCATCAGGAAATATTGAAGGAGAAGCCAATGTCACTTTTTGATCTTTCAGGCCAACGTGCACTCGTTTCAGGAGCAAGCCGGGGGCTTGGGCTACAAATGGCTGGAGCTCTCGCTCGGGCTGGTGCTGATCTCGTCATTACGGCCCGCGATGTGGCATCTCTTGAAGAGCCCCGTCGACAGCTTGAGTCGTACGGAAACACAGTTGAGTGTGTCGCGCTTGACCTGCAACACGAGGAAAGCATCCAGGCTGCCGTCGAGACGGCAACAGCGACTGGGCATCTGGATATCCTTGTGAATAATGCAGGGTGCAATATCCGCAAGCCAGCAATGGATGTGCGGTGGGAAGACTGGAACACCATTCTGGACACCAACTTGCGTGGTATGTTCTTTATGACTCAACGTGTTGCCGAATCAATGCTGATACGACAGCGTGGTCGCGTGATAAATATTGGCAGCGTGACAAGTGTGTTTGGATATGCCGGACTCGGTCCGTACTGTGCAAGTCGGGGGGGCGTCAAACAACTGACAATGAGTATGGCAGATGAGTTCGGCCCACATGGCATCACAGTCAATTGCCTTGCACCAGGTTGGTTTCGGACAGCGCAGAACGATGTGCTCTATCAAGATAAGGAATGGCTTGAGTACTTGGTTGACCGCATTCCGTTGCGTCGGCCGGGTAAGGCGGAAGATCTTGATGGTGCCGTGGTGTTTCTTGCATCGGATGCGAGTAGTTACGTCACCGGGCAGACGCTATTAGTAGATGGTGGTATTTCAACGGGTGCCACCAGGGCGATGCCACGGTCTTCGTCATAGCTTCAGATAAGATAGGCTGTGGATGTCAGGTGGAGGCTCGTACTCGCTGAATATAGACCGATTGGTGCGGATGTGCCGACTGTATCTGGTCAAAGATTCGAGTGATCGACACACGAAAGGTGGAACAGAACATTTTCAGAAGGTAGCCTGAATGGTTCGGTCTTCTTGTTGATCAATGAGCGACCCCTACCATGTCACTATCTTTCAAAACGAAAACTGTCGTCTTCACGATCGTAGGTATCACGTTTGGGGTGCAATGCGATCGTATGTGTGCCGAAGAAACGCAAGCACAAGTCACGACTGCACGTCGAATAGAAAAAGCACGGCCGCAGCAGGAATTGCCCCCGCCAGCGCCGCAGCCTCACCCACTTGTTCCGGCAATGCAGTTGGCGCGTGAGTCATACGTTTTCCTAAGAGATAATGTGTCTGACTACGCGTGCAGAATTGTCAAGCAGGAACGAATAGATGGCCGGCTGAAGCCAATGGAGTTTATCGATGCCAAAGTTCGTCATCAGAGAATAGTCGATGGGCGTCACGTGCAGCGACCGTCGATCTACCTTCGTTTCGTTGGTCCTGAAGATATGGTCGATCGAGAGGTGCTGTGGGTTGAAGGAACGAACGATGGAAAGATGGTCGTGCGTCGGGGTGGAACGCGTTTTGAATACCTGACGCTTGACCTTGACCCAGCTGGTGATGCTGCTTTGCAGTACAGCCGTTATCCGACGAGTGAAAGCGGCATGATCAATATGGTTCGAAAGCTCATTGACGTTGGTACCGCTGATATGCAGTATGGTGAGTGTGAAGTCCAGATATTCAACGATGTGAAAGTCGACGGCCAACCGTGTAAGTGTGTGCAGGTCAAGCATCCCCGTCGACGCTCTGTGTTTCTCTTTCACATCGTAAGAATATATATTGCTGACGACTTTCCGATACCAGTTCGCTACGAGGCGTACGATTGGCCGGTAGGCGATTCAGACGAACCACTTCTAATCGAGGAATATACATTTCAAGATGTTCGGCTGAACGTCGGGTTCTCTGACGCTGAGTTCCAGCGGAACTACCGGGACTATAAATTCCGTCCTAATTGAAATGGATTCAGATGACGCTTCCTTCGGTACAGGTTCCGGGTACGTTTCGCGATGAGCTCAAGATAATTATCAGGGTTGCCGGGACTGCCCTGCGGCAAGGATGGCGGCAACTCTTTCTGGCAGACGTGCTTTTTAAGCTGCTCACATTTGTTGTCCTTGTACCGCTTGCAGTCGGATTGCTCCACGGCCTGTTGTGGTTGAGTGGACGGGGCACCCTGACGGACACGGATGTTCTGTTTTTCCTGCTCACGCCGTGTGGTGCAGTCGGCATGTGTCTGGTGGGGGCTGCCTGGCTGAGTATTACTGCCCTTGAGCAGGTGACACTTCTTACACTGCTTGTTGCTGAAGAAGATGAAAAGGGGGGTGTGTGGGCAGCGACGCGGTGGGCTTTTGGGCACAGCGTAAAGGTGCTCCAGGTGATGTTCCGGATCATCTGTTGGATCGTGCTTGTGACGGCTCCGGGTGTGCTGTGCGCGGGTCTGCTTGCGCAACGCCTTCTGGGAAAACATGACATCAACTTTTATCTGGCTGAACGGCCGCCGGAGTTTTTTGCGGCGATAGGTATCGGTGGACTTCTCGTGATGGGGTTCGCTGCACTTGTACTCAGGCTCTTTTCTGGTTGGTTTCTGGCTCTGCCACTGCTGGTCTTCGAGGGAGTCAGTCCACGGAAGTCCCTTGCAACAAGTTGGAAGAGACTTGCTGGGAGACACTGGATTGTTGTCACACTTCTTGGCACGTGGATCACATCAGTATTTCTTGTCACTACCATGAGTACGGCATGCGTTGTATGGGTGGCGTCGGAACTCGTGCCGATGGCAAGTCAGACGCTGCCCGGTGCCATTTTTGCAGTTGGGCTTACAACACTTATCTGGGCGTGTATCAATTTTGTTATTCAGTTGCTTTCGGCAACCGTATTCTCTTCGCTGCTGTACGGTGCCTGGGAGACATATGGAGGGCGTGCAGACACAAGCCAGCGGATGAAGTTTGAAAGCATGTCCGGCAATCGACCTGGGTTTCACTGGAATGCAGGGACATTCACATTCGTGGCTTGTACCTCTGTCGTTGTGGCGGTTCTGCTCGGTTCTGTTGCAACAGCACGTATTCCCTTTGACAACACAATTGACATTATTGGGCACCGGGGTGCGGGTGGCGTTGCGCCTGAAAATACACGTGCAGCAATCGAGCGGGCGATCAGCGCTGGTGCACAATGGGTGGAGATTGATGTTCAGGAAACAGCCGATGGAGAGGTGGTTGTCATCCATGACAGCGACCTGATGAAGATTGCTGGAGTGGATCTGAAAGTCTGGGATGCAACCCTTGAGGAAATAACAGCAGTCGATATCGGAAGTTCTTTTGATCAAAAGTTTCATAACGAGCGGGTGCCAACTCTTCGGGAAATCCTTGATCTCTGTAAGGGAAGGGTCGGCATAATCATCGAGTTGAAGTCATATGGACATGGTCAGATGCTCGAGCAACGGGTGATTGATCTCGTGGAGGCCTCAGGGAGTGTCGATGAAGTGCAGTGTATGTCGTTGAAGGCAGAAATTGTCTCTCGCCTGAAAACGATGCGGCCGCAATGGCGGGTTGGACTTCTGCTTTCGCTTGCAGTTGGGGATGTACGAAAAATTGAGGCAGACTTTCTCGCTGTGAACGCCCGGTTTGCAACGAGTCAGATGGTCCAAAAGGCCCACGAAGCGGACAAGCTTTTGTATGCATGGACACTCAATGACCCGGTGTCGGTATCCAAAATGGTTGGCCGTGGTGTGGATGGTGTCATTACTGACTATCCTGACATGGCCAGGCAAGTCCTTGTTGAACGGGCTAAGTTAAGCTTTGTGCAACGGCTGCTTGTTGAACTCGCAGAGACTCTTGGCGTGCAGTCACGTATCGCTCAGCAATAGTTTTAGAACACCCCATCTATTCAGGAGGTTCGTCGTTGAGCGTCGCACGGATGCTCTCACGTGCTCCCCGCCAGCGAGTTTTGACGGTTCGAACAGAGCACCCCACAAGATCAGCAATTGTTTTCTGGTCGGCTCCGAGGTACCAGACCAACTGGAAAACTTCTTTTTCTTCAGTGGACAGCATTTCAACGGCTTGATGAAAGTGTGTCCAGCGATCAAGTGTCGTTGCAGTATCGTTTCGTTTATCTTGGGGATGGCGAGAGTTCGAGTGGTCATCAATTGGGTGAATGCCGGTGGCATGGTTGGCGCTAAATGACATGGGGCCAGCGTGGTGCCGTGCGAGATCAATCAATTCTCGATGAATTTGCGTTGCCGCTAGTGCCATAATTTCTCGGGGAGATTCAATCGTGACTTCCCCAAGGCATTTGTACAGACGAAGCATGGCGTTCTGAAAGACATCGTCTGTGTCCTCCCATCGTTTCACTGACGGGAACCCACGAAGCATTCTCTGTGTCAGGTGTCGAAGACGTTCATTGCACAATTCAAGGATGCGTTCACGGGCTGTAGTGTCACCAGCCGTGAGATCACGCAGGCAGTCCTCGACCGTGTGGGGAAGGGGAGTCTCATCCATGGTTGCATTTGATTCTCTGGTGAATTCCCGAGACACGAGAGATAGGAGTCTACCACGGAAAAAAGCCCAGTGATGACGCGCAGAAAATAGCTGGCAAATCCATCTTGCCCCTTTGGCCGACGACTCTCGCTTTTGCTTGTAGAGGCAGTTCTGAAAGTCGCCACAAGTGGCTCAAGGAGAGAGGTCAGTGATGATGCAGGTGGAGTCACATTCGCAGACGGAGAACTGGTCGTGGAAAAGTCAGAGTGCGCAAGATGCCGCAGAAATACTCGGCATTGAGGGTCTGTCTGAAGAAGTGCCGACATCCGCACATGTTGTTCTTGCTGCTCAACTCAAACTGCGGTATTTGCGTCGGGAACTTAGTGCGAGGCTTTCCAATTCACTGGAAGCATATCAAGTAGAAACCGGTTTAAATTCCAAGGCAGATTTGTCGGTCGAGCATGTGTGGGGCCGGATTCGAAGGGTCCAGGCGGCACGTGACAAGCTTTTGTTATTGCGAAGAAGGCTTTCCGCAGATGAGTCAATGTCTTTGCCTGTGAAATAACCCTACCGAATTGTTTATGCTGATCATAGAAATTTGTACAACAAAGGAATGAGTGTTGTACGAGAAGAAGGCTCGGTTGATATTCCATTAACCGGCAATGATGAAACATTTGGGTTACGGAGAAGCCAGCAGAAATCCTCATGTGAGCTGCTCAAATCGGGTGTTGATATTGGCGGTGCAACGATAGTACAGCAGCTCGCGGCCGGTGGTATGGGGCAGGTGTTTGAAGCGCAGCAACACGCACCATCCCGAAAGGTGGCCGTCAAATTTCTAAACGGGCACGGAGATAGTTTTGCTCGTCGACTTCTCGAACAAGAGGCCGCTTTACTTGCTCGGGTGAAACATCCAAATATTGCGGATGTCTACACAGTCGGAGTGTATGAAAGCCGAGCTCATAAGTATCAATGGATCATGATGGAGTTGGTTGAGGGCTCGTGTTCACTCACCGAGTATGCAGCCAGGAAACGCCTGTCGTTGGTACAGCGGGTCCACCTCGCATTAGATGCTGTGAGTGCCATGACTGCCGCACATGCAAAGGGGATAATCCACCTCGATATCAAGTCATCAAACGTCCTTGTGGGCAGTGATGGTGTTGTGAAAGTTATTGACTTTGGAATCGGTCGTGTCCTTACTGAAAAAACGGTCTGGCAGAGTGTGCCCCCTGGCAGGGTGCGTGGAACACCAGCGTCCATGAGTCCGGAGCAGCGGGCGGGCCGAGATGAATTAATTGATGCAAGATCAGATATCTATGGAATCGGTTTACTTTTTACTGAACTTTTTTTTCCACAGTCAGGGTGGAAGGGGAGCAGGCCTAGAGTTTCTGTTGAAGCTGAAAATAAAGAGCAGGAATTGTACTGTGCTGGCCAATACCCAGTTTCACGAGGAGCATCCAAAGACCTCGTTTCAGTCATTGCACAATGTACGCGGCAACGTCCTGATGATCGTTTTTCCACAATGCGGGAAGTGGAGCAGGAATTAACTCGTTGGGTAAACGGTCAGCCTGTTCTCTGTCGACAGCCGAGTCTGGCGGAGTTTGTCTGTCGTTGGGTAGTTCGGAATAAGGTGGTTTCCTGTTTTCTGTTGCTGCTTGCTAGTACAGTGATCTCAGCGGTGTGTGCCGTTGGTTGGTTTGCATACACGGCTGGCGTGGCACAGCAACAAGCAATCACTGCGGCTGAGACTGCTCGTGGCACACTCGCTGATTCACTCTTGCGGCAAGCTTTCTCTGCCGAGCGAGACCATCACTCACAGATGGTCCAGGATTTACTTGATCAGCGAGAGGGAGTTCTTACTTCTCTTGCAGATCGAGTGCCAGCACGTGTTGTAAAAAGTACGAGTCTCGCCATCCGGACCCTTCGAAGTCGGCTTGATGATTCCAGTTCCTTCTGGCGAAGTCTGGGAGACTCAATGACTGCTGTAGCAGTGTCAGGCGAGACTGGTGTGGCTATAGCAAGTGGCAAAGATGGCAGAGTTGTTCTTTGTTCACTGAGATCTGGTCACATCGATCAGCTTCAAGAATTTCGGTATGAGACAGGAAGTCGTCCATGGGCTGCTGCGATTTCAGACACGGGTCGTGTTGCCATTGTGGGTTGTGATGACGGACGGATCCATATGATTGATACCGAAGAAGGGAAAGCAATCGGTGTGTGTGTTGGTCATACCGGGCCTGTGTATGGATTGGTCATGTTGCCATCAGGTGAAGATTTTATAAGTGCCGGGCGAGATGGTCGTCTTCGACAGTGGAACGTGCAGGACCAGTCCAAGTTTTCGGTCCTTACATCATTTGAGACGTCGGTGTATGGGCTGGCTCAGTCACCGGATGGTATCTGGATTGCAGCCGGTCTCCGTGATGGTTCAGTGCGGCTATGGAATAAAGATACGGGTCAGGAACAGCTACTTTCTGGGCATCAGAACCGTGTCTTCGGGGTGGATTTCTCTGATGATGGAAAACACCTCGCATCGGCGTCTGAGGATCAGACAGTCAGGGTCTGGGACCTGGAAGATCTGACCCAGCATGCATGTTTCTATCATCCCGTCCGCGTGAATGACGTGCGGTTTTGTGGGGCTGGAAGGGTGGCCAGTGCTGCGGGAGACCAGCTCCTACGTCTATGGAATGTACATGGAAAGAAACACGTGAGAACGCTCAATGGCCACGAAGGAGTAATCTGGTCACTTGCTGCGACAGGAAACAACGAGCTGTTTACCGGATCTGGAGACGGGACTGTTCGGTTGTGGGAAGATGCCTGGGATCCACAACCTAAGTGTGTCACTGAAGCCAAGGTTCATACGGTAAGTTTATCAGCTGATGGCCGACATCTCGCAGCTGGAACGAACTCAGGTTCTGTAACGATATGGGATGCCGCAACACGAATCCTGATTACGGAGGAACAAGTAAGCGAGCTGCCAATCAATGAGATCCGCTGGCATCCAACGCTGTCTGAGTTTTCTGTCGCAGGAAGCGATAGTACGGTGAGCCAGTGGGCGTTTGAAAGTGGACAGTCATCTTCAGACAGAGTCTCTCCTAGGCACCGCAAACCACATCTTCGGCACATAAGGACATTGTCCGGTCATCGCCGTCGCGTGTTTTCAATCGCCTATTCAGCATCTGGTGCTTCGCTTGCGTCCGCTGGTGAAGATGGAACTGTCCGACTTTGGAAAAGCGATGAATTGAAATCGGCCACAATCATTCACCATCCCGGACGAGTGTTTTGTCTGGCTTTTTCAACCGATGCAGAGCCAGGACGCCTCGCTACGGGATGTGAGGACGGAACGTTGCGGGTCTTTGATGAGCAAGGCGAACAAATTGAAGCGTTTCATGGACACCGAGGCCAGGTAAACGCACTCTCGTGGAATCGACGTTCTGGTCACAAGTGGACTATTGCATCTGCTGGCGCGGATGGAACAGTCCGGCTGTGGCAACTGTCAGGGCCGTCGGGAAAAAGCCAGCCGTCGTCTCGTACACAGAGTGCTGTCTTTACAGCCGACGGTGGGAAAATTTGGTCGCTCGCTACCGTACCAGACGAACCGTTGCTCATTGCTGGAACGGAAAGTGGGGAAGTCGTCCTCTGGTCAACCTCCGAATCAGTTCCCTTGGCCTCGTTTCGCGGTCACGATGAGCCAGTCTGGAGTGTGTGTGTCGGTCCAAATGGGAATCAGCTCTGGAGCGGGGGCTGGGATGGTGCCGTTCGCAGATGGGACATCTCAACAGCGAATCAGTTGACTCGTATGAATGCTCTAGGTGATTGATTGCCCAAGGCGAAAAATCAGTTCGCTTCGGCAAGGACCTTGCCAAGCGTCTCTTGCAGCACTGCACCGCTTCGCTTGAGTGCTTGTATTTCTTTTGGCCAGAGTTCAACCTCAAGGGTCTGTTCTGCGCCGCCACGCCCAACAACAGTCGGAACAGAGAGGGCAACCTCTCGCAGCCCATAGCATCCACGCTGGACTGATGACACCGGCAGGATGCGTTTGCTGTCGAGAGCAATCGCATGAACAACCTCAGCAATTGAGACACCAACAGCAAACCCGGCGCCCGTCTTCTTCTTGATCATTTCTGCACCAGATGTTTTTGCTCTGATAAACGTGTCCTGGCCAAGCTTTTGTGTGAAGCCTGGATATTTTTCGAGTGGTAGTCCACCAACACTGGCACTCGACCAGATCGGTACCATGCTGTCACCATGCTCACCAAGAATAATTGCTGAAACCTGAGTGGCAGGAGCATAGAGGTTCAGGGCAAGCAGACTGCGGAACCGGAGTGTGTCGAGTAAGGTGCCAAGCCCAATGACTCGGCCTTGGGGAAGACCAAGCTCTTCCTCAGCAAGATACGTCAGGATATCAACTGGGTTGCTCACAACAAGAATTGTTGCGTCTGACTTGATACCGGCCGCCTTCACGGATTGCAGTATTGTTTTGAATAATGCGACGTTCCGATTGATTAAGGCAAGGCGACTTTCATCCGGCTTACGACGTAGCCCTGCAGTAATGCAGATCAGATCAGCATCAGCCAGGTCTTCATACGCACCAGCAGTGATAAGTTGGTCAGCAATTGCAGGGGCCCCATGCATCATGTCGAGTGCCTGGCCATCCGCGAGGTCAGCATTGACATCAACGAGCACAATTTCGTGAACAATGCCACCAAGTTGAAGGGCAAAGCCGGCAGACGCGCCAACAATACCACCGCCACCGATGATTCCGACCTTCATGTTCTTTCCTTTTATTAATTCAGCACCTGCACTGCCACAGGGTGAGATTGGGTACGGTGTCCCTAGGCACTGAGGCCGAGTTCCTTGCAGACCTGCTCTGTTACGGCTTTAACGACAGCCTCATAGTCGATGTTCTGACTTGATGACGGAGCTGCATTCATGGCTGGTGGTGGGTCAAATGCACTTCGGCTAACGCCAGTGTTGCCCCAACTTGTACGGAATACATCATTCGCGCAGATATCACAATTTTCCATGCTCTTTTCGAGGCGAGGGTCTTTGAAACCCCACTGCTGCTTCAGAGCAAGTAATTCTTGTGTTTCATTTTTTGAAAGGTAGGTGACACGGCCAAGATCTTTGGAAAGCATGAGAATCTTGCAGTAGGCATCGAGAATTTCTGTCCACCAATACGCTTTTTCAACTGTTTCACCAAAACTGACAGTTCCGTGATTGGCAAGAATGACAACATTTGAGTCTTTCACAAATGGTCGAACTGTATCGGCAAACTTTTGATTTCCTGGGGTCTCATATTTTGTAATAGGGATGTCGCCAAGAAAAACTTCCACCTCTGGTAAGACGCACTGAGGAATTGGCTCGCGAGCAACCGCAAACGCTGTTGCGTGTGGGGGATGGCAGTGGACAACCGAGTTCACATCAGGTCGATCTTTCATGATCGTCAGGTGGAGGAGGATTTCACTCGATCGCTTCCGCTGGCCGGCTACTTGATTGCCATCCATATCGACGATGCAGAGGTCAGAGGGCTTCATGAAGCCTTTTGAAATTTGCGTCGGTGTGCACAAGACTTCTTTGTCGTTGAGTCGGAATGAGATGTTCCCATCATTTCCTGCTGCAAATCCTTTGTTATATATACGGCGACCAATGTCACAGATTTCTTCCTTTAGGCTGGCAAGAGATCGGTCTGTTGTGGTGATTGCCATCAAATACTCCTCGTAAGTTTACGCGCGTCGTGGTGTGTTCGAGTTCTCAAGTAAAGTGTGCGGGTCAGCAAAGGGTGCTGTATTGCGATTATTACTCAAGTCTTCCTCATGTTTTGGGTTGGGGTCGGTTCCGCGATTATTCTGTTTTCAGGATTCGGTTTGGTTGGGACGATCAATCTGATCAATCAGGGCTGAAATGTACGCATCGACGGGCTTTCCTTCGGGTTGAAACGGTTGTGCGGCCTCACCTCCCTCACTGAATGCGACGAGTTGGCCGTGTCCGGCTCCTTGTTCGTCCCAGGCGACCAGCTCTGGAGATGGGCCATCTTCGTTATCGAGGTCCTCGGCACGTAGTGGCACAAGAAGACGCAAAACTCCACCCCGCATTGTCGGGTGCGCCTCCGTGAGCGTAATACTTCCAATGATTCGTCCGATTCGCATGGTGATTAGTCAGTTTCTACGGGAATGAATTGTTTATGGCTTCTGGCAGCTACAGTCGGTATGGCCTTTGTCAGCATGTGCCATGGCAAGTATTTCCGGTGGCTGCCCAGTTTGTTCTGTAAGTTGCTTGGCGATATGTGTCAGGCTGGCTGTTGAAAATTGACGCGGGTCGAGGATGACTAGATTCGCAGCGCACCGTGCGATGGCGTCTGCCACTGCTGGAGGATCCGAACCAAGGACCGCACGGATTGGCGGAAATCGATTGGCTGCAATACAGGCCACTGCCGTGTTTTCAGTTAGAAGAATGCATCGTGCGGCGTCACGGCTAGCATGTTCGGCGAGCGACTCTAGAGTCGTGGCAAGGCCTGCGGATGGTAGTTGCTGGCTGGTTGATACCGCACGACGAATTGTTGCTGCGATAGCCGACACGTCGGTCGCGCACTCTGCTTGAGCAATAAATAGTTGCGGATCGCTTTTCTGCGTGGTGTCGGTTTTTGCAGTAATGAACTCGATTCCACGATCTCGAGCAAGATCTCGTGCTGAAGGGGTGATGACGGCCTTGCGTTCGATGTATGCAACTTTTGTACCTGGTGCGAGCTTGATGATTGTCTCTGCAGCGATAACCCGGTCGGAGACCGTCGCTGCCGCCTCTGGTGGTGTCAGTCGTGCGGACTGAGTCTGTGAACTATCTGTTTCGGCATGAATACGCCTGAGCACCTCAGTCACGAGGCGGGCGATGTCATTGGAGGAAACAGGAGGCTGATTGGGCATTGTGTTGTGGTCAGTCTAAGGAGGGCTAATCAACGAGGGCGATGGTGCTCCACCGAGCAGGAGTCCGTCTGCTATTGAGAACGTCTCGCATCAAACGACCGTCACTTGTAATGACAACGCGGTCATGAATGCCTGCAGACACCGTGTCGATGGCGACTTGTGGATCACCGTCACAGCCTTCGCCGTCAGCAAGAAGCGGCTGAACAAGCAGCAGCTTCGCTCCCACGAGCGAGTCGTGTTTGAAGCTGCTTGTGACTGTTCCGATGACTCGTGCTACTTGCATGAAATCGTGTCTTGTTTGGTGGAAATAAAGTATTGAGAGAAAAAAATGAACTTCTGCTTTTTGTTAGTGAGGGCTTCCGAGGACTCGAAGGTCATCCACCAGTGTGCACCGGCGTTGTCGTGTAAAGGTGAGAGGGGTTGTGACGCCCTCACCGGTCGGCGTGGCAATTGAGAAGGATAGATAGCCTTCTCCACCAAGACCCAGTCCCGCAACACTCGGTCCGTTCTTGACAAAAAGAGTTGTGTCGAGAAGTCGTCCCATGCGGGTCATGTTTCGAACATTATGAGAATGAATAACTGCTGTATGCCTGAACCCATGCTCACTCTCAAAGGCTCGCTGAATGGCTTCGTCAGCATTGGCACACCGTACAAAAGGGACGAAGGGCATCATCTGCTCAACAGGTACAAAAGGGTTTGAAATATCTGTTTCGCCACATACAAGTTCAAGACCCTCACGGCCGGAAGCACCGGCGGCGTTTGCCAACAGTGAGGCATCTTTTCCAAGGAGTTCTTTTGCTGGAGCAGGGTGGCGATGCTCGCCCTCGCCTACCATTACAAATGCTGTTTCTGTGAGGCGGTCTATCTGATGGCCCGAAAGCTGTAGGGCACCTGCTCGTTCCATCGCGGCCATCATTGCATCGAACACAGCATCAACGACGAAGGCCTGCTTTTCTCCGATACACAGCAGATTGTTATCATAAGCAGCGCCTGCAATGATTGATTGGGCGGCATTATCGAGATCGGCAGTTTCATCAACAACGACGGGTGGGTTGCCAGGACCGGCCACGATTGCCCGTTTGCTGGATTGTAGCGCTGCTCGAGCGACGGCTGGACCACCGGTCACGCAGATGAGTTTGACGCCACGGTGATTAAATAGCTCTCCGGCAGTTTCGAGTGTTGGCTCGGCAACGAGGCTAATAAGATTATCGACACCAAGATCTCGCTGAATGGCCTGATTAAATCGACGGACGCCTTCGACGGCTACCCCTCTGCCACTTGGATGAGGGTTGACGACAACGGTGTTCCCTGACGCAAGCATATTGATCGCGTTACAGGCAATTGTTGGAAGGGAGTGCGTTACCGGGGTGATCGCACCAATGACACCAAAGGGAGCGTGCTCAATCACGGCGAGGCCATGGTCTCCACTGAATACCTCACTCGACATGAATTCCACACCAGGAACGCGGTCGCCCAGCACCTGTAGTTTTTCAATTTTATGAACAAGTCGGCCAATGCCAGTTTCCTCATATTCCATCCGGCCGAGTTCCTCAGCATCTTCAATGGCTATGCGACGAATATGGCCAATGGCTCTTTTTCGGCCGTCCATGCCAAGTTGTTCAAGCTGAGCAAAAGCTTCGGTCGCTGCAGATACAGCCTCATCGACCGTTGCAAAGATTCCATTCCGGCCGGCATATCCCTGACCGCTGACAGGCCCACCGGCTGAACGCAGTTGGGCAATTACCTTACGAACTATGGAGTTGATATCTGGTTGATCGGACGCGTTCATTGAAATGATATATGTATGGGGTAAGGATTGGGGAAAAGGAATTAATCGGCCTGAATGTCTGCGGTATCGCGACTGAAGACTTCCTTGCCTTCAACTTGGATTGTATCGACCAGCCCAATGATGACCGCATCAATGGGGAGTGTTTTCGTTTCAGGAGTCATGCGAGCACTCGACCCTTGTGTCACCAATACGAATGTCCCTTCACCAGCGCCGAGGCAATCGACGGCAATAAAGGTTCTTCCTGTGGACACAAGCTTTGATCTTTTCTTTTCATCAAGTCGGTATGGCTCAACGATGAGCAACTTATGGCCAGTCATCGTGCTGGTCTTTTGTGTGGCGACAATTGATCCAGTAACAAGTGCAACGAACATGAGTGAGATACTTTCAAAATGTATGAGGGTGTCAGTTACGAGGCGAGTGCCAGGAGATTCCGAGTCTGACGGGCAACAATAACTTCTTCATTTGTCGGAATAATCCAGATGGCGACCGGTGATCGAGCGGCTTCAATTCGGCGTTCCCCAGTGGCGTCTGACTTATTTGCAGCACTGTCGATTTCAATACCGAGGTCAGTTAATCCAGCGACAACAGCTGCCCTGGTGGCAGGGGAGTTTTCACCAATACCACCCGTGAATGCGATCGCATCAAGCCCACCGAGTTCGACCATGCCGCCACCAAGCCAATGGCGGATAGAACTTACGTAGACATCAATGGCTACCTGTGCGGCTTCATTCCCGTTGGCTTTTGCAGCTTCAAGGTCTCGCATATCACCCGACGTTCCTGACATGCCGGACAGACCGGCTCGTGTCGATAATTCAACAAGAAGATCTTCAAGTGATCGCCCTGTTGTTTTGGAAACATGGAGAAGTGCATAGGGGTCAACGTCTCCGGAACGGTTGTTCTGTGGAAGACCAGACTGTGGACTCATTCCCATTGAGGTGCCGACGCTGTGGCCGTCACATGTCCAGCAGATGCTGCTTGAACCCCCAAGATGGCACTGAACTGCACGCAAGGGACGTTGATCCATATTTGCCATCAGCCGTTCCGCAACAAACCGGTGACTTGCGCCATGGAAACCCCATCGGCGAACAAGGTGCTTTTCAAGCCACTCTGTCGGCACTGCATATCGAGCATTTCGTTCAGGTATCGTGGAATGAAAATCTGTTTCAAAAGCTGCGATCAGTGGTACGTCGGGAAACCGTTCCGCAAGTTGCTTCATGGCTTTGACGTACGGTGGATTGTGCGCTGGAGCAACGTCGGCCATTTCCTCCATCGCCTCTAATACTGAGTCGTCGACTCGTGCGACACCGCTTACTCTGCCACCGTGGACAGCCTTGAAACCAATCGCAGCAACATCTGCAATCGATGAAATCGGTCCTCCGTCTGCTGTGAGTTGCGCTATTGCGGCCTCCAGGGCGACACCATGGTCAGGTACGGGTTGTACCGTCTCGATTTGCGTCGCTTCGCCTCCCGGTCTATCCAATGAAGCGTAGACGCGGCTTTCCTGTCCACCGATACGTTCCACGCCACCCCGAGCAAGTTCCTGTTCGCCTCCCGTCGTGTCTGTTTCCGCAGACACTTCAAAGAGTCGATACTTGAAGCTTGTCGAACCGAGGTTTGCGATGAGTATCTTCATTGGGCTTTCTCCTGCTGCCAGGGATGCTTCCGTGCGGCACCTACAACGGGGTTTCCACTCAGCTGAAAAATGCTGAAACGAGACTTTCCGCAGGACGTGGGATGACGTGACTGCCAACAAGTTCGCCGATCTGTTGAGCAGCAGTGGCACCGGCTTCGACCGCAGCACGGACGCTTCCAACATCACCCTGAACAACGGTTGTGACAAACGCACCACCGATATCAACTCGCTTGAGGATCTGCACATTTGCCGCCTTGGCCATAGCGTCAGTTGCCTCAACGAGGCCCACAAGGCCTTTTGTTTCAATTAATCCAATTGCCGTATTCATGAATCTTTCCTGAAAAAAGTTACAAGTTTGAGAGGGGAAGTACTCTGACCAGTTCACCGGACAGAGCTATTTTTCATTTGGGCTAGTTGCTCGTCTTCGGTGATTTCGTTTTGAGGATAGTGCCGAGGTCCTCGTGAGGACGAGCAATCACCTGAACACTTACTACTTCACCAATTCGACCAGCGGCTGTTGCGCCAGCGTCAGTCGCAGCCTTCACGGCCGCCACGTCACCACTGACAAATGCGGTCACAAGACCACTTCCAACTTTGTCCCAGCCAAGGAAGGAAACATTCGCTGCCTTCATCATTGCATCAACAGCCTCGACAAGTGTCACGAAACCTTTGGTTTCGAGCATGCCAAGGGCTTCGATGTTCTTTGCCATCTTCTGCTCCATATCATTTTCGTACTCATTCCAACCGGGCAGTACCCGGGTCGACTGCGTCGACACATGTCAACAAAGCAGTCATTTGTTGTCTCTTCATCCATGAATATTCTGGCGTTACTCCTGGCGGACCAGTTCGACGCTTGTCGCATGATCAAGGTCAGCCGAGTTGCCCTCATCTGTATCAATATGAACTTCTAGTTTTGCGTTTGTGTCTGCCCGTACGAGGAGGTCACGGAAGACTGTGTCACACGGGCCGTTGATCACCAGGCTCATTCGATCGCCATTCTTCACTCCGAAGTGTTTGGCATCTTCATGAGACATATGGACATGTCGCTCGGCACGTATGACTCCTTCGGCAAGTTCAATAGTGCCGGCAGGTCCAACGAGTACACAGCCCGGTGTTCCTGAAATTTTGCCGCTGGCTCGCACGGGGAGATCGATCCCCAGCGAGATGCCGTCTGTGAATGCAAGTTCAACCTGTGATGCTGGTCGGGTGGGCCCAAGCACGCGAACCGTCGGTAGCATTCGGCGTTTCGGGCCAATAATCATCACTGTCTCTTCCGCAGCATAAAAGCCATCTTGGTAGAGATCTTTTTGTGGTGTCAACGTGTGGCCGGAACCAAATAGTTTTTCAACATGCTGATCTGTGAGGTGACAGTGTCGTGCTGAGATACTGACAACAAGCTTTGGAGCTGTATTTGAGTGTTCCCGAGTTGTCTGACTTGGTACACCGTCATGCCCTGCAAGCACGATGTCTCGTACGATGCGTTCTACATCAGACCGGGTTAGGTTGTGTTGTGGGAGTGTGGCTTGCATGAGGTGGTTGTTTTAAGGGTTGGTATTAGCTATGAGAGGTCGCATGTGGCGTGTCATCTTCACAATCTTCTGCAGGAGTATCTGCAAGAATCAGACGAGGTCCGGCGTCAAGAATTGTCTGTTGCCATTCATCGGAAAGCCCCTTGTCAGAGACAACGATATCGATTGCATCGAGTCCAGATACGAGTGTGAGGCTTTTGCGGCCAAACTTTGAACTGTCGGCAACAACAATAACTTTCCCTGCGGCGCGAAGCATGGCTTGTTCTGTTTCGGCAAGAAGAAGTTGGGCGTTGAAGAGGCCCTGCTTTGATATACCGGCAGCTGAAAGCACTGTTGTGGTCACATGCAGCCGGCTCAGCAATTCATTGGTATAGGGTCCGAGGCAGACTCCGGTTCGTGGTGAAACAAAACCACCAAGGAGGATAAGATCTGTTCTCGATTCGGAAGCAAAAAGATTGGCAACTGGCATACTATTGGTAACCACCTGAAGTGATCGTCCAGCCAGAAGCCGTGCCACTTCGTACGTGGTCGTACCACCGTCGAGAAGAACCGTCTCTTCGTCATCAATAATTTTTGCAGTTTCGGCGGCGATTGCTCGTTTTGCTTCCCAGTTTGCAGGTTGCTTCTCGTCGAATTCCGCAATACGAGGGAGTCCACCTGCGTACAGCACACCACCATGGGTGCGACGTGCGGTTCCTTGTTCCTCGAGTGCATCGAGATCCCGACGGATAGTCGATTCGGATACACCGAGTTCGCGCACCAATTCATCGAGGGCTGCAAACCCTCGAAGGCGGATGATGTCAATTAATCGGCTGCGTCGTTCTCGTCCAGGCACAGGGCAATCTCCTTCTTTAGAACCGATTATGGCCAAGAGACGACCGGATGCAATCAATTTATGACGAAAACGAGCATGATTTTGTTCATATTGTGCCGACCGGACGCTTTTTGACGCGCAATAAGCCACGCAGAGACGGTTCTGCGAACAAAGGAGACAGTCTGGGGGATATGCACAAAAAAGGGTTTTCTGGCGGCATCACCAGAAAACATTTATTTGACTAGAAACTGTCAAAAACGGCTGAAAGGCTAGGAAAGCCCATTGAAACTTGTGTTTTTCGTTGTTTTCGTCTGGTTGGCAGCTTTATGAGCCTCTTCCACCTCGTGAGAGCACTGATCGAGTTGTTGGGCCCTGAGTGAGTTTCCTCAGAACTAATCTTTCCAGAGGCCCGTTGGTAGCAAGGAATATCTGCGTCAGAGGCGACGGATCGTTCACGCTCAATTCTCAAAGCGAGTCAAGTTTTGGAGCGGGGTAGATTCTGTTTCCGATCGTGCGGAACGCAACAAGTTCAGCCACGCATCGCGACTCTGAGTGTCCCACGGCGGAACTTCTTGTTCACAATCCTTAGACAGGTTTTCTGTACCGTGCAATTGATTCTCATAATGATGTTACTACGAAGACGTCTTGATGGTTTCGGCAGTGACATCATTGATGAGAACGATGTTTATGACAAAACGGACAACAATTTGTACAAATAGAAGTTTTGTCAAACCACAGTCGAATCATTCCGTTCCTGGAAATTGAAACGTGAATCAGACTGACTCTCAAGCGGTAATTTTCTCTGCACGTTTTGACCTTATTTGTAAGAATGAATACGCGAGAGCATGGTTCTTGAAAGAACGCTCTTTTTTACTCATTCCTCCGAAGAGGCACGGCTCATGCCGAGACGCTTAACACATTTACGAACCATGAAAAGGGCATGGAGAGTTCTTCTGCAATGCTCATTGCTATTTGTGTTACCAGCATTCTTCGCTGGTGCTCAAGAGGTCAAGCCTACGGGTGAACAAATCAGCATGAAATGGGGTGAGTTGAGTACGGTTAACGGTGTGCGCACAGTTGTGAGCACTGAAGCAGAATATAATGCCCACAATCGACATGGCCCCATAACTTTCTACGCCATACCGTTCACCGATGGTGCATTTTCACTCTCTTGGAAACGTGATCTGCCTCAGAAGATAAACTTTGTTTTTGAGACTGAAGACAATGGCAAGCCTACGCACCTTTTCAAAGTGTTTGTCAACGGCACGCCGAACAAGGACCACTCGAAAACTGACGTAGTCAGTCTTGTGACGTACGAGGGTATCGACGGGTCAAAGAAAAAGAAGGCCACTGTGAGGACGGAGAAATATCACGCGGAAGCTGGGAAGTGGCATGCGACAAGCGTCACGTTTGATGAGCATGTCGCGACCATTCGTGTTGATGATGAAATATATACAGTCAAAGATGATAGGTTTCGAAAGGAAGTCATGAAGTGTGGTGTTGGCCACATATGGGGAACGCTCGAAACGAAAAGCGTAATCATCGCAAAGAAGTGAAATTCTTGAACAACGGCGAGTGGTGTTGGGTGGGGCTGTGCATGACGCACAAATGAAAGACTAACAATTTTGCTTTGGTCTCCAAACCAGGCAGCGGGCACGTAAGAAATGAATGGGATGAAAACAATCGTATGGAGTGCAGTGTTCTTCCTCATGCTGCTGCCCGTGCCACGGGCCTCAGGAAAGTCTCCGAATATACTCATCATCTATGCAGATGACCTGGGGTTTGGTGATCTCCAGTGTTACAACCCGGATTCAAAAATTCCCACGCCGAATCTCAATGCACTCGCATCCTCAGGAATGAAATTTACCGACGGGCACTCTTCTTCAGGAATATGCTCGCCCTCTCGCTACGCAATGTTAACTGGCCGTTACCATTGGCGCAAGTTTCACGGCATCGTTGGAGTGTTTGGAGATTCAGCATTCAACGCAGAGCGATTAACAATACCGGAGATGCTTAAGACAAAGGGCTACAAGACCGCAGCAATCGGTAAGTGGCATCTCGGTTGGGATTGGAAGGCCATTCTGAAAAAAGATGCTGCTGTCAGAACCCAAGAGGGCACATCGAAAAACAAGAAGTCTCGCACGTTTTATGGCCCTGAAGCGTTTGACTGGAAGAAGTCTATTCCTGATGGCCCTCTGGCCCATGGATTTGATTATTATTTTGGTGACACCGTCATCAACTTTCCTCCGTATTGTTGGATTGAAAACGATAAGGTGGTGAAGGCTCCAGATACCATCATGGACTCTTCAAAGTGGAAGCCCATCAAAGAAGGTGGCTGGGAGTGCCGCCCTGGGCCGATGTGCAGTGATTGGGATCCCTATCAAAATATCCCTGAAACAACCAAGCGAGGTGTCGCGTATATAAAAAGTCAGGCGCATACTGAAGAACCGTTTTTTCTGTACTTTGCCTATCCCTCGCCCCATGCACCGATCATTCCTAATGATACATTCGACGGGAAGTCAAAAGCCGGGCCGTACGGCGATTTTGTTTGTGAAACAGATGATTCAATCGGGCAACTCCTCCAGGCTCTTGAGGACTCAGGTCAACGAGAGAACACACTTATTATTTTCTCTGCTGACAATGGTCCAGAACGGTACGCGTATGAGCGATCAAAGAAATTTGATCACTGGTCGTCTGATCCACTGCGAGGTTTGAAGCGGGATATTTACGATGGTGGACATCGTGTGCCTTACATCATCAGTTGGCCAGGAAACGTGCCTGAGGGTTCAGTCTGTCGTCAACTTGTGTCGCAAATCGATGTTATGGCTACTTTCGCCTCGATTGTTGGGTGCGAGTTGCCTGCGGATCAGGCTGAAGACTCTCATGACCTGCAGCCACTGATTACCGGTGCGACGAAAAAAAGTCCGCGAAGTGCTCATGTCCACAATACGCGTGACCGTGAGTACGCCATTAGAAGTGGCGACTGGACCTTGATCGATACGAAGAACGGGTATGTGAGTGGTCGAAACACTGAGTGGGAAGCCAAGTATGGTTACACACTGGATGATTCAGAGGCAGGCCAGCTCTTTCACATAAAAAATGATGACGGCCAGAGAACGAACGTCATTAATGAGCATCCGGAAAAAGCGTTACAACTCAAGGCATTACTTAAACACATTCGTGAGCAGGGGCACAGCGCTCCAAGATTGAAATTTTGAATGAAAGTTTTCGAGAACGACACATCGCCATGAGACATCACTTTGCATCAATTGTTTTCCTTGCTCTCTTTGGCTCCCACGCTTGCATCGCCGCAGACGTTCCATGTCATGACGTAGACGTTTGTGTGTATGGCGGCACTGCGAGTGGCGTTATGGCAGCCTTGGCCGCTGGCAAAGAAGGGGCGAATGTCATTCTTGTCGAACCAAGTCGCTGGCTTGGCGGCATGACTGGTGGGGGTATCAACCATCTGGACTGGGGTAAAGGTAATACGGTCGGTGGCTCGACCTACAAGATCCTGATGGAGGGCGTTAAGGAGCAACCAAGAGCTCATGGCGGGCATGCCGTACAGGGTATCGGCAACAGAGCGTATCGTGAGCGATTCAAGAAAGCCGTTGAGGACCGCGGCATCACAGTGATCTACAACCACCGCGTCGGTAAAGTTCAGGTGGGCGACAGAACAATTGACTCACCAACACGCAAAGATCCGATTGCGATGAACGAGTCCATTACTAAGAGCAAGAAGGCCAATGTAATCCAGTCCATTACGCTCGACTACGCCCCGGTCGATGAAACCGGCTGTCCCATTCCTGAGCCAGAGAAGCGGAATGCTATCACCATCTCAGCAAAAGTGTTTATTGATTGTTCGTACGAGGGTGACGTACTCGGGATGAGCGGCGCTAGCTACACCTGGGGCCGCGAATCACGCGAGCACTACGATGAATCACTTGCCGGGGTGCGTCCGAGCCTTTGGGTCCACGACATCGACCCCTATGTCGAACCGGGGGATCCTGAGAGTGGATTGGTCCCATTTGTGCAAGACAAAACAATCGGTCCCTTAGGGAGTGCCGACTCGTTGTCGATGGGGTACTGCTTTCGACACGAGTTCGACATGAGCGGCAAGGGTATACCAATTCCGGAGCCGACGAATTATGACCCTGCCGAATTCGAGGTCTACCGCCGAGCTATTCGTGATGGTGTCGATATCTTTTCAAATCGACATATGAGAACAACACTCAACAAGTTCACGGTGCATAAGAAGGCACCATTTGTCGGTGGTGCCCAATCGAATCGCAATCTGATGGGGTCGACTGTCTACGGGTGCAACGAGGACTATCCCAACGGTGATTGGGTAGCACGGTCGCAGATCTGGAAGTTCCATCAGGAGTTTCTGATCAACTCGATCCACTTTGCAAAAACGGATCCTTCGGCACCTAAAAGCATGAAACAGCGTGCAATAAAAACGTCATTCAAGAAGGGTGTGTTCGATGAGACCGGTGGCTGGCCAAATCAGTTCTATGTTCGTCAGGCCCGTCGGATGGTTTCATCGTACGTTGTGACCCAGAAAGACCTGGAGGGCAGGACCGACCCGCCTCATGCGGTTGGTCTGGCAGCCTATGGGGTTGATGATTGGCCGTACGCGGTTGTCGTGGAAGATGGCAAAGTCGCTGTGCAAGGCGGTGCGTTTTCCATCGTGTATATAGATGATGGAAAATACAACGGCAGCTACAAGATCCCGTACGAGGCCATCGTGCCGCGCAAGGGAGAGTGCGACAACCTGCTTGTTCCGGTTTGCGTTTCTGCCAGTCATATCGCGTTTACGTCTCTTCGTATGGAACCCGTCTGGATGAATCTTGGGGAGTCCGCGGGCGTGGCCGCCGCCTTAGCGGTCAATGCGGATATTCCTGTACAGGACGTTCCCTACGACAAACTCCGGCAGAAGCTTGAGGCGCTCGAACAGAAACTCGAACGGGTCCAGGAGCCGATCAATAGTCAGCAGAAGTCTGATCAGTCAGTACGTTGGCAGTCGCATGAAGAGTGGAATAGTCAGAAGAAAGGGTGGGAGTGGCTGTTTCCTCATATCGATACAAATGCTGATGGCACGATCTCAGTCGAAGAGTATCGCGGCTTCCAGGAATTCAAGACAGAGCATGAAGACTGGGAAAGAGCACTTCTGGGAAAAAAGAAACAGGCTTCAACCGGTCGCTTGGAGCGCGACACTCCAAACATTGTCTTGATTTTTGCTGATGATCTCGGGATTGAAGCACTCAACGCCTATGGCGGCCATGGTGTCCGGACACCACATATCGACAAGCTGGCAGAAGACGGAATGGTGTTTACCCATTGCTTTGCCAACCCCGCCTGTTCTCCATCCAGAGCAGAAATCATGACGGGCACCTATCCGAGATTCACCGGCATCAAGCATGTGCTGGCGAAGTGGAGTGATAATACCTTTCTAGATCCAAAAAGGTTCAACAGCTTTGCCAATCAACTGAAAGAGGCGGGTTACGCCACCGCGATCGCGGGGAAGTGGAATGTCTCGTGGCTTGAACG
>ERZ802830.1063-NODE-1063-length-26810-cov-11.5186_pt1 | contig 26810 bp, 24 predicted proteins | sample MGYA00345654_ERZ802830 | MGnify/ENA primary metagenome ERZ802830 (study PRJEB30503, sample SAMEA104212375) | marine metagenome | biome: Westerlies Biome; feature: [SRF] surface water layer (ENVO:00010504) within the epipelagic zone...; material: water...
AAGCTTTTATTCAAAAAAGCTTGGCTGTTTTAATGAAAGATCGAACGACTTTTGTTATTGCACATCGCTTGAGCACTATTCAAAAGGCAGATCAAATTCTTGTTATTGAAGACGGTAATATAGTAGAGCGTGGAAAACACGAAGAACTAATAAAGGTTAAAGGGCGCTATTTTGAATTATATACATATCAAACTAGAATTTAATAGAAAAGTTATTAAAAGTACATTTTGAAATTATTTCAAAATTGATATACAAATGATTGCTGTTTACCTATCTGGAAAAACCTTAATATAAATACTTTAAAGAACATAATGAACTTTATATAATTTAACAAATCAGCTTACAAAACTAAATGCTAAATATTCTGACTATTGTGATTAATACCAGCAGAAAAATATTGTAGAGTTCAACATTCAACTTAATACCCTTTATGGGATTGATTATTTGCGATAATATAATGTAAAAAAAATGAGTTTTAGCTTGCAGAAAATATTTACTAAATGTCAAAAGAAATAACATTCATTACAAGTATTGAGGTACATGGAAAAGCAGAATTTAACCTCTTTTGTAAGTTTTGTTATTTTGGTAATATTAAAAAACAATTTGTTTTTCTATTTGTCTCTTTGGTTTGTTTCGGACAAGAAAAAAATTATAATTATATAATTGAGGGAAGTGTTTTCAAAATTTCATATAATGAACATTATGAACAACCTAATTGGATTGAATATAGGGTAAGAAATATCAAAAAAAAATTCAATAGAAAAGGACTTAATTTTTATAATGTAGACAGTGTATATACATCAAACAATTCTGATTATAAAAATAATATTTGGGACAAAGGCCATCTTGCTCCCGCAGCATCTTTTTCTGATACTAAAGCCAATCTAAAGGCTACATTTTCCTTTTTAAATTGTGTTTTACAGCATAATAATTTAAATAGATATGAATGGGCTCAATTAGAAGCTCAGGTAAGGGATTGGGCTTCATATTATAAAGCAGATATTGAGGTCAGAGTTGATATTATTTTTGATTATGGTCATCAAATATTAACCACAGGGGCGCACGTTCCAAGTGCTTTTAGAAAGACACTTAAGTTTGCAAATGGAACTAAGAAGTGTTTTTACTTTCCAAACTCCCATACCAACGGAAAGGACTGGACTGAATTTGAAATTAGTTGTAATTAGGTTTTGTTATATTAGCAATTATTAACCATAAATTATTTAAAATGAAAAAATTTGTAATCCTTGTTATTTTAATTTCTTCATCTTTTGGATTTTCACAAGATGATTTTTTTGTAAGACTTCATTATATAACTTATAAAAATAGTGATGCCAAAGATGTAATTGAACATGAAAAAAAATACTGGTCTAAAGTTCATAAAGCCAATATTGATTCGGGTTCAAAAATTGCGTGGGATATGTGGGAAGTTCAAGTTCCTAAAGAGGAAGGACACACAACTTTCGTGTATGCACATTTAGAACCAATTAACCACCCTGGGATGTTGGGTATTAACCCTCAAGAAATATTTTCAAAAGATGAGTGGAGTTCGGCTAATAAATTACGTCCTAAACGTGTCAGATCTAGAGGTATAGAGACTGTTTATAAAGGAGGATTTGTACCCGCTGCTGGACAGAAGCCAACAAATTTTGTAGTTCTAAATTTTATGGATGTTAAAAAAAATGCATATGTATATGAACAAATGGAATTAAATCGATTTATGCCAATCCATAAAAAAAATAAATTTATTAAAGGCTGGGGGCTCCACAAAGTTGTTTATCCATTGGCAATGCCTTTTGGACAGGATAAGACAGATTATATTACTGCTGATTTTTACGAATCTTATGGAGATATTATGAGAAGATATTCGAAAACTTCAAAACCTAGTAATTCCTCTCAAGCCATTCCGATGGGTGAGATTAGAGAAAACTTAAGACAAGAAGTATTTAAATTAGTATTGTCTGAAAGATAAATTATTAAATATTTTTAAAACTTAAGCCCTCCCTAACGGAGGGTTTTTCTTTAAACACCCATTTTGTAGTTTTTGTTATATTAGCAAATATTAACCATAAATTATTTAAAATGAAAAAAATTATATTTTTCAGTACACTACTATTTATTTCTTTGAAAGCTGTTGCCCAGGTAGAACCTGGTTCAACACTCAGGTACCACTTTTTTAAAGTTGATAAAGCTGTAATGCCCGAATATGAAACAGTAATGAAAGATTGGTTTCAAAAAGTTCAACAAGCCAGGGTAGACAATGGTTGCATAAAAGCCTGGGTTTTTCGAAAAATCGTACCGGGACCTTCTAATCATTCTTCTGAATATACACATATGGCAATAGATGTTTTAATGCCTGGCGAGGAGGGTACAGATATATTAAAATGTGATGTTGATTATGCTGAATTGTTTCCTGATTTAAGTGAAGGAATGATTGAAATAATGCAAAAAATAATGAATAATAAGGAAAGGATGTACAGGGCAAGATTACAGTATGTAGCCGGAGGAGGTGATCTCCAACCATATGCTATCTATAATCTAACTAAGACTAAAAATAGATCTAAATATATAAATAAACACGAGGAATATTCTCAAACATTCACCAAGTATTCTGATCGAGGTGCTTGGCATTCCCTGCAAAGAATGGATCCAGAGGGTTATGCGCAATGGAATTGGGATTATGTTACTGTTGATGCTTATCCATCTGCACTTATTGCAAGAAAAAATGTTAATAGAGTCCCTAAAAATATAAGAGATAAAATACTGAAAAAATATGGTACTGGACCAGAACAAAGAACGATCAGAGAAAGGTTTGTCGGATTACTTATCGCTAAAGCAAACTAAATTTAGCATAATAAAGTAAGCTAAAGTTAAAACCCTCCTATTTGGAGGGTTTTTTATTTGAATCCCCCTTTTATAGGTTTGTTTATATTTTAAATACGGCAGCTTACTCTAAGCCAAAATTTGGTAATTATAAAGATGAATAGGGTTTAATAAAGAACGGAATTAGATTATTTCAAGAATTATACTTTCAACATCATTGAATATTATACTTTCATTTATTTTTTTTCCAATTAACAATTTACCAATAGGACTTTGAGGGGAAATACAATAAAACACTTTCGAATTCACCTGACAAGAATCAGCAGCTATAGCAATATAATAATTTGCTTTGTTAGTAAAAATAACAGAACCCAAACTAACACTAGTTGAAGTTTTAAAGACTTTAATCGTATTCAGTTTTTCATCGTTTAATTCAATTTCATAAATTTGTTTACCTAACTTTTCGAGTTCTAGCTGGATCATGGCTCTACTTGTCTCATGCTTATCACCAGCTGAATTTTTTATCTCAGAAACTAAGTCCTTTTGCAAGTTATTTTTCTGTTGTTCCAACACTTCCATTTTTTTTTTGAGGATGGCTTTACAATGATTAAATAGTATTTTTTTTATCACAGTAATATATTGAGAATATTAAATATTTTTACATATCCTAAAGCTAGTAAATAAAACAAGGAGTAATTCTAAGTATCACATGTTTTTGGTTTATTATAGGTTCAATATTTGGTATTATAATAATTTAACACACCTATAATGGAGAATTGAATACTAGAAGCTCGTTTAAAGGTAATTGAAGAAGCAATTATCTTCCTTTTTCGTACATTTATAATATATATCACCTTTATAAAAAAATGAGAAAAAGAGATTTTATTGTAATTTTAAGTGCTTTCCTAAGCTTTATTTTATCAGTTTATTTGTGGTTTTCAGGCGATAAAGAAATGGGACAATATGTATCTATTTGGGTTCCTACAATTATTGCGTATGGAATTTTTGTGAACACAATGCCAAAAAGATGACTGACTTACAATTATTTATTATCGGATGTATATTATTTATGCCTGTTATTTTAGTTATGGTAACTTCAATAATTGAGATTCAGAAACCAAAAACAAAAAATTCGAATAAGTCAATAGGTTATTACATTAATCAGATTGGATTATCAGTCATTTTGATAGGTGTTTTTGTTCTCTTTGGAATTATAATTTTTAAGTATTAAGTCATAATTCTAATATGCACAGATTTTTTTAGCTGGCAATAATTTGTAATTTTCTACTTTAGCAATTATTAATCATAAATTATTTAAAATGAATAAAATTGCATTAACTCTTATTTTTTCCCTTATTCTAACAAATTGTAAACAGCCATCAAGTAAAACTATTACAACTGTAACTAATCAGGATCAAAAATCAATTGCTGTTTCTAAATTAATGAAAGGTTATGTAGACAATAATTTTGATGGAACAATCATTTCCGAAGATTGTATTGTTAGATTTAACAATATAAAACTAGGAAAAGAAGATTTTGTTGGCTTAGCGCCCCTTCATCACAGTATGTTTGACAATATAACCTTTCCTGACGGTTGGATAGAAACTACTAATTATCTTGGAGAAAATTGGAAAGAAGGTAATGGGGAAACCTGGACAGGTCAGTGGACAAAATGGACTGCAACTTCGAAAATCTCTGGTGAAACTCAAACAAATAGGAGTCACTTTAATTACAAATGGGAAAATAATATGATTGTTGAGATTAATGCTCTTTTTTCTGATATATGGTATGAAAAAGAATTAAATGCTTTTATGGAAAAAAAATAATATTTTATTTTTTAATCCAACAAAAAACCCTTCGAGTTGAAGGGTTTTTTTATTTAATTACCTTTTTAACTAGTAGATCTGTTTATTCTTCAAATACATATAAACGTTAACAATACTTTGACGTTTAAATAAAAACTTAACTCCCCTTTAAGCAGTAATTATCGCAGGGGAGTTAAATTAAAATTAATATCCAGGATTCTGTTCAAGTGCAGAATTAGAATCTAAATCTTGTTCAGGTATTGGAAATAAAACATGATGTGATTTAGCATTTGTTTTACCTCTTCCCTGAGCGCCACTAATAAAACTTCCGTGGCGAATCAAAGACCTTCTTCTATGACCCTCAGCATGAAATTCCCAACCTCTCTCAACAAGTATTTGATCCCTTAAGGCAGATTTTGTTGAATAATCTGCAAGATTATAATCAGGAGCATTAGATCTTTGTCTAACTTGATTTAATAAATCAATCGATTCTTGATTTGGACCACTAATTTCATTTAAGGCCTCTGCCCTATTTACAAGAACTTCAGCATATCTAAGAATGGGCATGTCATTTCCGTGACGTGGACCTAAACCATTGGGGTCTGGTGTAAACTTCACTGGTCTTGGAAATTTCTTTTCAACACCTGCAGTAATAGCATCAGTCATCAAATTAATTTGTTTACCTCCTTTATTGATGTATTGTTTAAGTATCCATCCGTACTTTCCGTTTGGAGGGTCATACTCATTTGCTCTTTGATCATTAACGTGAAAAGAATTGACAAACCATCTCCATAGCTGAAACTGAGCTCCATAGTTAACTTGCCCAGTTTGGTAACCGACTGGATAAGCATGAGGGGTATAATTCCAAGCTAATGCTTGAATTGGAGCAGTTGCTAATGAGCCAAAAACAAAAATCATTTCTTTATTTCCCTCATTTTCTACAGAAAACACTCCCTCTACATTAGGGAATAATTCATGATAACTAAGATCAATAACTTGCTTGTTGGTATCGGCAGCTTTCTGCCACTGTTTAGTATCTAAATAAAACCGACCAAGCAAAGCTAAAGCGGCTGACTTGGTTGCCTTACCATAAATCTCAGGTTCAATCGGAAGGTTAGCAGCGGCACTAATCAATTCACTCTCTATAAATGCTCTAGTATCCGCATCACTCGCTCTTGAGGGAGTCAAGTCTAATTCACCAGAGGTGATTAATGGAAGCCTACCAAAAAAGTCATAAAGCATTACATAATTGTAAGCTCTTAAAAATGTAGCTTCAGCTTTAAGAGAGGCTACCTTTGAAGCAGAGAGTGATGTTACATTGTCTATATTATCCAAAATGGAGTTTGCAACTCCAATCGCGGAGTACCTATCTCGCCAAATATTTCTGAAGAAGTTATTACTTTGATTCCAATTGAATTCAGCAAAGGTGGCCGCAGGTGCAGCGTATCCTCCCCCTCTTTCAAGCATTAAATCTGAAGTCCACTCACCAAATGTGTACCATTCTTCCCTGTAATTAGGTCTTGATTGTCTATATGCAGCAGTTAAAGTTGCATTAATTCCACCTTCACTAGATAAAAAGGCGTCAGGTGCGTATTGGGTAAAAACTTCTTCCTCTAAAAAATCTGAACAAGAAAAAGTAATTAAACCAAGTAAAATTAAAATATATTTTTTCATTTTTTTGTGTTTAAAAGTTCAACTTACATCCTATCCTTATTATCCTAGCTAATGGATAATTTGCAAAATCTGCCCTAGAAACTCCGGTTCCGTCGGAATTACCGTCAGGATCAAAACCTATATAATCTGGAGCAATGGTTAAAAGATTCTCACCAGATATATAAACATTTCCTGATTTAATAAAATCAACATTATCTAAAGGTAAATTATAGTTTAATGTGATGTTTTTTATTCTCATAAATGAAGCATCTTGAACAGTGTATGTATTTACTTTATTAGTTCCATCAGAATACGAAGTATAATTTACTCCTGATGGGTAAACTGCATCTGTATTGGATGTTCTCCAACGATCTAGATAATGTATTGCTAGATGATTTCTTTCTTTGTTGATTGGATAAAGGGACTCTGCTGCAAGGTTACTGAAGTTTTCAATTCCTTGAACACCTTGAATATATATTTCTAAACTAAAATCTTTATATCCAAACCTATTGGTAATTCCATAAGTGAAATCCGCAAAAGGATCACCGAGTATTACACGATCAGCACCATCAATTTTATCATCTCCATTTTGATCTACAAAAATTGGATGACCTGGCAATGCGCTTGGTTGAGCTGAATTAGTAATATCGTCTCCCTGCTGGAAAATACCATTTTGTTCATACCCATAAAAAGATAGCATTGGAAAGCCAGTTTGTGTAATTCTATAATTTCCAGAAAAACCAAAACCTCCCGAAATAACATTCCCCGCAAAAGATGGTAGCTCTACAACTTCATTTTTAAGAAAGGACATTACAATATCTGTATCCCAAGTCCAATCTTTATCAACATTTCTAGAACTAAATGAAAAATCAACTCCTGAATTTTTTACTTGTCCAAAATTTGTTCTAACAACTCCGAAACCAGTTGTTAAGGGAACCGGTTGTTGAAATAACTGATCGTAAGTGTTTCTGTCGTAATAATCTATACTTCCAGAAAAACGATTATTAGATAAAGAGAAATCAACCCCAATATTTGTTTCCTTGGTCGTTTCCCATTTCAAATCTTGGTTTGCAATTCTTGCAGGAACAGCACCAGAAACGGTTGCACCTCCTAAAATCGCATTACTTCCGGCTTGAAATGTTGTTATGGTTTCAAAGTTCTGGATTCCTTGGTTTCCAATTTCTCCATAACCAACTCTTAGTTTAAGTTCACTGAAAAGTTCATTATTTTCCATAAATGGCTCAGAAGATAATTTCCAACCAACAGAGGCTGAAGGGAATGTAGCATACTTATATTTATCTGAAAATCTGGATGTTCCGTCTCTCCTTACTGATGCAGTAGCTAAATATTTGTCCTTGTAAGAATAATTAACTCTAGCTAAAGATGATTGAAGAGTGTTTTTAAACTTCCCTGATGAAGCATTTAATGTTTCTGCATTACCACTTTGCTGCAAATTCGTTGTCGTTACGTGAGACAGCATATCAGAGGCCACTGACTGGTGAAACCGAGTAGTATTGCTTTCATAAGTAATACCTCCTAATACTTTTAAGCTGTGATCACCAAAATCTCTTTCATATTCAGCAAGATATTCTGCAATCCAGTAGTTTGACTCACTATTTCTAATAGTTGATCTTCCATTAACACCTCTACCAACTTGAAATTTATCATTTTCATATAAATCTCGTCTTGTGTCTGATATGTTGGTACCGAATCTAGCTGTTGCAGTTAGCCCGTCTATAATCTTATAATCTATCGAACCAGTTGCATATATTCTGTTACTAGCAACTTGTTGATCCCATCCCTGTAATAATGCTTCAGGGTTTTCAATCGCAACTAGTGGATTCACATCGTAGTATCCTTCAGAATTTACACCAGGTCCAATAGTAGGGGCAAAAAGTAATGCAGCAGCAAGTAAACCAACTCCTTCGTTGGTACCTCTCCCCATTTTAACATTGTCAATTTCAGATCTGTTAATACTCAGATTTAAATTAATATTTAATCTATCGTTTGGAGTTAATCCGTAATTAATACGAGCATTGTATTTTTTTTCTCCACTTTCTCTAATAACTCCTTCGTTGTCAAGATGGTTAAGAGAAACATAGTAATTAGATACATCTGATCCCCCTGACATAGTTACTTGGTGGTTTTGAACAATAGAACTTCTAAAAATAATATCTTGCCAATCAAAACCTGAACCCATTGCTGATATCTCCGCTGGAGTTGAGAGTACGTCACCTCCTCCTTCTACATTAATATCACTTAATACTTTAAGGTATTCTCCACCATTTAACATATCAACCCTTTCATTAACAGACTGAAATCCAAAATAGTTTTCATAGGAAACTACCATATCTCCACTTTTACCTCTTTTTGTTGTAATTAGAACTACTCCGTTTGCAGCACGAGATCCATATATCGCTGATGCAGAAGCATCTTTAAGGACTTCAATTGACTCAATATCATCAGGACTGAGAGCCGTTAGTGATCCACCCGGGAGACCATCAATTACTACAAGAACATCATTACTAGCATTGATTGATCCAGCTCCTCTAATTTTTATATCAATTGCTCCACCTGGAGCAGAGTCACTTTGACTAATATGAACCCCTGAGGCCTTACCATTGAGCAACTGTAGTGCATTAGTATTAGCTCCTTTAACAAAATCCTCACTCTTGACTTGAACAATGGCACCAGTTAGATCTCTTTTTTGTTGAGAACCATAACCTGTTATAACAACTTCATCAAGTTCATTACTAGGTTCAAGGTTAAAGTTAAAATTTGATAAACCTTCAATTGAAATTTCTTGAGTTGAATAGCCAACAAAAGAAATCATAAGTTTCGAATTCGCATCTGAAATTTGAATTGAATAGTTTCCATCAAAATCAGTCACTACTCCGTTGTTAGTGTTTTTTTCAAGTATTGTAGCACCCGGCAGGGGCTGTCCAGTTTCATCAGAAATCACTCCATTAATTTGAATTTGAGCAACCATGAATAAAGGACATAACAATACGAAAAATAAGTTTAATACATATTTTCTCATACTACACGTTTTATATTAATTATTGATTAATAATTTGGTCTGGTTATAAATCTATATAATTTTTTTAAGACTATTTAAAGAAAATTGATTTTTAAGGGGAAAAACTTATAAAATCATTTTTTTATAAAAAGGAGGTAAACTATTATTTATAATTTAAGAATGGTATTATATGTATTTATCTCAAAAATTTCTTTTCGTGAATAGTCCCAGCCTTTCATATTAGTTAATAAAATTAAAATCATATTTTCCTTGGGATCAATCTTAAAATAAGGGCCAGCGGAACCATGCCACCCATAACTACCCTGACTCCCTGGAAAAGGATAAGCATTTATGTTTTTTAGAACATTAAAAGTTAGCCCAAATCCAGTGGCATCATTAGGCTTGTGATTATCATTACTTGGTCTTTCATTTTTAATACCCTTCAAGTGATCCTGACTCATAAGGGCAACAGTTTCTTTTTCCAATATCTTTTGCCCCTTAAAAGTGCCATTATTAACAAGCATCATGCAGAAATTAGATACATCCTTCATGGTAGAGGCCAAACCACCTGCAGGATTACAAAAAGTTACTTTATTTGTGTAAGGTGAATCATCAACCGTTTCTAAGAGTTTATACCCTCCTTTTTTATCTGAAACATATAAAGGTGTAAACCTGTAAAATTTTTCTTTGGGAACTTCAAAAAAGGTATCCTCCATTTCCAAAGGATCAAAAATCTCGGTTTTTAAATACTCTTCAATTTTTTTACCTGTTAACTTTTCAACCATATATGCACCTAGACTTACAGAAGGACCATAAATCCATGATGTGCCAGGTTGTGTTGCTAAAGGAATTTTGCTCAGACGTTTTACTTCGGTTTTTAGATCTAAGGATTGGTTTTGTTTTAACTGATCATGTCGATTCCTAAGGTAAGGATAAGTCTTACCGATACCCGTGGTATGTCTTAAAACATCTATAATTCTAATTGGGTTTAAAGCTGGTTTTAGTGAGCCATCAGCTTGGTATACTAATGGATCGTTAAATTCAGGAATGTATTTTCCAATTGGATCATTTAATTTAAATAGACCTTTATCATAGAGTTTCATTATTCCAACTGCAACCATACATTTAGTAATCGAAGCGATTCTGAAAATACTGTTCTCTTGAAGTGGAATTTTATGCTCTATATCTGAATAACCATATTTTTTGTGGTGAAGAGTCTCACCATCTTTAATTACAGATGTTTGAATACCAACCAATTCACCATCATCGACGAATTGCTGCATTCTATCATCTAGCTTTTTAAAGTCGTACTGTCCAGAAAGTAATAAACATGTAAAAAATAAAAAGCAAAATAATCGCATATTTAAACCATAATTTTTTTACCATCGGCTGCGGCAGATTTAAAAATCGCATCAATTACTTTCATATCTCTTAACCCTTCATCTCCGCCGGTATTTAAATGTGGTACATCATTTATAAGGTGATTTGATATTCCGTCCATGTGAAGGGCCTGTTGATTTACTTGTTGGAAATCAAAAGCATATTTTCGTGTATAGCCAGAAATCTTACTATAAGTATAGGATGGGCTCAAGCGAATAAATCCCTTTTCAGCAGCAACAAAAAGATGATTTGTAGAAGCAGCGAATGAAGTAGTGCAATTAGCAATAGCACCACTTGGAAACTCCATTTGCCATGTAATTAATTCATCAACTTCTTTAAATTTAATCTTATCAGTTTTATATTCTCTCGCGGTTACAGAAATAGGCTCCTCTCCTATTGTATATCTTGCTCCCTGAATTACATAAACTCCTACATCCATAAGCGCACCCCCTCCAAATTGTTTTTTTAAACGCCACTGGTTAGAATTACCAGCACGAAAACCAAATCCACCTTCAAAGTGTTTAATCTTTCCAAAAGTTTTTTCTCGGCACAATCTTATAACTTCCTGGTGATGAGGTTCGTAATGAAGTCGATAGCCTACATAAAGCTCCCTCTTGGCTTTTTTGGATGCTGCAATCATTTCATTAGCCTCAATTGAATTAAGAGCTAAGGGCTTTTCGCAAATGACATGCTTATTCGCTTTAAAAGCTCTTATGGTATATTCTTTGTGCATATTATTAGGAAGCACTACATAAACAATATCAACTTCTGGATTATTGATAATCGAATCAAAATTTTGATAATTGTAGACTTGATTGTCGTTCAAGCCATATGTTTTCTTCCATTGTGGGATTTTTGAAGCTGTACCGGTAACAATTGCTTTAAGTTCGCACAAAGAGGTTTCTAATAAAGCAGGAGCTAACTGTTTTGAAGCATAACTTCCAAGACCAACAAGTGCTATTCCTAATTTTTTACTGTTGCTATGTAGAAATTTATTCCCTAATAATGAATGTGATATTCCGAGTGCCCCAAACGAAGCAATTAATGTTTTATTAAATTTTCTTCGTTCCATAATAAAATTATTTTATAAAAATTAAATATAAAATTACAGAAATTAAGATGCCCTTAAAAAATGCAATCCATGCAACCTGATATGCATCAAGATTTAGCTTAACCATTAATTTTTCTAATATTTTTCGGTGCCAATTAATCATATACCAAAATATAAAAATTGTATTAATTTATAAATACTATTTTTAGAATGATTTTTTAAACTTGTAAATAAAATATGAATATTTTGAATATCAAATGGCTATTTTTTTCAATCCTTGGACTTTTATTAGTTGGTTTTGGTTTATCCATATTTGGAGAAGCAATTATCGTAAAATATGAAAACAAGGGAGATTGGTTTTTATTAGGAACAATCTCACTAATAACAATAAATTCAGGCTTATGCTTTTTAGGACAAGCTATAATAGAAAAAATTAAGGGTGGATTATAAAACTAGTTCATTATGATTAAAGGAGCAATCAAGAATAAGCAAAATAGGTATCAATTGTGGAGAATATGGAATAAAGAAAAACCCTTAATCCTATTCATCTTATTAAACCCTTCAAATGCAGATGAAAAAAATGACGATAAAACTGTAAAAAAACTGATTGGTTTTACCAAGATATTTGAATACGGTGGATTTTACCTAGGTAATCTTTACTCTTTAACGACTTCCACCCCTTCTCCTGCTAAATTTATAAGTGATGAAGCTAGAAATATTGAGCACATTGAAATAATGAAAAAAAAATGCAAACAAGTTGTTGTAGGATGGGGTAACCTAGGAAAATACCCGAATTGGCTAATAGATAAGAGAATAAAACCGATGTGCTTTGGAGTTAATAAAAATGGAACTCCAAAACATCCACTTTATTTATCTTACGAGACTGAATTATTAAATTATCCATTATGATTATGATCGATATCCCTTACTCCCAAAAGCCTCTGAAGTTCCATTCTGACAAAATTGTCTCAAACTCTCAAGATACTTAGAAGCACTAAAATTCATATTAGCATAAAAGTCATCCAACTCATCAAATCCATCCTGTGAAAAACGAACACGAGTTTTTTCATCATTTTGATCTAATTCGTAAGTTACTTTTTGCCCAACAAGGGGTAGAGATGTTGCAACACATTCCATGACAATCTTTTCGTTTGCAACAAGTTCTATAACTTTAGTGTGAAAGTCAATACCTCCAAATTTAAATTCAATAATCTCGTTTAATTTAGAACTTCCCTGCACCTCAGTAGTGTACCAAAGCTTTAATTCTTCAATACTACTAAGAGCAGTAAAGACTTTGTCGATAGGAGCGTTAATGTGTAATAGATGGTGTATTGTATGACTCATAGTGGTTAAAATTTTAATTAATTAAAAAAAACGATTAATTAAAGATAGAGCCTAAAATATAACCAATAAATAATGCAACTACTACTAGAGCCTTATATCCGCCTAGTTGTCTTGCACATTCATCTAAAAATTTTTCAAATTTATCTTTAAGGTTCATCGGTATTTAAATTCAATAATAGTAAAATAAAATCTATACAGAAAAGAATCAATAATCTACTATGGCATCAAGAGTATACATATCACCATAAATAGATAAATAATTAACGCAAGTAAAATTCCAACTTTAGGCATAGTTTAAATTTACTATCTATTAACAAAATTAGTTTTTTTATAAAGGACAACATAAAAAAACATCATCAATATTTATAGTTTTAGAAATAATAATTAATTTGGATTTATAAATCATTAACTAATTGGAATGTTTATTAATAATTCTTCTGAAAATAAATTTGATGCAATTGTTGTCGGCTCAGGTATAAGCGGAGGTTGGGCTGCTAAAGAACTTTGTGAAGCAGGACTAAAAACATTAGTTTTAGAACGGGGAAGAATGGTAAAGCATATAGAAGATTACCCAGCGATGTTCCTCGATCCGTGGGATCTACCTAATAATTTACAAACCCCTAGGGAGATTAAAGACAAACACTATGACAAACAGAAAAGATGGGGCTTTGATGAAACAACACGTCCTTTTTATAACAAAGATTCGGAATATGACTATGATGAAGTTAAACCCTTTGATTGGATCCGGGGTACTCAGGTTGGGGGTAGATCACTAATATGGGGTAAGCAAACTTATCGTTGGAGTGACTTGGACTTTAAGGCAAATTTAAAAGATGGATACGGAGTAGATTGGCCTATCAGGTACAATGACTTAGCGCCTTGGTACTCACATGTCGAGAAATTTATTGGCGTTAGTGGAGAATCATTGAATATCCCTCACCTTCCAGACAGTGAATTTCTTCCTCCAATGGAGTTAAATTGTGTAGAAAACCATCTTAAAGAAGGGATTTCTAAAAAATATAATGACCGACTTTTAACTATTGGTCGAGTAGCACACATTACCGAAGGTACTAAACCCGGTGCAGGTCGTTCTACTTGCCAGCATCGCAATCGTTGTGGAAGAGGGTGTCCATATGGAGCTTATTTTAGTTCAAATTCCTCTACACTACCCACAGCAGAGGCGACAGGAAATTTAACACTTAGACCTGACTCCTTGGTTTCAGAAGTTATTTATGACCCTAAAACACAAAAAGCTACTGGAGTTAAAGTTATTGATAGATTAACTAAAGAGGTTTTAGAGTTTAATTCTAAAATTATTTTCTTGTGTGCATCAGCAATTGCATCTTCTTCAATTTTAATGCAATCTAAAAGTAAACGTTTTCCCAGCGGAATGGGTAATGACTCCGGAGAATTGGGTCATAATATAATGGATCATCAGTTAGGAAGTGGTGCAAGTGGTTCTTTTAATGGATTTCATGATAAATACTATACCGGCAGAAGACCCAACGGCTTTTATATTCCACGGTTTAGAAATATAGATAAAAACTCTAAGAAGGTAAATTTTTTAAGAGGTTATGGATATCAAGGAGGGGCCAGTAGAACTTATTGGTCTGATAGTGTTGCTGAATTGTCTTACGGAGCTGATTTTAAAGATAAAATTACACAAGCTGGCGAATGGAGAATTGGTATGGGTGGTTTTGGAGAGGTACTCCCTTATCACGAAAATAAGATGACACTAAATTATAATAAGCTAGATCAATTTGGTTTACCTAAAATCACTCTTGATGCAGAATTTAAAGAAAACGAAAAAAAGATGAAAGAGGATTGGAAGATTCAAGCTGCAGAAATGCTTGAAGCAACAGGCTTTAGAGATATTAAAATCAACGACTCTAATGCACCTATTGGAAAAGGAATTCATGAAATGGGAACAGCTAGAATGGGTCGTGATCCAAAAACTTCAGTTCTCAATAAATATAATCAAATCCATGCAGTTAAAAATGTTTTTGTCACCGATGGAGCATGTATGACATCGGCCGCAAATCAAAACCCTTCACTGACTTACATGGCCCTTACAGCCAGAGCAGTAAATCATGCTGTTAGCGAATTAAAGCGGATGAACCTTTAAATCCCGATCAAGTATTGAAATTTTAAGAAAAACTGTGAGCGGTTAAAATCAAGTAATTCAGGTCTGCTAAACTCATTGTCTTCAAAAACAACTGTCCTTTGATTGCCTCCAAAATAAAAAATAGTTGAAGGATTTGGATTCCACTGTATTAATGGTTGGACGAAAAATCTTTCATTAAATGTATTATTTTCAGCTATTAATCTAATATTTAAAAAATTATTGAATTGATAGTTAAGCCTAAATCGAGAGATCGAACCATTAAAATAGTTTTCATTACTTGATTTTTTTAATTTAGAAGATCTGTATGATGGAGTCATACTTAAATTATTACTAAGCTGAAATCTGAGACTAAAACTCGTAGAGATAAGGTTTCCAGACTCGGGTATTGATTCGTTATATGATAAATCTTTTCCCCACTCAAATTCAGCTCTAAAATTTATTAATTCATTTGGTGATGTCCTGAAGTTTAATTCATGCAAACCAAGATTTTTAAAATCATATCCTAGGTAATTATAAAAGGTATCTAGATCATAATTATATGCAATTGATGAATTTCCATATAAAGACGCTTCGCCGGCAAAATTAATTGAAATTAAATTTAATTGATTACTGAAATTTCTTCGAATATCCAAGTCCGTTGAAAATTCGAATTCTCGAACAAATTTTCGATTAATAATGTTATTATATGTGTTGGTAAATGAAATATGCTTTTGATTATTACGAGTAATAATTCCAAGATCTGATTGATGATTTGGTGACATCTCTCGGTACTCTAATACATTTTTAAAATGTTCTGTATTCCTAGAAACAGTAAAAAAAGCGGAATGGCCCTGAAATCTCTCCCCATCTAAATTTAATGTTCTTCCATATCGATTATCTTCATTATCAATAGAATTAGAAATTGGCTCTAAATTATAATTTTTAAATAATTCAAATAATACTCTCCAAGTCTTGCCTATATCTATGAGCCCATCCAAGCCAAATAAACTTCCAAAACCTTTATTTCGATAAATCCTATTGGAACTAACAAATCCAATTCTTGATTTATTTTCAATTTTCTGATATCTAATTAAAGTCGAATACGAATCATCTAGATCTCCACTTACAGACTTATCCTCACCTCCAATAAGGTATCTTGTTTCCTTATCTAAAGCGGCCATAATAAAAAATCTAGATTCTTTTTTTTGAGTTAGAAGCTTTGATGCAAAAATTGGGTCGGAAATTGACCTTGAATAAAAGATATCTTGATTAAAGTTTACTATATCCATTCCTCTATTAAAAAAAGGCCTTCTCTCAGGATATTGGAGTGAAACAGGAGAATTAATGTCAATTAAGCTTACATCAGCCTCAACTTGTGAAAAATCTGGATTCAATGCCACCTCAAGAGATGAGTTTTTAGTCAAATCAAAATTTAAACCTAATCCAAACCTGTTAGATGATTTTCCGTATTTAATTTTTTCACTAGGATTCAATTTTTCTCCTGAAAATGAGGAGAATATATATGGTAATATCTCATTTCTTTTTTCAATTTCAATATCTTTAAACTCAAAAGGATCGGTTGTTTGACAAATCAAACATAAATTATCTCTATCAATCTTTTGGCTACTATTCTCATGGAGAATACCTTCTGAGTAATATCTCCTTCTGAATCTCATATTCCATATTTGATCAGTATTATCATCAAAGGCTAATTCTGAAAATGGGATTTTCATTTCCACGATATACCCATCATCGGTTATTCTTCCGACAGATTCATAGTTTATGTTATAATTAGTGTTAAATGTGGCTCTAGGCCCAAAATTTTCAAATAAAAAGTCAAATTGACTGCCTAGTGGATTAACTGCTAAAGAAACATTATTTCTGGCATCCCTAAATGTGTCAATATGGACAACAATTACATCATCACTCCAGAAACCTCTTTGATCTCTAGATCTAATAGAGGCTCTCAGGTTTTTTGGTTCATCAAAGGCATGATAAGCAATAAACATTGCTTTACTTGAGTATAAAATATAGACAAAGGTTTCTCTCTTAGATGGCTTATTATTTGCTGGCTCAACTTCAAATCCAATTGGCAGGACCTTTGCGTTTGACCATGCATTTTCACTTAAATCACCATCAATTTGAATTTCACTATGGTCAATTTTATTTACTGATAAAAGCTTCTGAGAGATAAGACTCTGGCTTAAAATAAATAAAAAAATAAAAAGTGTAAAATTAAAATATTTCAAGAGTTTTTGATTCACTATAAGGTTAAATCGTCATTTACTTTTTCTTGCCAATCCAAAATCTTTTCCTTTAAATAATTTATAGAATCCTTATAAATTGGATTGTAATAAAGGTTATTTTTTTCCTTAGGGTCCTTTTTCAGATCATATAGTTCAGATAAATCGAAATTTTGTGCACTTAAACTAAGTTTTAATCCCTCTGGTGTTACAATGGTTCTTATATTTTGCATCATAGCTTTCTTACAATCCTCAGGGTCTACAGGACAATCATCGTAATTTTTACCATTAGTGGGTTTGCCGTCATTTGAATAATCTGTATTCCATTGTATAAAAACATTACTTGGAGTGAAATCAAATAAACTTTTTCCTGGAAGAAAATCAGGTATTGTTTTACCAAAATATTCAAGTAGTGTTGGAACAATATCGATTTGACTTACAGGATAATTAACTTTTCTAGGCTTATAGCCTGGGGCTTTAATAATTAGGGGTATCCTTGATGATGCTTCATACATGAATCTTTTAGGAGAAATACCAAATTTACCCATCATTCTCCCATGTTCACTCGTAAAAACAATAATCGTATTTTTATCAAGGCCTAAAGATTCCAATTTCTTTAATATTTTACCAACTGATAAATCTACTTGGTGGACAAGGCCCCAATATTTCTTCATTTGTTCCTCTAAAATTGAAATTTCATTGTTTGATGAAAGTTTTTTACCCTGATGTGTCTCATTAATTCTAATAATTTTATTTCTCAATGGTTCATCTTTTGGAACAAATTTTCCATAGGTATTATCTAGCTTAACATCGTTTATATCATGCAAATCATTAAATGGGCCGTTAACTGGAGTATGAGGCTCTAAAAAACCTAAATAAAGAATAAATTGATTGTTTTTATTTGCATCAATAAATTCAATTGCTTTATTATCAATAAAACTTGATTTAGTATGCTCATAAGGAAGATTTGTACAAAAAGTCCTCGAGAAAGTTCCCCTCCTCTTTGAATCAGGTTTATAACCCTTGTCAATTAACCATTTATGATAGTCACTGTATCGAATAGTAATTCCGGCCTCAGCATCTTCTTTCCAGTGATATCCATCCTCCATACTTATGACTTGATTAAAACCATGTGATGGATCTAACTCTTTTCCTAAATGCCACTTTCCAATATAAGCTGTTTCATATGAATGTTTTCCTAAAAGCTCAGGAAAGGTGGCAAAATCCTCACTTAAAGGAATTTTATTTTGAATAACTCCTGTTTGATGAGGATACAATCCAGTCATTATTGATGATCTATTTGGAGAACAAACAGGCTGGGCTACATATGCGTTTTCAAAAACAACAGCTTCTTCTCCAAATTTATTTAAGTTAGGAGTAATAATCTTATCATTTCCATAATGAATGGAGGTATCATAACGCTGTTCATCAGTTAAAATAAAAACTAAATTGGGTTTAATGTTTTTTTCAGAACAAGATAAAATCAGAATAAGTAATACTAATTGATATTTAAGCATAGTTTTTTCATATTTAAATTAGAACTATGTAATATTATATTGTAAAATTATCAATGTTATTTTGAAATTTCTAATTAGACTACAAAAAACATAAAAGGTTTCATCTTTCAAGTATCTTTGATAATTATATGAAACTTTATTTTTTTACTCCAATATTGTTAACGTTGATTTGCTGCGATAATGAGCAAGAAACAAATAATTGTATTGATCCAGACAAAATAAAACTTGACCAATTATGTATAGAAATTTATCAACCTGTATGTGGATGTGACCTTAAAACATATTCCAATACTTGTTTTGCTCAAATAAATGGTCTAACTGAGTGGACTGAAGGAAAATGTGAAAATAATTAAAATGATTCAAAAAAATAATAAGTGGTTTTGGCCATTAACGTTTTTTTTGATTTCACTACTAGTGACTTATTTTACAAGAATTTGGTTACTGATCCTACTAATCCCCTTAGGGTTCATTAACTTTCGTGATAAAAATAAAAATTAATTTAATATGAAGTTTCCATTTTGGTTTTATAGTTTGATAAATATGATTGGGCTTGTTGCTTGTGCACAAATCAATCCAAATAATATTGATATCGTCAGGGATAAATATGGCGTACCACATATTTTTTCAAAAACTGATGCTGAACTAGCCTACGGACTCGCTTGGGCTCATGCTGAAGATGATTTTAAAACGATTCAGCAAGGTTACCTAGCAGGGAATTCATTGCTTAGTGATGTTGAGGGAAAAAAAGCTTTAGGCATAGACTTCATTGCTCAATTTATTGGCAGCGATAGACTATATGAACAAAAGTACCTTTCAGATGTTAGTGACGAATACAAGTCAATACTTGAGGCTTACTGTGAGGGAATAAATCGTTTTGCTGAGATTCATCCTGAACAAGTTCTTAGTAAAAAATTATTCCCAATAAATACTAAAAGCCTTTTTCTATATGGTCAGCTTCAGCTATTTGTTTCTTCAAAGGGTGATTATTGGGTAAAAAAAATATTGAAGAATAAGCTTAATTATGAGCCGGTAAAAGACGAAGTTAAAGGTTCGAATACTTTTGCTTTTAATAGTTCTAAAACCAAAGATGGGAATACTTATCTAGCAATAAATACCCATCAACCCTTGGATGGTCCTACTTCTTGGTATGAGGTCCATTTAAATAGTGAAGAGGGAACAGACATTATAGGTGCTTTATTTGCAGGAAGCCCAAATGTTCTTATTGGAGCTAATAGAGATATTGCTTGGGCACACACTGTAAATATACCAGACAAAACAGATGTTTTTGCTTTAGAGATGCATCCCTCCAAAAAAAAATATTACCGTGTTGATGAAGAATATCTCAAACTTAAAAAACAACGTGCTAAGCTACTAATCAAAATATTGGGTATTCCAATCAAAATAAGTAAAAGATATTATGAAAGTATTTATGGTCCTACTCTAAAAAATGACTCAGGGTATTATTCGGTTAGAACTCCATCACTTTTTGAAATTAAAGCACTAGAGCAATGGTGGAGAATGAATAAAGCAAAAAATTTTACAGAATTCTACAATATCCTAAGAATGAAAGGACTACCAGGGTATAATATTGGTTATGCTGATAAAAATGATACTATTTTTTATATTTCAAATGGCTTGATTCCTAAACGAGTCGAGGGTTATGATTGGGCAAATGTGGTTCCAGGAAATACTAAAAAAACACTCTGGACCTCAACCTATGACATTGAGGAATTACCTCAGGTTATTCAACCAAAATCTGGTTATTTTTATAATGCGAACCACTCCCCCTTTAAATCAACTGATTCTATTGAAAACCCACAAAAAAATAAATTCTCAAATAATATGGGGTTTGAACAGTACGATAACAACCGTTCAACAAGACTAAAAAAACTTATTGATCAATATCCTAAATTAGATTACAATGATTTTAAAAGAATTAAATTCGACAAACAATTTCCAAATCCATTTAACTACAGCTGGATGGACATTGACTCATTATTTTTAATGCGTCCATCAGATTACCCTAGGGTTAAAAATATTTTAAAATCTATTCAATCCTGGGATAGAGTTGCTTCAGAAAACTCTTATGGAGCTGGATCATATGCTGTATTATATAGTAAACTCAGAAAATACTATAATAAACTCCCAGAGTCGAAAGTATTTACAACTTCTGTCTTAAAAAAGGCATTAATCGAGACATTGCAGCATATGGAAAAGTATTTTGGTACAACTGAAATAAAACTTGGTAGCTTCCAAAAATTAGTCAGAGGAGAGAAAGAATTGCCAATTTTTGGTTTACCCGATGTAATAGCTTCAATTGGGACAGCTCCCTATAAAGAAGGTATGCGAAAAGCCGTTAGTGGAGAGTCTTACATTGAGTTGGTAAAATTCACTCCAGAGGGTGTTGAAATTGAATCTATAATTTCATATGGAAGTTCTGATCACACGGAATCTAAACATTTTAATGATCAATTGGAAAAATTCGCTACCCAAAAAACAAAAAAAATGACATTTGATAAAGAGGAAATTTACCAAAAGGCCAAGGCAATATACAACCCTAAGTAATTAATTTTTTATTGCCTTACTATACAATTCCTCGTAGTGTATGACGACATTGTTAATATCAAACTTTTTACAACTTTCGAGTGCCTGATTTTTAAATTTCTCATGTCGATCTGAGTCCTCAAGAATAAAAACAGCTTGGTCTGCCATCAAATTTATATCACCCACAGGACATAAATAACCCGAATAACCATTTTCTATAACCTCAGGCAAGCCTCCAATATCGGTAGACACAACTGGAACTTTGTGAATCATAGCCTCTAATGCTACAAGTCCAAAACTTTCTTGTTCTGATGGAAGCAAAAATAGATCTGAAAAAGACAATATTTGATCAACTTCATTACTGTTTCCTAAAAAAAGAACATCCTCATCTAATTTATTAGACTTGCAATAACTTTTAGCTCTTAGTTTTTCGGGACCATCTCCAACCATTATTAGCTTAGCATCAAGCTTATTTCTTATTTTTTCGAAAACTTTTAAAACATCAATTATTCGCTTTAATGGTCTAAAATTACTGATATGGGTAATAACAAATTGATCTTTAGAAGCAACTACATATTTATCAATTGTATTACCAGTATCATTTGTTTTTGACAAATCAATAAAATTTGGTATTACGTTAATTGGTTTTTCAACATCAAACAAGCGTTCAGTGTCTTCTTTTAAGCTCTTGGAAACTGCAGTGACATATTCAGAATTATTAATGCTAAATTGAACAGCCCTTTTATAAAAAGGGTGACTTCCAACTAGAGTAATATCTGTACCGTGAAGAGTGGTAACCATTGGTAGGCTGATCCCCTCATCTTCAAGCATTTTTTTTGACATGTAAGCAGCATATGCATGAGGAATTGCATAGTGAACGTGAAGTAATTCAATCTTATATTTTTTAACAATCTCTACTATTCTACTTGAAAGTGCTAATTCATATGGCTGGTATTTAAATAAGTCATATGTAGGTACATGTACCTCATGAAAATGAAGTAATGGAGTCAAATTCTGTATTCTAACTGGCTGCTTATATGTAATGAAATGTATTTCGTGACCTTTCTTGGATAAATAAAGCCCTAATTCTGTTGCGACAACTCCACTTCCCCCAAAAGTTGGATAACAAACGATTATAATTCTCAATTTTTTACTATTTAATTAATGCCTCATAAACCAGCTTTTGCATTCGGGTTCGAATATTGTGCTCCCCTAAAAGGTTATTTGACATACTTGGATAAGTTCTATTGGATAAAAATACAAAAATCAGATCTTTCTCCGGATCAGCCCAAGCATAAGTTCCTGTAAATCCCATGTGTCCAAAACTTGAAAGATCAACGCAACCGCAGGTTGATCCAACTCCTGATAATTGCGGCTTATCAAAACCTACTCCTCTCCTATTCCCTTTATCACAATAATAACATTGATTAAATTGATCAAAGCTATTCGCAGTAAAATATTTTTTTCCATCAATAAAGCCCTTGTTCAAATAAAGCTGCATGATTTTTCCTACTCCTATAGCATTTGAAAAAAGCCCTGCATGACCTCCAACGCCTCCTTGCATAGCTGCGCCCATATCATGGACAAAACCCCTTAGCTTAGTGTATCTAAAATAATTATCATCTTCAGAGGGAACAATCTCTTCTAATGGAATTTTTCCACGCGGATTAAAGAAAGTTCTTTTTAACCCTAGAGGTTTAAATAAATTTTCATCAGCAAGTTCATCTAAAGGTTTACTATACTTTCCTTCAAAATAATATTTAAAAAGGTAAAAGGGTAAATCAGAGTATTTATACTGTATAGAATCTAGAAGAGGACTTTCATAAATCATTTCTTTCATTTCCTTACCAAAACTTTCTTTTAAAAAAAGTTGATTAGTTACTATCAGATTAAAAGGACCCCTTTTAATTTTCCTATAATATTTTCTTTTTGGTTTTCTAAAACGGTTAAGGGTTTTTTTGTAAAACGGAATCCAAGGTGAAAGTCCAGAATAATGTGATAGGACTGATTTAACTGAAAGATCCCCCTTGTTTGTGTCTAAAAGCTCAGGTAGAAGTTCAGATAATTTACTCTCAAGTGTAAAACTGTTATTTTCTCTAGCCTGAATAATTAAAGGTAGCGTAGCTAGTATTTTGGTTAAAGATGCTAAATCATAAACATGATGATTTTTTACTGTTACATTTTTTTGGTATGTATGGTGTCCAAAACTTTTTTGGTAAACCATTTTACCTTTCCTAGCGATAAATATTTGCATTCCAGGAGTCATGGCCGAATCAATTACCTTTTGCGCAAAAGAATCTATTCGATTAAGCTTTTTTAAATCAAAACCCATAGTCGAGGGATCTGTTTTTATGAAGAGATGTTTAGCAGGGAGCTGAATTCCGTCACCCTCTTTAAAATAAGGGTTGATACTCACAGGTAAAACACCCTTAACCTCCTTAACTCCGGCGAGTATATCAGCACTTATTTCTTGACTAATCTGATTATTTTGATAGCTAATAAGAATGGCATCAATATTTTCAACACTTTTAAGTTTACCTAATGCATAAGGGTTGACAAAAATATTAAGTATTACCTCATGGTCTAGTGCTATGGCCTCAATTAGTTTTAACTCTTCTTCGGAGAAATCATTGTCTTTCCATGGATTAATATCCGATCGATGAAAGCTTATAATAACTTTTGAATCTTTTTTTAAGCTCTTCATGGTCTGAGAGACTGTATTAAAATCAATAATTTCAATAGAAGTATTTTGATAAAGTCTTTCACTAAAGACCTTACCAGGTGCATCACCCAATTGTATATAGGAATAGTTTTGGTTTGAATCTAGAGGAATAAGATCATTATTATTCTTAATTAAGGTAATACTTTTACTAAAAGCCTCTCTTATTAATAAGGTATCTTCTAAGGTGTTTAGTTTTTCATATAGTTTTTCTGTATCAACTAATTTTCTTTCGGTTAATCCGACTTTAAATTTTGCTTTAAGGATTTTTTTTAAGGACTCCTCAAGCCTTATTTTTATATAATCGGATTTTTCGTAAGCTTGTTTAATCGCTTGAATTCCTTTAGGAATATCTAATGATATTAATAGCAAATCGTTTCCTGCTATAAAGGCGGCAAGATCAATATTTTCTTCAATATTATTATTTGCTCCTTTCATATTTAAAGCATCGGTAACTACCAATCCATTAAATCCTAGTTTTTCTTTTAACAGCCCTGTAACAAGTTTTCTTGAAAGAGAGGCAGGAGAGTCAGAACCTGTAAGGGCTGGGACATTTAAATGGGCAACCATAACAGCGCTTACGTTATTTTCGATAAGTTTTTTGAATGGATAAAGTTCCTTTGACTCAATACGATCTTTACTAAAATTAATTTTAGGTAGTGTCAAATGAGAATCTTGTTTAGTATCTCCATGACCTGGAAAATGTTTTGCACTGGTTAGGATTTCTGCTTGATGGTGACCCTCCATTAAAGCGACAGCCTGTTTGGCTACTTTCCGATGGTTTTCTCCAAAAGAACGATTTCCAATAATTGGATTTAGGGGATTGGTATTGATATCTGCTACAGGTGAAAAACTCATTTGAACTCCTAACAATCGCTCCTGCTCCCCTAGCCTCCTACCTATTTTTTTTATAATTTCATGATCTCTTGATGCACCTAGAGTCATGCTCCATGGGAAAGGAACTACGGAATCTAAGCGCATTGCAACCCCCCACTCTGCGTCCATAGTAACCAATAAAGGTATTTTGGAGTACGATTGAAATGAATTTAACCATGCAGTCTGTTTATGAGGAGTTCCCTGAGAAAATATTAAACCCCCAATATGATTGTCTTGAATCAAACTTTTAATTTCTTCGAAATGCTGGTCATCTTTTTTTGAAAAAACCATAGGAAAAAAAAGTTGACCTATTTTTTCATCTAGGCTAAGAGTAGAGTAAATACTATCCACCCATTGTTTCTGCTGCTGAGTTTCATCGACTAAAAGCGGATCCGGCTGCTGTGATAAACAGTGAACTCCAAATAGCAACAAAAAAATAAAATTAAAGCGCATCAATTGATTAAAAATAACGGGCATGCCAACTAGAAGTGGCAGGTACTTCCCAAAGCGTCTTGTATTCTTTTTTATCAAGTACCAGGTTATTAAATACAACAACATCTGAGTTTAATACTTTTTTTTTAGCCATTTTCCTAAAATCTTTAAGTGAAATGTATTCAATCTTATTGCTATTGCGATAAGTAACATTCATTTTGTCCAAAAGGATTACACCTAATTGTTTTTCTAAATTTTGAATAAAACGTACGGATGAATCAATGGAACAACCACTTGCTGACTGTAAAGACTCATTCAGAGCAATAACTAAAAATCGGTCATATGGAATATCAATTGCCGCTTGAAGGTTTGCTCCATGAGCGGTCCACTGATTTAAGAAATCATTGGCATTCGCTTTTATAAAATCTAATTCTGCTGCTGTAAAAATACGATTCGATTGATAGATCCAAACTCTCGATTCTTCCGGTAATTTATCAAAGGATACTATCATATTTATAAACGTTCAGAAGTAGCGATCAATTCAGCGATATCTTTTACCTCCACTTCAGCTTCCTTTACTTTACTTGTAACACCGTCAGACATCATGGTATTACAAAAAGGACAAGCTGCAGCAATTATCTCTGGTTTTGTTTGGAGTGCTTGTTCTGTTCTTTTTATATTAATATCTTTATTTCCCTTTTCAGGATCTTTAAACATCTGAGCTCCTCCTGCTCCACAACATAAACCCTTTTCTTTGCAATTTTTCATCTCGAGTAATTCAGCATCTAATTTTTTAATTAGCTTTCTTGGTGCTTCATAAACTTTATTGGCACGTCCAAGGTAGCAAGGATCGTGATATGTGATTCGCTTACCTTTATAATAAGAACCGGATATTGAAAACCTACCTTCATTTAATAAACTATTAATGAGTTGGGTATGGTGAACTACTTCATATTTTCCACCTAGATCAGGATATTCATTTTTTAATGTATTAAAACAATGAGGGCAGGTTGTAACTATTTTAGTCACCGAGTATGAATTCAATACTTCAATATTTGCCATAGCTTGCATCTGAAAAAGGAACTCATTACCAGCTCTTTTAGCTGGGTCCCCTGTACAACTTTCCTCTGTGCCAAGAACTGCGAAAGAAATAGATGCTTTTTGAAGAATTTTTACAAAAGATTTTGAAATTTTTTTTGCTCGATCATCAAAGCTTCCGGCACATCCTACCCAAAATAAAATTTCAGGTTTTTTTCCTTTAGCAGTGATTTCGGCAAGAGTGGGAACATGCATGATAATTGAG
>ERZ802830.1064-NODE-1064-length-26787-cov-18.1635_pt1 | contig 26787 bp, 16 predicted proteins | sample MGYA00345654_ERZ802830 | MGnify/ENA primary metagenome ERZ802830 (study PRJEB30503, sample SAMEA104212375) | marine metagenome | biome: Westerlies Biome; feature: [SRF] surface water layer (ENVO:00010504) within the epipelagic zone...; material: water...
TGAATTCAATCGATAATGTTGGTGCTGGAGATAATTTTTTAGCATCATTTATTAACGAATTTTTCATAAAAAATAATAAAACAGAGAATTCTCTTAAAATTGCTTCTGCATATGGAGCGTTAACTACAACTAAAATTGGTGCAAATCCAATAATAAAATTTGATGAAGTAAAAAAACTTTTAAAAATTTAAAATTTATCATAATCCTAATTTTACCCAGTGTTATTAGGGATTTTAGCATTTTTGAGCAGTAAATATTAACAAATTCTTAATTTATTGTTAAATAAAAGTTTGTTTTTACATAGTTTGACTATATATTGCAGTATAAATGCAGTATCATGTAATGACTGCTTTAACAAAAATCAAATAAAAATAAAATATGAAAAATGTACTTAAATTAGGCTTAGGCTTAGCTCTTCTTTTTGGAGGAGTTCTAAACGCCCAGCAAATTTCTGGTAATATTTCTGATGAAACTGGACCACTTCCTGGAGCTTCTATTGTAGTTCAAGGAACATCAACCGGTGCTGTTGCAGATTTTGATGGAAATTATTCTATCTCTGCAGACACAGGTGATGTATTAGTTTTTTCTTATGTAGGATTTTCTGCACAAGAAGTTACAGTTGGTAGTCAAAACACTATAAACGTTGTTTTGATTAGTTCTAACGAACTTGATGAAGTATTAGTTACTGGATATGGTTCTCAGGCTCAAAAAGAAATTACATCTGCTGTAGTTTCTGTTTCTGAAGATGAATTTAATAAAGGTGCTATTACTGATGCATCTGAATTGCTGCAAGGAAAAGTAGCAGGTTTATCAATTTATAATCGTGGTGGTGATCCAAATGCTGGAACCGTCATTAGACTTCGTGGTCTAACTACAATTGGTGCGAATACTTCACCTCTTATTGTTGTTGACGGAGTTATTGGAGCTTCATTGCAAAATGTAGATCCTCAAGATATTGAATCAATTAATGTATTGAAAGATGCATCTGCTGCCGCTATTTATGGTTCACGTGGATCTTCAGGTGTACTTCTTGTAACTACTAAAAAAGGTGTTGCAGGTGAAACACAACTCTCTTATAACGGTAGATTTGAATCATCTACCATTGCTAACCAAATAGATGTAATGTCTCCAAGTGAATTTGTTGCTAATGGAGGTAGAGATCTTGGTTCACAAACCGATTGGTTGGATGCAGTTACAAGGGAAGGTTTTTCTCAAATTCATAATCTTACTGCTTCTGGTGGTGCTGGTAACTCTACTTATAGAGTATCTGCAAACTTTACTGAAGATCAAGGTATTCTTGAAAATAGTGGGTTTGACCAGTTTAATACAAGGTTGAGTTTTCAAACATCAGCTTTAAATGATAGGTTAAAAATTGGATTCTCAGCAGCATTCATTCAAAGAAATCAAGAAAATGGTTTTCGTGAATCAATGAGATATGCTACACTTTATAATCCAACAGCTCCTATTTATGCTGTAGATGCTCCTTATGCATTTAATGGTGCTCAATTTGGTGGTTATTTTGAAACACTAGGATTATTTGATTCTTATAACCCAGTGTCTATTATAAACCAAAACATTAATGATGGTGAGGCAAGAACTATAAATTACGGTATAAATCTAGAATATGATTTAACAGACAGTATTACTGCATATTTCCGTTCTTCTACTCAATCATCTGATTATGCTAATAGAGTTTACTTTAGAACAACTTCACTATGGAATAATAATGATGGATATGGTGGAGCAGATTCTCCTGTTAGAAAAGGTGCTGCTGAATTCTATGAGCAAAACTCAGATTTTCAATTAAATGAATTATATGCTACTTGGAAAAAATCTACTGATAATATGAACCTTGCAGTTACTGCAGGTTACTCATATCAAAAAGAGAACTTTAATCAAGCATTTTTTGCACTAGGAGATTTTCCAGGTGATGAGATAGATTATATAGATGCTATTGAATATTCTCAAGATTTACTTAATGCAGGTCAAATTAACGCAAATTCAGACAGAAGTCCTGATACTGAAATAGATGCATTCTTTGCTAGACTTAATATGACTATAGCAAACAACGTATATATAAATGCTTCTCTTCGTAGAGAAGGATCTACAAAGCTTGGTGCTGATAATCAATATGGTACATTTCCATCTGTTAGTATAGGTGCTGATCTTGCCCAAATGTTAGATCTTAGTGGAGTGCAACAACTAAAACCACGTATTTCATGGGGTGTTACTGGTAACTTACCTAACGATGCGGGACTTGCTCAAGAAATTAGAGGATGGTCTTGGGGAGGTGGAGGCTCTGCAGGAGGATCTACTAACCTTTTAAGGGCTGCTAATCCTGATTTGAAGTGGGAAGAAAAAGAAGAGCTTAACTTCGGGATTGATTTTGTAATGGATCGTTTTTCAGCTACAATAGATATCTATTCTCAAACATCAAAGGACTTTATTATAAATAGAATTGTAGATGCTGCTGTTTACGGATTTGACAGAAGATTTGAAAATGCTGGTCAGCTTTCATCTGATGGATTTGAAGTTGCATTGAACTATGATGTTTCTGATAATTGGAACACAGGAATTACTTTTGCAACTAATAATTCTGTTCTTGACGAATATGTTCAAGATGCTGATACATTTGGTAACCTAGGTTCACCTGGTCAAAACAGTACAAATGTTACACGTGTAAAAGTAGGTGAACCAATTGGTCAACTATGGGGTCCTGTTTGGGATGGAACTGTTACTGGTGGTTCACAAAACTTCTCTGATCTTAATGGTGACGGTGAATTAGTAGTTGGACAAAATAATGCACTTGATGACAATGTTGATTTTGCTGTTCTTGGTAATGGAATTCCTGATTTTGAAATGGGATGGACTAATACCATAACATTAGGAGAATACACAATAAATGCTGCCTTTAGAGGTGCATTCGGACACAGTCTTGTAAATACATTCCGTGCTTTCTACGAACCTAGAGTTGGTTCTCAGAAATCATATAACTATATTAATACTGAGTTAGCTAACAATGAAATTACAAATGCAAACTTTTCATCTTTATATGTTGAGAAAGCAGATTTCTTTAAGCTAGATAACTTAACTATATCTCGTCCAATAAGAGATAATATTAATCTATCGTTGAATGTAAGAAATGCTTTTGTAATAACAGATTATACTGGTTCTGACCCAGAGCCTGCACTCTTCGATCTTTTAGATGGAAATCCGCTTGCTCCAGGTATAGACCGTAGAAATAGTTATTATTCAGCTCGTTCATTCACACTTGGTTTAAACATTAAATTTTAATCCCAAAATCTATGAAAACTATAAATAAAATAATTTTAGCAATCGGACTGATAGGAATAACCTATTCATGTACCGATTTAGAGGAAGATCTTATAGGAGATCTTACTTCAGACTTCTCTGTCGAAGGTATTTCTACAGGAGGATCTGGTGGAGGTGGAGATGCTCTTACGGGAGTATTTAACGCCGTCAGAAACGCAGGTACTGCCAATCATGGTGGTTATTTCTCTGTTCAGTCTGTTTCATCTGATGAAATAGCTGTAACTCAAAAGGGTGGTGACTGGTATGATGGTGGAGTATGGATAGATGTTCACAGACATACATTTACACCAGCTAATGGTCCAATAACAGGGACATGGTCTCAACAATATGGATCAATTGGTCAGGTAAATAATGCAATAACTAATGGTGGTCTTGATGCAAATCAAATGGCTCAAGCAAAAGTTGTTCGTGCTTATTTACACTGGAGGTTAATGGATCTTTACGGTAATGTAATAATTGCTGATGGATCTGGATCTTCATCTCAATCATCAAGATCTACAGTTTTTAACTGGGTAGAAGGTGAATTGCTTTCAGCTCTTGGTATGGGATCTTCTTTTGACTTATCTAAACTTTCTAACTCTGCTTTAGGAACTAATGATGTAAAGTATAGAATTAATCAGTATAGTGCTTTAGGTATTTTAGCTAAAGTTTATTTAAATGCTGAGGTTTACACTGGTACTGAAAGATATAGTGATGCTGCAGCTGCAGCTGGACACATTATTGATAATGGTCCATATACTTTATCAGATAGTAGTGTATCTGTACCCAATCTAGGAAAGCGTCCTTCCGTGGCGAGTGACCCAGCTACATTAAATGGTTATGCAGCAATTTTTGCTTCTAATAACGAGAATAACCCTGAAATTATATGGTCGGTAGAATATGATGAGGCAACTGCAGGTGGTATGAATTTCCACCACATGAGTCTTCATTATGCTTCTCAGTATACATGGAATTTTGAGGCTCAACCATGGAATGGTTATGTAGCTCTAGAAGAATTTGTAAATTCTTACGAGGCAGGAGATGCTAGAAGAAAAGCAAACTTTATAACTGGACCACAATTAGATTATGGTGGAAATGCACTAGTTGATTTAGCTTCTGATTCTCCAACTCCTGAGATTGTGTATTCGATAGGAATAAATGAACTTGAACCTAATGCAGCTCGTACAGGTGGATTTCGTTTAGGTAAATTCTCTTTCAAACAATTTGCAAGACCTGATCTTGACAACGATTATCCAATCGTTAGGTTAGGTGATGTACATTTAGTTCATGCAGAAGCAACTGCTCGTGCAGCTGGAAATTGGGCATTAGCTCTTCCAGAGGTAAATGCAATTAGAGCTAGAGCTGGAGTTTCAGCTTTATCTTCAATTACTGCAGAAGGATTTCTTGCAGAAAGAGGACGTGAAATGTTCCAGGAAGCTACTAGAAGAACTGATCTTATTAGATTCGGTAAATGGAATAGCTCTTGGTGGGAAAAAACAAATTCTGATTCTTTCAGAAGCATTTTTCCAATTCCAACGGAGCAGCTTACTGCTAACCCAAGCTTACAACAAAATAGTGGATATTAATTATTAATATTACTATAAAAATAAAGGCCACCTTAGTGTGGCCTTTTTTTTTTAAACCTTTCTAAATTTCGCTAATTTTGCATTATGAGATCATGGATTTTAATTCTTGTTTTATTGGGATCTTTTTCCTGTAATAATTCTATTTCTAGGTTTGAAAAAAAATCATCAGATAAAACAGGTGTAAATTTTAAAAATACCCTTAAATACACTGAAGACTTTAATCCATATACATACAGAAATTTTTTTAATGGTGGAGGTGTTGCCCTGGGCGACATAAATAATGATGGATTAATTGATATATACTTTACAGGTAATATTGTAAATAATGCTTTATATCTTAATAAAGGAAACTGGAAATTTGAGGATATTACTAATTCTGCTGGAGTCTTATGTGAAAATAATTGGTCTACTGGTGCTACCTTTATTGATATAAATAATGATGGATTCTTAGATATTTATGTTGCAAAATCTGGAAAACCAGGTGGACCTAATAGACATAATGAGCTTTTTATAAATCAAGGTGATTTAACTTTTGTAGAGTCCTCTAAGGATTATGGATTAGACATTGAAGGATTATCCGTACATGCAGCTTTTTTTGACTCCGACGGGGATCTAGATTTAGATGCATATGTATTGAATAATTCAATAAGATCAGTTGGAACATACGATTTAATTCAAGATCAAAGAAATATTTCAAGTGATGACGGTAATAAACTATTAGAGAATATTGATAATAAATTTAAAAATGCATCCTCTAAGAATGGTATTTATTCTTCAAATATTGGATTTGGTCTTGGAATTACTTTATCTGATTTTAATGGAGATTTATGGCCAGATATTTTTATTTCAAACGACTTCTTCGAAAAAGATTATTTATACCTAAATAATAATGGAAGAGGATTTTCAGAAGAGTCATCTACTTATTTTGACGCACTCTCTATGGGATCCATGGGTGCTGATGTTGCTGATATGGATAACGATTTAATTCCAGACTTAATTGTAACCGAAATGTTACCAGAAACTTTATCAAGACAAAAAAATAAACAGGTTTATGAGTCATATGATAAATTTATGCTTGCAGGATCAAAGGGTTATCATAAGCAGTATCCAAGAAATACATTTCAAAGGAATTTAGGTAATACTTTCTATGAAATTAGTAGACAGCTTGGTATTGCTGCTACAGAGTGGAGTTGGGCAGCTCTTCTCTTTGATATGGATAATGATGGATATAAAGATATTTATATAAGTAACGGAATATACAAAGACTTACTTGATAGAGATTATTTAACTTATCAAGCAAATGATGAAAAAATAAGCCAAATTTTAAGATCAGAAACTGAAGATATTACTGATCTAATTGATATAATGCCCTCTAAACCTCTAATTAATGCAGTATTTAAAAATAATGGTGATTATACATTTAATGATAAAAGAGAAGATTGGGGTCTTAATGAGCCTAGCTTTAGCAATGGGTCAGCATACGGTGATTTAGATAATGATGGAGACCTTGACCTAGTTGTTAATAATGTTAACGCAGAACCTTTTTTATTTGAAAATCATTCAGATAAAGAAAATAATAATTTTTTATCAATTACTTTGAAGGGTTTAGCTCCTAATATTAACGCCATTGGTGCTAAAGTAATTCTTCATTTATCAAATGGTAAAAAAATGATGTCAGAACAATTTCCATCTAGAGGATTTCAAAGTTCTGTCCCTTACAGACTTCATTTTGGTCTTGGTAAACTAGTAAACATAGATTCACTTGAAATTTTCTGGCCGAACAGAAAACGTTCTATTATAAATGATATTAGTGTCAATAAAACTTTAGACATAAATTATTCAGAAATTGATTCAGAGTTAATTAACCTAAAACCTACTTTTATTAGGAAAAATAATATATCGGAGAATATCATTGATTTTAAACACAATGAAAACTATTATATTGATTTTGACTCAGAAAGATTACTTCCTCAAATGTTTTCAAATGAAGGCCCAAGTGTATCTAATATTGACATAAATAATGACGGAATTCAAGATTTTTATATAGGTGGGGCAAAAGGTCAAGTTTCAAACCTTTTTTTAAGCTCATCTGATAAATACAACAAAATATCTAGTCCTTTTGAAATTCATAAAGATTCAGAAGACGTTCAGTCAATATTCTTTGATGCTGATAATGATGGTGATCAAGATCTTTATGTAGCATCTGGTGGAAAAGCATTTTCAAAATTATCAAGAACTCTTAATGACAGATTATATTTTAATGAATCTGGTAAATTTGTATATAAACCATCAGCTCTAAATTTCACCAATTTTTTTAGTACTGGAGCAATTGAAACTGGTGATATAAACAATGATGGGTTTTTAGACATATTTGTTGGAGAAAGATTTGATGTAGATACATATGGTAAATCAGGCTCTGTTTTGATATTAATTAATAAAGGTGATGGAACCTTTGAAACTACTTATCCTGAAGAATTACAGAATATTGGAATGATAACTGATATTACCTTTGAAGATATTAACTCTGATAATAAAGGTGATTTAATTATAGTAGGTGAATGGATGCCAATATTAACATATTTAAATAATAATTCAAATTGGAAACTAATTACAAATGAAATAGGACTTCAGGAGACAAGTGGTATATGGCAAACAATAGAATCTTCTGATTTAAATAATGATGGAATTCCAGATTTTATTCTTGGGAATATGGGGCAAAATGGTTTTTACAAACCTGATATGAAATTCTTTCTAAATGATTTTGATAATAATGGAAGAGCAGAAGCAATCTTTACGTATAATATTAATAATAAAGATTTTCCCATTCATGATAGAGATGAGTTAATTAAACAATTGCCAAACCTGAAGAAAAAACTTTTGTACTATAAAGATTATTCTAATCTATCAATTAATGATATTTTTACAAAAGATCAGTTATCATCATCCATTAACAAACAAATCAAGGAAACTAGAAGTCTAATTCTTTTATCCAATGGGTCTCTTTCATATTCTAAATATCCTTTACCTAAAGAAGTCCAATACTCTAGTGTTCACGCAATTAAAATAAAGGATTTAAATAATGATGGATATAAGGATCTTATACTTGGCGGAAATCAATTCCTTGTAAAACCCCAATATGGTGCATTTGATGCTTCAAAAGGTTGGATTCTTTACGGGAGCGAAACTTCAATTACAACTTTTGATGAATTGAGGCCACTTAACATATCTGGACAAATTCGAGATTTTTCATTAGTTCAGTCAAATAAATCTTCTGATTCTTTAATTTTGATAGCAGGAATTTCTAATTCAAAAATTATTACAAAAAATGTTAAATAGGTTTACAACAATATTATTTATTTTTCTTATTTCATGTCAAGATCCTTCTAATTATGATGAATTGGTTAGATATGAATTAACAAATGGTAATTACATTGAATCTGTCCAATTTGGTTTAAAGCTTGGCGATACAAAAAAGGACTTTTTTGTTAAAGCATGGGAGTTAAATAATGAAGGAAAAGTTACTCATGGACCTAATAATGATTTTATAGCTTATGAATTACAAAATATGCCTGAGGGAAGAAGGATTAATCATTTATTCTATGGCATTTTTAATAATGATGATATAATGACAGGCTTAGATATGAGATTTTATTTTCTGGGCTGGGCTCCTTGGAATGATAGTTTACAATCTAATAAAGTTCTTCCAGTAGCAATGAAAAAGCTAATAGAGTGGTATCCTGGAAATGATTTTTCATTGATTGAAAATAAAAACATTCCCGATCAATCATATGTTAAAATTGATGGAAACAGACAAATTGTTATCCATATTATGGACGATAGGTATGTAAGAGCTCAATTAATAGATTTACGTTACAAATATCCTAATCTTGTTAGATAATATGAAAAAATATATCTTTTGTTTAATGGTATTAATATTATTTACATCGTGTGAATCAAATGATAGATTTATTTTTAAGTTAAAGTCTTCAAATGAAACAAAAATTAATTTTGAAAATAATTTAACTTTTGATCAAGAATTTAATGTTTACACTTATAGAAATTTTTATAACGGAGGAGGGGTTTCAATAGGGGATATTAATAATGACGGGCTTGCTGATATTTACTTTACTGCTAACCAAAAGCCTAATGAATTGTATCTGAATAAAGGAGATTTTATATTTGAAAACATATCTGAAATTGCTGGAATTGGTGGGAAAAAGGCTTGGTCAACTGGTGTCACTATGGTTGACATTAATGCAGATGGCTTACTTGATATATATGTGTGTAACTCGGGTGATGTTGAAGGTGATAATAAACAAAATGAACTATTTATAAATCAAGGAGATTTGACATTTAAAGAAGAAGCTGAAAAATATGGTTTAGCTGATCCAGGGTATTCTACTCATGCAAGTTTTTTTGATTACGACAAAGATGGAGATTTAGACGTATATCTTTTAAACAATTCTTATCAGGCCATTGGGAGTTTTGATCTTAGAAGAAATGAAAGACCAAAAAGAGATATGGATGGCGGGGATAAGCTTCTTAAAAACCTAAATGGAAAATTTATTGATGTTAGCGAGGAGTCAGGAATATATGGTTCAGTTATTGGTTTTGGCCTTGGTGTTACAGTTGGAGATGTAAATTCTGATGGCTGGGAAGATATATATGTTTCAAATGATTTTTTTGAAAGAGATTATTTATACGTAAATAATCAAGATGGAACTTTTTCTGAAATATTGACTGATGCGATATCTTCATTAAGTGCAGCATCAATGGGAGCTGATATGGCTGATATCAATAATGATGGTGCAGCTGATATTTTTGTTACTGAGATGCTTCCGTCCGAGTATGAAAGATTAAAGTCTGTAACAACTTTTGAAAATTGGGATAAGTATTCTTATAATGTAGAAAATGGTTATTATCATCAATTTACTAGAAATACACTTCAACTTAATAATGGAGATAATACTTTTAGTGAAATTGGAAGATTAGCTGGGGTGGAAGCTTCAGATTGGAGTTGGGGTGCACTTTTTTTTGATTTCAATAATGATGGTCTTCGTGATTTATTTATAGCAAATGGTATATATAGAGATTTAACAGATCAAGATTATCTTCAATATGTTTCAAATGAACAAGTTTTAATGTCAATTGTATCAAATGAACAAGTAGATTATGCAAAATTAGTTGAAATAATTCCTTCAAGACCTGTAAAAAATCATGCCTATTTAAATAATGGTAATTTAAAATTTAAAAATGATGAGAAAACCGGATTATTAGCTCCAAGTTTTTCAAATGGATCTGCATATGGAGATCTTGATAATGATGGAGACCTTGATCTTGTTGTAAATAATGTAAATATGCCATCATTTATTTATGAAAATAAAACTGACGAGACATCAGAGGGTAATTATATTCAGTTTGATTTAAATGGAATTGGACAAAACACTATGGCTATTGGGTCTCAGATTAAAGTTTCAGAAGGGGATGAGAATTTTTATGTTCAACAACAACCTATAAGAGGATTTCAATCAAGCATGGATCTTAGACCACATATTGGCCTGCCTTCTGATAAGCCCGTTAATATTGAAATTAAATGGCCTAATCAGACAATTACATATCTTGAAAACGTTCAGGTTAATCAAATTCTTAAAGTTAGCCAGAATGGTGCTAACGACAATTATATACCAGAACAATCGATAAATTCTAAAAATATATTCAAACGATTAAAAATAAATAGTGATTTTTTACATAAAGAAAATTTATTTATTGACTTTAATAGAAATCGTCTGCTACCTCATATGTTAAGTACACCTGGTCCTAAAATAATTAATGGGGATATTGACGGTGATGGAATTGACGAGATATTTATACCTGGTTCAAAAGATAATAGCAGTTCTTTATTGAGATGGAATTCAGACTTTCTTTATGAAGATGTTTCTTTCAAACTTTCTAATGAAATCGAATCAGAAATTATTGAACCAATTTTTTTTGATGCTGATCAGGACGGTGATTTAGATCTTTACACAGCTAATGGAGGTGTAGAATTTTCTAAATTTATCCCATATTTATCTGATAAATTATATTTTAACGATGGAAAAGGAAATTTCACTTTATCAGATCTAGAACTCCCTACAAATTATAATTTTTTTAATTCTGGTACTGTAGAAGTATCTGACATAGATGGGGATAATGATTTAGATTTATTTGTAGGTGAAAGACTAATATCAGATTCTTATGGAGTATCTGGTTCAGGGGTATTGTTAATTAATGATGGAAAGGGATCTTTTAAAGATGTAACTATTGATTCAGCTCCAGATCTTATGGATATAGGGATGATAACTGATGCAATTTTTATAGATATCGATAATGATGGTGATGAAGATTTGATTGTGGTTGGTGAGTTTATGGGAGTAAATATTTTTTATAATCAAAATGGAAGTTTCAATCTCGCCTCAACAAATTTATCAAAATATAAAGGATGGTGGCAAACTATAAATTCAGGAGATTTCAATGGTGATGGATTACCTGACTTAGTTGTCGGAAATCATGGATTAAACTCTAGATTTAGTGCAAGTGATGATTATCCAATTAGGTTATATGTTAACGATTTTGATGGAAATGATCAACTTGATCCTATTCTAACTTTCAAAAGTAGAGATGGAGAGTTTTATCCTTATGATCTTAGACACAATCTTATTGATCAAATGAAGCCTTTAAAAAAGGTTTTCCCAGATTATAAATCTTTCAAATCAGCGACTGTAAAAGATATGTTTAGTGATGAGAAACTTGAAGAAAGTTTAAAGCTTGATGTTAATATTCTTTCAAGTTCAATTTTTATAAATAAGGGGGAGGGTAGTTTTGAACTTTACCAATTACCTCAAAGAGCACAATTTTCTCCAATATATTCAATATTAGTTAATGATTTTGATAATGATGGTGATGAGGATATTATTGCTGGTGGAAATCTTTTCAAGGCAAAACCTGAAATTGGAAGATATGATGCAAGTTTTGGTTTATTTATTGAAAATAAAGGATCTGAAGGATTTGTAATTCCTAAAAATGGATATGGTTTTAACCTAAGTGGTGAAGTTAGATCAATTATTTCTTCTAATTCAAATATAGTTGTTGGAAGAAATTCAGATTCTTTAGCGGTATTTAAAAATATAAATGAATAAAACCTCTTTTTACATATTAATTCTATTAGCTGTTATGGCATGCAAAATGCCAAGTTCAGATAGTGATGAAATATATATAAAATTAGAATCGCTAGGTTCAGAACTTACTGGAATTAATTTTAATAATAAGCTCGAATCTAAACCTGATCTTAATATAATTGAATATTTATATTATTACAATGGAGGAGGTGTAGGAATATTAGATGTTAATAATGATGGTCTTGATGATATATTCTTTTCAGGTAATGAAGTTGGTGACGAATTATATCTAAATGAGGGTGATATGAAGTTTAAAAATATTACTCAATCTGCCGGAATTAATTCAGAAAATAATTGGTCAACAGGTGTTGCTATTGCTGATATAAATAATGACGGACTAGTTGATATTTATGTTTCAACTGTAAGTGATTATAAAAATCTTGAAGGTCATAATAGACTATATATTAATAATGGTGATCTAACATTTACTGAAACTTCTAAAGAAACTGGATTGGACTTTGTTGGTTTTGGGACTCAAGCAAGTTTTTTCGATTATGATAATGATGGAGATTTAGATGTATATCTTCTTAATCACTCAATTCATACACCAAGAAATTATGGAAGAGCTAATAAAAGATTTGAAAAAGACCTCAAATCTGGTGACAGAATGTATGAAAACCTCTTAAATGAAGGAAACTTTAAATTTGTTGAAGTAACTGAAAAATCAGGTATTTATTCCAGCTCTCTTGGTTATGGACTTGCAATATCAACAATTGATGTTAATCAAGATGGATATACAGATATTTATGTTGGTAATGATTTTCATGAAAATGATTATCTATATTTAAATAATGGCGATAAAACATTTTCTGAAGTCTCTAAAGAAAAAATTAGCCATACTAGTAGATTTACAATGGGTGTTGATATATCCGATATAAATGGTGATTTGATTCAAGATATTTTTACACTTGATATGATGCCATTTAAGTCTGATATTTTTATGAAGTCAGGTGGAGAGGACTCTGATAAAGTTTCGCAAATAAAAAAAGATTACGGTTACAATGAACAGCTTGCAAGAAATCACATGCAACTTGGAACAAATGAGGGGATTTTTAAAGAAGTTGCATTAATTACAAATACATATGCAACTGATTGGAGTTGGTCAGTTTTAATTGAAGATTTTGATAACGATGCTGATAATGATATTTTTATTTCAAATGGAATATATAAAAGACCAAACGATTTAGATTTTATAAACTTTCAAAGTAATATTTTATACGAAAACTATAGAGAGGAAGAAAACAGATTAGAGAGAGATTTAATCGATCAGATGCCTATGTTAAAAATACCAAATATTCTATTCTCTCAAAAATCTGATTATAATTTTGAGATGTCAGGAGAGTCTATTGGTATTCCTCCAACATATTCTAATGGTTCAGCTGTTTCTGATTTAGATAATGATGGTGATTTAGACATTGTCTCAAACAATATTAATGATAAAGCTCAGATACTTGAAAATAAATCAGAAAATCTTAAAAAGTCATTTATACAATTCAATATTAAAAATAACAATGGTTCACCTTCACTAGGAACTAAGATTATTGCTTATACAGGTAATAAAAAAATGATAAAAGAAATTACTGGGTCTAGAGGTTATGCTTCATCTTCATCTACTAGGGTTCATTTTGGTTTAGCTAATTACAAAAAAGTAGATTCAATTGAGATTAAATGGATAAATGGGATTACTAATAAATATTATGATTTGGGTGTAAATCAAATCCACGAATTTTATCCTAATATTGAAAATGTTAATTTAAATACATCAAATTTGCTAACTGTTTCTGAAATTGAGGAATTCAATTATAAACATATTGAAAATAATTATCTTGATTATGAGAGAGAACCATTAATGCCAGAAAGGTTGTCTATTGAAGGACCAGCATATGTTGGTTCTGATTTTAATGGTGATGGTATTAAGGATATTTTTATCGGAGGTGCAAAACTACAATCACCTGAATTATTAATTCAAAATATTGACGGATCATTTAAAAAAATTAAAAATATCGTTTTTGAACAAGATTCTCAATTTGAGGATATTGATGCTGAGGCATTTGATTTTGATCAGGATGGAGACATGGATATCTATGTCATGAGTGGAGGAAACGAGTATGTTGACGGAGATATTAACTTAATGGATAGACTTTACATAAACAACGGTAATGGTTTGTTTAATAAATTTCCTGCAAACTTACCAAGTACAAACGGAGGATCTATTAGTTCTGCTGATTTTAATAAAGATGGATATTCTGACTTATTTATTGGTAGTAGATCTATTCCAGGTGGGTATGGACTCTCACCAATTAGTGTGATTGTTAAGAGTTCACCAGAAACTGACTCATATTTTGAAGTTGTAGCTCAATCTCCACTCGGGATGATTACTGACAGTAAATATACAGATATAAATAATGATAACATTTTAGATATAGTTGTAGTGGGTGATTGGATGCCTATTACAATTTTAATTGGGGAAGGAGACAATAAATTTTCTAATCAAACTACAATGTATGGTTTAGCAAATACATCAGGTTTTTGGAATACAATTGAAATTGCTGATTTAAATAATGATGGAAAAAAAGATATAATTGCTGGTAATTCAGGGTTAAACCATAAGTTGAAAGCTTCTATTGAAAATCCAGTTAAAATCTATTTAGATGATTTTGATGAAAACACCTCATTAGATCCAATAATTTTCTATAATTTTTTTGGAGAACCTGTTCCGTTTGCTTCAAGAGATAAACTAGTAAATTCATTACCCTATTTAAAGAAAAAGTTTTTAAAATATAATGATTTTGTCAAAGCTAAAAACATAGAATTATTGACTGAAAAAGATGAAATATTTGAAACTAAATCAATTTACGAGATGAGGTCTATGGCTTTTATGCAAAATGAAGAAAATATTTTTACGCCATCCCCATTACCAAGTCCGCTTCAATTATCATCTATTGAAGATTTTTATATTGATGGTAACAAAATTTATTATGTTGGAAATTATACTGGTAATGTATCTGAGCTGGGCCCCTCTCTTTCTAACTCAGGTGGAGTTTTAACTGGATTTGATGGCTATAATTATTATTCACATAAATCTTTAGGACTGCCAATTAACTATGAAGCAAGACATATTGATAAAATAAATAAGAATAGTTTATTAATTATAGGGAACAATAATAGAGCTTACAAGTTAAATTTAATTGAAAATTGATAAATTTGTTTAATGTTAAAATTCTTAATAAAACATATTTATTTTTTGGCTATAATTTTTGTATTGAATAGTTGTGAGTCAGATGAAAGATACATAGATAAATTAAATGATGCATCCTTGTTTAATGATACAATGCAAATTCTTACTGATGTAGTTGTTTATGATATTTTTTCTCCTCCTGTTGCCTCTAGAGTATATGTCTATCCTACAATAGCTGCATACTCAATAATGCAAAAGACTCATCCAAGCAAATACAATAGTCTGAAGTATCAACTTACTGATTTTAATGAAATATCTAGTTATGATGATCCTGACGTTATTCCTAACCTTTCTGCAATTCATGCATTTCTGATAGTTGGGAAAGCTCTTATTTTTTCAGAGAATAAGATTGATGAATATATGGAAAGCCTTTATGATGAACTAAGAAGTTTAGGTTTAACCAAAAGAAAGCTTGACAAATCAGTAGAATATGGAGAAATAGTAGCATCAGAAATTCTTAAATGGGCAGATGATGATTTTTATAAACAAACTAGGACATTTCCAAAATATACCATACAACAAGATGATAAGTTTTGGAAGCCTACACCACCAGACTATATGGAAGGAATTGAACCTCATTGGAATAAAATCAGACCAATGGTTATCCCTTCAACTAATATTTTTAACCCACCTCCTCCATTGGAGATTAATATGAGTAAAAACAGTTCATTTTATAATGAGTTAATGGAAGTTTACAGAATCGGCAGACAAGTAACTGAGGACAATAATGATAGTGAAGAAGCAAAAATTGCTGCTTTTTGGGACTGTAATCCTTATGTTTCTCATCATAAGGGTCATGCTATGTTTGCAACAAAAAAAATTACTCCTGGTGGTCACTGGATTGGAATAACAAAAATTGCATCAGAGATTTCAAATGATACTTTTGACGAAGCAATTAACTCCTATTTAAATGTTTCAGTTGCTCTATTTGATGCATTTATTGCTTGCTGGGATACTAAGTGGAATACTCTTGTTGTTAGACCAGAAACATTAATTAATCAATATTTAGATGATGAATGGTTGCCAAAGCTTCAAACTCCTCCATTTCCTGAATATACATCTGGTCATTCTGTAATATCTAAAGCTTCTGCAATAGTTTTGACTAAAATTTATGGTGAAGATTTTTCATTTGATGATTCAACTGAAATTAAGTATGGTTTGCCAGTTAGATCATTTAATTCATTTGAGCATGCAGCTGATGAAGCAGCTATCTCTAGACTTTATGGAGGCATTCATTACAGAATGGCTGTTGAGCACGGTGTTGTTCAAGGTGACAAAGTAGGAAGGTACATTTCTCAAAATTTAATTTCTAAAATTGAGGATATTGATATTGCTCAAAATTAAAATTTAGAAATGTTTATTATGAAAAAAATTTTTGTTTCAATTTCAATATTTTTTTTTGTATCATGTAGTTTCAACTCTCAAACTACAGTAAAATCGCCTGATTCTTCTATTTCATTGGATTTTCAACTCTCAAATGATCAACCTTTTTATACGATTAAAAAGAATAAAAAAGTTGTAATTGAAAAATCTTTACTTGGTTTAATTTTGGAGAATAAACTTGACTTTTCATCTGGCTTTAAAATTCAAGAAACATCTAATTCATCTTATTCTGATTCTTGGGCTCCTTCATTTGGTGAAGAATCTAATATCATTAATGAATACAACCAACTGTCAATAATTTTACATAAAGATAGTCTTGAGATGAAACTAATTTTTAGAGTTTTTGACGACGGAGTTGCATTTAAATATGAAATTCCAAATCAAACTGGGATTCCCAGTTATGATATTATTGATGAAAAAACCGAATTTAATTTATCACCAAATGATAAGGCATGGTGGATACCTGCTTTTTCATATAGAAGATACGAATTTCTTCATGCTTATTCTTCAATTGATAGTATATCAAAAAAATATTTTTCTGATAGTGTAGAGGATATATCATATGACACTTTAGGTATAGACGCCGCACATACACCTTTGACATTAAAGAAAAAAAATGGACTTTATGTAAGTCTTCATGAAGCTAATTTGATAAACTTTTCATCAATGACTCTTGCACCTAAAGGTGATGGAAATCTAGAAGCTGAATTATATCCATGGTCTGACGGAATAAAAGTTAAATTAGAATCTGAAATTATATCTCCTTGGAGAACTATTCAAATAGCTGAAAATAGTTCAGACTTATTGTCATCTAACATGATTCTTAATCTTAATGATGATCCAGAAGAAGGATCGGACTTTTCATGGGTTAAGCCTGGAAAATATATGGGAGTATGGTGGGAAATGATTGGAACTAATCAATCAACTTGGTGGCCATCAGCTAACCATGGGGCAAACAACAAAAAAGTTATTAAATATTTAGATTTTGCATCTAAACATAAATTTGATGGGTTGCTAGTTGAAGGTTGGAATATTGGTTGGCATCCTGAATGGTGTTGTTCAGGTAATGGAAATCCATTTAGCTTTACTGAAACCCAAGATGATTTTGATCTCCCTTATTTATCTAAATATGCAAAAGGTAAAGGAATAAGATTAGTTGGACATCATGAAACTGGAGGTCAAATTCAAAATTATGAGAGTCAACTAGATGATGCATATAGTTTGTACAAAGAAAATGGTATTAAGTTCATAAAAACCGGCTATGTAAACGATGTAAGTAAAAATATTAAGAGAATTGATGAAAATGGAAATATAGTTTATGAATGGCATCATGGACAATTTATGATTAATCATATGCAGAGGGTAATCGAAAAGGCAGCTGAATATGAGATAAGTATTATTAAACATGAGCCAATTAAGGATACTGGACTAAGAAGAAAATATCCAAATTTTATTTCCAGAGAAGGTGCAAAGGGACAGGAATTTAATGGTTTCTCATCAAACGGTGTTAATCATATTACCGTTTTACCTTTTACTAGAATGCTTTCTGGTCCAATGGATTATACCCCTGGAATATTCCAGCTAAATAATTTTAGGTTTAAATCTCCTGACAACAAAGTAATAGATAATGCAGCAATAGTTCCATCAACAATTACTAAAGAACTCGCACTCTATGTAATAATGTATTCTCCAATGCAAATGGCTGCTGACTTACCAGAACATTATTTAAAACATCCTCAAGCATTTGAGTTTATTAAAAATGTTCCAGTTGACTGGTCGGAAAAGGTTGTCATTGATAGTAAAATTGGAAGCCATATAATTTTAGCAAGAAAAGATAAGTTCTCAGAGAATTGGTACCTCGGTGGAATAACAAATCAGGAATCTAGAACTGTAAAACTTGATTTTAGTTTTCTTGAAGATGATAAAATATACAATTTAAATATCTTCCAAGATACAGATAACACTCATTGGAAAGAAAATCCTATGAAATATGAGGTCGTCTCAAGGTTGATTTCTTCTAATTCTACTATTGACTTAACCATGGCTGAAGGTGGAGGTTTCGCAATTGAAATTACTGTAACTAAGTAGTTATTTTTTAATAAAATTTAACTCAAAAAAATAATTTATACCAAAACTATAGTCAAATTTTTTACCAGTAAGGTTGCCAAAGTCGATTGATTGGTTTACGATATTCACAATTGATAATGGAAAGTCTTTAAATCCAATTTGCAAAGTTGAAGCAGCTAAAAAACCATAATAAGATTTATCAGCACTTATATGAATTGTATATAACTGAGGTAACCAGTTTATCTTAATTTTATTAGTTAAATTAAATTGTTTTATTTCAGGCTGTAAAAAAAACATTCTTCCTCCATCAAATTGATCATCATTGACTTTCTTTAAATTAAAACCTTCGTAATAAAGAAAAGATAGACCAAAACTATCATTAAATCTATATGTTAACTTTGTAGTAGTAAGGGTTGTAACCCATGGCTGGATTATGATATCAGGTAACTTTTCTTCATCAACTTCAATTCTTTGAAAAGATGCTCCAGGAAAAAAAGCACCAATATCAATATTGAATTTACCTTTATTTTTCAATTTATAATTCCATATTATATCAACTGCCCAAGGTTGGAGTCCATCAAGTTCATATCTAAAATTCGGATTTATTGAAAATCTGTCATTACCTATAGAAAAACTCCCGCTCAACGCAGGTTCACCTAGTGTATAGAGAGGTATCCAATCTACACCATTATTGTCAACTTTAATATTACCATTTATATAAAAGTCTTCATTTGATTGAGAAAAAATTAAAGAGGGTATCAAAATCAGTAGACTTAAAAGTGATTTAATCATAATTATTTTTTTTACCAGAACATTGCATATAAAAATGCAGTAATTAAAAGTACTGAAAATGCAGCTATATTAAATGTTTTATCAGTTGAGAAAAGTTTCTTTGTAAGGTTAATAGCTTTTGAATCAGTTTTATTACCATCTATATAACTTATAATAGCTATAACAGCGATTGTTAATATGCAAGTATAACCCATTTGATGCATAAATGGAAGTTCAACGAAAATTAAAGCATCACTCCATCCTTTAGGAGCAACTTTAAAATACATAGCAATTGGAATTGATAATATTGCTCCCCAGATTGCAGCACTATTAGTTGCTTTTTTATAAAATAGACCCATTAAAAAAACAGCTAAAATTCCTGGACTAACAACACCAGTATATTCTTGTATAAATATAAATACTTGACCAAGACCTTCAAGTTGAGGTGCAATAACAATTGCGATAATTAAAGCAACAACTACAGTAATTCTTCCTACTAATACCATTTTTGCATCTGAAGCTTTCTTATTAAAATGAGATTTATAAATATCCATTGTAAAAATTGTTGATGTAGAGTTAAGCATTGATGCTAACGAGGATACAATTGCTGCTGCTAAAGCAGCTAGGATTAAACCTTTTATTCCTGCTGGAATAAAGTTCTTTATTAGCCATGGTGCAGCATTATCATTTGCAAAGCTTCCATCTGAATAAATAAAACCTGGATCAACAGATGTTGTTGTTAACATTCCTGCATCATCAAGATTCATAACATAAGCAATAATTCCAGGTAAGACTACAATTACAGGGATAATTAATTTTAGAAATGCAGCAAAAGCAATCCCTTTTTGACCCTCAGCTAAACTTTTTGCAGCTAAGGTTCTCTGAATTATATATTGGTTAAATCCCCAATAATAAAGGTTAGCCACCCACATTCCACCAATTAGTACTGCAAGTCCTGGTAAGTCCCACCATGCATCATTTCCATTTGGATCAATGATTTCACCTTTGGATAATATCATTGAGAATCTCTCTGGAGCTTTTTCAAAAACATATTTTAGACCATCAATTATGCTTCCAGAATCTGTTACATTAGCAAGAGCAAAATAAGTCATTAATAATCCACCAAAAATTAAAATAACTACTTGAATTACATCAGTCCATGCAACGGAAGCAAGTCCACCCCATAAAGAGTATGCCAATGCAAATAGTCCAAGACCGATAATACTATTCAATATTATTGATCCATCTCCAACACCTATAATAGTGTCCAGGGCTTTTCCTCCTAAAAATAAAACTGTTGTTAGATTAACAAAAACAAAAAGTGCTATCCAAAAGATTGCAAGTATCGTCTTTAGATTTGTACTGAATCTTTTTTCAATAAATTCGGGAATTGTATAAAGTCCCTTTTCTATAAAAATTGGGAGAAAATATTTCCCAACAACCAAAAGAGTAATTGCAGCCATCCATTCATAGGATGCAATTGCAAGTCCTAATGCAAATCCTGATCCAGACATTCCAATAAATTGCTCAGCAGATATATTTGCAGCTATTAATGAAGCTCCTACAGCCCACCACGGAAGAGATTTACTAGCAAGAAAGTAATCCTCTGCATTTTTTTGTTTACCTTTTTTATCTCTAGAAACCCAAAGTCCAATTGATAGTATAGTAATTGCATAAAGACCAAATATTAAATAGTCTAAAAATTCAAAGTTACCACTCATTAGTATAATTATTTTAAATTGAAAGTATGAGGCTCTTTCTTGATTATATAAATATTGAAATTTTTGTTTAATTTAAAAAATAATACTTCAATTGATTAACATTAAATGAGAAAAAACAAAAATAGTATAGCTGTAAAAGTTGCAAAAAGAATTTTAATTAGTTTCTTTATTGTAATAATTTTTGTTGTGTTGCTTTTTAAAATGTTAGGAATATTGTAATTAGTAATATTTTGTAAGAATTAATAAATTTAAAAATGAATATTAATGAATTAAATTCCAATGAAATAATGCCAGGATTCCATGGTAAAATTATTCATGGATCTGACTTTACATGGGTATATTGGGAAATTGATAAAGGCTCAAGTCTTCCTGAACATAAACATATAAACGAACAGCTTATGCATGTTATTGAGGGTGAGTTTGAATTTACCATTAATGGGAAGAAAAATTTATGTAAGAAGGGCTCAACTTTTCTTATACCCTCTAACATTCCTCATTCTGGCAAAGCTATTAGTAAATGTGTATTAATGGATGTTTTTAGTCCAAAAAGAGATGACCTAGGATGAAAATAGATTTAACAGGGAAAAATGCTTTAATTGGGGGAAGCAGCAAGGGAATTGGTCTAGGTATAGCAACTCAACTAGCTAACTCTGGAGCAAGTGTTTGTTTAATAGCAAGAAATGAATCTAAACTAAAAGAAATTCTTAATCAACTTCCCAATTCTAGTAATCATAGTTATTTAATTGTAGATTTCTCAAATTTTAAAGAGTATAAAATTAAGATTGAAAAATATATTAAAAATAATCAAGTAGATATTTTAGTAAATAACACTCAGGGACCTCCAGCGGGAAATTCCTTATCAAAAAATATTGATTCTTATCAAGAAGCATTTGATTTATTATTCAAAAGTGTTGTATATACCACATCATTAGTTGTTCCGCAGATGCAAAAAAATAAATGGGGTAGAATCATTAATGTTACCTCAGTGTCTGTGAAGGAGCCTCTCAATTATCTTGTTTTATCCAATAGTATAAGGTCTGCGGTAGTTGCATGGGCTAAAAGCCTTTCGGTAGATGTTGGACCAGATGGAATAACTGTTAATTCTATCTTGACTGGTTATTTTGATACAGAGAGAATTAAAGAATTAAACAAGGAGAAATCAAAGTCTTTGAAAATTTCAGAAGCTGAAGTTCTTAATAAAATGAAATCACTAGTACCTGCCTCTCGTCTTGGAAGACCTGAGGAGTATGGATATTTAGTTTCATTCCTAAGTTCAGATAACGCTGCTTATATTAACGGAGCTGCAATTCCTATAGACGGTGGACTTTTAAAATCTTATTAAAAAACCCACTCAAAAGAGTGGGTATGAATATTAGTTTTGAGAAGCGGTATACGCAGCAGCTTCTTTATTTTCTGCATACTCACTATAGTAAGCCTGTAAGATTGCAATCTTACCATCTTCCCATTTATAGTCAAAATGACCTCTATTGGTGTATTCCTCACCGGTTGTTTTACCAGTACCCTTCCATGTAAACCATGCATTAGACCATATTTCACCACTTGTAAAGTAATTTGTGTGAACATATAAGTCTTCAACAATAATGTTGTCATACAATACATCATGATGAGCCTGAAACCCTTGCATTAAATTTTCATAACCAGATATTTCTAGATTATTAATTCTAGTAATAACATCATCAGTATAGTAATCTGTCACATCAAAATCATTATCTACATATTTTTCAATAAGAAGTTTGATATTTGAGCTTAGTTCATCATCAACTTTCACAACTGCATGATTTGCCTCATTACAACTCATTAAAAGTATGCTGAACATTATAGTATATATATATTTCATATTTATTGATTTAAGATTAATAGACTAAAAATAATATAAATTTATTTATATCTTCCAGGAGCTAATATTCCACTTAATTGAGAAAAAAACCAATTTGGCACGATCTTAAGTAATAATACAATTAATTTCCATGTTTTTGTCGGTACTGAAACTTTCTTACCCTTAATCATTGCTTCGACGCCTTCAACTGCAATTCTTTTTGCACTTTTCTTTAAAAATTTAGGAACACTATCCATCTCATCTTGAACCCCACTTGCAGTGTGAAAGTTTGTTACGGTATAACCTGGACAAAGAGCAGTTGATGTTATTCCCATACTATTATAATTATAATTCAAAGTCTCACTAAATCTATTCATGAAAGTTTTAACAGGCCCATAAAGAGCTTGAAGTGCAGAAGCTGGAGCATATGCAGCAACAGATGAGACAATCATAATTTTTCCGCTACCATTTGATATCATATCATTAATATACTTTTTTGTAAGTGCAATAACAGATGTTCCAAGAAGTCTTATACATTTTTCTTCATCTTCCATGGAATTAATATGAAATGCATTTGGTAAAGCATATCCAGCATTATTAACCAGAATATCTACACTATATAGTTTTTTACTCGTAAACTGATAAATTTCTTCAGGGGAGTTAATTAATGTTAGATCAGAGGCAAAGTAATCACATTTAATATTATACTCTTGAATTAATTCTTTAGCTGTTTGATTTAATTTTTCTTTTGTTCTTGCAACTAATACAAGATTAAACCCTCTTTTAGCAAGATCTTTTGAAATCTCAAGTCCTATTCCTGATGTTGCGCCTGTAATTAAGGCATAAGAATTTTTCATAGAAGCAAATCTAACTAATTAGTTTAAATTTACGCTCGAAATGAAAATTGATATTAGAAATTTATCTGAAAATCAAATAATTAACTTCTTTGAAGAAAAAGGTTTTGATTCATATAGAGGGAGACAACTCTATGAGTGGATATGGAAAAAATCTGCTCATTCTTTTGATGATATGACAAACTTATCAAAGGATTTAAGGCTTATGTTAGATTCTCATTTTGTTATCAATCATATTGAGGTTGATAAGATTCAGAAAAGCTCTGATGGGACTATTAAAAATGCAGTAAAACTCTTTGATGACTATACTGTAGAATCTGTTTTAATTCCAACTGATGAAAGAACTACTGCATGTGTATCCTCTCAAGTTGGTTGTAGTCTTGATTGTCATTTTTGTGCTACTGCAAAGTTGAAAAGAATGAGAAATCTTAACCCTGATGAGATTTACGATCAGGTTGTAACAATTAATAATCAGAGTTTAAAGTATTTTAATAAATCTATATCTAATATTGTTTTTATGGGAATGGGTGAACCTCTTATGAACTATAATAACCTAATTAGTTCTATTGAAAAAATTTCATCAGACAAGGGGCTGAATATTTCTCAAAAAAGAATTGTTGTTTCAACATCAGGTATTCCAAAAATGATAAAAAAACTAGCTGATGAAAATTTAAAAGTCAACTTAGCTTTATCTCTTCATTCAGCAATTGAAGAAAAAAGAAATAAAATAATGCCATTTTCAAAAAAATTTTCATTGGATGATATTAAAGAATCACTTCTATACTGGTATTCTTTGACTAAAAGAAGAATAACATTTGAGTATATTGTCTGGAAAGGTGTTAATGATAATATTGATGATATAAATGCATTAATTAAATATTGTAAATCTGTTCCTTCTAAAGTTAATCTAATCGAGTATAATTCTATAGGTGATGAAAGTTTTAAATCAGCAAGCCAAAATATGATTAACCTCTATAAGGATCTGTTAGAAAAGAATAAAATAACTGTTACTGTTAGAAGATCTAGAGGGAAAGATATTGATGCTGCATGTGGGCAGCTTGCTAATAAGTAGATCCTTATTCTCTCTTACTTTTTGAGGCAAGAATTAAAGCATTGTATGCATTTATTAATTTTCCTGATTTTGAATATTCTCTAAAATGTTTATTACTCCCTAGATTCCCAATCTTTAAGTCTATATCTATACCAGACTTTAAGATAATTTCTTTCACTTTTTTTGCAGACAACTTTGGAAAATATGACATTATTAATGAAGCTATTCCAGATACAACTGGTGATGCCATTGAAGTTCCATCTTGAAATTTATATTTATCATTAGGTACTGAAGAGTAAATATCAACACCTGGTGCAAAAATATCTACATTAATTTTACCATAGTTTGAAAAATATGCTGTAAAATTCTCATTTAAATTAATAGTTGATGCACCTACTTTAATGAATGTATCTGAAAACTCATTTTTATTAAAGAATTGATCATTGGGATAATTATCATTAGATAGTAAATCTAAATCTTTAGATTCATTACCAGCAGCAGCAACAACTAAAACATCTTTTTTTGACGCATATCTAATTGCATCAATTACCCATTCAGGGTTAGATGAAAAATATTTACCAAAACTTCCATTTATAATTTTTGCACCGTTGTCAACAGCATACCTTATAGCTCTAGCTACATCTTTATCATACTCATCTCCATTTGGTATTGCCCTTAAAGCCATTATTTCAACTAAATTATTTATTCCTTTATTCCCTTTTTTATTATTTCTATCTCCAGAAATTATTCCTGAGACATGAGTGGAATGAGATTCGCTGTCTTTTATGTTATTTATATTCGAATCTCCATAATCAGTGTCATTAATATCATATATATTGTCATTGGATGTTCTTCCATTAAAATCAATATTAAAATGATAATTAATAAAATCATTGTATTGCTCTATACCTTCATTCAAGTATTCTTTTGTATATCCAATAGATTCAAAATCTATGTAAATATTTTTAGCACGATTTAATTTTTCATCTTCGGTTTTAATTTTATTTACATCTTCAATAGTAAATTTAGTATTATCAAGATTCTCCGATATAACCCCTTTTGAAAATTCAAGAATTTGAATGTAATAATTCAAAATGTTTAATTGTTCATTTGACTTTTTAATTTCTTTTCTAATTTCTTCTTCTACAAGACTATATTTTATATTATCTACTTGATTATCTCTTAAAATTCTTGTCATATCCCTAGTCTCGTTATATGAGGTTCCTAAATAATTCCAGCCGTATATATCATCTATGTACCCATTTTTATCATCATCTTTCCCGTTTAATTTTTCATCTTTATTAATCCATATGTTATTTGATAAACTTAAATGATCAATATCTAAACCAGTATCAATTACAGCAACGATTACTTTTTTACCTTTTAATCCATTAAGAAGTTCATCATAGGCTCTTTCTACACTTGTTCCTGGAATTGAATCAATTTCAGGATCAAGATTATGCCAATTTTGAAGATTAATATTATCAGTTAAAGAATTTGATGTGGGATTGTTTAAAAAAGAATATTCGTTTACAAACTTAATAGAGTTGCATGAACAATTAAGAATTACAAATATTAGAAAAAATATGTTTTTCATTTTATCAATCAAGTAAACTTATTTTATTTTTTAGCTTAGTAAGTTTAAGTTTTCTCCACCAAGTCTTGTTATTTTCATTTTGAGATTCAGCTCTATGGATTTTTTTATTTAGTTTATTGATCTTTTTTTGGAGGTATGATTTATCTATTTTTTTCA
>ERZ802830.1065-NODE-1065-length-26780-cov-9.67813_pt1 | contig 26780 bp, 23 predicted proteins | sample MGYA00345654_ERZ802830 | MGnify/ENA primary metagenome ERZ802830 (study PRJEB30503, sample SAMEA104212375) | marine metagenome | biome: Westerlies Biome; feature: [SRF] surface water layer (ENVO:00010504) within the epipelagic zone...; material: water...
AACCAAATTGTAGTCATTATTTTTATTTTTTTAATGGGTTACGATAAGAACCTAAAGTTATATATTTCCTTTGTCTGATCAGCTAGTGCCACCTGACCACTCATACCTCCAACACAACCACGGATTTGTCAGATTTTCAAGGTTTCTAGTGTGCCTCGTTCAAGGTGCCGAGAACTCTATTCCGCGGCTTTGTCATATAATTTTGCGTAGCCATCACGTGTTTGGGGCAACTTGATCCCCAGGATGGCGCTGGCCACCTGAGTGCGCAGGATTTGTGCCGTTCCGCCGGCGATCGTAAACATCCGCGCGTCTCGGGTCAGACGTTCCATTGGCAGGTCGCGTGCATAGCCCATTGAGCCATGAATTTGCAGAGCGTCCTGCGTGACTTTGAGCGCAGTTTCCGAGGCCAGCACCTTCGCCTGTGCCGCCGCCAAGATATTGGGAAAGCCGTCACCTGCGCCATCTGCAGCATCATGCAGCAATGCGCGCGACGCCTTCAGGCTGATCGACATATCGGCCAGCATCCATTGCAACCCCTGAAATTCGGCAATTGGCCGCCCGAACTGCATTCGGTTCAACGCATAATCGCGCGCTTCCTCAAAGGCGCGCTGGGCAATCCCGAGCGCCACCGTGCCAGCCCCAACCCGTTGGGCATTGTAGGCATTCATCAATCCGGCAAATCCATTTTTCAGCCCGGATGGGGGAATGACCACCATATCCTCTGGCACCTCCATGTCGGTGAAGCTGACATCGGTCTCCGGGATCCCGCGTACCCCCATTGCCGGTGTACGCCGGCCTATGACAAGGCCCGGTGTCTCGTCAAGAATAGCGATAAAGCCGACAATACCTTGACTAACGCCATTTTCCATAATCTTGGCAAAAACCAGATGGAATTTGGAGACACCACCACCGGTGATCCAATGCTTTTTGCCATTGATGATGTATTTACCACCGCGTTTGACCGCCGTTGTAGTCATTTCGGTGGCGGCACTGCCCGCATCTGGCTCAGTGATACAGATGGCAGGCTTGTCGCCAGCAAGGACATAATCGGCGGCAAGGCGCTTTTGCCTGACGGAGCCATATTTCATCACCGCACCAATCGCGCCCATATTTGCCTCGACGGTAATCCGCCCCATGGTCGAACAGCAGCGCGCCATTTCCTCGATAACGAGAACGGTGTCCATATAGCTCAGTCCGCGGCCGCCATACTCGGTTGGAATCGTCATTCCCATAAAGCCACCATCACGCAGCTTGGCGATGTTGTCCCACGGATAGGCCTCGCTGCTGTCAGTAGCTGCCGCGGTGGGCTTGAAGGTCGTTTCGGCCAGCTCACGCGCGGCATCCTTTAGCGCTATTTGGTCTTTCGTCAATTTGGTCATGATCTCTCCTCTGCCTCCCATTGCGCCAGTTCGGCCATAATCTCATCATTATGCTCACCGCAGAGTGGTGGCGGCCGTCTGTAACTTACTTGTGTCTTGCTGAATTTGACCGGATTGCCGATCAGATCAACACCTTTGAGTCCCGCCGCAGGGTGCGCCATTGTAATCTTCATGTCACGCGCTGCCACCTGATTTGAGGCAAAGACATCTTCAACGTCATGAATGGCCCCAGCCGGGACATTGGCCGCATCAAGCGCCGCGACAAGGGCATCACGCTCCCATTTACCTATCTCCGCCTTCAGCAGTGGGATCAGTTGGTCACGATTCTTCAACCGCATCTGGTTTGTCTGGTATTCTGTGGTTATGGCCAATTCCGCCCGCCCCAAAATGCTGCAAAAACGTGCGAACTGCGCATCATTGCCTGCGGCAACGATCAGATGTCCGTCTTTTGTGGCAAAAACCTGATAGGGGACAATGTTTGAGTGTTGATTGCCCATGCGGTGTTGCGGCACGCCCGAGACCAGATAATTGGTGCCGGAATTGATCAGCCAGGAAATCTGCGTGTCAACAAGACCGAGGTCGATATGCTGTCCCTCGCCACTGGCATCTCTGTGTCGCAGTGCCGCCAGAATGGCCGTTGCCGCATACATCCCGCACATCACATCGGCAATGCCAACACCTACCTTCATCGGCTCACCCTCAGGATCGCCTGTAAGGCTCATCATTCCGCCAAAGGCCTGCGCCAGCAAATCATATCCCGGACGGTGTGCATTCGGCCCGGTTTGGCCAAAGCCGGAGATCGAGCAATAGACAATCCCCGGATTGGAGGCGCTCAAACCAGCGTAATCCAGACCGTATTTGGCAAGCCCCCCTACCTTGAAATTCTGGATGACGACATCGCAATGCCTCGCCAGCCGGTGGATCAGCGCTTGCCCGTCAGCGGCGGTGATATCAACAGCCAAAGAGCGCTTGTTGCGGTTGGACGACAGATAATAGGCGCTTTCACCTGATGTTGTGCCGGTATCATCACCCAGAAAAGGCGGCCCCCAAGACCGCGTGTCATCACCGGTTCCAGGCTTTTCGATTTTGATGACATCGGCGCCATAATCACCCATCAACTGGGTACAGGTCGGTCCAGCAAGAATCCGCGAAAGGTCGAGAATCCGCAATCCGGATAGCGGGCCGCTGGCCATCTTTGTCTCGGTTTCACTCACAACGCTGGTCTCCATCCTGCAGCGCGATCTCCACTGCTGTTCCGTTCACTGCTATAAACCTATCTGGCAACACTGTTGTCGACAATGTTACATTTTGACAGTGCAAACCCATCCAGCCTGTTTTCCAATGATGCAAAATTTGCATCGGGTTGCTGGAAAAATAACCCTTTTTTTCTGCGGTTGGTGAGGGCATGGTGAAAATGCAATTAGAGTTTGAGATAGACATGCGTGTCATTTTTATAAGCGACCTTGATGGCACCTTGCTTGGCCAAACTGATTTCTGTTTTGATGAAATCAAGGATGCGATCATCGAGCTGGTTGCCACAGGCATCAGCCTTATTCCTGCGTCAAGCAAAACCAAACCCGAAATAGAGGATTTTTGCCGGTCGCTTGGCGTTGACCTGCCCTTTATCTGCGAAAATGGCGCAGCGCTGGTGAACAGTCATTTGCTGCACCCTCAGGATGGACAGGACAGCGCCCCAGCGGACAGTTATGCCCTCGGGCGTGACCCAAAAAATCTGTTGGCGGCATGGCGGGACGAGATACCGGATACCCTGCGTGAGATGTGTGCTTTTCTGGATGACATGGAAACCGCCAAGCAGCAGACCATTCTTGGCCTTGAAGGTGAGGCACTCGTCCGGGCGATGGATCGCAGTCATTCAGCGCTTTTCACCTTCCATGGTACGGCGGCTGACTTCGGTGCGTTGCAGGAGCAGGTGGAGAAGGCAGGATTGATGGTGCAGTGTGGCGGGCGTGTTTGCGCGCTCTCGGCGCAGCATGATAAGGCCAGCTATCACCATATGATCAGGCAAACAATGGCAGACGAGGGCAACGCCCCGATTCTTGTTGGCTTTGGTGATGCGCCCAATGATGTGTCGATGCTCCAGAGTTGCGACATTGCCTGCGTCATTCCCCGACCTGACAGCCAGCCCCTTATCCTTCCCGAACCACCACAGATGCTGGTTCAGGCAGAGATTGCCGCTCCTCTTGGTTGGCTTGAGAGCGCGAGACAGGCCCTTGACTTAATTGAACAGCATTATGGTGAACAAAATGGGTGACGCATATCAGGATGGCATTGTTGCAACACTGCACAATTTCCAGACCAAATCGCTTGAGGATATCGAGGCTGAACTAAAACTTTTCTCTGGCTACCGGCCCATGGAGTTGGTGCTTCCCTGCCTGTATTCAGAACTTGAGGGGCCGGCGTTGCGGCATATTGTCGAGGAAATCAGCAAGGTCGATTACCTCAATCATGTGATCATCGGACTGGACCGCGCTGACGAAGCTCAATACCGAGCAGCCCACTCCTTTTTTCAGAATCTGAAACAACCCTTCTCGCTGCTGTGGAATGATGGGCCACGGATCCAAAACATTCATTCCCAGCTTGTTGAGCGCGGCCTCGCGCCGACCGAGCCCGGCAAGGGGCGCAATGTCTGGTATTGTATTGGCTTTGCCAATGCTAGGGGAAAGGCGGAAGCTATCGCGCTGCATGATTGCGATATTCTGACTTATGATCGCTCGTTGCTGGCCAGATTGTTCTACCCGATCGCCAATCCGAACTACCAATTTGAATTCTGCAAGGGATATTACGCCCGCGTGGCAGACGGCAAGATGAATGGCCGGGTCTCACGGTTGTTACTGGCACCGCTTTTAATAGCTATGGAACGTGTGCTTGGTCGTAATGACTATCTCGATTTTCTGCGAAGTTTTCGCTATCCGCTTGCCGGAGAATTTTCTTTCCGGCGGTCGCTGATACCAGAGCTCAGAATTCCCTCTGACTGGGGGCTAGAAGTGGGAATCCTGTCCGAGATGCACCGCAATCAGGCGAGCAACCGCATTTGTCAGGTCAATATTGCGGACACCTACGACCATAAGCACCAGCCACTTTCCGAGGATGATCGGAGTGCGGGCCTGTCGCGCATGTCATCGGATATCTCAAAGGTGCTGATCCGCAAACTTGCGACCAAGGGCCATTGTTTTGGCCATGAGACCTTTCGCACTATCAAGGCTACCTATTTCCGCATCGCGCTCGACATGGTGCGCATCTACCAGACTGATGCCGAGTTGAATGGCCTGTCTTTCGACATAGATGCCGAGGAGCGCGCGGTTGAGCTGTTTGCCGAGAACATCATGCGCGCGGGAGAGGAATTTTATTATTCGCCCATGGAAACGCCCTTCACACCGTCGTGGACGCGCGTTCTCTCGGCGGTTCCGGATATTGGCTATCAACTTCGCAAAGCCGTTGAAGCTGACAATCAGGCGCTGTAATGACTGCGGTAGAAACCAATTACCATGAAGGGTTGATGCACCGGCTTGTCAACATCTATCAGGATGTCGACACCACCATCCTTGGTGCGATTGCGGACCGCGTGCTGGCGCGTCTCGATGATGCATCAACTCCGGGCATTGGAGCCGCGTCACGATGGGACGAGTCCAGCTGCCTGTTGATCAGCTACGCCGACAGCATTACCGATGGCCGCAAATCGTCGCTTGCCTGTCTTGGCGAATTTGTCGAAACGCATTTGAATGATGTCATTGACAGTGTGCATATCCTGCCGTTTTTCCCTTCTACCGGAGATGATGGTTTCTCGGTGATGGATTACCGGGCCGTTGACCCAAGGCTTGGCTCTTGGGGTGATCTGACAAACATGTCATCGTCGCGAAAAATCATGGCCGATGTTATTTTGAACCATGGTTCCAGATCCAGCGCATGGTTCAGGCAGTTTGTTGATGGCGAGGCACCGGGTAATGGCTATTTCTTGTCGGTTGATGATGATTTCGATGTTTCGCACGTCATCCGCCCGCGTGAACATGCGCTGCTGCAACCGGTGACAACGGTCGGCGGGGAGAAGAAAGTCTGGTGTACCTTCAGCGAGGATCAGGTTGATTTTGATTTTTCCAATCCGCTCCTGCTCGAAGAATTCATCGGCATTATTCTCGATTTTATTGATCACGGTGTGCGTATTCTGCGCCTCGATGCGGTGGGTTTTTTGTGGAAGGAAACCGGAACCACCTGTCTCAATCTGCACCAGACACATGCAATCATCCAGCTCATCCGCTACATCGCCGATATATATGATGATGAGACCGTCATCGTCACCGAGACCAACCTGCCAAATCACGAGAATCTGAGTTATTTTGGTAATGGCAATGAGGCCCACTGGATTTATAATTTTTCGCTGCCACCGTTGATCCTCTACTCGCTGCTTTTCGCGGATTCCAGCATTTTGCGGCGCTGGAGCATGAGCATGCCACCGGCCCTGATAGGGACCAGCTACCTCAATTTTCTCTCCTCGCATGATGGATTTGGTATGCGCCCGACCGAGGGCTTGCTTGATGCGACGCAGCGCCAGCGCCTGCTTGATCGGTTGGAAGCGAATGGCAGCCTATTTTCGCGCCGCGCCAAAGCCGATGGAACAACAAGCGTCTATGAAGCCAACACGACGTTGTTCAGCGCGCTGGAAAAAAGTGATGGCGATCCAACCGGTGCGCTGAGTTCTGCACGATTTATCGCTGCTTATGCGCTTATGTTTGGTCTGGAGGGGATTCCCGCGATTTACTTCAACAGTCTTATATCAGCGCAAAATCGCACCGACGGTGATGCGCGGTCGGGCATGACACGGCGAAGCAACCGGCAGAAATTCGAAAAAGACTGGCTTGATGACAAGCTCTCAGATCCGATGAGCCGGGAAAGTATTGGTCTAGAGACACTGAAAAACCTTCTGACGATCCGCAAACGGCAACCGGCGTTTCATCCCAATGCAACGCAATTCACCCTTCAGTTGGGGGCTGAACTTTTTGGCGTTTGGCGGCAAAGCCATGATCGCAAGCAAAGCATTTTCGCGATCACCAATTTGTGTGCCAGCGAGCAGGCTCTTGATCTCTCCGCGATCAACCTGATCGACACGGAAAATTGGCGTGATCTGATAACGAAACAACAGATTGAAAGTAGGAGAGGATATATAACGATGTCTCCCTATCAGACGGTCTGGATTACCAATCACGCGGCGCCTGCATAGCGGTGAGGGTGCGCGTGGCACGCTTTTCAATACATCCTCGGACAGCCCAGTTGGTCGGCCAAATCTTCAACGGAGTCGGCAATAATGGTCCAGTCGCTCGTGGCGGCGAAATCAACCCTCTGGTCGATGCCATATTCTGTTGGCCGATTGATATAGGCAGTCTGAATACCCTCATTGCGCGCCGCCGCGAGATCATCATTATGCGCTGCAGCCATCATCACTTGTTCGGGTTCAAGGTGAAGAAGGCGTATCGCGTTCTGGTAAACGGCCGGGTCGCGTTTGAACGCGCGGTGCATGTCGCTGGAGAAAATGAAATCCCATGGGATGCCGGCGCGCTTTGCCATGGTCGCCAACAACATCAGTGAGCCGTTTGATAAGGGCGAAATCATGAATTTGGACTTGATACGGGTCAGGCCAGGCAGGCTGTCGGGCCATGGGTCCAGCCGGTGCCATGCCAGAGTGAGATGAGTACGCTCATCCTCGTCAAGCATGGCCAGACCAAATTCCGGCAAAATCTCATCCAGCCTTTGGCGATGAATGAAATCGATTGACACAAATGCCTCTTTGCCTGCTGTTACGCGTGCCATGCCCGGGGCATATCCTGCGCGCCACGCTCTTGCGAATGCGTCGCCGTCAAAATCGTTCACTCCTTTGGAACGGGCCAGCTCCTTGCTTTCCTTGGCAATCGATGAGCGCCAATCCACAATCGTTCCAAATGTGTCAAAAAGAACTGCTTTGATCATTCAATTCCCCGTTTTTAGCCAATCTTGGGTGTTTTGCCCGCACTTGTTTGGCAGCCATCATGTTAGGCATATTTTTCGTATCCTGCCATTGGTCAGTGCTTCTTTTACGTCTGCGCTGTCGGCAATGATTACCTTCACCTCTAAGGGAGGTGGGCTCCCACTCTATTTTGAGTGACATCCACACATATAACTTATCAGGTTTGATTTATCGGGCACAGTAAATGGTAGGGCCATGCCCGCCACCAGCCGGTAGAGGCTCAATGAGGACAAAACGCTGATCACAGTGGCGAGATCGTGCCGGTTATGATCACTTTTGAAAAGCAGGAAAATGGCGGAGAGGGTGGGATTCGAACCCACGAAGGGCTCGCACCCTTGCCGGTTTTCAAGACCGGTGCATTCAACCGCTCTGCCACCTCTCCGGCGCTCATTATAGAACGGTATCCGGTGTCTACCGAAACCTGTGGTGAAGGTCAATACCTCCGCACTCAATTTAATTATGCCACATAAATCTGACGGATTTTCAGTGAAGAAATCAACTCCTGAAGGGCTGTAATCCATCGTTGCCCAAGCTATTGCCATGCTTGGCCTTTACTGAAACCAAAAGGTTAGTCAAGGGTCACACCGGCGGCGCGCATCTCCTCTAGCGCGGCGGTGAGCGATCCGTTGAAATCAATCGCTCGGCAGCTGGCGAGACGGACCTCAACAGCAAAGCCCAGCGCAGCACCATCAATCGCCGACCAGGCCACACAAAAATCGGTCGCCAATCCTGCCATGGTCAGGTGAGTACATCCAACCTCACGTAAATATCCTGCAAGGCCTGTCTGCGTTGCCTTGTCATTCTCAAAAAATGCGGAATAGGAATCAACCTCCGGGTTCATCCCCTTGCGGATGATTGCAGACGCCAGAGATATATCGAGGTCCGCGTGAAAGGCGGCGCCTTCACTGCCTTGAATACAATGATCTGGCCATAGAACCTGGGGCCCATAGGGCATGTCGACCATTTCCAGCGGTGTCTTTCCCGGATGTGACGAGGCAAAGCTGCTGTGGCCGGTTGGGTGCCAATCCTGCGTCAGTACGACAAGATCATGAACGGACATCATGTCATTGATTGATGACATGATGGTATCGCCATCCTCCACTGCCAATGCGCCGCCGGGGCAGAAATCATTCTGGGGGTCAATTACAACGAGACACTTCATTCCATCCTCCATGCTGTTATCATGTCGTTATTTCGCTGAGGGACAATGCTAGGGTCTTTTTGGCATTAAACAAAGCCGCACCACAAGCCCGGTCACCCCACGTGTAGCGCGCGGCAACGAATGGCCGTGTGGTGTTTTGACAAAAATAGTCCGGCCGCAATTCACCTTTTTGCATTTTTGGTAACTATGATAGCTATGCCATCCGCGTCAACGGTGGTAAAGATATCCGTCTCCGGTTTGCGGCTGTATGGTTCTTTGTTGTGGCTTCCTGTTTGCCTCCGTATCTGGGGTACTATGCAAAAGTCTTTTCAAACTGCACAGCGTTGTGTGATGACGTTGCACGCCATAGGGTGAGGGTAGCGTCATAAAAGGGCATCGCCACTACCGGTGGGTGCAGGGTGACAATGTCTACCAAGTAAGGTCGCGTCGATGAGTTTTTCATATTTATTTCAATTCTTCAGATTTGCAGGGGGGTGCGTTGGTGGCCGGTCAGTTGTCAGTCTGCTTAGCACCGTGATGATGCTCGCTGCATCGCTTGCCCACGCACAGGGATATGGCGGGCGCACAGCATCGGTGGAAACAGCGCCGGCAAAGCAGGAAGTGCTCTCACGCTTTACCGACGTTCAGGGCCGCATGGTTGCGGGCAATTCCTCAGCTATCACCGCTGTGACCAACGGTGTTGTTGACCTGGCGACATTGCGGATTGGCGATATGGTGGAGGAGGGACAGCTGATCGCCACGCAGGACAGCAAAACACTTCGTCGTCAGCTGGCGCTGCTTGAAATAAGGGTGGCAGATGCAAAGATTCGTCTCGCCGAGGCCACGCAGGCCGATCGCGATGAGACTGACCGGCAACAGCGTCAGCGTGAAAATCTGCGCTTGCGCCTCGCTGAAGCGAATGCCCGCATTGACGAGCTTGAGGCCGATTTGCGCCATGAGGCTGATCAGTTGGCTGTGAATAAACGGCAATTGGAACTGCTGGAGGGTAAAGCGAAGCGGGCGCAGGATTTGGCTGACCGCAACACACTGCCAAGCGAGGCCGCGGAAACCGCGCTGGGTGCCAGTTTGAACGCCCGTCAACATATGCTCGCCCGTGAGGCAACAATCACCGGAAAAACGGCACAGCTCGCCAACGCCCGGTCCGCTGTTGCGCGAACACGATTGGAAATTGACCAGCTTGAGCGCGATATCGCCGCCCCAGACGGGTTTACAATCGCAAGGATTGAGGCCGAAATTCGCCAGTTTGAGGCAGACATAACGGATCTGCGCGCGGATATCCGCGACACAAATCTTGTTGCACCGCGTGACGGCCAGTTGGTTTTTTTGGCTGAGCTTCAACAGGGTTACAGCCGCGAAGGTGACGTCATTGCCCGCGTGCTGGCAATGGACGAGTTCGAGGTCGAGGCTGAGATTCCTGTTGCTCATATGGAATTTGTCGGCGCTGCTGATAACATCCGGTCATTCGACCTGGAAGGCCAGATGATGATGCTGAAGCCAAGAGCTGTCCTGCCGGTTCAAAATGCGCGCACCGGAACGCAGACTGTTCGGTTTAGGATCACGGGTGATCTTCCACCCGCGGCACGCGCAGATAATGCGGTCATCGTACTGAAAGTGCCAACCTCGAGTCCGGCACCGGTTGTCACGGTGCTGAAAGACGCTGTGCTGCCGGTTGTTGGCGGGCACATCGTGTATGTCGCCGAGGAGGGCATTGCTATCAAGAGACGCATCCGGCTTGGTGAAGCCTTCGGCGATAGTTTTGTCGTCCTGCAGGGGCTGGAGGCGGGAGCTGAGGTGATTGTTCGTGGTAATGAGGCGCTGAACGATGGCAAGAAAATCAAGATTGGGGGCGCACCTGCCGGTAAAAAGCCTACGGGTCTAGGAGGAGAGGCATGGAGTTTGAACTGGACAACAAGCCGGGGACCGGCCTCAGCCGATTTGTTGCTTGGCACTGAAAAATCGCTGTTCAATGACGAGGAAATCTCCGTTGTACGCGCCGGTGACAGTATCAACTTCATTGGTAAACTGTTCCTGCCGTTCGGTGTTCTCGATCTCGATTTCAACGGCACCATTGAGGGCAACAATATGGCGGGCAAGGTCACGCTGCGTGGTCTGCCCGGGGGGCGTGAGCCGACGCTTGATTTTACCGGCACAAAGGACTCCGGCACAAAGGATGCTGACTGATGGGAGGGCTGATCAAAACGGCCATCGAACGTCCGGTTGCCATTCTTGCACTGGTGCTGCTGACGGTGCTGTTCGGCACTGTTGCACTTCGCAACATCCCGATCCAGATGAGCCCAGACATTGAAAAGCCCATATTACAGGTGCGGGTCAATTGGCCCGGCGCATCACCTGAAGATGTCGACCGGGAAGTCGTTGCCCGGCTGGCACGTGAGGTTGCCTCGCTGAACGGGCTTGAGGAAATGGCCTCGCGGTCATCGCGCGGCCGTGCCCGGGTCACACTCACCTACAATGTCTCGCAGGATATGGACAAAGCCTTGGTGCTGTTGCTCAGCAAGCTGTCATCGGTCAGCAATCTGCCCAATGATGCTAAGACGCCAGAAGTGCGCACCTCCAATTCAGATGATAGTCCGATCGCCCGCATGGCCTTGATTTCAACCATTGGTGAGGCAAATGATCTCGAGGGTCTGGGCAATTTCCTCGAGTCCGACATCATCGAACCGCTTGGCCGTGTTGACGGCGTTGCTGAGGTCACGGTGTATGGCGGCGGCAATCGCGAGATGCGTATTTTCATTGACCCTGAAAAGCTGGTGCAATACCGCTTGACGCTGACCGAGGTTATCGACGCCTTGCGTTCGTCCTCGACAATGATGAGTGTTGGCGTCGTCAATGAGGGAAAGCGGACCTACGCAGTGCGGGCGGAGGCGGTGAATTACACACCGCAGACGGCGGGGCGGATTGTGCTCAGAACCGATCTCTCTGAAACTGGAACGCTGGTTCCTTTGCTTCTCTCCGATGTTGCAACGATCAAGCTACAGGTTCAGGAACGCACCAGTTTTCGTCGTTTGATGGGTGAGGATGCAATTATAATCAATGCGTTGCGTGCACAAGGTACGAATGTGGTTGAAACGATGAAGGCGGTTGCGCTTGTCGTTGATGATCTCAATGCGACAACCTTGGCGGCGCGTGATCTTAATCTTTCCATTGTCTATGACGAGACAAAATATATTTCCTCGGCAATTGACCTGGTCCAGCAGAACATATGGATTGGTGGTGTTCTGGCGCTTATGGTGTTGTTACTGTTTTTGCGGTCTGCGCTGCCGACTATCATTGTTTTTGCGGCAATCCCTGTTTCAATCATTGGCACCTTTGTCGCCATTGCCGGGTTGGGGTTGTCAATCAATGTGATCTCTCTTGCCGGGCTTGCCTTTGCCGTTGGCATGGTTGTCGATGCCTCGATCGTAAGTTTGGAGAATATCTTTCGCCTGCGGCAACGCGGCATGAGTGCCGAGAATGCCGCCTACCATGGCGCAAGACAGGTTTGGGCACCCATTTTGGGGTCTGCGCTGACGACGGTGATCGTTTTTATCCCTGTATTGATGCTGCAACTCCCGGTCGGTCAGTTGTTCCGCGACATCGGCATCGCCATTTCGGTGGCGGTGTTGATATCGGTTGTTGTTTCTGTGACGGTGATCCCGGCCCTGGCATCGCGTCTGTTGCGGGGCAGGGCTGACCGCTTTGGCGCGCTTTTGCCGATCCCCGGACTTGACCATCTGGCCCGTGGGTTTGCCGCTCTGATCCTGCGCTACGCGACTTTTGCCGTGCGCCGCCGGGTGGTTGGACTTGTTGTCGTTGGCGCGGTTCTGGCGGGTGCTGCGGGATTTTCCTATCGCTTCATGCCACAGCTTGATTATCTGCCTGACGGCAATGCCAACTTCGTTTTTGGCCGGATTTTCGTTCCTGCGGGCTATTCAATGGACGAGACGATGCGTATCGCCGAAAAAATGGAGACGGCGGCGCGTCCTCTTTGGGAAGGTGAGGCCCCTGCAGATGGCCCTCCGGCCATTGAGCGCTTTTTCTTTGTGGCTTTTTCGGGTGGTGCTTTTGCGGGTGCGTCTGCGGTCGAACCATCGCGTGTCGCCGGTCTGCAGAGCGTTTTGATGACACCGATCTTCTCTGAACCGGGGGCTGGTGCTTTCGTGCGTCAGTCATCGCTTTTTGGCCGCTCTGTTGGCGGGTCTCGGTCAATTCGGCTGGATGTATCTGGGCCGGACCGCGATACCATCCTGCCCATCGCCTATCGTCTCAATGAAGCGTTATCGGACCGTTTTTCGCGGCGGGATGGAAACCAGATCCGTGCTATCCCAAATCTTGATAATGGTGCCCCGCAAATCAGAATTTCCCCCGATCTGACGGCGCTAGCACGTGCTGGTGTTTCCGTACGTGAGCTGGCATCCACCGTCGACGTTTTCAATGACGGTGCCAATGTGATCCAGATTCCGATCCAGGGAGAGTTGATCGACATGGTGTTGTCCGGCAAGGATGCGCGCAATCTGACAGCGGCGGCTCTGTCAGATATTCCGGTGGTGACGAGAGCTGGCAATATTCTGCGTCTTGACCAGCTAGCTAAGTTGGAAATCATTAGCGCGCCCGAACAGATAAGACGCCTTGGTGGCCGCCAGTCATTATCGCTGCAACTGCGGCCGAATGAGGCAGTCCCACTTGAACAGGCGGTGCAGATTATCGAGGATGAAATTCTGGTCGATCTGCGTGCCGATGCGTCTGCCGCCGGCGTTACCATCGCTATCAAGGGCGCTGCCAGTGCGCTTGAGGAAACATGGACGGCCATGCAGTCCAATGTGGCCACCGCTATTGCGGTGATTTTCCTGCTTCTTGTCGTTCTACTGCGCAATTTTGTTTTGCCGGTGATCATTCTGCTGGCAGTGCCGGTTGCAGCGGCAGGCGGAATTGGCGGGCTGGCCCTTTTGAACATCTATATCCGGCAACCACTTGATATGCTGACCATGCTTGGGTTTGTAATTTTGACTGGTGTCGTGGTGAATAATGCGATTTTGATGATCGAACAGGCCATGTTGCATATGCGTGAGGAGGCGATGGACGCCGCCACCGCGATCATCGAGGCAACCCGCAACCGGATCAGGCCGATTTTCATGTCCACCCTGACCTCGTTGTTTGGACTGGTGCCATTGGTGATTTTTCCGGGGGCTGGCTCAGAGTTGTATCGCGGCCTGGGGGTGGTTGTCTTTGGCGGGCTTGGTCTGTCGACGATTGCTACGTTGATCATCGTTCCACCTCTGCTATCCATCGCCCTGCAGAGCCGTCTTGCTGGCGCTGTCACAACGCCGCCTATGATTAACCTCGACGCTACAAAAAGTGGCAAAGTCTGAGCAATCCTCCGCCAATCGACGGCATTTTTTCTTGCGACCAGAGCCAATCGGCTGTTGCAACAACTTGTGGTATCAACGTACCATAGCCACCAAATGCTGCGTGTGATTGGGCGGAGAAGAGGCTATGACGGTTTCGATAACAACAGGTAAAATAAGAGTGTTGTCACGTCTCCGGCGCTGCATCTTTTCGTTTTTGCTTTGTCTTTTGTTCGCCGGTACGGCGCAGGCGACAACCGACAATGGTGATTTTGCCAGCTGGGTTCACGATTTGCGGGCCGAGGCGCGGCAGAAGGGAATTTCTGACGCTGTACTGGATCAAGCGCTGAAAGGCATTGCGCCGTTGCCACGGGTGATCGAGCTAGACCGCAGTCAGCCGGAATTCAAGCTCACCTTCGAGGAATATCTGGGCAAAGTCGTCTCCCCGACGCGCAAGCGGGTTGCAGCAGAGAAGCTCAAGGAGCATGACAAGCTGTTGACCGAGATTGCCGCCAAATATGGTGTGCAGAAACGATTTCTGGTTACGTTCTGGGGGGTCGAGACCAGCTTTGGCCGTTATCTTGGATCCTTCAATGTGCCGCAAGCGTTGGTGACGCTCGCCTATGATGGACGGCGCAGCGCCTATTTCCGCAAAGAGCTGTTCAATGCACTCACCATTCTTGAGGAAGGGCATATCAGCGCGGCGGCGATGAAGGGATCTTGGGCTGGTGCGATGGGACAAAGTCAGTTCATGCCGTCCTCCTTTGTCAATTATGCCGTCGATTGGGATGGCGATGGAAAGCGCGATATCTGGGCGACAAAGGCGGATGTCTTCGCCTCTTCCGCCAACTATTTGGCCAAGGCAGGTTGGCGTGACGATATCACCTGGGGCCGTGCTGTTGGCCTTCCGGCTGATGGCAAAATCAACGGCAAAGCGGCTGCGGTGTTGGCTGAAGCGAAGACAAAGATGTTGCTTGGTGAGTGGGCCAAAGCAGGTGTGAAAAGTGTGGACGGATCAGCGCTGCCAACACGCCCATTGCAGGCGCGTCTCGTCATGCCAGCGGGAGATGCGGGTCCGGCCTACCTCGTCTATAGTAATTTTGACTCGATCCTTGCCTGGAATCGTTCAAATTATTACGCTCTGGCGATTGGCATTCTCTCTGATACGCTCCGGTAATTAATGGTGCCCATGTTGAAAAATTGCCCATGTTAGACAAGTGCCAATTCCGTCACCTGAAGCTTGCTCTTCTTCTGTTGCTTCTTGCCGGTTGCTCGACAGCGGAATTAACTGTCGATCTGATCAAGAAGTCTAAAAAACGCGCTCAGCAGGTTGAGATAGCAAAGGCCGTTGAGGAGGGAGCGATCACCGCAAACCCGGTCTACAAGATTGGCAATCCCTATCAAGTTGGCGGCGTGTGGTATTATCCGGAGCGTGATTTGGCTTATGACGAAACCGGAATCGGCTCTTGGTATGGCGATGAATTTGCTGGTAGGTTGACAGCCAATGGCGAGATTTTTGATCCCGATATGGTTACGGCAGCGCACAAGACACTGCCGATGCCCAGTGTCGTTCGGGTGACGAACCTCGACAATGGCAAATCACTGGTTGTACGGATCAATGACCGTGGGCCATTTGTTGCGGGCCGGATCATCGACCTGTCGCGTGAGGCGGCGCGCTTGATCGGCTACCGCGATCAGGGGATCGCCCGGGTGCGGGTACAGGTGTTGGCGGAACAGACACTGCGTTTGGAAAAGCTGGCAAAGGACGGCAATTTCACAGAGATAACGGGCGATGTAAGTGCCATGCCGACCGTTGCTGCGGTTGAACAGCCCGAGGTCAGCATGACAGCCACATCCTCATCCGGCAAAACAGTTGACTCTGACGTTGAGGATGACAATGTTTCAGCGCTCGAATTACTGGCACGCTCGCGGGTTGGTGAGGTAATAACAGTTGCACCGATAGAGACCCAGATATGGGTTCAGGTGGGTGCCTTCTATGCCGAGGCTAACGCCTCGAATGTTCTTGCCAAAGTGGAGATTGTCGGGGCGGGGCAGGTATCACCGGTTGATGTTTCAGGCCAGACACTGCATCGTGTGCGCATTGGTCCCCTAAGCTCGGTTGAAGCGGCTGACAGGGCGCTTGACGGCGTTATCGGCCTTGGCTTCAGTGGGGCTCGGATTGTTGTCGATTGAGCTGATGCCCCAAATGTGGCGGTTAGCCAGCGAAGTAGGTCATTTTTATGCCGTCTTTTCGTGCTAACCGACGATCAATCCTGAGATCTTGAGATGGCTGGAAATGGCTGGCAGATTGGGGGTGGTCGCGTCATGATGAGGACATGGATGATGGTAGGATAGTGATGCTAAGAGTAGAGTGACCATTATCCTGCGACCTTTGTAGAATTTGAGAGTGGATAGATGAAAAATCAGATTAAAGCCCGGATATCGCCCCTTGGCTATGCGCTGCGGAACATTGGTCTGGCGGTTGCCCTCCTGTTGCTTGGTGGGGTGCCTGTGCAGGCTGTTGAAATTGACAGCTCGGCCGAGTTTGCTTTTATCACCGATTATGCCTCGGGAAAGATTTTGATGGCGAAAGACGCTGATATGCCGATGAAGCCTGCGTCCATGGCAAAGATCATGACGGTGTTCATCACCTTTCAGCGGATCAAAGAGGGCGGTCTGTCGCTTGATGATACGTTTCTTGTCTCCGAGAAAGCGTGGCGCAAGGGTGGCTCCAAGACATTTATTGAAGTGGGCAAACAGGTTACGGTCAGTGACCTGCTGCATGGGGTTATCGTGCAATCGGGAAATGATGCAGCGATTGCACTTGCCGAGGGTATCTCTGGTACCGAAGATGGGTTTGCCGAGGAAATGAATTTCACTGCCAGGAAGCTCGGCATGCTGAACACCGTGTTCAAAAATGCAACCGGCTGGCCGCACCCCGACCAAACCACGACCGCGCGCGATCTCAACATTCTGGCGACGGCGATGATCCGCGAATTTCCTGCTGATGAATATCCGCTTCTCTATCCGATGTTTGCCAAGAAGGAATTTACTTTTAACGGCATCAAGCAGGGCAATCGCAACCCTCTGGTCTATGGCACGGAAGGGGCTGATGGACTGAAAACCGGCCATACCGAGGAGTCTGGCTATGGTCTTGTCGGCTCAGCGCAGCGGCGCGACCAGCGTGTGATCATGGTGCTGAACGGCATGACCAGCAAGAAACAGCGTTCATCCGAATCCCGGCGGTTGGTGGATCTGATTTTCCGCGAATACAGGCATTACCTGCTCTATGAGGCCGGCGAGGTTGTAGACCGGGCGAATGTCTGGCTTGGTGAGGATGCGCAGGTTGATTTGGTGCTGAAGGACAGGCTTGATCTGGTTATCTCGCGCGCTGAACGCCGCAAAATGAAGGTAACGCTGCAATGGCTTGATCCGTTACCGGCCCCCCTGGTCAAGGGAGATGTCGTTGGCAAGCTGGTTCTTGATCTCCCCGGCAAAAGCAACAGCTATGAGCTGCTTGTCGGCAAATCTGTCGAGGAGTTGGGACTTTTTGACCGCATTGGTGCGGCGCTGAAATATCTGATCTTCGGTGCGGGCGCCGACGTGTTGGCCAACAGCTAGGCAGTGGTGATGGCGGACAGGCGGGGATATTTCATTTCCTTCGAGGGTGGTGAGGGCAGTGGCAAGACAACACAGATACGCCTGCTTGTAGACTGGATTGAGCAGGTGGCACCACAGTGGAGGCCGCTGACAACACGTGAGCCAGGTGGCACAGACGCTGCTGAGGACATTCGCACACTTCTGGTGACTGGCACGGCCGATAAATGGCGCCCGGCCACTGAGGCCATGCTGATGTCGGCCTCGCGTCACGAACATGTGGAAAATGTAATCCGGCCGGCGCTTGCTGGAGGCCGCATTGTGATCAGTGACCGGTATAATGACTCGACAACTGTCTATCAGGGGTTGGTTGGCGGCGTTGACAGCGCTTCTATCGCCGCTCTGCATCATCTTGCCTGCAACGGGCTTGTTCCCGATATCACGTTTCTGCTTGATATGGACGAGGAGGAGGGGCTTGGCCGCGCAGGTGACCGTGGTGGAGATGAAACCCGGTTTGAAAGCAAGGGACAGTCCTTTCATGCGGCGGTGCGCCGGGGGTTTCTTGATCTGGCGGCAGGCGCGCCTGATCGCTTTATCGTTTTAAGTGCCGCAGCCCCAGTTGAGGAGATCGCAGCCAAAATTCAAAGCACCGTCAACCAGCGTCTTGCAATTTGCGGGTGAGGACGGCTTGAATGCAGGATCAGTTATCGTCAAACGAGTCGCCGCTTCCCTCCATCACTGGCCATTCTGGTTTCCAACAGGACCTTGTTGCCGCCATGGGGCAGGGGCGCATGCACCATGCGTGGCTGCTCACCGGGCCACGTGGCATTGGCAAGGCGCAGTTGGCATTGCGGGCGGCGGCGTGGCTGCTGGCTGAAAACAACGATGATCCTCACTCTGCCAAAACGCCGACAGGCTTTGGGATTGATCCAGCCGATCCTGGTGTGACGCTTGTGCTGAATGGCGCACATCCCGATCTCAAAATCGTGGCGCCGCTGGAGGAGGATAATAAATCCGGCCAAATCAAGATTGATCAGATAAGGGCGCTACTGCCCTTTATGATGCACAAACCCGGACGTGGCGGCTGGCGCGTTGCAATCATTGATTCAATGGATGAAGTAAATCGCAATGGTTCTAATGCGTTACTAAAACTTCTTGAGGAGCCACCTGAAAAGACCGTGCTGTTTCTGATCGCGTCATGCCCGGGGCAATTGCCGCCAACAATCCGCTCGCGCTGCCGTATCGCCCGGATGTCGGCTCTCGATCAGGATAACAGTGCTGCGGTGATTGCCAGCATTTGGCCAGACGCCGATGCCAGCCAGCGGCAATTGTTGACAATCCTTGGCGAGGGTGCGCCGGGCCGCGCGATAATTTTGGCCGAAACTGGCGCCGCTGACTGTTATCAGACAGCCTGTGCGCTGCTGACCGAGGACCGGCTGGACCGAGCGGCGCTTGCCACAATTTGCGGCAAATGGGGCAAGGGCGGCGCGGCTGGTAAGAACAGTCGTCAGGGCGCGATCATGCTGCTTGAGCGTTTGTTGCGTCTTTGCGCACTTGCCGCATCCGGCGTCAGCCTGCCGCCCTGCTGCCAATTTGAGGAACGGGTGATTGCCGTGCTTTGCCAGCGCCATGCGGCGGGCAGGCTGGCAGAAATGCAAAGCGAATTCAGCCAGAAAGCGGCACTGGCCGATGCTCTGTACCTTGATTTTGCCCAGTTTCTCACGCGTCAATTGACGGCTTTTCATCGGAAATCCTTGCCCTGAACAGGTGATGATTGTAGACCCTGTGTAGACGGTCAGCGTCCGTTTCCCATTCGTCTTTTGCGTGAAAGCCAGAACAAGCTGATGACCAGCCAATCGAAACCGAAATATTACCTGACAACGCCGATTTACTATGTCAACGACAAGCCGCATATTGGTCATGCCTACACGACGCTGGCATGTGATTTTCTGGCGCGGTTCAAACGTCTTGATGGCTTTGATGTCTGTTTGCTGACCGGCACTGATGAACACGGCCAGAAGGTTGAGAAGGCCGCCCTTGATGCCGGCGTCTCACCACAGGATTTTACCGATAGTGTCAGCCAGAATTTTCGTGATCTCACCGGCAGCTTGAATTTTTCCAATGATGATTTTATCCGGACCACCGAAAGCCGCCACAAAGCGGCCTGCCAGGCATTATGGAATTTGCTGCGTGACCGCGGGCATATCACCCTCGGCAGCTATTCCGGTTGGTATGCTACGCGTGATGAGGCCTTTTACACTGAGAGCGAGTTGGTAGATGGCATGGCTCCTACAGGCGCGCCTGTAGAGTGGGTCGAGGAGCCTTCCTATTTCTTCAATCTGTCACACTGGCAGGATAAGTTGCTCGCTTTTTATGAGGCACATCCGGATTTTGTCGGTCCTGACTCGCGCTTCAATGAAGTTAAGAGCTTTGTTGCAGGCGGGTTGCGAGATCTCTCGGTCAGCCGTGCCAGCTTCAAATGGGGCGTCCCGGTACCCAACGATGATGATCACGTGATGTATGTCTGGCTTGATGCGCTGACCAACTACATCACTGCTACCGGTTGGCCGGTCGATGGCAATTTTGGTGATGCGGAAAAATACGCGCATCTCTGGCCCGCTGATCTGCATATGGTCGGCAAGGATATTCTGCGCTTTCACGCCGTCTATTGGCCTGCCTTTTTGATGGCGGCGGATTTACCGCTGCCAAAGCGTGTCTTTGCCCATGGCTGGTGGACCAATGAGGGGCAGAAGATCTCCAAATCGCTTGGCAATGCCATTGATCCGTTGGCACTGGCTGACCAATATGGCCTTGATCAGATGCGTTATTTTCTGATGCGCGAGGTGCCGTTCGGCAAGGATGGTGACTACTCCACACAGGCGATGATTCATCGGATGAATGGCGACCTGGCCAATGATCTTGGCAATCTCTCGCAGCGTGTTCTGTCAATGGTGTTCAAGAATTGCGACGGTGTGATGCCAGCCTTTCCCGAGCGCCCAACTGCCGAAGACAAGGCGCTTATCGCCGCAGCGGATGCCTTATTGCCGGCTGTGCGTGAACAGATGGACAGGCAGGGTTTTCACGAGGCGCTGCGCCTGATCTGGCAGGTTATTGCCGATGCCAACCGCTATGTCGACGCCGCCGCACCCTGGGCTCTTAAAAAGACTGATCCGGCGCGCATGGCTGAGGTGCTGGCAGTACTTGCAGAAATCATCCGCCAGGTGGCCATACTGGTACAGCCGCTGATGCCGGATTCTGCAGAGAAAATGCTCGATCAACTTGGTGTTGTCACTGACCAGCGCAGTTTTGCGCAGATCGGTGGTGCCACGCGGCTTGCCAGCGGTCATGTGATCGCCAAGCCGGAGCCTGTTTTCCCCCGTTATGTTGAGGAAGAGGCAGTTTAATGCAGCAGCCGGTGATTATCGACAGCCACGCGCATCTCGATTACCCACAGCTTGCCGCTGATTTGCCTGGGGTGTTGGCACGCGCCGAGACTGCGGGTGTTAGGCAGATCATCTCGATTGGTGTTAAACTAAGCACCAGCCATGTGCCGCGTGAAATTGCTGAAGCCCATGACAATGTCTGGTTCAGCATTGGCGTGCATCCGCATGAAGCGGCAAATGAGCCTCTTTCCTGTGACCGTGATGCGTTTCTTGCGGCTGCCGACCATCCCAAATGCGTTGCCATTGGCGAGGCTGGGCTCGATTACTTCTATGATTATGCACCGCGCGAAAAACAAGCTGAGAGTTTCCGCGTGCAGATCGGGGTTGCGCGCCAGCTTGGGTTGCCAATCATTGTCCATGCGCGTGATGCTGATGAGGATATTGCCGCTATCATTGAAGATGAAATGACCAAGGGCGCATTTTCTGGCGTTCTTCATTGTTTCAGCTCAGGCGCTGCGTTGGCGCGCCGGGCCCTTGCCGTTGGCTTCTATATGAGCTTTTCCGGTATTTTGACCTTTAACAAGGCCGAGGAAATCCGCGAGGTTGCCGGGTTTGCGCCGGTTGACCGGATTCTCGTTGAGACTGACGCGCCGTTTCTTGCGCCAACTCCGCATCGTGGAAAAACCAATGAGCCGGCCTTCACCGCACATACTTTGGCACGGCTGGCCGAGTTGAGGGGAATGTCAGTGGCCGAAATGGCGGTGCAGACAACGCAGAATACTCTCCGCCTTTTCTCTAGAATGGAGGGTGCCGTATGAAAGTGACGATGTTGGGATGTGGTACTTCTGTTGGTGTGCCGGCGCTTGGCAGAGCTGGCTGGGGTGCTTGTGATCCAGCGGACCCACGCAACCGGCGGCAACGGTGCGCTGTTCTGGTGCAGAGCGAGATGACAAACATTCTGGTTGATGCCGGGCCTGACATTCGCAATCAGCTTTTGCCGCTGAATCTGGAGCGGATTGACGCGCTTCTGATTACCCACACGCATTCTGATCATGTTTCCGGGCTGGATGATCTGCGGGCTTTTTTCTTTCCTGACCGTGTCGAGCTTCCGGTTCACGCAACCGAACGGCATGGACAAGACATCGTCACCCGATTTCCCTATCTGTTTGAGAAAAAGCCGGACTCGCCAAGTTATTTTGTGCCACCGATGGAGATGCGGGAGATTGCCGCTGGCCAGCAGCTGCAGATTGGCGATATCGCCATCGACGTTCTGCATCAGGATCATGGCAACACATCATCGCTCGGTTTTCTGTTCAATGGGTGTTTTGGCTATTCGACTGATGTCGTGGCGATGTCTGACGATGTTTTTGATCGGCTTGCCGATGTTGATCTTTGGATTGTTGAGGCATTACGCGAGACGCCATATCAGAGCCATTCTCACTTCCAACAGACTTTTGAGTGGATTGAGCTCGTCAGGCCGGGACGGGCCGTTCTTACCCATCTTGGGCTGGATGCGGACTACGAAACACTGGCGGCAATCTGCCCAGCCAACACCGAACCCGGCGTCGATGGATTGGTGTTTGAGCTGGAGTGAGGCCAAACCCGCCATAAATTCCAACCTCACACCCCCGCCATACGGCTCACAGTTGATACGCATAATATACATTATGCGACAATTATTATCATATCCCTTTAGAAAAATTGGGAACAAAACGGCTGTCAGTGCGTCGAGTGTGGGTGCTTGAGTGCGGGTAAGACCAACGCTGGAGCTAGCACTGTCCCTAAAAAGCACGACGAATTTGCCCGTTCCGTCTTTACTGGATTGCCGGTCATGACTGGTCTGTTTCACCCTGACTCTACATTTGGCCTGTTGCCGCTTTGAGCGGATGGCAAAAATTCTCCCTTCATCAACGATTGAGGCTTCTGTCCGGGCGCTGGTTGCGGTATGGTTCGTCATTCCCTTGGGGTGTTTCGGTGCTGTGCGCTGAATCTGAGAAAAACCCATTGAACCTGAACCAGGTCATGCTGGCGGAGGAAAGCGGAAACAGACGGCGTCTCTTGTGAGCCCCCTGACCCACTTCTTGCACCGCCCAATATGGCTAACGCTACATTGGAGTTGTTATGAACATCAAATCTCTGTTTTGTACCCTTGTTATGGTGGTTTGTGTGCCGGCATTTGCCTCGGCCAAACCCGTCCTGACTGTCTATACCTATGATTCTTTCGCCTCTGAATGGGGGCCGGGACCAGCAATTGAAAAGGCTTTTGAGGAAAATTGTGACTGTGACCTGCAATTCATTGCACTCGATTCTTCGATTGGTATTCTTGGGCGTGTTCAGCTTGAGGGCGCGTCCTCAAAGGCCGACATTGTCCTTGGTCTTGATACCAATTTGATGGCGACAGCCAGAGAGACAGGCCTGTTTGCAGCGCATGGCACCAGCCTGGCAGGACGCACCGCATTGCCGACTTCGTTCGAGGATGACATCTTCGTGCCCTTTGACTGGGGCCATTTCGCTTTTGTCTACGACAGCACCAAACTGGCCAAGGTTCCCACATCCTTTGACGAGCTGCTTGCGGCGCCTGAGGATCTGCGCATTGTCATTCAAGATCCCCGCACGGCAACCCCGGGCCTTGGTCTGCTGCTCTGGATCAAATCTGTTTATGGCGATGATGCGCCAAAGGCATGGGCCGCCCTTTCCCCAAAAATTGTAACTGTGACAAAGGGATGGTGGGATTCCTATTCGATGTTCCTTGAGGGTGAAGCCGATATGGTACTCTCCTACTCAACCTCCCCAGCCTATCACATCGTCGCAGATGGAACCGATCAATATAAGGCTGCCAGCTTTGCCGAGGGGCATTACATGCAGATCGAGGTGGCGGCGATGCTGAAAGGCGCCTCGCAGCCCGAACTTGCTAGAAAATTCATGGATTTCATTCTTGATGATGGGTTTCAGGCGGTGATTCCAACAACAAACTGGATGTATCCGGCTGGCAAGGCAGCGCTCCCTGATGCTTTTGACAGCCTTATTACGCCTACAAAATCCCTCTTGTTTACGCCTGATGAGGTAGCGACAAACAAAGCTGCCTGGGTCAATGAATGGCAAATGGCACTCACCCAATAATCAGCTACAGGTCGAGCGGCGCTTATGTGCCGCTTGGCATGCTGGGGGCAGCCGGATTGATCCTGATCGCCCTTGCCGCCATTGGTGCGCTTCTTGGTGTTGGTGCATCGCGTCCTGAAGGGGTGGTGAGCGTTCTTGCTGGCAATATGCCCCGCGTCTGGCGGGTTGCCGGCTTCACGTTCTGGCAGGCCTCGCTCTCGGCTATGTTGTCGCTGCTTGTCGCCCTCCCCGTGGCCTTGGCGTATTGGCGCAGAACGTTAACTTGGAAGTTGAGTCATCTGAATTCATTGTCATTTTTGGCCATCGTCATGCCGACGACCGTGGCTGTTGCAGGGCTTCTTGGTGTCTGGGGCCAGAATGGTGCCATCTCCTATTTGCGGCGCGCCATCGGGGGTGATGGTCTGTCACCGATCTATGGTCTTGGTGCGGTTTTGCTGGCGCATGTTTTCTTCAATGCGCCTTTGATGCTGCGGGTGTTCATTTCGGGCCTGTCTTCTATCCCAGCGGCGCAATGGCGTCTTGCCGCGCAATGGGGGCTCAGCGATTGGCAGCGGTTCAGGCTGATCGAGTGGCCGGTCCTCAAACAGCTCATTCCCGGTCTTGTAACGATTGTATTTCTGCTTTGTTTTACTTCATTTTCATTGATTTTAATGCTTGGCGGCGGTCCGGCCGTGACCACGCTTGAGGTGTCAATTTATACGGCACTGAGATTTGATTTCGACCTGCCGATGGCGGCGCTGTTGTCGCTTGTGCAATTGACAATCTGTGCGGCGGTGGTCGCCATTCTGGCGCGTCTTGATGCCGCCGGACTGGCGACTGTTGCCCCCTCACCCGGCAAAAGGCTGCGCCAATTGGGTGATGCCCATTATCAGATAATTCTGCTCGATGCGCTGCTGATCGCCGGTTTCCTAATGCTTGCTGTGGCACCGCTCTGTGCTGTCATTTTGGATGGGATGACGGATAGCTTGTTAAGAGTGATCACCTGGCCGGCCTTTCATCGTGCATTGATTGCATCACTTGTCGTAGCAGTTGCATCAGCGTTGTTGGCCACGACACTTGCAACAATAATGGCGGCGGCGCGTGTTCGCCTGGAACGGAACGGCAAATGGGTGTTCGATCTTGCTGTCTCGCTCTATCTTGCTGTCTCGGCCATTGTCCTTGGCACGGGGCTGTTTATCCTGTTGCGCGGCATGGTCGACGTCTTTGTCATCGCCCCGCTATTGCTGCTGCTTGCCAACATGCTTGTCGCTCTGCCTTTTGCCTACCGGGTCATACAGGGAAAAATGGCGATGCTGGCCTACACGCAGGACAAGCTGTGCGACAGTCTTGATCTGCGAGGCTGGCGAAGGTTCCGGCTGATTACCTTTCCGGCATTGGCACCCGAGCTTGGCTTTGCTGCCGGTCTCAGCGCAGCGCTCTCTCTCGGTGACATGACTGTGATCGCTCTGTTTGGCAGCCAGCAGTTTCAGACGTTGCCATGGTTGTTGTATCAGACGATGGCCCGCTACCGGGCAGAGGATGCGGCAGCGCTGGCGCTGCTCTTATTTGTGTTGACGCTGCTGCTCTTTGGGGTGTTCGTGAGGGGCGCGACCTATCTGGGAGGTAGATCCCGGCCGCACGGGAGGCAGAGTCATGTTACGGATTGAGGGGCTTCGCTTCAGCTGGGGTGAGGATTTCCATTTCACCTATGATCTCAGCGTCGCGAGTGGCGAAATTCTCGCGGTTCAGGGGCCGTCTGGCGTGGGCAAGACGACATTGCTTGAATTGATCGCCGGGTTTCAGATGCCAACCGCCGGCAATCTTACATGGGATGACAAAGATCTCGTTCCTCTGCCGCCGTGGCAGCGACCCGTGACCACGGTTTTCCAGGCAGATAATCTGTTCAGTCACCTCAGTTGTCTTGACAATGTACTGATCGGGCTTGGCCCGGAGGAAAAACCTACACCAGCACTGCATACATATATTGATGAATATTTCACCCAGCTTGGCCTCAAGGGATTACAGAGCAGAATGCCCTCGCAGATTTCTGGTGGACAGCAACAGCGTGTTGCCCTTGTTCGGGCCCTGATCCGCGCCCGTCCGATTCTGCTTCTTGATGAGAGTTTCAGCGCGCTCGATTGGGACATGCGCAAGGAGTGTTTTGACGCGTTGAAGACCGTTGTCGCTTCACATGAGATGGCCACCCTACTGGTCAGTCATGATACGCGCGACGCGGAATATCTAGGGTGCCGGGAATTGCGCCTCGCGGCTGATTAGCTGGCTTTGCGACTACCGCAGACAATCCTGAAGCGGAAAACATCATCCCCATTGAAGGCGATCAACTGAGTGTGAATTTAACTTCATCTTTTATTAATAAATAATCCTCTAAATTACACTTATTAGAACGGTGACAGGTCATGGGGACCTTGCAAAGCACGGTTCTTTAGCACTCTGGAGGATCAAGCGATGCCTGTGATTAAAGTAAGTTTCTTCCGTGATATGAGCTATGACAGCCACACGCGCCATGTGTCCCTCCCTCACATGGTAAGTGACAGGTTGCACATGGTGATATGTCAGATGATGCAGGCGGGCGAGTTCTTCGCATGCTACCACCGGCCAGAAGGTGGTGTGGTGGCGCTTGATAAACAGGGCGTGAGCATTCAGATCTAGCTTTTTCCTCCCTTTGAAGCTGGCTGAATGTAAAAGCCCCCGGCCGTGAGGCCGGGGGCTGTTTTATTCTGGAAGCCGGGTGGTGAGCGCGACAGGATTCGAACCTGTGACCCAGTGATTAAAAGTCACTTGCTC
>ERZ802830.1067-NODE-1067-length-26749-cov-23.9861_pt1 | contig 26749 bp, 22 predicted proteins | sample MGYA00345654_ERZ802830 | MGnify/ENA primary metagenome ERZ802830 (study PRJEB30503, sample SAMEA104212375) | marine metagenome | biome: Westerlies Biome; feature: [SRF] surface water layer (ENVO:00010504) within the epipelagic zone...; material: water...
CACTTGAATTTTTCCTACTTGATTTTGGCTTAAATGAAGTAACTTTATGAAAATTCCTTTTACATATAGTGAGTACATCTGAAATATCACCTGTTCTGAAATACTTAGCCACAAAATGGCCATTAGTATTAAGATTCTGAAGTGAATAACTTAATGCATTCTCAACTAAATCCTTGGAAAGAAGAAAATCAGACACTTTATTGCCTGACAAGTTGGGCGAGATATCAGAAAGCACTAGATCAAATTCACCTATAGTTTTAGAGATTTTTTCGAATTCGGGAGATAAAAAGTCTGATCTATAAAAAGTAACGCCTTTAATTTCTTCCATTTCCAGGATATCTACGGCAATTATTGAATTTAGACTTTTCCCATGATTTTTAAGTACTTGGCACCAACTTCCAGGCGCTGAACCAAGATCAATTACATTTTTAGCCTCATTTAAAATTTTATATTTCTCAATAATTTCAACTAACTTGTATGCAGCCCTGGATCTATAGTTATCACTAATAGACTTCTGCACAAATTCATCATCTACATGCCTTTTAAGCCATTTCTTATTTTTATCTTTGAATGATTTATTCTTTATTTTCATAAAGTTGTTATTTTTCAATTATTTAACAATAAATACATACTACTTGAAATGTAGCTAATTACCAATATATCACTTTGATATAGGTATTGATTATATATATCAACCTGATATAGATACCCTTTTTATAATGGATTTTTATATGAGATTTTTTAAGTATTTTGCGATCATAATGACTTTATTATCAACGAGTAGTGCTGGAGCATTGAGTCTAAATGATGCAATTAGTGAATCTTTGGCAAATAACCTGCTGCTTAAAATGGAAGCTAATTCAGTAGATATTGCTGAAGAAGATTATTTCCAATCAAAATCAAATTACTTACCTTCAATTAGTCTTAACGCCAATATATCAGAAAATGAATACTCAAGCCTTAAAACTCAATCAGGAGTTATAGGGAGTGATTACGAATTAGCTCCAAGCAGTAAATCAATAATCTTATCTCAAAATTTATTCAGTGGTTTTAGTCGCTTTTACAATTCAATTTCGACAAAAGAATCTCTAAATCTGAAAAGACTTAATGAGAAGAAAGTTACTCAGGACATAATTTTAGAGACGATTGAAGCCTACTATAATGTCCTTATTGCTGAAAAATCAGTTAAGTCGTACAAGGACAATCTTGAGTCTGTTGCAGAAAGATCAAATGCAACAATCAAAGAATACGAAGTTGGCCTCACCTCCAAAACTGATGTTGCTCAGGCCGAAGCTTTCTTAAATAATGCAAAGATTGATTTATTAGATTCTGAAATAATTCTTAAAAATTTAAAAAATTCATTCTTTGACTTAGTTGGTGTTGATGCAAAAAATTTAATATTTTCAGAAATTAATGCTGACATACCAAGCTCATTTAGTGAATTTAAAGAAATATTAATCGCTAATAATTACTCAATAAGGATGGCGGAAGTAAATTTGAAAATAATGAATGCTAATGTAGGAGTAGCACGTTCAGCATATTATCCTCAACTAAGTCTTACTGCTACTAAATCTGAATTAGATGAATTTTCAGCAGAGATAGATGAGCTCACAAATGAAGAAATTAAAGCTACTCTTAATTGGCCAATCTTTACGGCTGGAAAATCGCTATCTAATGTCCGCAAGGCAAAAGAAGTTAAAAATACGCAGTTAATACTTTTACAGAAAACGCAAAATGAAACTGTTATTCTCTCAGAAAATATCTGGGACAAATATAAAATTTCAGAACAAACGATAAAAGCTGCTGAGCTAACGTATAATGCCAATCAAACTGCATATAAAGGTACTGTGATTGAGCAAGAAGTTGGTGAAAGAAGTGTTCTTGATGTTTTAATTGCAAGGCAAGCACTGCTTAACTCAGAGATTAATTATTTCAACAAGCAAAAAGATAGGGAAATAGTTAAAACTCAAATTATGTATTTAGCAGGATTACTTAATTTTGAAAATTTAGAGGTTAATTAATATGCAAAAAGATACTTTATGTTTAGGCTTACTTTCTTTGGGCCCAAGATCAGGTTATGAAATTAAACAAATGTTTGAAGGCCCTTTATCAGATTTTTACAGCTTAAGCTTTGGAACTATTTATCCAACTTTAAATAAACTCCAGGATGAAAAATATGTTTCATGTAAGCAATTATCTCAAAGCAAAAAGCCAGATAAAAAAGTTTATACAATCACTAAAAAAGGAAAGGACTTAATGAAGGATAATTTATTAGGAGATGCCTCAGCCTATATACGTTCAGGCAATTTTGGTGATCAAATCAAATCAGAATTCTTTTTACTTTTATTATTTGCAAAATATCTGCCTCAAGAAACTTTAGACACAGTATTAAATGAAAGAGTTTTATTTCTAAGGCAGAAACTGGAACAATTTAAATATGACGGTCCAGTTCCATCAGATCTTCAGGCTCTTAGAAATGAAAAATCTGTTGCCTTTATTAGAGGCCTGGCAACAACCCTAATTGAAAGTGGTTTAAATTATATGGAAAAAAATAGAGGAAAGCTGAATTAGTATGTTTAAAAAAATCCCAATCAATATCGTCTCAGCAATTGTAATATTTATTCTTGTTTTTGCGTGGATAGTTTCGGGCTTGTTTTCTTCAGACGAAACTAGCTCATCTGAAATAATAGCGAATAGTGAAACAGTTGAGAAGATCACTGTCAGGGCCAGTGAATTTTCATCCCAAGATAAAACATATTATCTCACAGTACGTGGAAGAACTGAGGCAGATAAAGTTGTTATGATTAAGCCAAAAACGTCCTCTAATATTTCAATGGTAATAAATCCAGGACAAAACGTGACAGCAGGTGAGCTCATTTGTTTACTCGATAAAGAAAACAGACTAGCTGGATTAAATGAAGCAAACGCAAACAAAAATAAAGCTCAATTACAATTTGACGCAATCCAAACACTTGCAAATGAGGGTTACAGATCAGAAAATGCTGTAGCCACAGCTGAGGCTGCTCTGAAATCTGCTATAGCACGAGTTGAGATGGCGCAAAATGAACTTGATAACATTAGAGTTGTTGCTCCATTTGATGGATATGTTGAAGATGTTTTTGTTGAAGTCGGTGATTTAATTACTCCTGCAACCCCATGTGCAAAAATAATGCAACTTGATCCGATGAAAGTAACAGGTGAAGTTACAGAAAAGAATGTTGCACAACTGTCAATTGATCAAAAAGTAAGTGTCAAGATGTTGAATGGAGAGACTATTGAAGGGAAAATTAACTTCATTAGCAAAAGTGCTAATCCAAGCACACGTACATACAAGGTAGAAGCAACAGTACTAAATAAAGATGGAAATATTCTTGAAGGACTTACTGCAGAGATGAGGGTGCCATTGAATAAAGTTAAAGCCCACCTAATACCATCTTATTTACTATCACTGAATGATGAAGGCGAATTGGGAATAAAAATAGTTGAAAATGAAATAGTTAAATTTCTTCTTATTCAAATCATAGAAGATGGGCTTGATGGCTTATGGGTATCAGGATTGCCGGATGAAGTGACTATTATAACTGTAGGTCAAGAATATGTAATAAACGGCCAAAATGTTAACGTTCAATTGAGTGAGATTTAGTTTAAGTGGTAGATTTCTTAGTTGATAGAAAAAGAACAGCTCTTGCGCTTCTATTAGTGCTTATTTTTGCTGGGATTATTGGAAGAATGAATATTCCAATTGAGAACAGACCAGAAATTACAATACCAGTAGTTTATGTAGGCGTTTCACTTCCTGGCATATCACCAGAAGATGCTGAGAGACTTCTGCTTAAACCAATAGAAGATGAGGTGAGAAGTATCGAAGGCATTGATGAACTTCAGGGCTTTGCTCTTGAAAATTTTGCTGCCGTTATTGTCAAATTTGATGCTGCTGAAACTATGAAGAAATCTCTAGACAAGGTTAGAGATGCTGTTAATGACGCAAAAGTTAAGTTCCCTGACGAAGCGAACGATCCGATGGTGAGGGAAGTATCAGTTACTGAAGATCCAACAATTATACTTTCAATAAGCTCAAAATCAGCCTCAGAGAGATTTATATTGGACCTTGCTCGTGAAATAAAAAAAGATGTTGAGCTAATTCCTGCAATATTTGAAGCAGAAATGGTTGGTGGAAGAAAAGAACAACTTGAAGCTGTAATTAATAGAACCCAGCTTGAGAGTTATAATATGTCCTTCATGGAAATAATAAGCTCAGTTGCAAATAATAATCAAGTAGTAACAGCGGGTGAAATTAAAACTGCTCAGGGTCAATTCTCTGTAAATGTTCCAGGTTTATTTGAAACTGCAAGAGATGTTTATGAACTGCCAATAAGATCGACGGATAACAGCTCCGTATTATTATCTGATATTTCTGAATTAAAGAGAAATTTTAGAGATAGAGAAAACTATACTAAAGTTAATGGCGAAATTGGCGTTTCTCTTCTTATTAAAAAAGCTAGAGGTGAAAATGTTATTGAGACTATAGATGAGGTTGAGAGAATTGTTGATAAATATAAATCTAAAGTTTCCTCAGATGTAAGTTTTAATTATGTCATGGATACTCGAAGTTATATTTCAGATAACGTCGACTCGCTTCAAGGTAATATTATTTTAGCTACAGTAGTAGTTTTACTAGTCACTATGATTGCCCTTGGAATCAGATCCTCTTTAATAGTTGGTTCAGGTATTCCAGTTTCAATCTTAATTACAATATTCGTTATGTACGCACTGGGCTACAATTATAACTTCATGGTCATGTTTGGCATATTAGTTGCATTAGGAATGCTTATTGATGGCTCTCTTGTAGTGGTTGAGTTAGCTGATAGAAAAATGCTTGAAGGATTTAGTAAGCAGGAGGCATATGTCTATTCAGCAAAAAGAATGTTCTGGCCTATAGTTGCTTCATCTGCAACAACCCTAGCCGTATTTGCCCCACTTTTCTTCTGGCCCGGTGTATCTGGTCAGTTTATGTCCGTACTTCCACTCACAATCTTTATTGTCTTGTCTATCGCATTGGTTTTTAGCTTAATGTTTGTTCCGGTAATAGGAAGTGTATTTGGCAAGCCTTCAAATGCATCAGCTGATGTTTATCGTAGCCTTGGTTCTGATCAAGGAATCAATCTCAAAGAACTAACCGGATATGTAGGAAAATATGTAAATATATTAAGCTACGTCATTAAAAGACCCATTATTACCCTATCGTTAATATTTTTTGTTATTTTTGGCATTATAGCAACTTACTCAAACTTCGGTAAAGGTATGGTATTTTTTACTTCTAATGACCCTTACTTTGGAGTTGTCAAAGTCTACGCAAGAGGAAACTTATCTGTCGAGGAGGTAAATGATCTAGCGCAAGAAGTGGAAGATGCGATGATAAATCAGTACGGCATCAAAAGTTATTTTTTACAGACTGGGCAATTTAGTAGTGTTGGGCCTTCAGGCGGTGGATCTTCTGAAGATTTAATTGCAACAGCTTACTTTGAGTTCATTGAGCGAGGCAAAAGGAAAAATGGACATAAAATAATGGACGATTTAAGAAATGAACTTAGTAATATTAGCGGCATTAAGTATGAAGTCATTGAAGAAACAGGCGGGCCACCTGTAGGCAAAGATTTAGAAATAAGAATAACTGGACCAACGAGTGACATTTTGGTTCCAGTGACTAAGTCGTTAAGAGACTATATTGACAATCTTGATGAGTTAATAAGCATTGAGGATACTCTACCTATTCCATTAGTAGATTGGGAGCTGACCATTGATAAACCAAAAGCTGCACAATTTGGCGTTGATATTTTTACTATTGGTACGGCAATTAAATTGGTCACTGAAGGAATAATGATCGGCAAGTATAGGCCAAATGACATTGATGAAGAATTAGAGATCTACGTAAGGTACCCTGAAAGCGATAGATCAATTGATCAACTTGACAATGTAATGATTGAATCGTCTGTTGGTAAAGTTCCTATTAGCAATTTCCTTACGAAGAAGCCAAAGCAAAATGTTAGTTTTATTAGAAGATGGGACGCAAGAAATGCTATGTACATTAAAGCAAACGTGACTGAGGGCACTTCAACCGGTGAAGTTGTGGAGAAGTTAAGTAGCTGGGCAGATGATCAAGCATTTCCACCAAATGTTGACATTGCTTATGGAGGCGAAAATGAAGAGCAAAATGACTCCATGAAATTTATCGTACAGGCATTTATAATTTCTGTATTGATAATGGCAGCATTACTAGTAACCCAATTCAATAGTTTCTATCAATGCTTTATAATTCTTACCGCGGTTATAATAAGTACCGCAGGCGTATATTTAGGACTACTAGTATTTGATCAGGCATTCTCTGCTATATTACATGGTATTGGAATTGTTTCATTGGCAGGAATTGTTGTTAATAATAATATTATTCTAATTGATGCATACAATTTCGTTAGTAACAAAAATAAGGACGATGTCTATAATAATGTTCTTAAAGCATGCGCACAAAGATTAAGGCCTATCTTTCTAACTACAATTACAACTATGCTGGGATTAATTCCTTTGGCATTGAATTATAGCATCGATCCAATAGCAAGAACAATAGAGTATGATTCAAACGTGAGTGGTTTTTGGACATCGCTTGCACAATGCATTGTATACGGTTTGAGTTTTTCAGCAATATTGACATTAATCGTCACACCTTGCTTGCTTATTTTGCCTTCACACGTACGCAGTTATGTAAATAATAGTAAACTTTTTTCATTTACCACAAAAAATGCTTCGTAATATTCTAGCATCTATTCTTTTCAGAAAAAAAACAATATCAACAATCTTGTTAATGATTGTTTTGCTTGGTGTACTTTCTTATGTGACTTTTCCAAAGGAAGAAATGCCAGAAATTGATCTTAAAACAGTAGCATTGATTGTTGAATACAAAGGAATGTCATCAAGCGAAATAGAAAAACTTATAACCGAACCGCTTGAGAGAAAATTGATGTCGCTTCAGGATATTGATGAAATTGTTTCAATATCAAAAGATAATATTGCCTCTTTCATGATTGCCTTTGAACTTAATACTAAAATTCAAAATTTATCTAAGCTCATAAGAAATACAATTACTGACGCATCTGAAGAACTTCCTGCAGAAATGGAAATTATTGAAGTAAAAGAATATGATTCATCAATGTTTTCAAATATTTATGTTGGTATTTATGGTGACGTTCCCTATGATATTTTAGAAAAAACTGCAAACGCTTATAAAGACCAGCTAGAAAAAATTAATAATGTAACTGAGGTAGATATTGTTGGTAAAAGAGACGAAATTGTCAAAGTTACCCTCGATCCATCCCTTCTTCGCAAATATGAACTTGATGTTGCAGATGTTTATGGGGCGTTAAGAAAATATAATAATATTGTACCCGCTGGAACACTTGTCAGTGATGATGCTAACTATTCAATAAAAATTCCTGGTCTTTATGAAAACTATAGGGAAATAGGTGAACTCCCTATTAAAATGGATAAAGGATTTATATTAAAACTTGATGATATTTCAGAAATTAAGAGAACATATGACGATAAAAAAAATATTGTAATTGTTAACGGTAAAACTGCATTAAACATGCAAATATCAAGAAAAGCTGGGACCAATATTATTGATACATATAATTCAGTTAAAAAGGTACTTAGAATTAATGATGGAAAATTTCATCCTGATATCAAAACACAAATAATAGACGATGAATCTGAGCAAGTTGAGCAAAGAATTGAATCCTCAGAAAATACAGTCATAACTGCAGTCATTCTTGTAATGATTATTGTCATAGCGGCACTAGGCATAAGAAGTGGCACTATTGTGGGACTCTCAATTCCAACTACATACTTATTTTCCATCTTAATTCTGGACTCTATGGGACTGACTTATAATTTAATGACTGTTTTTGGGCTCATCTTGTCAGTTGGACTACTAGTAGATGGACCAATTGTGATAACTGAATATGCGCGCTCAGAACAAGAACGTGGAGTTCGTCGAAGAGATTCATATATTAATTCCTCTCATACTATGTTTTGGCCAATTGTAGCTTCTTCACTAACAACAATTGCAGCTTTCTTTCCATTATTATTTTGGCCTGACATGCTTGGTCAATGGCTAAGAGTAATTCCATTGACTGTAATTGTTGTGCTATCAACATCATTAGTGGTTTCTCTTATTTTCCTACCAGCAATGGGATCAATGATAGAGAGAAAAACGGCCCAAATGTCTGATGAGAACAAAAGAAAAGAAGGATATTTCCTCAGAGTCTATGAAAGAAGTGTATCAAGAGCAATAAGAAGTCCATTGATAGTTTTGCTTTTAACTATTTTCACATTTCTGTCGGTTATTTTCATCTATAGCCAATATAATAATGGTGTTATTTTCTTTCCTAACGATAAAGCAACAAACGCTCGAGTTGAAGTTATGGCGCGAGGAAATTTCTCTCCCACAGAAACAGCCGAATATATAAAAGAAGTCGTAGAAGTTGTAGAGGCTAACCCTTATATTGGAAACTACGTTGCAAATACAATAAATAGAAACCGGATTTGGCTTTTTGATCAAAGTCCAACTGATATAGTTGGCAGGCTGTGGATTGATTTAATTCCAGAAGATGAAAGACCTGATAGTGATCTGGTACTACAAGATATACAAGATGAATTAAGTAAGATTAGTGGATACGAAGCTAGGATTTCAGGGAATACTTATAGTTCAGCAATTGTTGGTCCAAAAGACATCGAGATCGAAATCTCCTCAGCAAATAAATTTGTTTTAAGACAGGTTGCAGAAATAATAAAAGACAAATTGGCGAACTCAAAAGAAGTAAAAGATATTGAAATAAAATACCCTATAACTGGTGTAGAATGGGAATATAAGGTTGATAGAAAACAAACTGGAAAATACAACATATCAATTCAACAAATTGGCTCTATCATCAATCTAGCAACAACTGGTGCAAAGATTGGCGCATTAAGACCAATTAATAAGAATGAAGAAATAGATATTAAATTATTTTTACCAGAGGATATGCGTTCGCTTGATGAGGTTGAAAACTTATTTATACAAACTGACTTTGGCTCTGTGCCAATTTCAAGATTCATAGAGAAAGAGCCCAATAAAAAAATATTTTCTATTGGCCGGAAAGATTCCTCAAGAATATTGATGGTAGATGCAAATACTGCTGAAGGGTATAAAACAGCTGATCAAATAAGAAAAATAAAATACTGGTTGACGCAAGCTAATCTTCCAATTGACGTTAAAGTTAACCTTATAGGAGAAGCAGAAGACTCAAGATCTTCTCAAGTATTCATATTATCAGCATTTGCTGCAGCATTGCTGCTTATGTTTATAATTTTGATATCTTTATTCAATAATTTCTATCACACATTTTTAGTACTTTTTTCAATTGTACTTTCTACGACAGGGGTATTTGTTGGACTACTCGTATTACAGCTTCCATTCAGCGGCGTAATGACTGGGCTTGGAATTGTTGCGTGTACTGGGATAGTTGTTAATAACAATATTATTTTAATAGATAGTTATAGAAAAATTAAAAAGAACGAAAGTGATCGATTTGTTGCAATCATTGCCGCTGCTAAAAGTCGGATAAGACCTATTTTTTTAACAACGATAACAACTGTGTTTGGTCTACTTCCCTCAGCATTGCAGATAAGCGTTGATGTATTTGACAGAACAATAAGCTATAAAAGTGCAGAAAGCTATTTCGTTGAGCCTTTAGCTTGGGCAATCGTTTTTGGTCTTTCATTTGCCACCATTGCAACTTTGTTTGTTACGCCTGCCCTACTGGCTTTGCCTAATAGCTTAAATGTTTTTTTTAGTAGATTTAAGAATTACAGAGGTATACCAAATATTAAAAGTAATTTAGTAAATTAAATATGAAATCAATTGCTGTTTATTGTAGCTCTTCAAATAAAATCAGTAAAACTTTCAATGACGAAGTCTCTAAAATTGGCAAACTCCTAGCTCAAGAAAAATTAAAAATTATATATGGTGGAGGTGATATGGGCCTAATGGGTGAACTATCCAAAAGTGCTACTCAGGCGGGTGGTGAAGTAAAAGGAGTGATAACTGAACACCTCATTAATATTGAACGAAAAAACGTAAGTGAAAATAATGTGAAAATTGTCAATACTATGCATGAAAGAAAGATTGAAATGTATAATTCTGCCGACTCCTTTCTTATTCTTCCAGGTGGTATCGGCACTCTAGAGGAATTTTTTGAAGTTCTGTCTTGGAAACAGCTGAACCTTCATAATAAACCAATTTTTATATATAATTTTGAAAATTTCTGGGACCCTCTTGTTGAATTGATAGAGCACATGATCAAAAACAATTTTGCTGGTGAAAATATGAAAGAAGCATATAAGGTAATCAAAAATCATTCAGAATTAGAAAAAGAACTGAGAATCCGTGAAGAAAATTAAAGTTAAAACACCGTTAGTCGAGATAGATGGTGATGAGATGACAAGAATTATTTGGCAGTTTATCAAAGATAAACTCATACTTCCCTATCTTGATATTGAACTTGATTATTACGATCTTGGAGTTGAAAGCAGAGATAGAACCAATGATAAAATTACAGTCGATTCTGCGAATGCCATCAAGAAATACGGAGTTGGAGTTAAATGCGCCACAATAACTCCTGATGAAGATCGGGTAGAAGAATTTAAACTTAAGGAAATGTGGCGCTCACCAAATGGAACTATAAGAAATATACTTGGTGGAACAGTTTTTAGGGAACCGATTGTTTGTAAAAATGTCCCTAGACTTGTGCCTGGATGGACTGACCCCATTGTCGTAGGTAGGCACGCATTTGGGGATCAATACAAAGCGACAGATTTTAAAGTTCCTGGCAAAGGAAAACTTAGTATTAAATGGACACCCGAAGATCCGAATATGGAACCAATCGAAAAAGAAGTTTATGAATTTCAATCAAGTGGCGTAGCCATGGCGATGTATAATACAGACGAGTCGATCAGAGACTTTGCAAAATCTTGCATGAACTATGCATTGATGCGTGAATGGCCTGTTTATCTATCTACTAAAAATACTATTTTGAAACAATACGACGGTCGTTTCAAAGATCTCTTTCAAGAGGTATATGAAAAAGACTTTGCTGAGAAATTTAAATCACTCGATCTAGATTATGAGCATAGATTAATAGATGATATGGTCGCATCTGCGTTGAAATGGAACGGAAAATTTGTATGGGCATGTAAAAACTACGATGGGGATGTACAATCAGATACTGTTGCTCAAGGATTTGGCTCACTAGGACTCATGACAAGCGTGCTTATGACGCCAGACGGAAAAACTATCGAAGCAGAAGCTGCTCATGGAACAGTCACAAGACATTTTAGATTGCATCAAGAAGGCAAGCAAACTTCAACGAACCCTATAGCCTCTATATTTGCTTGGTCAAGAGGTCTTAAATATCGTGGAAAGCTGGATGAGAATGATCAACTTATTGAATTTGCAGATAAGTTGGAAAAAGTATGCGTTGAGACAGTTGAAAGTGGATCAATGACAAAGGATCTAGCTCTGCTGATGCCTCATGAACAAGATTGGCATAGTACAGAAGATTTTTTAGAAATTATTGAACGTAACCTTAATAATAAACTTACTGTAACTTACCAATAATAAATTTTCTTAGCTCTCTTTTTTGATCATCTTCATTAATCAACATGCCTCCTGATTGGGCAAAATCTTTTCTACCTCCACCACCTTTTCCATTTGAAATAGAGGACGCAAATTTAGCAATTTCATCTGCACCAATTTTATCAGTCAATTGATCAGTTACGCCTATTAGAAAACTTAGCTTATCACCTTTTTTAGCACAAAGAATTATAACACCGTGATCTGATATTAGTTTTTTGTACTTATCTATAAGTGGTCTCAGTTCATTAATTAATACATTCTCACAGAATTCAATAATAATATTGTGATCCGAGTTATTGCCAATACTTAATTCTATTGCTTCTTTAAGCTGTCTTATATTTTCTGTAGAAACTTCTTTTTCTTTTTTAATGTCCTGTTTTTTTTCTTCTGATTTAAGATCTTCTTTCTTCTTTTCTTCGTTAAATTTTAATAGGTCATCGCCTCTCAAAGCTTCAATTCTTCTTACTCCTGATGCAGCTGAGGACTCACTTACAATTTTTAATTCTCCTATTTCATTGGTATTAGAAACATGGGTTCCTCCACATAACTCTGTGCTGTATGTTTTATCATTAAATTTTCCTATCTTGAGAACCCTAACTTCATCTGAATACTTTTCTCCAAACAGGGCAAGGGCACCAGCCTTTACTGCATCATCCGGTGACATAATTAGTGTCTCTACCTTAGAACCAGTTTTAATAACTTCGTTTACTTTATTTTGAACATCTTCGATCTCTAGATTTGTCATTGATTTATGATGACTAAAATCAAACCTTAATTTATCATTTGAGACTAAGGATCCTTTCTGTGTAACGTGCTCCCCTAACCTGTCTCTAAGAGATTGGTGTAAAATATGTGTGGCTGAATGATAAGCTTTACAATCATTTCTTTGTTTTTGGTTAACTGATAAAACTGCATTAGATCCATTTTTAATTGTTCCTTTAATCATGACTCCTATGTGCAGAATTAACTTGTCCTTTTTTTGAGTATCCATAACTGAAAACTCAAAATCTTCTCCCTGTATCACTCCCGTATCTCCAATTTGCCCACCCGACTCAGCATAAAATACAGTTTGGTTAAGCATAATAATTCCTTCTTCTTTTTCTTTTAATTCAGCGACTCTTTTATCATCTTTAATAATTGACAGAACTTCACCTTGAGTTTCAATACCATTGTACCCAAGAAATTCAGTAGCTAATAATTCTTTGTTTAATTCAAACCAAATCTTATCAGTCACAGAACCGCCTGCACCTGACCAATTCTTTCTCGCTAATTCTTTTTGCGCTTCAAGTTTTTTATTAAAACCATCTATATCTATAGAAATATTATTACTTCTCAATATGTCCTGCGTAAGATCAATGGGAAATCCGTACGTGTCATAAAGTTTAAACGCTGAGTCTCCTGGAAAAGTATCACCAGATCGTAAATCTTTAGTTATATTATCTAGCTGCGAAATACCTTTATCTAGAAGATTCTTAAATTTTTCCTCTTCATACTTCAACGTCTCTTTTATTAATATTTCAGCTCTTAATAATTCTGGATATGCTTCCTTCATATTAAGCATTAACGTGGGCACTAATTGGTGCATCAATGTATCATTATAATCAAGTAGATGAACATGCCGCATTGCTCTTCTCATTATTCTTCTTAGCACATATCCTCTTCCTTCATTAGAAGGCAATACCCCGTCTGCAATCAAGAAGCAGGAGGAACGTAAATGATCAGCAATAACTCTATGACTTGAAATTAGCTTATCATCATCAGATTTAGTAAGCTCTATAGAATTACCAATAATCTCTTTTATACTGTCAACTTGATAATTATCATTAGTTCCTTGCATAACGGCTGCAATTCGCTCAATGCCCATCCCTGTATCAATAGAAGGTTTTGGAAGATCTATTCTTTCATTGGAATTCAATTGTTCGAACTGCATAAATACTAAATTCCATATCTCTACAAACCTGTCCCCAGTTTCATCGGCTTCACTAGGAAGCTTTCCATTAAACTGATCGCCATGATCATAAAATATTTCAGAACAAGGTCCGCAAGGACCAGTTTCACCCATTGACCAAAAATTATCTTTTGTAGATATTCTGATTATTCTATCATCGCTAAGGCCAGCAACCTTTTTCCAAGATTCATACGCCTGTTCATCATCATGATAGATTGTAACGCATAGTTTATCTTTGTTTATAGCAAGTTCAGATGTGATAAATTTCCAGGCATACTCAATTGCATCTTCTTTAAAATAATCACCAAAAGAAAAGTTGCCCAACATTTCAAAAAAAGTGTGGTGTCTTAACGTATAGCCAACATTCTCTAAATCATTATGCTTACCTCCAGCCCTGATGCACTTTTGGGCAGTGACTGCTCGCTTGTAGTCTCTACTTTCTAATCCAGTAAATACATTTTTAAATTGCACCATTCCTGAATTGGCAAACATAAGTGTCGGATCATTCTGTGGAACAAGTGGGCTCGAATGAATATGCTTATGGCCCTGGTTTTCAAAATATGAAATGAAAGCGTTTCTAAGATCATTAATTCTCATATGTTACGTATAACATCCTGTTGAATAAAACGCAAAAAGGCGCTTTTCAGCGCCTCCTTGCTATGATCAATTATTATAGTTAAAAATTATTCTTCTACTGTTTCTTCAGTGTCTGAGTTTTCACCAATTTGCTCAGGCATTTCTTCTGACTGGCCTCTAATTATCGACTCAATTTCTTGGGCTATAGCAGGATTTTCCTTGAGGAAGATCTTAGAATTTTCTCTTCCTTGTCCAATTTTCTCACCTTTATATGAGAACCATGCGCCAGATTTTTCTACGGTTCCTACTTTAACTCCAAGGTCAATAAGTTCGCCTAACTTTGAAATACCTTCTCCGTACATTATGTCAAACTCAACCAATCTAAACGGTGGTGCAACTTTATTCTTTACAACTTTAACTCTAGTTTGGTTGCCAATAATTTCATCTTTATCTTTGATTGCACCAATTCTCCTAATGTCTAATCTACAAGATGAATAAAACTTTAAAGCGTTTCCTCCTGCAGTCGTCTCAGGGCTTCCAAACATAACTCCTATTTTCATTCTAATTTGGTTAATAAAGATAACCATGCAATTAGATTTTGAAACTGATCCAGTTAGCTTTCTCAATGCCTGACTCATCAGCCTAGCTTGAAGGCCCATATGTGCGTCACCCATTTCTCCCTCAATTTCTGCCTTCGGCGTCAATGCAGCTACTGAGTCAACTACAAGTACTGATATTGCTTTTGATCGAACTAGTGAATCTGTAATCTCTAATGCTTGCTCTCCTGTATCAGGTTGAGAAATTAGCAATTCATCAATATTCACCCCTAATTTCTTAGCGTATGCAGGATCCAATGCATGCTCTGCATCAATGAACGCGCAGTTCTCACCACTCTTTTGTGCTTCTGCGATTACATGAAGAGCTAAAGTAGTTTTACCAGATGACTCCGGACCATAAATCTCAACAATTCGTCCTTTTGGCAAGCCACCAATTCCTAACGCCACGTCTAAGGACAAGGATCCAGTTGAAATTGCTTCTATATCCATTGCTGTTCTTTGACCAAGCTTCATAATTGAACCTTTTCCGTAGGTCTGCTCAATTTGAGACATTGCTACATCTAAGGCTTTTGCTTTTTCAGAGTTGTCCATTTTTTTATCGTCTACTACTTTCAAATTTGCTTTGCTCATCTGCTTTCTCCAAACTGTAATTTATAATTGTTCTCAATGTACACATTTTGTTCTATTTTTACAATACTAGTTAAATTACTGTTTTTATTGTATAAAATATAATTTGTTCAGTTAATGTTCTTATATTTTATATTTTTATCAACAGGTGATTCTATTTACAGATGTTACATCCATAAGCAAAATACGTGTATAAATATATAAATTTGGCTGATTTTCTTTGTTAATAAGTTTTTCTAGTCGTCAGAATGCAATTTTTCGTTTCTTTCATGCATTTCTTGAGCCTCTATACTCAGTGTCGTTACTGGTCTTGCGTCTAATCTCTCAATATTAATGGGCTCTCCTGTAACTTCGCAGTAACCATAACTTCCATTTTCGATTCTAGCTAATGCTTCATCTATTTTAGCAACTAATTTTCGTTGCCTGTCTCTTGATTTGAGTTCTAGTGTTTTTTCTGATTCTTGTGTAGCCCTATCAGACATGTCAGCTGGGGCGATTGAATCCTGAAGATTTTCTACAGTTTCTCTGCTTTCTTTATAAATGTCATTCTTCCAATCTTTAAGCTTTGTTCTAAAATATTCCTTTTGTTTCGCATTCATGAATTTTTCAGATTTTGTAGGCTTGTAGCTCTTTGGAAGTTTTACCATGTTTACTCCTTTTGGATTTAGAATTAAAAACAGTCTGGTGCTTTTAGTAGTTTTTGATATTTAAGTCAATTGAACAATACAATTTTTATGATTGATATATAGCTAAAATATAATATGTTTCCTGAAACAATTTTAAGAATTTAATGAAATTTGAAGGCACAAGTTCATATATAGCTACTGAGGACCTAAAAGTTGCAGTTAATGCAGCCATAACCTTGGAAAGACCAATTATTGTAAAAGGAGAGCCTGGCACCGGCAAAACTATGCTGGCTCATGAGGTTGCTCAATCATTAGGGGCTGAGATTATTACATGGCATATTAAGTCAACGACCAAAGCTCAACAGGGGCTGTATGAGTATGATGCTGTTACTAGGTTAAGAGACTCTCAGCTTGGAGATGAAAAAGTAAAAGATATTAAAAATTATATAAGTAAGGGTAAATTGTGGAATGCTTTTGAAAGCAATAAAAGACCTGTACTTTTAATTGATGAGATTGATAAAGCAGATATTGAATTTCCAAACGATCTTCTTCTCGAACTTGATAAAATGGAATTTTTTGTTTATGAGACAGGAGAAACCATAAAGGCAGAAAATAGACCTATTGTAATCATCACTTCAAATAACGAAAAAGAACTACCTGATGCCTTTTTAAGGAGATGTTTTTTTCATTATATTAAGTTTCCTGATCCAGATACTATGGAAGAGATTGTTAATGTACATTATCCAGAAATTAAAAAAGACCTAATACAAGAAGCATTTAAGATTTTTTATGATATTAGAGAAGTCCCAGGTATCAAAAAAAAGCCGTCAACATCAGAGCTTATTGATTGGCTTAAATTGTTGATGACCGATGACGTGGATGCAAAAATATTGAGGGAAAAAGATCCTAAAAAACTAATTCCGCCTCTTCATGGAGCCCTTCTAAAAAATGAGCAAGATGTCCATTTATTTGAGCGATTAGCCTTTATCTCTCGAAGAGAAAATGAGAATCTTGAGTAGAACTGATTTTTCATTAAGATAAATTAATATGTTCATTAATTTCTTCTTTGACCTTAAGCAAGCAAGTTTACCTGTATCCTTAAAGGAATATTTAATGCTCATGGAAGCCATGAATAAAAGGGTTGTAGACTCTTTTAATGTAAATGATTTTTATTACTTAAGTCGATCAGCACTAGTTAAAGACGAGAGGTATCTAGACAAATTTGACAGAGTCTTTGGACATTCTTTTAAAGGACTTGAAAATTCTGAAGGCGAAACAGAAAAAGAAATACCAGAAGAGTGGTTGAAGCTCATGGGGCAAAAATACCTTACTGACGAGGAGAAAAAAATGGTTGAGTCCTTAGGCGGTTGGGACAAGCTAATGGAAACATTAAAACAACGTTTAGAAGAACAAAAAAAACGTCACCAAGGCGGTAGTAAGTGGATTGGTACTGGAGGAACATCTCCTTTCGGCGCATATGGATATAATCCTGAAGGCATTCGGATTGGTCAAAAAGAAAGTCGAAATAAAAAAGCTGTAAAAGTTTGGGACAAAAGAGAGTTTAGTAACCTCGATGGTGATGTTGAGTTGGGAACACGTAATATTAAAGTTGCGCTTCGAAGACTAAGAAAGTTTGCTCGTGAAGGAGTTGAAACAGAACTAGATTTAGATAATACAATCAAATCTACTGCACATAAAGGTTACATTGACGTAAAGATGATGCCCGAACGTAGGAATAAGATAAAAGTACTTTTATTTTTCGATGTGGGTGGGTCGATGGATGCTCATGTGAAAATATGTGAAGAGCTCTTTTCTGCAGCAAGAACAGAATTTAAGCACATGGAGTATTTTTATTATCATAACTGTCTCTATGACGCTGTATGGAAAGATAATAAAAGAAGGTACAATGAGAACATAAAGACCTGGGATCTTCTTCATAAATACCCTTCAGACTATAAAGTTATATTTGTTGGCGATGCCGAAATGAGTCCATATGAGATTACATATCCAGGTGGAAGTGTTGAATTTTGGAATGAAGAGTCTGGCGAAACGTGGCTAACCAGGCTTCTGAATATCTATGAAAACGCAATATGGTTAAATCCAATACCAGAGAGGTATTGGGACCGCATATCATCTGCTTCAATAATAAAGCAAATTTTTTCGGATAGAATGTTTCCTTTAACTATTGAAGGTATTGATCAGGCCATGCGCGAACTTAATAAATAATTAATGCTTCCAAAGCAGAATGTTATCTTAGGCATATCGTTATTATGCTTAGGATTACTAATTGCGCCTCTTTATGACGCCCTGGCTAAATACTTAAGTGAAGACATTCACATTTTAGAAATCATCTGGGCTAGGTTTTTTAGTCATTTTATTTTTCTGGTGCCTCTTGTTTATTTCATAAAAGGAAAAAAACTATTTTTTAATTCTTCATCTAAACATCAAATTGTTAGAGGAATTTTTATTTTTTTAGCTACTGCTTTTTTCTATGGCGCTATATCAGAAATTCCTCTTGCTAATGCCTTAAGCATAATGCTCGTAGCTCCAATCATCGTAGTATTCATGTCTTCTTATATTCTTAAAGAACAATTAAATTCTTTTAAAATATTTTGCACCTTCTTTGGTTTTTTTGGAACATTGCTAGTAATACAACCTGGATTTGAGGAGTTTAATTTCTATTCGCTTTTGGCTCTATTGTCTGGATTTTGTTATGCCATGTACTTAGTATACACAAGGCGGGTTAATTTCAGTTCTGATCCTTGGGTAAGCTTGTGCTATACCGCTATACCCGGTGCAGCAATAATGACAGTTTGTCTTCCATTTTTTTGGCAAAGCTCTCCATCAATTGACCAATATTTATTGATGGGCTCAATTGGATTAGTTGTGATTTTGGTACATTTTATATTTATTAAAGCCTATCAGAATGCTGAAGCTAGTATTTTAGCGCCATTTCACTATTTTGAAATCATAAGTAATATGTTAATAAGCGTTTTATTTTTTAAAGATATACCAAATATAATTGTGTGTTTTGGTATTCTTTGCATTGTTAGTAGTGGGGTTTTAATTACGATTAAACAAAAAATATGAATGAATTAAATTTAGATTATAAGTTTTCTGTCGCACCAATGATGGGTGTAACTACATCTAGCGCACGCTATATGTATAGATTGATTTCTAAGGAAGCAATTTTATTTACAGAAATGATAGCCAGCCAAGCGTTGCATCGAGGTGACTTTAAGAAAATGCTCAGAAAGGAAACTATAGAGTCACCTGTGGTTCTTCAAGTAGGAGGTTCTGACATCAACCTATTGAAATATTCAACAGAACTAGCAAATAAACATAATTATCAAGGAATAAATCTAAATGTCGGCTGCCCTTCAAAAAAAGTATCACAAGGTAAAATGGGCGCATGTCTAATGAAAGAAGCAAATCTCGTCAAACAATGTCTAGAAGGAATGAAATCTGAAACTTCAATTGATGTCTCGTTGAAATGTCGAATTGGAGTAGATGAATTTGATACATATGAATTTTTCAAAAGTTTTATTTCGACAGTAATTGAAAGTGGTATCAAAATTATCTTTATTCATGCACGTAAAGCCTACCTCAAAGGTCTTGACCCTAAAAGAAACCGCACGTTACCGCCACTTAAATATGATTTTGTTTATAAAATTAAAAAAGAGTTTCCACATATTAAATTTATAATCAATGGTGGTTTGGACAATATTGATGATTGTCTAGATCAGCTGAATTATTTAGATGGAGTGATGGTAGGAAGATCAATTCAAGCCAACCCATTTTTTTTAGAAGAAGTTGACTCCAAATTTTACAACTTGGAAAAGATAGAGATAGATAGGAGTTTCGTAGTAAAGAAATATTTTGATTATGTAAAAGAGAATGTTGATTTAATTTCAACCTATGAACTATTAAGTCCCCTTTTAGCACTTTGCTTTGGGGTTCCTGGATCAAAAAAATTTAAGCAAGAAGTCAATGATTTGATCAGATCAAGAGATATTCAAAAACTTGAGTATGCCTATTTAAATCTAATTGCGGCTTAAAGAATTTCTGCAATATCACTAAAGCTATACCGTGGTGCTCTTTCATAATATCCATCTTTATCGGGGTAACCTAGGTTACATAAAAAATTACTTTTAATTGATGTGTCATTAAAAAATTCTTTATCAACTAATTCGTTGGAAAATCCAGACATTGGACCCACAGCCAGACCAAGCGCATTGGCTGCTTTTAAAAAATAGCCTCCCTGTATTGATGAATTTCTAAATGCAGTAATTTCAGATTTTTCTAAGTCATTTTCAAAATATTGTTTTGCATCCTCCCGAAGATAATTCTTTGGTAAGTCTCTCCAAAATTCGATATCCATACCGATAATGGTGCAAACAGGTGCGTTCAGAACTTTACTTACATTATCCTCACTCACAAATCGTGATAAATTTTCTTTTGCTTGCTTGCTTTTAAGAAATTTTAACCTCATGGGACTGCAGTTAAAAGACGTAGGACCCCACTTTAGTAAATCATATAAATCATTAAGTGATTGATCTGAGACTTCTTTATCTAAAAACTTATAGCAAGTCTGCGGTTCGGTAAATATTTGATGTATTTGATCTGCCATAATTATAAGATTTTAACTATATGCTCTTCTATTTCTTCTGGTTTTTTTTGAGTTCCAAATCCACGTACAAAATCACCATCTTTATTTATTAGATATTTGGTAAAATTCCATTGTATTTCTCTACCTGCATCTTGAGTAAGTTTTTTAAATAAAGGTGAAGCATTGTCGCCAATTACTTCAATTTTATCAAATAGCTTAAAGGACACATTATACTCAGTGCTACAAAATTCCTTGATCTCATCATTAGTTCCTTTTTCCTGTGACCCAAACTGGTTACAAGGAAAAGCTAAGATTTCAAAACCTTTATCTTTATATTTTTCATATAAACTCTGAAGTCCAGTATATTGAGATGTAAAACCGCATCTACTAGCAACATTAACAATAAGCAAAGTTTTACCCTTGAATTTTTCAAGACTGATTTCTTCGTGATCAATGTCTTTTACGGAAAAATCGTAAATACTTTTCATTTACTTCACACCCGCTTTAACAAATGTGCCATTGTTATAATCACTGATAGCAGAAATAATTTCTTCTCTTGTATTCATTACAAAAGGACCGCCTCTGGCAATCGGTTCACCAATTGGCTTGCCAGACACTAATAGAAACTTTGCTTTATTTTCACTTGTAACCACTAAACTTCCACCTTGATTAAAAGTAATTAAATGCGAACTCTTAATTTCACTATTTTCACCATCCAAATGAATACTGCCAGAGTATACGTAAATAAATGAATTGTATTCTTTATCTAGATTGTATGTAAATGGCTGGTTGCTCGTTATTTGAATATCAAGATATGTTGGATTAACGTTATGTTTTTTTATAGACCCTTCTATTTCTTTAAAGGAGCCAGCAATAACCTTCACTTTAACATCACTATCTTCATATGTTTTGATTTGATTTGAATCTAAGTAAATATATTCTGGGTCGTCCATTTTTTTTTCTGCAGGCATATTGATCCAAAGCTGGAAGCCATGCAGCTTTCCTTCAGACATTGCTGGCATTTCTGAGTGAATAATCCCACTTCCTGTCTTCATCCACTGAACATCACCTGACTTCATGATCCCTACTGCCCCGGTACTATCCTTATGTTCAAATTCACCATTTAGCATATATGTAACTGTTTCTATGCCTCTATGTGGGTGTGCTGGAAACCCGCCAAGATAATCATCACTTTTATCAGAGCCAAATTCATCCAGCATTAAGAATGGGTCAAAATAATCAATAAGCTGAGTGCCAATTGATCTCTTTAATTTAACACCTGCGCCATCTGATGTGTTTATTGGCGATATAATCTGGTTAATAGTACTGCGCATAATTAATTAATTTTTATTAACAATTTTCCTTTTGCCCTACCACTTGATAAATGCTCATAAGCCTCATGGTACTGGTCAAATGAATAAGTTTTTTCAATTACAGGTTTCAATTTACCGTCTTCCATCCACATCCTGAACATATCAAGGTTTGATGTAGATGTTCTACCAGAAAGTACTGTACGAGATTTTTTTCGTTTAAAAAACTGTTTTGCAGTATCAATGTTATTATAGATATTAAATTTTGTTGTAACATAAATACCATTTGTCGACAAAGAATTAGAAATTTTTGGAAAGGAAAGATTTCCGTTAGCATCAAAAATAATATCGTATTTATCGGATGTATCAGTGATGTCAGTTTTTGTATAATCAATAATATTTTCGATATCAAATTCATTTTTTATCCATTCAATATTTCTATCGCTTGTTACAGCGGTAATATCGGCCTCATATATTTTTGCCATTTGAAGTGCAAATGTACCAACTCCTCCCGAGGCACCATTGATTAACAATTTATGTCCTTTTCTTAAAGACGCTATATTTCTTAGCGCTAATAAAGATGTATTGCCCACTTGAGGAATTGCCGCTGAATCGGATAGTTCAAAATTATTAGGAGCTAAAGATATATATTTCTGAGATATAGTAATTTTTTCAGCTGCACTTCCGTTAAATAATATATCCTGCATGCCAAATACCTTGTCGCCGACCTTAAACGCACCAACGTCATTGCCAATTTCAACTATTTCACCGCTAAAATCACATGCAGTTATTATTGGAAATTTTTTTATGCTAGTAATGGGCTTAAACCCACCTCTCATTTTTTTTAAGTCAACAGGATTAATTGAAATTGCTGAGACTTTAACGGCAACCTCATGACGCTTTGGTTTTGGACTCTCAACTTCTAATATTTGGAGTTTGTCAATGCCTCCATATGAATTATATCCAATTGCTCTCATAATAATTAATTTTAAAATTAAAAATTGATTATATAATGTAATAAATAAGGCGAGTAAATGTTTTATCAAATGCTAACAGATATTTCCTGGGTTGTTAACTTAAGATCTCCATTTTTAACTCCAATATTTGAGTTTTTAACATGGCTTGGGTACAGAGATTTTCTTTTTATGTTCATTCCATTTACTTATTGGTGCTTTGATAGGAAAATATTTGGTAGACTAGTTCTAATTGTATTTTTTAGTGCGATAATTAATTCTTGGTTAAAAGATTTTTTTCAAGACCCAAGGCCAGATCTCTATCTCAATATAGATCCGTGGCTTCAAGCAGAAACCTCTTTTGGGTTTCCAAGTGGTCATACTCAAATAGCAGTTGTTATATGGCTTTATATTGCACTCAATGTAAAGAATCTCTTTGCGAAAATTGTATCAATTATTTTTTTATTAGGCGTACCTTTTAGTCGTATCTACCTTGGCGTGCATGATGTCGGAGATATTCTTGGTGGAATGGTAGTAGGATTATTCACTCTATATGCCGCTCATCTATTTTATCAAAATATTGACTTGGGAAAATATAATTTAAACAAACTATTTAAATATGTATTAACGATTATTCTACTGATCGTGTTTTATTTCTCGTGGCCAATGGATCATGGTCATGAATTAGTTACAGGTTTGGGAGGACTGATATTGGGCTTCATGATAGGATCAGATTTAGATAAAAAATATTTTGGTTACGAACGAGTATCAAATACCTTTATGCACTATTTTTCGTGTTCATTGGCATTAATTGTCTTTCTAATTTTAAATAAATTTTTAGAAACTGGATTTGATCAAGTTATTTTACCTGAGTGGTTCGAAATTGGCATGAGCTCCTTTATATTAGGCGCCTATATCTCATTTATTGCACTATTTCTTCTTTCAAAAGTTAAGCTTCAATCAATCAAATAACTTTCGCCGTGCTTTAAAGTAAAAAAATCTTCATTTGGTATATTGTATTTTTTTAGTTCTTTTAGTAACTGGCGAGGAGGTTCCGTAACCGGCTCATCAGTTAAGATAAAAGTTCCCCATGCCATGCCGATAGCTTTACTTGCTTCCAAGTCAAGAAATGTCATCACAGCTTCCTCAGGGTTTATATGAGAGAATTCCATGATCCACCTTGGTTCATAGGCTCCAATGGGAATTGCCGCTAGATCAACTGGGCCCAATTTTTCTTTGATTGCCTTAAAATCATCTGTGTATCCAGTATCTCCTAAGTGTATAAAGCTGTGAAACTTGTTTTTAAAATGCCATGCGCCCCATAAAGTTTCATTTCGATCAAATAAACCACGAGCAGACCAATGTTGCACTGGAGCGAAGGTAATAAGTGTTTCTTGAATTATTAGAGAGTCCCACCAATCAAGCTCCCTAACATTATAAATACCTTTGCTCTCAAACCATTTTTTTAGACCCAGAGGAACAAGGAAAAGTATGTTATCAAATTTTTCAGCTAATAATTTTACACTCATGTAATCAAGATGGTCGTAATGACTGTGCGAGATAGTAACTACGTCAATATTAGGTAAATCATCAATCTTCATTCCAGGCGCCATATATCTCTTGGGTCCTGCAAAATTTAATGGGGATGCTCTCTGTGTAAAATGTGGATCTGTAAGAACATTTATATCTTTATTTTGATACAAAAAAGTTTCATGCCCAATCCAGGTAGTAACAATATTCTCATTTTCATAAATTTCTTTGTAATTAGGCACTTCAACTTCAAATTCAAAAGTTTCTAAATTTTTACTTCTTCTCTCCCAACTCCATTTTAATAATTTATTAAAGCTACTCTCATATGCTACTCCACTAGTATTTGCGTATGTACCATCTGAAAGATGATGCGCTGAACTATTAATCACTTCGTTAGAGTAAGTTGGTAAAGAATATAATAGAGAAACGATCAATAAAGCTACTTTGATAAAATTATTTGTCATTTAGATTCCATAGTATCGCTAAACAAATACTTTTAGATACGGGAAGTATAAAAAGTACTGTTGCTATAGTTAATGGAATCCACGTCACAGCTTGCAACCAAAGATCAGGGGCGTAAACTTGTTCAATAAATAAAACGAGCGGGACAATAATGTGGCCAGCAATAATGATTGTAAGCCATGGCCCAAAGTCATCAGTTCTATAAATTGAGAGCTGCTCATCGCAATGATTACAATTTGATTTTAGCTTAAGGTATCTTTTATAAATACTGGCTTTGCCACAGCGCGGACATCTTTTCAATATTGATCGGGATAGAGCAAGTATTAGCGAAATTTTCATAATAAATACTACTCACTGATTACGAATTCACTACTTGAATCTGCCAACCAATCCCATAAGTATTCAGCAAAACTCCAACGAACTGAGATATCGAAAATAGGTTCGTCAGATAATCTGTCAATCAATACTGTTGCTTTACTGATATATGATTGTGCACATGAGTTTTTTTTCAGTAAATTTTTTTCAAAATTAAGTGGGCAAGCTTTGCTAAGCACCTCAATGCTTTTGGGTCCACTTAGTCTCATTGTAAGATAATAATCAGAAACATCAGTGAGAGCATAAAATGATGTTTTAAGATTTTCATTTAAATTATTGATAATATTCGATTTATTTTGATCACTACATAGAATTAGATACTCATTGGGACCGAGCCATAATACTCTGCCTTCATCGTTGCCACTAACTTCTCCTGATGATTTTGGGAGATTATAATCAAAATAATTTTCAATTACTTCTCTTGCTTTTAGATCGTTTTCTTTCACTCTTAAGTTTATTTTTCCAATAAATTCATTTTGCTGTAGAGAAATATTATCTGAGTTGATTGCAATTTTATCAACTAATGGAGACAAATGTTCTTTATCGTTATTCATTATTTTTATTGCCCTCCTTATCATAAAAAACTGTGTCAGAGATTGTTGCTTCTATAACCTTGCCATTCATTAGAGGAATTTCGACTTTTTCACCAAGAAGATTCATACCATTTTTAATCATTGCCAATGCTATAGGGTGACCCAAGATCGGGCTATAGTAACTTGATGTTACATGGCCAAGCATCTTCATAGGCGGTTGTTTAAGTGCTTTTTCTACGATATGCGAACCTTCAGGTAAAACTGTTTTTTTATCATTCACAAGAAGTCCAACAAATTTTTTTCTATCAGAACGAGAAGTATCTGACCGTATGAATGATCGTTTTCCTAAAAAATCTTGTTTCTTTTTAGAAACTATCCAGTCCATATTCATATCCATAGGAGTAACGCTTCCATCAGTATCTTGTCCTACGATAATAAATCCTTTTTCAGCTCTGAGAACATGCATCGTTTCAGTGCCATACGGAGTTATGTTGTATTTTTTACCATGTTGCATAAACTGCTCCCAAACAAATCTACCGTATCGGGATGGTACATTGACCTCAAAGCTCAATTCTCCAGTGAAACTTATTCTAAAAACCCTTGAGTCTATGCCACACACCTTCCCCTCTCTATATTTCATAAAAGGAAAATTTTCTTTTGATAGATCAATATCTGTTAATTCCTGAAGAAATTTTCTTGAATTAGGACCAGAAATTGAAAGAACAGTCCATTGCTCAGTAACTGATGTGCAAAATACTTCCATATCTAACCATTCTGTTTGAAGAAATTCTTCTAGCCATGACATTACTCTTGCTGCCCCACCAGTCGTAGTCGTCATATGATAGTGATCTTCACCTAATCTGGTTGTTACCCCGTCATCAAAAATCATTCCATGCTCATTGCACATTAATCCATACC
>ERZ802830.1068-NODE-1068-length-26749-cov-6.31872_pt1 | contig 26749 bp, 23 predicted proteins | sample MGYA00345654_ERZ802830 | MGnify/ENA primary metagenome ERZ802830 (study PRJEB30503, sample SAMEA104212375) | marine metagenome | biome: Westerlies Biome; feature: [SRF] surface water layer (ENVO:00010504) within the epipelagic zone...; material: water...
AGGTTGAGTGGTCATTATAGTACCGATTTCAGACTCTGTCAATATTTTATTGTACACACGGAAATCCGCAAAGGCCGTATTGTTGCCGGTACTGTGTTGTGGATAGTAGGTTGTCCATGATGGATGCGCTACGCTGTTGATTGGACCACCTGGAGAAGCCAATGAAATGGTGTCTCCGTTAAACAATATGAAATCGTACAAGTCTGCCACCGTGAATCCGGTTGTATCGGTCGATGTGAATGTTAGTTTCAATACCCCATCTTCGTACCATTTGCCAGTGAGTGTGTTGTTTGTGTTTAATTCTATTGTGTAACCGAAATGGATCCAAGTATCAATTGGATAATTAGTTCCAGTACTGGTTGCAATATTATTGTGTAACGCCATGTACTGGCCTCTGTGAATGTATGCTAATAAATCCACGTTAGGGTCAATGCCTCGAGACCCCCAGTTAAACAACAAGTAGGGGGCGTTGGTTCCACCGCGATACCACCATGTAAAACTGATAGCGCTGTTGTCAGTGGCGATTTGAGACCAATCCGCCGCCTTGTTCCAAATGTAGTTGTGGATGGGTTGCGCCCCTTCGGTGGTTTGGCTGAAATCGATGCATTGTCGCCCGTCCACTTCGGTGAAGAAGGATGCGTCTACAACACCGTTTGTTTGGTCCACAAACCCATCAGATGTGATGAAATGGTACCCATTGGCCGATTTGTCTTCCAAACTGTCCACAAACGGACACCAACAAATCAAGGAATCATCCGTCAACACATCGGAACCAGCCTTCATTGCAGTCATATAATACTTCCCATCACTCCCCAACGCAACCACAACAGGTGTATAGGTGTTCGCTTCGGTATCCAAGGTTGTAGGGGTTACACTAGTCAAGCTTTCAAAGGCGTATTCGAAGGTAGCACCTTGGACGAACGCAGGGGGTCTTTGAGCTACAGTAATAGTACCATACATGTTTCCATGGGCTCCACATTGATAATAGAATGTACGAGCTGTTGTAGGGTACCATCGCACAACGCCAGACTCAGAGCCATTGTTCACTACACCAGATGCTTGATTTCCTGTACCACTTCCTTGTACGGTCTTAATGTAGAAAGGATGTCCACTTACAGTCTCGTGTAAATTGAAGGTCAAGATATCACCAGGGTATACCGTGAAGTCAGGTTGAGAACCAGTCGCATCGCCACTGAATTGGTATGTTCCACTTACACTTACATTGTATTCATGATGTTTGGTACCTGTGACAACAGCATCGGTTCCGTAGAACTTACCAGCAACACCCATAGAAATGTATTGTTCGATGAAGGTTTCGAGTTGGACCTTGAGGTCGGTGTTGGCGTCAGACAAGTCGATCGCATCAGAATTCTTCAATGCGAACGCCCAGTAGTTGTCGTAACCACCCGAGAAGGATACAGAGATGTCTGTGGTGAGTGTGTTAGATTCGGACACCGCATTGATAGCTTCCAAGATGGAGAAGTCTTCACCCGCAACCACTTGGACACGATTCTCACTGATCGCATAGGGTTCGGTGTTGGATCCAGTCATGAGACTGTTGATGTCACCAGTCAAACCCACTGTGTATACATAGACATTGTTGGTGACACCCGTAATACCATACGAGTTGAGGTCAGATGGATCTGTTGAGGGACTGGTGCGTTCAAGGACCTTGGTGAGGGTGGCGGTAGAAGAACCTGAAGCCCACAATACAACATTTCCCGCTGGGACACTCACCGAATAACTAATATCATTGTAAATCGCAGATTTGTCTGATTGAGGAGTGGTGTAGGCTACACTGTAAATAGTGGGAGTCGCACCAGCATTCGTGGTGGTTTTCCCAGATACAGTCACTACACTATCATTTAAAGCAGCAGTTACATCATATACAGGTTTGTCGCTGATTTCTAATTCGAGCTTATTGTCCGCATTCAAACGCACTTCAATGAAGCCATTGTATTCCAACTCTTTGCGCATCAACACACCACCATTGGTAGTTGGATTGACAAAGGTTTTGAAAGTGAATTGACTAAGATCATATCCATTCAAGGTGGTACCATCGATCTCTACAGTTGAAGTACCATTGAATGTAATCGTTTCTCCACTGATACTTGCTCCAGTTGTGGTAGAAACAGATTGATTGAAAGCAGAGATATCCACACCATCCTTGATCTTGAGTAAATCAAATGTTTGGATGTCATCTTCGATTTGTTCATCGGTGATAGCTTTGTCGTATACACGGACATCATCTACACCACCAGTGAGGGTATTTGTGAAAATGGTATTGTTTTCAGCACCAACCAACAAACTATTTTCAAGCTTCATACTAGACAAATCTGCGGTACTTGTTTCGACCTTGTTGTTCATTGAAAACTTAACATCACCTGAAGTCTTATTGACTGTCACTGTGATATTATTCCAGGTATCTGGTTGGATACTACTCGTAAACTTATTCAAACTCATTTTTAATAAAACAAAATATAATATTTTACCTTTAAAACTTCTATAAATAAGGTTTAAAAATAATTCGTTATTGCTAAAATCTAGTAAGATGGTTTCCCAATGATGGTTTTATTACCAAATACAGTGTCACCTACATTGATCAGAAGATCAATCTTGTTATGAGGAATGAATAAGTCGACTCTTGAACCAAACTTGATCATTCCAATGAGTTCGCCTCTTTCGACGCGATCATTCTTGTCTTTATAGTTTACAATTCTTCTAGCAAGTTGACCAGCAATTTGTACAATCTTTATTTCATCATCAATGGCTGGTACATAAATGATGGTTTCGATTCGTTCATTATATCTTGATTTGTGAAACATGTAAGCAGGGTTGAATGAACCAGGTTTGTGAACAGTGGACAATACCACAACATTCACAGGAGACCATTGAACATGAGAGTCTAAAAGATTTAAATATATGGCAACATGAGTAGTGATATCATTAAGTTCTAATATACTCATCACTCTTCCATCACATGGAGACACCAATAGGTTCCTTGGATACTTGTTGATTCGAAAAGGAACCCGATACATAAACATCATGACTCCTAAAAGAACAAAGTACAAAACAACCAAATAATACTTTCGTTTAGAACCCAAAATGTAATCAATCACGCCAAAAGAAATGGTCAAATATACAAAAATCCATGGTGACTCATGGAATAAAAGTGTATTCATTATTTATATCTCTATTAAAAAATACAAACAGAAATTTTCTTCTAAAAAAACTCACTTAAAGTTTATAAAACATTATAAGTCAAGCAAACAAAATATACTTCAGTTATTTTTGCTTTGCTTTATACAGTCATAGCATGTTCTTGCCTTAATTATTTTTCTACTTATTGTGAAGTCTGCTTTATTTTAACAAAGTGGTACCGTGCCCGAGCTGGTCTAAGGGGTGGGACTTAAGTTCCCATGTGCACATGTACGCGCAGGTTCGAATCCTGCCGGTACTATTAAAGCAGACTCCATAATAAGTTTTTTAAAATTTGATTTTAAAAGATTCACTTTTACTTAAAAGTAATTCGTTTTAAGAATATCCAATTAGGGCTCTATCTTGATGAAAACTGAAATGCCTCAAACCGAAGTGGTCGAAATGACACCTGATGTTTTGATGTTTAATCAGTTCTCAGCGGACAAGAAGCCAGGAATGGGTGTTATGGAGCAAGTTTCTGATCGTTCGAAATACAAAGGGTTGTCTAAGATTCGTGATTGGAGAAAGATGTTGTCTAATGAATACCCAGAGAAACTAACAATCGATGGTGAAACATGGTTGTCAGTAGATCATTATGTATTGTGTACCAATTACTCAGATGATGTCAAGCAGTTTGCCAAATTCAAGAACATTCAAGATGTTAAGGAATTGTCTAAATTGAAAAAGAAGACTTACGATGAAGACGCTTTGGAGAAAGCGTTGACAGTAAAGTTTTCATTAGACAATTACAAAAATATTTTGATTGAAACCAAAGATGCGATTCTCACACACTGGAAGAGAGGAATGGATGTGATCACTAAAGAGAATGATGAGCGTTATGTCGAGCCTAATTCAACTTGTAACTTGTTGATGAAGATTCGATCATCAATACTTGAAACAAAAATCGAGGATACTAAGCATTCTAAGGTTACTAAGTCTTCAAAGGAGATGGAAGTTCATGAAACAAAAGAGAGTAATAATCCTCAATCTTCAAAGGAAGACGACATACTAACAACCAATCTACAAAACAACACTGACACACCACAAGACAACCAAGAAGTCATTGTAAATAATCCACAAACCAATCAGTTAGAATTGAAGATTTTGTCGAAGAAAGATTTCGATGATTTCAATGGGTTCATTTCGAAGTATGATTATCATTGTAACAAGAGTGTGAATGTATTAACTAAGTATGAAAAAACAAATATTATTGGTGTACGAATGGAGCAATTGTCGATGGGTTGTGATACTTATATTTCAGTTGACTTAGCGAACTCCTTAGGTTGTGTGAAGAAGATCGCATTAGCTGAGTTTGAGCAACGAAAGATCCCTTATATTATTTGTAGGAGTATGCCCAATAATATGAAAGAGTATTGGAAGTTGGCTGATTTAATCTATGTTGAATAAAAAATGTGATTATTCAATAAATGGTGGAATACAGAGAGTATTATTGGATCGCATTAACCATTGGTGCATTATTAATATTGATATTCATGAACACTCTTCGAATGTATTTTGCCAAAAAGGAATCTGAACAAGACAGTACAATCAATGAAATTGATATAGAAGTAAATGAACAAAGAATCGCAAAAAACAAAAGAGTGTTGAATAAAATACGAACTTCTGTGGATGGACTTGAATCAGACATCGATGATCTTTCTGATGAATTGGATCAAATGGGTACGGACGCAGATCTTACGAGTAAAAGCATTAGTGACCATGCTGCTAGCATTGAATCAATAAAAAAAACGATGAGTGATTTAAAAACTACAGATGACAACTTGGAAAGAGCTGATCAAGAATTGATTGATAGAGATTCCAAGATGAATGAAGAGTGGCTAAAACAGTTTAATTATTTAGTCGATGTTCAACAAGAGAACAATGATGAAATCATGGATGTTCTCGATGATCGCTTCATGTTTGTAAATGTTTCTGAAGAATCTTCCATGAGAATCAATGAATTAGAGAATACCATTAAGGAAGCAGAAGAAAATCTTGATGGTTTAAGAAATGAATTACAAAATGCCCAGTTTTTCTAAAATTATTATTCATGTACCCATAAGGACCCATTTTTCACACCAATACAAACAGCATAGCAATCTTTGAATACACTACTATTTATTTTCTTGTTTTCTTCAATGTATTCATTCAATGAAAAGAATTTCCAAGAGCTTTCAGAAAGAGGTAATGGAGGTGAATCTTTGTTTGTACATTGAATTATTTTTCCTTTATGTCCAACACATTGAAATGAACATACATAATAGTATGGGCAATGATCTATGGACACATCTCTGAAACTAATGTACATATTACGAAGTAAGTTTGTTCCTGACATTTTCCAAACATCATTCTTCGTTTGAACAAGTGGTGCTGATGTGACTGTTTGATTGATCATTGCTAACCAGAACTCATTTTTAGGTTTAGACAACAAGAAGCCATTGTGTAAACTTCCTTGGGATGAAGTAATCTTTTTGAGATTTACACTATCATACCATTCTTCAAATAAAACAATCTTACTATCCGAATGATTTTCATACATATTCATGAAATTATCCGTGAGAACAAAATCGAGATCTACATACAAACCTCCATAATGATACATCAATAAGTATCGAAAGAAGTCACATTTCACAATATCATATTTCCATTTCTTCTTCAAGAAGGAAAGATAATACGGATAATATTTTTCAACAAATTCTATGGCCATAGATAATGTCCAAAGATCATATTTGTGTTTGTTTTTGTTTTTTAACGCTTTCATTTTGTTCATATCCATGAGTTCCATTCGCTCTTCATCAATTTCAATTCCATTGTTAAAATCAAACCATATTTGATGTATATGTTTGGGAAACATATGTTGATAAGTTTAAATGTTTATGTTATATTGTTTTTTAAGCATATTTTATAAGTTCCATGAAAGAGAAGTAGATACATGTTCTGTGCGAGTTGTATAGTCTAGAATTGTCCATTCTGCGAGTCCAACTAAGGTAGTGTCATTATAAGCATGCTTATGTAAAGTTATTTTGAATTTGGAACTATATACAATATCAAAGTCAATCGTGATTTCTTCTCCATGTTCATAAGTTGTGAATCCAGGTAATGATGGGTTCGTCACAAGAATGTACTTGTGTCCATTCCACCATTCGATATCGATATTGCCCGCAAAATGTTTGTACCCACCACCTGGATCAATATTTTTGAATTTCATCTGTGAAACATATTGATCTCCACTCGTAAATTCATACACTGCTTTCATGATGGATGATTCTCCGATCCACGCAAAACCCCAATTTGTTGTGTTCGCTGAAAACAGTTGCGCAACATCCCTTTCCATATGCATAAGATTATTCGCATAGACAACATCTCCATTTATCAGAATCATTTTATAGTCCATATCAGGTTCATCTGTTGTATCTATTTTATTACTAATATGATTGTTTCCACTAACATTATTGCTTATTACATTGATTGATTGTTCTGTAGTGATAAATTGATCCAGGTTTGCGACATATTTTCCGTTTGTTGCTAATAATACAACTACTGTAAAATATTGTTTGGAATAAGTATCCAGATTGATTGGTGTGTTTGTACTCAAGTTTTCAAAAGCATAGTCGAAGGTTAATCCAGCCAAGTCCACAAATCGTTCATTTTCACCATAATAGTAGGTGTTCGTGAAAGAGCTTCCAATTAAGTAATTTTCCATAAAGTTCTCCAATTGATGATCAGTTATGGAGTTGATGTCGTTTGTAGTTGCGTTTACTGCAAATACCCAATACTTTTGGATGTTGTGTGAACTCAACAGATATCCTTCCTCGATTGACAAAACATTACTGCTAGATTGAACATCTTTTACATCAATGAAATTTGAAATAACTGTGGGTGAAGATACAATCTGGTCCCATGAAAGATCTTGTTCTACACTTATTGTATTCTCAGTATAATCATAGATTGTCCATTCTCCTAAAACTACATGTGACAAACCGCTTTCTGAATGTTTATCAATGGTTACTTTTACTTTAGATGTGACTACTTCTTCGAAATCAATCATAGCTACTTCACTTTCTCGGAAATTAATCAGTCCTGTACTTGATGGGTTAACAACATCTTCATAAGATGTACCATTCCACCATTCGATATGTATGTCACCTCCATATCTGGGAGGGATTGTATAGTAATGGTCTGATGGATTCATAAACTTCATTCGAGACACTCGTTGAGGACCAGAGCTGAACACATATACGCCTATCATTTGTATTTGTGTGACCCACCATATTTGGTCCCATTGAACCGTGTAACCTGTAAATGCGCTACTAATTTCTTTGTATGACTGAGGGTTGCGAGAATAAACAATATCTCCATTGGTTAAAACCTGTTTATATGTCATATCAGGTTCTTCATTTGTAAGTTCTCGTGAAATAAGTTTATTATCTACATTCAAGTCACTAATTATTTCATAAGGTCGTTTGTTGATATGAAACAATTTGTGAAGATAAGTATTATCAGAATCTTGTACAACAATTCCAATTCTATATTGATGTCTGACATAATCAATTGGTTTTGGTTCGATGGTTGAAAAATCATCAAATGCGTAGTTCAAAGTTAGATTTTGTAAACTAATGGTTTCAACATTTGTGAATCTATGATATACATTCGAAAATGAATCGTAAAACCCACTGCGTATTCCTACTTCCAAGTACTCTTCTGTGAAGCGTTCAATATCTTCTACATTACTGGATGTGAAATCACTATGTATTGCGAATACCCATATTTTGTTCATGTGAACATTCTTGGTGACAATGCCATCCAACAATGTGATCTGATCAGAGTCTACATTTACACCGTACAAATGAATTTGAGTTTCTTGATTTGTGTATTGTGAATCATGATTTTCTAAAGTAGGCTCGATACTTACACCAAATTCATCATATATATCAATATCCACATCATTAGGATTGGTTAGATTTGAATCGGTTGTTTTCCATGTATCAATCAGTGAAGCGATCTTTGTGTTTTTTTCATCATCGGGGATTACGCCACGAACAACTTCAAAGTGATAAATGATACAGTCACTTTCTGTGCCTATTTCTATATCATTCCCTCTGCTTGGTAAATTCAATTGATTATCATATTTGTAATACTTGTTTTGAATCTGAGTTATATCATTTACATTATAACTAGTTAATTGAGTAACTAGATCATAATTATGTAGACTAAGTGACGCATAACAAAGTATTGTTTCATCAGGAGTATATGTTATCCTGTTGAAGGTTGAAGAAATGTCATTAAATAGCGAAATGCCGATTTGAGAGGAAGATGTCCTTGGAGTTACAAACACGGTAAAATCTTCATTTTCTTGCCCGTATGAGAAAAGAGTTTTGTGAGATGCATCAATGAAGTGACAAAGTGGCTTTATTACCATATAAATAGACAGATTAACATGTTCAACACCAAGTGTCAGATCATATTTGGGTAATGGATAACTTAATCCTCCATTTTCAGTAGAAATACCACCGTACACATCATTAAAATCTACATGATTTACATTGTGGTAAACGAAACCATCTTCTGAATCAGCAATCATGATATTACTTCCAGAAGTATCGATTGTTTCATGAATAGAGGCATCAATCTTTAAGAGCGACGCATATGATTCAATAGAATTAAAATGGGTTGGTTCAACTAGTGTAGTATTCCGTACATGGCCATGAATCGTTTCAAAGGACCATGAAGACAATAATGGATTTCTAAAAAATGGAAAATCTTCTGGTTGATGACCTTTCAAATCAAAGAACACCCGTTTGTTTGGTGATATTAGATAGTTATTTGTTTGATCCATATGCGTTTGTAAGAAATAGATCATATGTGCGAATATATCATTTGTCACAACAACCGAAACTGATTTGTTAATAAATTTAATCAAATTGAAATAATTTCGAAGATTCGGCATCAATCGAAAAACATTGATGCTTGTGAGTTCTTTATGATACACAAATTCTCTGAAGGCATCGCTTGTTGTGACCATATATGGAACTGAAGCAATTTTTTGTACTTTGTATAAAAGGTGTGATTCATTATTCAAATCCCGATCTAAATTCACCTTATATTGTAATGATTCGAGTAAACTTATGTCTGCAAAATCAGATGAATACACTTCGAACACTTCTTCATAACTAAAAAGAGAGTTGAAGTATAAGGTTTTATGAATATTATGATATATATTTGTCGTGCTTCTTATACTATCGAATTCTTCATAACCATATACAGGATTATCCAATCCAATTTGTGGTAATAATGTATCTCTTACATATTCTGTAACAGATTCTACAGTAAAGGGAGTTATTGCTTTTATAATAATATTGCTCTTATGACTATACAAAGGTATATACATGGGATTGTTTTCAATAAGAAGGTAGATTCTATCGTCTGTAAGACTGTATTTTTGTCTAAAATATTCCACAAAGACATTGTACAAAAATAAGCTATGTAACTTTTGCGGATGAATAATTATACAACTGCTTTCAGTCATTATTTTTTATGACATATTTAAAAAAGGCCTTTAAAAACTCGCATACCTTTTTGTTTTAAAAAAGAATAAACAAAATACTCAATGTAAGCAACGAAAATAATAAAAATATTGTTAGTGCGTAATAGTAGTAGTATACTTCACGAATGATGCTTTCTGAACATTTACACTTTTCGACCTTTAATCGATACAAGTATATAAATGTGTAGATTACAAATGCAATATCAGATATCATTATAAAGACTCTTGTTACAGGAGGAATTGAACCGTAAACCATATTACCAATGATGATAAAATAGTTCAAAAGAATGGATGCTTTGATTATTTGTCCATGTGTCTTCAATCCACAATCACAACCAATCTTCTCTAATCGCTGAATATAAGAATATAACAAATAGTTGAAAAGAATAGCAATAGAAGAACCGAAAATCTTCTTTTCATTCATGTTTGTTTATTTGTGTCCTTTATACTGTTATAACAAAAAATTGATTATCAATTTCAAAAAGCAATTTGACAACTACAACATAAACAGTATAACACAAGTATGGATTCCAAGGATTCCAAGGAATCCAAAACAAAATCGATCATTGATGAAGTGAGAAATGAAATTTACCAGCAACCAACGATCATGAAGCTGATTGGTTCTATTTTGATCGATCTAAAGAAAGAGATTGTGCCTCAGTGTAATCCAGATGCCATAAAACACATGATCTGTAAAGGTAACTCTGCTAGAAACCTCACTGCTCATCAAGTATGTCATGGTGCGAGTGCTTACATTGTACAATACTATTTGAAGGAAGGCTACAACTTAGAAAGTGCGAAACAGCTCGGATGTACTATGTGGAATAAGGTCAATCGATGTTCTTATTTCCCTGTTTGGAAAACCAAACTGTTCATTGTAAAATCAAAACCTGAAGAGGATGATACAGTTCATGATATCAATCTACGACTTCTCGAAAAGATGTGTAGGGTACATCATAAAAAGGCGAATTTGTCTGCTATTAAGGATTTGGAATATAAGTCTGGGCCCACAAAATGGAGACCAACCACCTATTGGATGTGCTTCGACAAAGCCATTTCCAAACTCCCGAATAATAACAAGAAAGTCTTAAAACAATCAGATGTAGAAGCTTGTTTACAAATCTGGAATGAAGAGAATGGGATTGACTTGTTTTCCCTATCTACTTGAATAAAGATCTCTCCCTTTCCTTAAAATTTGAAAATCAAAATGGGTTTCTTTTTTGTTCATTCATACCATACCATACAATCGATCATCAATTCATACCATACAATAAGAAAAATGAAAGTGTGTCGAACCACCACCACTTGTCACTTGAATGTTCATTTTGAAAAACAGAAGCCAAATCTAAACCATATCAAGAAACATGGATGTTCGGTAGAGTTCTACAAAGGAAATCATATTGTGTATGATAACAATCATATGTTGATCGGAAATATTCGTGCTAAAAGGTACACTTATTTACAAGAACAATTCTGTAAATTCTACAACATCAAAGACATTCAAGAGAATGAACATACCTATAATCTATGGCTACATGATTTACATTCACTCATCCAACGATACCCAATGAAAAAGTCAATGGACATTTATCACTACAGCACCATTGATTCATCGTTGTTGAACTGTTTCATGACTACTCTCCATCTTAAAACTTATCATAACTTCAATCCATTGAATGTACCTATTCATGATCAAAGAGCTTATATCTCTAAAGATGATGTATCTTATGGATCCATTGAAAGAATGCCTATTTCTAACTCTTACATCAAATGTAATTATTCCACTTCAAACACCATCAAGTACATTAAAAAGATTGGTGATTCGATTTTGAACACTTCCCAACCTAAAAGAGCATTGATCACCATTCCATTGCTGAATAATAAATCTTTAGACACCATCACAAGATATGCGTCTAACTATACACTTCTTGGAATCATACCTGAAGGTTCGATGTATTTGAATCCAAGTGATCATTGGTTTGATAGCGAAAAAGTCAACTTACTTAATAGAGTTCCTATCGCTATTTGTTTGTACTGTAATGATCTTTCCTTACAAATACATCGTATCCAACCACAACATTTTGAGAAAATCGAACATGTACTCAATCATAATCTATTACCAAATATGAAAACAAAGATTATTCTTCCTAGACCACCTACAATTGAACCCATAAAAGCCATGGTAACAAATGCATCTAAATCAGAGGATATGATTCCAAAGGATATGATTCCAAAGGATATGATTCCAAAGGATATCATCTACACAGATGCATCTATACGAATGATAAATGATACGAAAGTGTCTGGTATCGGAATATGGTGTGGTCCAAATGACCCACGCAATATCTCCCAAAGGATCGTCTCCAAATATTCCTTGATCGATATCAATTACTGTGAATTGATTGCGATCTATGTAGCATTGATCAATAGTCACTCTGAACAAGAAGTGATTGTCTACACAGATAGTCTTTTTGCGCTCAAGCTGATTGAAGAAGGATCTAGAAATATCGAGAATATACAAAAAGTGAAGTATAGAGAGATCGTATCCATGATTGTGTATCTTGTATACAATCGAATGAAACCTTCCTATCTTATGAAAGTAAGTGCTCATCAAGGATACATCGGAAATGAGAATGCGGACATCATGGCGAAAATGAGCTTACATACTAAAGATGCGATCTATGTCGATGACTTGAAATCATTACAATATACCAAAAGGTGGAGTTCTCACTTTATGATGATAAGGAAATGGTGGATTTAGCAAAAAATTGAATTTTTGATTCAGACAAACCTCAATCAATACACTTTGTGTTTAAAAATACACTCACTCCACACTCTCTACCAATCAATCTCAATCAATCATGTCTTCCTACCGTATGATCAAGAAGCTCTACAAGACTGAGAAGGAGAACCACAAGTACAAGAACAAGTATAAGACGAACAAGAAGATGGTTAAGGTATATGATCGTGTGGAAAAGATGAAGAAGACCAACAAGAACCTATTCGAGTTTAACAAGGAACTTATGGACATCATTTGTGAACAGAATGCGCTTATTGAAAACATGGAGACTGAGATCAAAGGGAATGAAAAGACCATGAAGAAGCTTTCGGCTAATCATGATAATAGGAAAAAGAATGTGTCTAAAACTAATAATACTCATAACGAAACCAAGATCATTCTAATGATTATGTTATGTTGGCTATTGATGTTGTTCATGTTTCAATATAGCTTCATTAATGATGTGTCTTTCATGATCTTTAACTTCTGTGCGATACTCTCTGGGTTGTTTATGGAAATAATGTATTGAATTGTTTGATTGAAGGTGTGATGTTACTTCCATTTTTCTCATTTGGGTGCTTTTCTAGAAGAAGACGCTCTTCTAGAAGACTTCAACCCTCCTCCTTTAGAGGACTTCTTGCCACCACCAGAAAACTCAATACTATATCTATGTTTGTATGAATAGTATGGGATGATATAAAACAAATCAGTGAGGGAGTTCGTTAATACTTTAGTAGATTCTATACTTTGTGCGTTTCTAAGCATACTCAAGATTTGTAATACAATATTCTTGACCTTGATTTCAACAAACAAGTCAATGTTTGTTTTGCTGACGGATTGGATCGCTTGTGTTGTCAATGATGCTTTGGGATCCAAATTTTTCATAAAGTTAATCAATACATCAGTATCATAATTGGTGTGTAAGAATAATTTCTCTTTCATTCGAATATCATTTTGTATGCTATCGATGATTCGTTCAGATGCATTTTTGAAATTTTGAAAGGTATGTTCATTGATGAATCCAATTATTTTATTTACAACATTTTTGATAGTACTACCACCCAAAGTATCTTTTAGTGTATCAGAATACATTTGTAAAAAGATATCAAAGATGTTCATTCCACCAATGATTTTAAGATTGTTCAAGGTAACCACTTCACTCTCTGTAAATTTAGCATTGTATATCGCTTCAGTGATTATATTCAAGAACTCATTCTTCAATGCGACTGTTCCAATTTCAATGTTGTTATGATATGCTTCTGGTACATCCTTTACAATCATATCTTTGACCTTATCATTCATGTTTTTGCTTGAGTCATATATTTGGTTATATAATAAACCCATTTTGTTGAAAAACTCAATGAACTCGAAGTATGTTTTTGAGTACAAAAGATCTCGTTCACTCAATATATCAGTTTGTACACAATCAACAACACTCTTAGGGCCCTCGCGACTCAAACAATATCGGATGTTTCTTACCGCTGCTAACGCTTTGGGTGCTTTGAAATCATTTTCAAATGATAAGGCTGTTTTTTCGATATGTTCAGTTAATTTGGATTCTGGGATTTTATTGTATTTGTGTTCGACGACTATTTTTACTAATTCACCTTTGTATTTAGATACGACTTCACGATTATAATTTAATACTTCTTGTTTTTTGTCTTCATACATAGATGATAATGCGGTATCCATGTATTTGAAAACTACAGGATCTATTTTTGTTATGTCTTTGAATCCAATGAGTCTATTGAAATAATTTCTAAGCTGTGTTTCAGTTTGTTCTAAGTAAAAAGGACCCATGGGCTTGTCTGAGTTAATGACTTTATACATCTTTTCCAAAATAGCAACTTTATTGGTCATTTCTGACTTAAATTGTTGCTCTGATTCAAATCGTTGAGTAATATCTTGGTCAGTAAAAGTGATAGATGGAAGAACATTAGTAATCATATAGGTTGGGTTTTTTAAGATGTCTTGAAAGGATTTCGCATATGGACTTAGCTCATATCTTGGAAACTCAATGAGGTCATTTGTGAAAATGATCTTTTCTTGATTGTGCTTTTGGTTAGTGTAATAAATAGGCAAGTCTAATGGAAATTTATAATTCACTTTGGATACTTGGACTAACTTCAAAAATCCCATGTATTTAAAAATAGGATTCAATATAAACGCACCAAGTATACAAAACAATGCCATCATTTGTAGGAATTGAATTACAGTGATCTTCATGTTTTTATTTACGATGTTTTTCATAATGCTGTTATTATGACTTTGATTCGAATAAGTTTGATAAGGTTCGACAGGAGAACCACTATTGATTTCTTCATATTCATCATCTTCTTGAACAGTTGAACCACTTCCATCACTGCTACCGCTTGCTTCGCTACCACTTGCTTCGCTACCGCTACTACTACTCGGACTTGGTGCTCTTCTTCTTGTTGGTTGTGACATCCCACCTAGTAAGAGTCGGTCGTTCATCACTTCTTCTATCGATAAATTGGAAACATCAAAGAGGGCTTCTGGACTTAACTTGTGCTCCATTAGGATAGTATTAATGTACTGAATTTCTGGAACGGTTGGAACAAAATTTTTCAACACAACAAGAAGTTGTGTGTGTGCTTTTCTACCCAAATCTGACATTAAGGTATTTTTGTCAAAGGATGGTGATTTGATATGTTCAATAATATGGTCATAAAGATTATTGCCATAATCTTGTGATAATTTAACAATATCTTTCTTCGAATCTGAAAATAATGTAATGATATCCGATTTATTAGCACCACCATTCATGAATCCAACTGGCTTGAACACATCCTTTTCAAGTACAAGACTCGCATGTTTTGCCATGGGTTTCGTGGTTTTGTGGATCAATTTATTTTTATGGTATACATCAATACTAACTCCTAATGCGTTTTCAATATCAGCATAACTTTGTGTGTTTTTCAAGTTTATTTTGTTTAGCTTTCCCCCCCATTGCTTCGTAATCTTCTGTTTGTTTTCAGATTTAGAATACAATGCTTCGTACAATGCTTCCATGAAATTCGAATTGGCTTTCATCTTTTCCTCTACTTTTTTACTAATAATACACAATTTTATTTATTGTTAAAAATTTTCTCAAGATTTTCTCGTAATGAAGAAAATGTGTCTTTCGTATCGTCCGAAAGAATCAACCTTGTTTTTGGATATTCAATATCGAACTTCACCATTAAATCAGAACCTGGTATTACTCCTTTGTTATCAATATACAATACTGTATCAGGTCTTATTATGTCTTCTCGTTTGGTATAGTCAATTTCAATGTCTTCTCCACTTGGAAGGTGTACTTTTATATTTGTTCCTAAAAGTGTGTCAATTAGGTGCAATTTGTGAGTATAACATAAGTTATCTCCGTTCTTGTAAAAACCATCTGGGCATTTTACAATCACCTTAATCACAATGAATACATTATCCTCTTCAGGATGCTTTATTCTGGACACAAAGTCATGGTAACTTTTTGGGGGTATTTCCATTTTTATTGCTGTGTTCTTTTCAAATACACCAGTTTTGTTACATTTTTCACAATTCAATTTGTTTGAAATATCCCCAGATCCACCACATGGTTCACATTTTTCTTTCGTAATTTGTACAAACTTCGCATGGTGCATCGTTTTTGTGACTGATTTTTCCACCATACCACTTCCTTTACATACTTGACAAGGCTTCAAACAAAATCCACACTTCCTCGATGTTTTTACATTCAGAGTTTTTGTTAGACCCTTATAGACATCTTCCATATTTACTTGAATAGTCTGTCTTAGTTCTGTTGGTGCTGACTCTTTCTGTCGATTCGATTGTCGATTCATAAAAGAATGTGAATGATTCGTTTGTTGTGCTTGTCTGAAAAACATATTCATAAAGTCAGGACCCATGGGACCAAAGGGGCCTCCTCCTGGTCCTCCAAAGGGGCCGCCAAAGGGCCCTCCACCCATATGAATCCCCCCACCACCAGATTGTTGCATATCATACATATGACGCTTGTTGTTATCACTTAGTGTATTATATGCTTCATTGATTTTTTTGAAAGTCGCTTCATTCCCACCTTTGTCTGGATGATGTTCTACTGCCTTCTTTCTGAACGCCTTCTTGATTTCATCTTGAGTTGAACTCTTATTCACTCCAAGAATATTATAATAATTAGACATGAATCTCTTGTTATTCCAATTATACAATCCTTTCAAAGAAATGTTTTAAATGCCTTAAGGATTATATTAATAAAAATAAAAATAGAACATATTTGTTCAATGAATATATAATATATGGTAATAACTAGGTATACTTATCAATTAGATTGTACGATAAATAGCATCTACATTTTGTAATACCACAATCTTCATCTTCATGATACTTCGTAGACGATCACAGAAGGTCCAGTGTTCACAAGTCGATTTATCCTCATCTAAATTCAAACACATCGTGGACCAGCGTATGCGTGGGTGATTCAACACATCGGTTTTGATGAGCACAAATCCACCAAAACAGGAATGTACTTCAGCTACAGGTTGATCTTTTTTAATTCGTTTAGTATTCATTGTTTTGTCAGTGTTTTGAAGTTTTCGGGTACAAACTTTACACTTCTCAAAGGGACATTTGGGGAAGAATGATTTGTTATTAGTATCAATGATCGAGTATGTATCATAATAATGTGAGAGTATCGTTGGTTTTTTGAGACTTTCGGAATGTAACTTTGGAAGAAATAGCTGCTGCGCATAAGCAGACATCATTCCAATATTTTCATCAGTTGGTTTTGTTTGAGAAAACATAGAAGACAATATATCATCCTGAAAATAGATGTTACTATCAATAAACAACGCCCATTCATTTTTTGGCAATGGTGTGATCTTATCAATGAGTAGGTTTCGAAGTTTTGTCAATGTAGAAATTCGATTGAAGTTTGTACCATCTCCCACATTTTCATAATCCTTTTTCAAGTTATACAACACTAATTTACTTTTAGGTCGATCTTTGATAAAGTTTTTGAGAAGTTCTCTGGTGTTATCTTTGGAGTTGTTTTCTAAAAAATAGTAAATGAATGTGACATCATCATAGTATACTTCCCATTCATGAAAGCGTTTCAATAAAAAAGATAGATACGCTTCATTCTGACGGTACATTCCTAAGATATGAATGGTATTTATTTTTCTATTTCCATCATATAAAGCAGACATGCTTTTGAATGATTATCTATTATTGGATTTTAAGTAAAGATTCTTTATCCAATTTTCAGTAGGTTTATGTTTTTTCTTATTCATAATCATATCCGCAATCAAACATGCCATCACTTCATTTGGATGTTCTGTTTGATAATGGTCATTTTGGATTAAACCAAAATAAACAAGTGATTTTTTCTCAGACGATACTTCCATTTTTTGTTGAACGACTACACTATCTTTTAAAGAAACAGCATTATTTGTATAACGATTGTATGTAACGACTCTGTCATTCATCATTTGATCAAAGTAACTGAAGTTTATTTTATTGATATCTGGGTTTGCTCTTTGGTCTTTCATTTTTTCATAACTTTGTAATGCTAATCCCCAATAATCTAAATACAAGGTAATGGTAGAAATCATATTATACCGTTGGAAGATATGAACTTTTTCATGAATAATTGTATTTATTAAACTAAATCTTGATCTCTTCAAGAAATCATAAGGTAGGATAATCATATCCTTGTGGGTATGAGGGTAATTATTTTCAATCCCACGAATACTCTTTGCAAAAACCCAAGGGATATCATACAAAAACTTATATGGATACAATAAAGAATTGATGTATATAACCAACATTTTCAAATACCATTTTTCATAAAGAGTAAATGGTTGTACATACTCGGAATATAAGGTTAAATCTCGTACTTCACGATCTGTTTGGTTGAATGTTTTTATGTAGGATTCAATATCTTCTGAACCCTTCAATGAATTCACAAAGGTTGGCATATTTCTTTTATTTATTTAAAGATGATTTAGTTTTCTAAACACATACAACCATGAATATTGATTCCAATGATGATAATTGTATTCTAATTAAAACTGTACAATCTTCTACAATTAAGATATTGGTAGAAGCTTTGAAAGAGATTTTAACAGACACTGTATTTGAATTCACTGATGATGCCATCAAAATTTGTACCATGGATAGCACCCATACCATATTGATTCATCTACGATTGGATGCGAGTAAGTTTGAACATTACTATTGCGAAACACGAAAATTGGTAGGGATTAACATGTTGAATCTCAATAAGATCATTAAGACCATCAATAATAACGACACTTTGTCCTTCTTTATGAACTCTAAGAACTGTAATATACTCGGGATTCAAATTGAAAACACAGACAAGAATGCGAAGCGGGTTACTTATATGAACCTATTGGATCTCGAAAACAATAATATTGAGATACCATCAGCAACCTTTACAAGTGTGATCACACTACCCTCTTGTGATTTCCAAAAGGTATGTCGCGACATCAATGGGATTGCGGATTACCTAGAAATCAAGAATATCAACAATCAATTAATCCTATCTTGTGTTGGTGATTTCTGTTCTCATGAAATTACTATCTCTGATAGTGAACAAATAACAGTAGAACATACTGATAATGAAAAAGAAATATTCCAAGGAGTGTTTAACCTCAAGTTTCTTGTGTTGTTCACAAAATGTACTAACTTGTCAAACACCGTTGAACTCTACTTGAAGAATGATTATCCTTTGATCATTCGCTACACTGTTGGCTCTCTTGGTGAAATTAAATTGTGCCTAGCACCACAAGCTTCAACTTAAACACCAATATGTTAACAATATCTTCATGAAACTCTACGCTACACAAGTATTTGTCTTAAATAGGATTGTTCCATGGTAGTCTTTTGTGATATTAAAAAAACTACTATCATTCAAATCAAAGTTTTTCACCCATACTTTGATAATACAGAAATGTTTCTTTGGACTGATAGAAACCCCATTGATATTCCCAGATAGATGATAATATTCTGGTTTGAGTAATGTTTCATTAATCAAGTCAATTACGATCTTCTCGAAGAATGAAGGAACCTTGTCTTTTAATATCTTAATGGACAAAAATCCACCATTTTTGTTTTCTGGATCATTCCACTTTGGAAAGATGTGATCACGCATAATAAAAAACATACCCTCATTGGTATGCTTCTTCAATAATGAATTCATCACTATGAACTCCTCTATATTCGCAAGAGTGAATAGCTTTATATACCCACTCTCATCCCAGTTGTTGTCAAATGGATTATGAAAATAAATCGACCATGTATCATTTAACCACTTGTTCTCTGTTTCATTGATCATGGAATTTATTTATCTTTATTGTATCATTTTCTTTAAATGTTTGTTCATTGAAATCATTATCAATCATTTCTAGAGAATATGGAGGCTTGATCATTAGTTTGTATTTCTTGATTACATACAATGCGAAATCATTGGTATAGATTGTGTATTTCTGAAAACTATGACAGATCTGATTAAACACTTGAATAAATGGTTCATTATTTAGACTAAAACTCAAAACATCTGCTTTCTTCATTTGAACACCCACCATGTTCTCCTGGAATTCTCTGGAAGAGAGTGGAATGACTTCTTTCGCTGGAAGAATGGTGGTGATGATTTTCTTATCTTTGTTGTGAACCACTTCTAGCAAGACATTATCTTCATAGATAACATCATTACACTTGAATGTACGAAGTGGATACAAGAAACTAAAGAACACATGATATAATAAAAATATTTTTTCATTTGAATAGGCTCTTACCGATACAACTGAATTATCAAACATTTGAAAGTACATATCCATTACCTTTTCTTGTACATCAATACACTTGTACAATACATTACACATTACCTTAGAGAGCATCGATGAGACTGAAGATGAGAAAGAACACGAGAACATAAGGTTGTTTGTTTTAAAATAGTGGTGGATATGTTTAAGTAAAGATGATCCTAGTTCAAACACCCAAGTTCCAAAGTTTCTTAAAGTCATCTACTTGTAATACAGAAACTGTTTTTAACTCTCTAGCTTCCATGATTTTTTTAGAAGACTTTTCAAGAGACTTGTACACTAAATGAGTGGTTTTCTTATTTACACTCGAACCTACCTTACCACCCATGCTTTCAATCTTCTTTTCTAGTTCAGCATCTCTAAAGCCAGTAAATACAATGATCTTATCTTTCATCACATTGGATTGCACAACAGTGGGTGTTTGTACTTTCGATACACAGACTAACTTATTGTCTTTTTTGAACTTCTTGAATGCTTTTAAACCTTCCAAATAGGACTTAGCTCTGCTTTCACCAACATCTTCGATATGGATTAATTGTTCTAAAGTAACCTCATCATCATTTCCATATACATCCGTGATCTTGATCAAGGTCTTCTTTCCAATTCCTTCATCAAAGCATTTCGAGGCGACCATATATTCAACACAAGTAATCTCTTTCTTTCTATCTTGTATGCTTTCAAATAGATTCGTGGCGGACTTCTTCTTGAAACCATCAATCTTTAAGATATCCTCGATGGTAAGTTTGTACAAGTCAGCGAGTGTATGAACCCCACTCTCATACAACTTTTCAATTGACTTTTTCCCAAAATGATCAAACTTTAAACTAGTAACCATATGTTCGAAGAGTTTCTTATCTAACTCTGAATTATTAGTTTTTGATTTCACCATAATATCATTCCCTGAAGCTGACCAAACATACTCTGAAGGCATCGAGGGAGAAGTCGATTTCACAACTTCTGTGATGTATGGGATCACATCACCACTTCGTTGAACCTTAATGATTGTCCCAGGACCAATCTTATTCTCATAGATATACTTGCCATTAAAACCAGTTGCTTTTTGGATATTGACATCATTAATGGTGATCTTCTCAAATTCTACAGTGGGTTTGTAATGTCCATTCTTTGATAGATTCCATATGATATTAGTGACAGTGGTGGTCATCGCATTGTCATCAAAGTTGTGTTTATATGCGAACGCATGTTTTGGGTTCCCAGAGTTAATCTGTTCATACTGAATGTTCTTTGTTACAATGATTCCATCAATTTCATACGCTGAATTGTTCTTACGATCAATCAATGCTTGATGAATGTCATCAGGTGATATACGATCTTTCATAACATAATGAACACATGGAATCTTCATGTCATTCATAAACAACATTTGATCCAATGGTTTCATGGAAGGAGAGATCACTTCGTAACCCACAAAATCCACTAGGCCTTTATACTTTTGATTCGGCTTCTTCGAATTCACAATACCACTAACTGTGTTTCTAGCATTTGATTCGTTTTCTTTGATCTCCTCAAAAACATTCTTTTTCATGATCAACTCTCCGCGAATCATGAAGTCTTTTTTCGTATTCTTCTTCACACCATTCACAAATGTTCGCAAATGAGTGATATCTTGACCATGCGCACCATTTCCTCGAGTGTACAACTTCAATCCATTCGATTTATCATTCACAAACAAACAAGAGACTCCATCTAGTTTGTCAGTCAATACCACATTCATTTGATCTGAAGCAATCGAACGCTTTTTGTCCATACTTCCCATCCAGACAGGCAGTTTAACAGCATTCTTTGCACCTTTGTCCACTTGAATGTTCTCATGTCCTAATTCATTTTCAAACTCTGGATCCATGCTTAGTACATAATCCTTTATGTATTCATATTCATCATCAGTTAAGAAGGTCTTTTTGTTATCTTCACCTTCACGATAATAGTTTTCATCTGCCATCTTCAGAATCTCTTTACACACTTCTATCTTTAACATTTTGATGGATTCGATATTCTTCTTCAGACATTGAATGGTTTCTATCATATTTCCTGCCATGGTTAGACGGTTATTGCCTTTACTTTTCTTTAACATAATTTTCAATTTTTTGTTCTATGTATTATTAAGTTAGGCGTAAAATAATATGTCTGAATAAACTAAAGAAGCATACCATGTTTAAAAAGAGTGTACTTGTTATCTTAATCATTTTATTTGTATTGATTTTAGTAGCTTTGTGTTACCTCCAAAAAAATGTGTTTCGCAATCAGAAAACAATCGACAACTTAGAACATTTCATCGATTCTGATGATATCCCTTCTTACTTTAAGGGCAAAACCATTTCCAAAGCATGCTGTCCATCGACTTATTCCACAGATCGTGGTTGTGTATGTTTAGAAGAGGAAGATAAGAACTTGATCTACTCTAGAGGAAACCATTACCCGAATGCTTTATAAGTAACTATTGAAAAAAAATATGAATCCATGCTACCTATGTATGAATCCGTTTATTGTCGTCGACAACATCGAAGGAACCTTGATTTGTACTGAATGTGGAAGTGTACAAGAGAGCAATTTAACATGGAATGATATTCATTATGAAGTGGATGATTACCTATATGACGGTCATTACACCAATACATATACTGAAAAAACACAACAATGTGAAAGCATTCCTGAGAGTTGTTGGAGAGAGGCACAAATCCTGTTTGAAAGTTTACCGACCAAATATCGTGGAAGAGTGAAACAAGGAGTATATGCCAATTGTTTACACCAAATATGTTTGTTACATAATATACCTAGAAGTCTTAAGGAAATTTCAGAACTACTTCATATTGATATAGAAACAATGAATGAAACTTCGAAACACGCCAAAAAAAATGAACCAAATCAAAATAAACTCATGAATACTTCAGAGATGATGGATCAAGATGATGAGTTTTCCAAAATGTTGCCAAGGTATCTCGAAAAGATCAAACCCTACATCGCCACTCATTCTTTCACGAATCAGAAAAAATACAACATCATCAAGAAAATCTCACAATGGTTACACAAAGACAATCTCATGGAAGGCAAAACACCACATACAAAGATCGTGACCTTGATTTATTTTTATTTCTTCAATCATATGAAACAGATCGAAGAAGACCACATTATCACCATCACCATAACAAAGAAAGAGTTATCTAGTCTATTTGATATTTCAATTGTTACATTAAATAAATCATACAAACAGCTCCTTCGTGATCTTTCTAATCTTTGAACTAGGTAGCTTGTGTTCCACTGGTATTTTATGTTTGAGTAATAATATAGTAGCCAATACACTTGAATTGTAAAACAAAGCTTCTGGCCTTGTCTTGATGAATGATTCGATCTCATTTCGAATTTGAATGAGTACTCGTTTCGGAACATTTTCTGTTTTCTGAATGATTTCATCATATAATGAATGAATCCATTCATTCTCTTGATTTGTCAAGGTTTGTTCTGGTTCTTGTGTATGAATTCTATACTTTTGTAAGATGTCATTCATTTTTTCAATGATATCATCAGTATCTTTCTTTCGCTTTTTCACAAGTGGGTGTATTGTGGTGTTTGTTTCAATTGAATGAATAGCATAAATAATGGAAGTAAGTTCACTCTTATCAACTTTATTCATACGAATATACTCTAATGTACTATTTAGCGTATTCTGTCCTAGTTGGTTATCTTCACAAAACTTACGAATAGTTGTGTCATGATTAGATGGATAAAAGCTCGTGTGATTCATTGTGTCCCAGTCAGTGTGTATGATTTTATCAACCACTAATCCACATTCTCTACAAACAGAATCACCGGTGGAATGATCATCAACGATGTCATCTGAATTACACTCTTTACAATGTATATTTACTATAGAGGTATACATCGTTGTTCTCTAGTTTGGAAATGTCTTTGAATTTATACTTGTGCTTGGGTGCCTTATCGAAATCATTCATTGTCATCTTCTTATTCCGAATCATTGTGACCATGTGACTCTTTCGCATCTCATCCAATAGTTTTTGCTTGGGTTTGTCAATGATTCCATACTCTTCAATGAAATCATGAACCCGTGAATTTCCATACAAGAAGCGGGAATGTTTCCATTGTTTTCTTACAGTTGTGGAGGAGAAGATCAAAACAAAAGTGTTAGACCATCCTGTAATATCATTCTTTGGTAAATAGTTGATATCATAAATGCGATAGACATCCACCAACATCTGAAACATCATTTCAATGATATAATATTCCATTTGTTTTTGAGATGGTGTTTTTTGAATCTGATCTTCCTCATATTCCATCCCTAAGAAGATTTCATCCGCGAGGTACTTCAACTCATCTGAATGTTTCATGAATAGTTCCATCAAGTTTAACCAATACTCGCGATTCATAAGAGTGAGTTGAAGCACACGCTGATTCTTTTCGCGTCGATTCGATTTGTTATGTTCATAAACCATCATTACAAAGGATAATGTAAGAACAAGACCAGCTAAGATATCTAAGCCTTGTAACATAACATCATTCGTACTAAGTGTTTTTGTTGTTTTCCACCAATTATAGAAGATGGTCAACGCAGATAAGAAAAAGATAATGAATATAAGATTGGTTTTAAAGTATTCTTTCATTTGTTTGTATATGTTAATTTAAGATCACACTTTTTTCCAAAAATACCTAAGACATCACAATAATTCTTTTTGTCTAAGGGAGATACTGGTAAATCGAAATCCTTTAATATTCTATTATATACTTGATTGTGTTTTGAATCAAATGGTTGGTTTACCACTTGTAAGTCATCTTTTGTGATTTGGGAGAAACGCTCTTTTGATTGGGTGTGGGTAAGTGTTGATATGATCAAAAGAAAAATGGTAAGAATTGTAAAAATTATATATAGGTTCATATTTAATTTAAAAAAGATATTTATGATGAGGCTTATGTTATGACTAAAATATTTTACCAAATATAAATAAACAGAGCAATACTAAGTATCTAGAGATAATTCATATGATAATACCACTTCATTATGTTACATATACAAATGATGGTGAGATTCATTTACACTAACATCTTTGATATATAAATCAATGACATCTTTAGTGATTGTGATAGGCAAGATTGATTTAGTTTCAGGATGAATCTTGAATGTTTTACCAATTGGACCCACATAGTCTTCTGTTTTAATCATTCGGATCAAATTGATGTTGCTAAAGATCAACTCTAAAGAACGCTTCAAGTTTCGAACACCAGCTTCCTTTTCAGTTCGTTCAATGATTAATTGCATCATTTCTTTATTGAAAATGATATCTTCAGGTTGAAAGGAGAATAGTGTATAGTACTCTGGAATTAAGAAGTTTTTCATAATCTCTAACTTATCATTCAAGGTGTAATCATTGGTTTGAATTCGAATCATCCTATCTTTTAGAATAGGATTGACCAACATATCATTGTTGTATGTAAATATAATCAAACATTTTGAAAGATCGAATGGAACATCACCAAAGTACTTGTCGAAGAAGGTCGAGTTTTGGGCTGGATCTGTCAAATGAATGAGAATGTTGATTAATTCCTGACCACGAAAGGTCTCACTCACCTTATCCAACTCATCAAAGTAGAGGACTGGATTCATACATCCACTCTTCATCAGACAATCCACAATCTTACCCCAAGTGGAACCTTCATAGGTGAAGTTGTGTCCATCTAGATAAGAGCCATCAGATGCTCCACCAAGAGGGATGAACTGGAAGGGAAGGTTCAATGATTTACAGATACAATCTTTCACTAGTGTAGTTTTGCCAACACCTGGATTCCCATGAATACCAATCACATTTCCTTTGGATCCAGGATTCGCAATCCATTGCGCAATGATACGAATGATCTGTTCTTTAGCAGCATCATGTCCATAGATATTGTTATTAAAATGCTCTGAAGTTTGCTCCAAGAAGGCAAATATATCATGTCTTGGAGAAGTGTTCGTGATGGGTAGAGAAACATAGCGACCAATTGGAATATTACACAAATTGGTGATCCAGTTCATGATCTTTGTATATTCACCATTCGCACATTCCATTTGTGCTATCACATCTAATTTAGAAATCGCAATGGATTTAATCATATCACTCATTTGTGAATTCAATATCTTGAATCGAATGGGAAGATCTGATTTATTAGACTCTGCGATCATTTGTTCTGTTTCAATGATGCGATCCTTTTCTTCATCTGGCAAATTAGAGAAGTACTTGCGTTCATCCTGTTTAAACAACTTGGATTTGTACTCTTTGTATTTTGCCTCTTTGGTTTTGGGTTCCTTTGTATCTTCTTCATCCTCTTCTTCATCCTCTTCTTCATCCTCATACTCTTCTTCATCATACTCTTCTTCAGCATCTT
>ERZ802830.1069-NODE-1069-length-26700-cov-7.80015_pt1 | contig 26700 bp, 25 predicted proteins | sample MGYA00345654_ERZ802830 | MGnify/ENA primary metagenome ERZ802830 (study PRJEB30503, sample SAMEA104212375) | marine metagenome | biome: Westerlies Biome; feature: [SRF] surface water layer (ENVO:00010504) within the epipelagic zone...; material: water...
TGCAGAAACAGCATCAATCGTATCATCAGTTGTAATATCTTTTAGAACACTATCGTAAAAAACATTAGATCCAGTAGCACCAAACTGTGCTAAAAAGTAAATGCCCAAAGTCAGTATTACATCACCTGATGTTGCAAAATAAAATGAAGATGCAAACACAGCGCCACCATAAGCAAAGATTTTAAAGAACTTCATTCTGTTGCCAGACATGTCACCAATTGCACCAATTGTTGGCATTATTAAGAAAAATATAAATAAAGCAGAACCAATAGCAAATCCCCAGACCTCAGCTCCTGTATAAATGTTTCCTCTAAATTCGAACCCTTCTTCAGGTACAACTACGCTAACGAAGTAGACCGGCAGTACCGCTCCTAATGTAGTTGTTTCATAAGCTGATTTGGCCCAGTCATACATAGACCATCCAAATATCGTTCTTTTGTTATTCTTTTCGTTCATATCCCCCCTTATTAAAGACTTTAATCAAAATATCTTCATGATGATGTCAAGAAATTTAATTTTAATTAAACAAACCACTATATTTACTTATGTCTTGATTTAGACAAAGGGATAATAATGGGATTTAAATGTGGAATAGTTGGATTACCAAATGTTGGTAAATCAACTCTCTTTAATGCACTAACTCAAGCTGGTATAGAATCAGAAAACTATCCTTTCTGTACCATAGAGCCAAATGTTGGTGTTGTGCCGGTGAATGATTTTCGTCTGGAAGAATTAGCAAAAATAGTAAATCCAAAAAAGATTTTGCCAACAACTATGGAGTTTGTTGATATCGCAGGATTAGTTGAGGGTGCATCCAAAGGAGAGGGTTTAGGTAATCAGTTTTTAATGAACATTAGGGAAACTGATGCCATCATTCATGTAGTTCGTGCTTTTGAAGATGATGACATTGTTCATGTTTCAGGTAAAGTTTCACCTATCGATGATATTGAGGTAATAAATACAGAATTAGTTTTAGCTGATTTAGCAACAGTTGAAAAGCTTTATGATAAAGCTATTAAAAATACTAAGTCTGGTCAGAAAGACGGTATACCACTAAAGGTTTTATTAGAAAAAATTCTTCCAGTCCTTGAAGAAGGTCACAGTGTTCGTACACTATCTTTTGATGAAGAAGAAATTAAATTACTAAAAGGTTTTCAGTTACTTACAATTAAACCAGTTTTGTATGTAGCTAATGTGAGTGAAGATGGTTTTGAACATAATCCCCATCTTGAACAAATTGTAAACTATGCGAAAAGTCAAAATTCAAAAGTTGTTGCAATTTGCGCAAATATTGAAGCTGAGATATCTGAGTTGAGTAGTGAAGAAAAGAAAGAGTTTTTAATTGATATGGGACAAAATGAATCAGGTTTAGACCGACTCATTAAAGCTGGGTATGAACTTTTGGGTCTTCAAACTTATTTCACAGCTGGCCCACAAGAAGTTAAAGCATGGACAATAAATGTTGGTGATACAGCACCAAAAGCAGCAGGAAAAATTCATGGTGATTTTGAAAAAGGATTTATTCGTGCTGAAACAATTGCATTTGATGATTTTGTCGAACATGGTGGTGAAAAAGGTGCAAAAGAATCTGGCAAGCTTAAAACAGAAGGAAAAGAATATATCGTTCAAGATGGAGATGTCTTACACTTTTTATTCAATAGTTAGCAATATTAAATCATAATAATATTCAAATAAACATTAGATTTTTACTGTTTTTACTCAAATTAATAATTTCAAACTAATTCTTTCACTAAAATGAGAATATAGGATAATAAAACTCGTGAAAGTAATAATAATAGGCGCGCATGGTGAAGCTAAAGAGCTAATCAATAGGATCAGTTCAGGTTGGTCTATTTCCGTCGTTGATATTGACCAGGATAAACTTAGAAATTTTACTACAAATAGGCAAATTGAAAAAATTCAAGGAGATGGAACCTCCGCATTAGTTTTAAGAAAAGCTGGTTTAGATCAAGCAACAGCTGTTGTTACTCTTACTGTAGATGATGAAGTTAATCTTGAAATTTTAAAGATTGCAAAACAAAACAATATCCTAAGATTATCTTCTGTAATTAATCAATCCGTAAATTTAAACAAGTATAAAGAGATGGATGTTGAAGTAGTTGAGCCCAATATATTACTCGCTAGAAGATTCGAACATATACTTGAGCCAAGAAGAGTAGTTTCCCAGGCTTTCGCTGGGGGTCGAGCTGAGGCAATAGAGATTGAGATAAGTTCTGATAGCCCTGTAAGAGGAAAAACATTAAGAGAAATCGGATCTGATTATTATATTGTTGGAGCTCTTCTAAGAAAAGGGAAAGTAATCATACCTCATGGTGATACTGAAATTGAAACAGGTGACTTAGTTACAATTGTCTTACAATCAGGGGCATTTTCTAATGTTATAAATTTGTTCTCTGGTTCTGAATCAAGATTTCCTCTTGAGTTTGGTAAAGATGTTTTTGTAATACTAGAAAATGAAAATAACTTAAAGAACCTTTCTGAATCGGAGTTTTATATAAGAAACACTAAAGCAACATCTTTACAGCTTCTTACTAAGGAAGATTTATTTGAAAATAATTTAGAGACTACACAAGAAACACTTAAAGCTGTATTGAAAGACCAAGAGTTTGATACAACATATAAAAGTAAAATATCTAATAAAGATATAGATAAATTCATGAATGATAATTCTGTAGGTACTATCTTTTATCCGATTGAGGAGACTACTTCAAGAGCAAAAATTAGATATATGTTAAATATTGCATCTAAAACGAATACACCAATTTTATTTTCTCGTTCGACTTATCCTTATAAAACAATTGGATTACTAATGAATAATAATTTTGACGAAAATAGCTCAAATTCAATTGCATTTGATCTTGCTTCTGCAATGTCTTCGAATTTAGTTGCTATAAACATCAACCAACCTAAGTTTCTTCAACAAGATAGCGAAAAACAACTTGCTGGTACTATTGAAAAATTGCAAGATCTTGCTCTTTCTCATGAGGTTCAATTAGATATTGAAACCCATGAGGGCAATGAAGCGAAAATATTTTCTGAGCAAACTTCAAAATTTGACCTCTCTATTGTCAGTTCAAGTGCTACACAAACATGGCAAGGGCGTAAAATCGTAGAGTTTGTTTCTAAAAATTCTAAATGTTCAGTACTTTATATTCCCGGATAAAATATGGAAGAATTTCAAGCTGAGTCGTTGGTCATTATTTCATTAGGTGCATTCATATTGCCTCTTTTAGCTCAAAGAATCAAGATTCCTGGAATAGTTCTTGAAATTGCATACGGTATTACCGTCGGGCCAATTTTAGGAATTGTAGAAACTTCTGAGTTTATTTCTGGATTAGCAATTCTTGGATTTTTATTATTAATGTTCTTATCGGGTTTTGAAATTGAATTAGAAACTTTTAGAGAAAAAGGCCTAAGAACGTTAGCGTTGCCAATGTCAATATATCTTTTAACTGTTGGAACTTCATTTTATTTAATATCTAGCTTAGGATATCCAATCTTTTTAGCATTAGTTCTGTGTACAACAAGTGTAGACATTGTTATAACAATTCTTAGAAGTGATGACACCATTAAAACAAATTATGGCCAAACCTTATTTATGGTTGCTTTACTTGCAGATATTCTCACCTTATTGGCAGCCACTGTATATGCTTCTTTCATAAGAGCAGGCGGTCTGTCACTCTCTAACTTAAATGTTGTTCTATATTTCATAGTTGTGATCCTCATTTTAAGAATTATTAGAAGGGTTGCTTGGTGGAATCCTCAACTATTTTCAAGGATGTTTGATGGAAATGATCCTGATGAATTAGGAATTAGAAGCTCACTAGCTTTGATGCTTACATTAGTTGGAGTATCTGTCATATTTGATATTGAGCCAATACTCGGTGCATTTTTAGCAGGTACAATTTTTGCATTTATATTTTCCAACAGGGGAACTCTTGAAAGCAGCCTAAAGGGATTTTCATATGGTTTCTTAATTCCAATATTTTTTATAAATATTGGTCTAAATTATGATATTAATGTTTTTAGTGAGACTCAGTTTTTTGTTGAAGTAGGCTACCTTTTCTTGATAGCTGTAGGTGTTAAATTTATACCTTCTTTACTCTTAGTTTTTTCAAAGATAAAAGTTAGGGATATTGTTGCAGGTGGATTCTTGCTGTCAGCTCGATTTAGTTTGATTATTGCTATGGCAGAAATTGGGGTTCATCTAGATTTAATAACTGTAGAACTTGAGCAGCAAATCATACTTCTTGCAGTAATTACAGCAACCTTTTCACCAATTTTATTTAGAATTTTTAGAAGCAAAACAACTTAATGAAATTTAACAAGTCATTATTCTTTAAGGGAATGTTAATGGGTGTTGCTGAAATCATACCCGGTGTTTCAGGAGGAACACTTGCTTTCATTACAGGTATTTATAAAGAGTTAATTGATTCTATAAAATCTATTAATTTAGATTCACTTAAATTATTATTTAAATTGCAATTTAAAAAATTCTGGTACCAAATAAATGGAAATTTTTTATCTACTTTATTAATGGGTATGATTGTATCTATCCTGATACTCTCAAGATTTATTACTTTTCTATTAGATAGCCACCACTTTAAAATTTGGGGATTATTTTTTGGATTAATAATATCTTCAGCGTTTATTATTTTTAAGAGTATTAGCAAATTAACTCCTGTGTCATATTTGTTACTTGCTTTCGGGTTAGTTTCATCAGGATACATCTCCTTAGTTGCTCCATCATCAACACCAAATACCAATATTTATATATTCCTCTCAGGTGCAATTGCAATATCAGCTATGATTCTTCCAGGAATAAGCGGATCCTTTATACTTGTTTTTCTTTCCAAGTATGAATTTATATTGAGTTCATTAAATTCTTTCGAAATAAATGTCCTTACAGTTTTTTTAGGTGGATGTATTGCTGGTTTAGTTACATTTAGTAGATTATTATCCTATCTTTTCAAAAATTATTATGACAGTGTAATCAGTATTTTGGTTGGATTTCTTTTTGGGTCTTTAATAAAAATTTGGCCATTTTATGAAACTATTGAATTCAATCAAGATAATGAACCGTTATATACTAATCCAGTTTTACCTAATAATTATCAGACACCAGAGTTTATTTATTTTTTAATATTTGTAATTGTTGGCATTTTATCGATTTGGTTAATAGAAAAGAAATTTATAGGAATTGGTAAAGAAAATTAAGCTATTAAAATAGAATTATGAGATTAGGATTACCAGAGTTATTAATAATTTTATCAATTTTATTATTATTGTTTGGTGCAAAAAGACTTCCAGGATTAGCAAAATCATTAGGTAAATCTACAAAAGAATTCAAATCTGCACTTGAAGAAGAATAATTTTAACAAATTTGTACTAATAGCTATTTGTTTATTAGTGAGTGCGTGCTCTCAGGAACCAATCCAAGAGCTTTCTTCTGGTCAAGCGGTGTATGAAGCAAGATGTTCAGCTTGTCACGGACCAAACCTTGAGGGCAGGGTAGGACCAGCACTTGATGCAAATAGTCCATCTGCCTCAATGCCAGATTCTTATTGGATTCAAACTATAACAAAAGGTAAAGGATCAATGCCAGCCCAAAGACTTACAGACAATGAAGTTGAGTTAGTTATTGAATATATTAAGTCAAAGTATTAAATCTAAAAGATTCTCTATTTAATTTTTTTAACTTATCCAAGCCTTCATGCAGAGAATCTAAATGACTAACTCTCCATTTCCAATTATTTTTCTGTGTTCCGGGTAAATTAAACCTTGCTTCTATACCAAGTTCTAAAATATCTTGAATATTAGTTACAGCTAATATGCTTGGTGTCCTCCATGTAAGTTCAATAAAGTTCCAAACTTCAGAGTTATTTGAAATATTTAAGTCATTTACGTAATTGTTATAAAACATAATTTGTTTTGCTTCAGCTTCACTTAGCCATTGTTTGACAGTAGGACTGTCATGAGTTCCTGTATAAGCAACAACATTTTCCTTCCATTGTTTTGGATGTATTTCGTTATGTTCAACATTGTTTGGGATTCTTTGTTGTAGCACTTTCATGCCTGGAATATTGTAATCATTTAGAACTTGATCTGTTTCATCTAGTTCTACACCTAAATCTTCTGCCAATACTTTTGAGAAATCAACTCTATCTTTTATAGACTTAAAAAATGTATCCCACGGACCAGATCTCCAATGACCATTCAGTGCTTTTTCTCCATAAGGTATTGCCCAAAACTTAAAAAATCCTATAAAGTGATCAATTCTTAACAAATCGAACTTATCTAGATTATTATTTAATTTATTAATCCAATATTCATAATTCTGTTTTAAATGTTCTTCCCAATCATAAAGGGCCGTATTCCAAATTTGTCCTTCTGTAGTAAAATCATCTGGTACTGCTCCTGATACAAATCCCATATTATAATTTTCATCTAAATCAAAAAGAGATTTGTTTAGCCATACATCAGCTGAGTTATGGTTAACATATATCGGAATGTCTCCTAGAACAGATATATTTTTTTCATTTGCATATTTCTTTATTGAACGCCATTGATAATTAAATTCATATTGTAGAAATATATGTTTATTTATAATCTTTGGATATTTTTCCATTACTAACTCAAAAAGATTATCTGAGTAACTTTGATACTCATTTTCCCAATGATTCCATTCTTTGTTGAGGGCTTCACTAATGGTTATAAATGTTATATGTTTTCTTATATCTTCATTTTCGAGAAAATTTTCATAAGATTTTTCTTTTCTATTTACCTTTTTTGCTAATTTATCAAATAAATGATCTTTAAGTTTGTAAACATTTGCATAATCAACATAATCTTTTGGTAAATCTTTAAAGATTTCTAAATCCTCTTTATCTAAAATGTTATTTTCCAGGTTTTCCAATGAAACAATATATGGATTTCCCAGCAAAGAAGATTTACTTGAGTAAGGAGAGTATTCAACATTATCTGTTATGCCTAAGGGGAGTACTTGCCAAACTTTAGTTCCTGAGCTTGATAGTAAGTCAATGAATTCATAGCTGTGCTCTCCAAAATCACCAATACCTAAATTACTCGGTAATGATGTTGGGTGAAAAATTAATCCACTGTTTCTTTTTAAATCCATACCACTCTAAATATAGAGTATATAATAATATTTTTAAGGTAAATTTAAGTCTTATGGTAGAAAAACACGCACCAGAATTTATAGATGAAGGCGAAAAGCAAAAGATAGATTTTTTTGAGGGTGATGTTCACTTAGGTCATTATGACTTCAGATTTGATTTCAATGATAAGAAATATTTTTCAATATCTCAAGATGGCACCGGAAGAATCAGGATTCATTCACAAACTAATATTAAAAAGGTATGGGTTTTATTAGAAGATGAAGATTTTAGACCAATTGAACTTCGTAGTTACGCTACAACAGAACGATTTATTTTCTGGGGTACTCAGATTGAATTTCGCTCTAATATAGCAAAATTTAGTTTTGCGGCTACTACTGATGATGATTTAAATATTTACATCGGATCAAGTGGTGTTGCAAATTTCATATCTCCCTCTGAGAAATGGATTTATAACTCAGAAACATTTCCTAGACATACAATTCCTGATTGGGTTTATGGAGGTGTTATGTATCAAATATTTCCGGATAGATTTTCAAATTCAGATGAATCACTTAATCCAGATGGCACTGTTGAATGGGGATTACCTCCAACTAGATTAGATTTTCAAGGTGGTGATCTGTACGGAGTAATTAATAATTTGGATCATATTGAGTCACTGGGAGTAAATATTATTTATTTAAACCCAATTTTTCTTTCATCAAGTACTCATAAATATGACGCTTGGGATCACTTTAAAGTAGACCCCGTACTTGGCGGAGATGATGCATTAAAAAAATTAATAGATGAGTGTCATAAAAAAAATATAAAAGTGGTGCTTGATTGTTCATTGAATCACGTTCACCCAAGACATTTTGCATTCCAAGACATTATAGAAAAAGGTGAGAAATCAAAATATAAAGATTGGTTTACAGTTTTTGATTATCCTGTCCGCTTCATTCACAGGCCACATTTATATTCAAATACGTACAAGGTTGGTTGGGATGGAAATGAAGAAGAATATAAACGCTATTTGGATAAAACTTTTAAGGAAACAAAAGTTCCTGTTGAAATTAAAGAAGATGATGGACCTATTGTAGAGCCATCCTTTAAAGCTTGGTGGGGAGTTCCAGATATGCCTAAAGTTAATTTTGAAAATAAAGAAGCAAGAAAATGGGCATTGGATGTTACAAAACACTGGATTGAAAACTTTGATATAGATGGTTGGAGAATGGATGTCGCAAAAGAATTAGATTTTTCATTTTGGAAAGACTTTAGAGACATAGCTCATAGTTCCAAAAAAGATGTCCTACTAATTTCTGAAATATTCGGAGATACTTCTCAATGGCTACAAGGTGATAGATTTGACGGAACAATGAATTATTCCTTCAGAGAAACAATGACTGATTTTTTCGCAACAAAAAGGATTAATACAAAAGAATTCTCAGATTCTTTGGCATATTTATATTCAATGTATTCTTTTGAAGCGTTATCTTCTTGTCAGAATCTATTAAGTTCCCACGATGTAAAGCGATTTTTAAATAGATGTGGCAACAACGAAGATGGGGTTCTTGGGGCTATATTTCTACAAGCGACTTTTCCAGGCATAGCAGGTATTTATTATGGAGATGAAATCGGTTTAGGTGGTGCTGATGATCCGTTTAATAGAGCACCATTTCCATGGGAAAATAACGATCTGTGGAACACAAAAATTTTAAAATACACACAAGAATTAATGAATATTAAAAACTCAAATTCTATATTTAAATATGGAAGATTTGAATTGGTTCAATATGACGAACATATAGTAGCATTTCGAAGAATTCTAAAAGATGAATCTTTAGTCTGTATAGTGAATAGAGATAAGTCAAATAAAGATATCAATATAGTTTCTAATGCCCATAGTGCAAATATTATATTTGGTGATTGTGAGGCAAAACTTGATGAAGGCTTACTAAAAATTACAAACAATAGCGAAATAGGTCTAATAATTCACGAACAATAAATTTTCACATTCTTCTAGTATTTGTGCAAAATATTTTAATTCTAGATAGAAAAATTTCTATTTATTAGTTAGATTGCTAATGACATTCATAAAGAGTGTATTTATGTATATACAAAAGGGAGAGTATATGAAAAATAATAAATCACGTTTTATAGTGATTTTATTGATGCTTTCTATGGTAGCTGTAGCTTGCGGAGGTGATACTGCTGAAGAAGTAGTAGAAACTCCTGAAGTTACTGAAGCTCCACAGGAAACATTAGCTGCCCCTGCAACCACAGCTCCACCACCAGAAGTAATTGTAGTGTGGGCTGAAGAAAAAGTCGCAACGGCTTTAGATCCTCTTGTTGGTGCTTATGAAGCTGCAGCAGGTGTTGATGTTGAAGTTGTAGTTTATGAATTTGGCGCAATAAGAACTGATGTTCAAACTGCTGGACCAGCAGGAGAAGGACCAGATGTATTCTTAGGCGCTCATGACTGGGTTGGAGAATTAGCAGCAAACGGAGTAATTCAACCAATTAATTTATCAAGTGTTTCTGCTGACTTATTTGAAGTTGGTATTAATGCATTTAGCTATGATGGTATGTCGTATGGTTTCCCATATGCTACCGAAGCTATAGCAATGTATTACAATGCTGATTTAACTGATGGTGTTCCGGCTTCATGGGATGATGTAAAAGCTGCATGTGATGCTGCTGGTACAGAACTTTGTGTAGGCGCACCAGGTGGTGGTGGAGGCGCAGATGCTTACCATAATCATCCTTTCGTAGCCTCAGCAGGTGGCTATGTTTTTAAAATTTCAGGTGGATTTGATCCAAATGATGTTGGTCTAGATAATGCAAATGCTCTAGTTTCTGCGGAATATCTAGATTCATTGGTCAAAGATGGTGTTGTTGCATCAACCGATTATGGTGGCTCTATGTCAGCATTCCAAGAAGGTAGATCATTATTTTGGATGACTGGTCCTTGGGCAAGAAATGATGCAAGTGCTGTTAACTATAATGTTGGATTAATTCCTGCATTTGGTGACAGTCCTGCAACTCCTTTCGTAGGTGTAAGAGGTGCTATGGTTTCATCATTCAGTGAAAAGAAACTTTTAGCAGAAAGTTTTATATTAGATTTCTTCGCTACTGTTGAAGTTCAAGAAGCTATGTATAATTCTGATCCAAGATTGCCTGCAACAAAATCTTTGTTTGCAATTGTTGAAGCCGCCGATCCGGTAGCAGCAGCATTCGCAGCAAGTGCATCAAACGGAATACCTATGCCAAATATTCCAGAAATGGGAAGTGTATGGGGACCATTTGGTGATGCTCTGTTAATTATTAGAGACCAAGCATATGGAACTAATGAAGAAACAGGTGTTACAGTTAACTCTGCTACAGATGCTATGAAATTAGCAGCTGAGCAAATAAGAACTGCTATTGCAGGGGGTTAATTTTTAATTAATCTTACTAAAATTGGGGCTCAAATTGAGCCCCAATTTTTTTAGTGATATATTTAAGTATGAAAAAATCAACAGTTTTTAGATATCTCTTCCTAGCAATATTTAATTCTTTTGTTGTTTACTCTATCCCATTAACTATCACATTTGAATCTTGGTTTTTACTCTCTTTAATTTTGTTAATTGCTTTGTTAGTCAATATAGTTTATTTTTCTGATAGGTTCCTGCCCATGAAATGGATACTTCCGGGTATGATTTTTTTAATTTCTTTCGTAGTATTCCCTGCTGTTTACAATACTTTTGTTTCTTTTACTAATTGGTCAACAGGCCATATATTAACTAAATCTCAAGTAGTTAATATATTGGAAAGTAGAACATTTACACCTGAAGATCAGCAAGGAATTGAATTTGATTTGTATGTATTTCAAGATACAAATCTTGAATTTTATTATTTAGCAGATATAGACGATCAAAATATTTTGTTTGGTAAAGCTGTAACTTTTGAAAACATAAATGACAGTAATTTTGCCGTACATGAACCTTCTCTCATACAGAATGGAGATATTATTCCACCCAGTGGCTTCAATTTATTAACAGGTAAAGATCAAATCGCAAATTCGACAACTCTTCAAGAATTATCACTAGTCATTGATAAGAATACGAGAGCACAACTATTCAAAATTTCTGTTTTCGGAGCATCTACTGGTTTGCTATCTTCGACATCACAACTTTACACATTTGATGAATCTAGTGACTCGATTACTAATAATTCAACTAATACAATTTGCATGGCTGAAGTTGATAATTTTGTATGTGATGGTGAAGAAATAGATCCAGGTTGGCGTGTTTTTGTTGGGTTTGATAATTATCAAAAACTATTTTCTAATCAGCGTATAAGAGGACCATTGAGTTTAGTAACTAAATGGACCTTTCAATTTGCTTTTGTAACCGTTCTACTTGCATTTTCAGTTGGACTTTTTCTAAGCTTGGTATTAAATAAAGAAAACTTAAAATTTCAAAGAATTTATAGAGCTATTTTTATATTGCCCTATGCCATTCCCGCCTTTGTCTCAGTATTAGTTTGGAAAGGGTTATTAAATCCTGATTATGGTGTAATAAATACTTGGTTATCTCCACTTTATGAAATGTTAGAGATAGAACCTATACAATGGTTAAAAACAAAAGAAAGCGCTAGATCAGCAGTATTGCTAGTAAATACTTGGCTAGGTTTTCCGTATATGTTTTTAATAACAACTGGTGCTCTACAATCAATTCCTAAAAATTTAATTGAAGCTGCACGAGTTGACGGAGCTAGTAGTTTACAAACATTTTGGAGAATTGTATTTCCTTTACTTATGGTTTCAATTTCTCCACTTTTAATTGGTTCATTCGCATTTAATTTTAATAATTTTACATTAATCTTTTTACTTTCTGGTGGAGGACCTCCTGTAATTGGTAGTGAAGTGGCAGTTGGATGGACTGACATACTTATATCTTTTTCTTATAAGCTTGCAATTTCTGGAGGCAGGGGTAATTTATTTGGATTGGCTTCAACAGTTTCTATAATTATCTTTGCTTTGGTACTTTTAATTTCTGCAATTTCTTTTAGGTACACTAAACGATTAGAGAGAATTTATGGAAATATCTAAATTTAACAATTGGTTTAAAGAATTTGGATGGCGACACCTTGTTGCTTTAATTTTTGTGGTGTTTGCCATATATCCAATACTGTATGTTTTAACTAATTCGTTTGCTGATTTTGCAAACCTAACAAATTCAAAACTAATTCCAGATTCATTAACATTGAAACATTACAAATTACTATCTGGCAATCCTTTAGTACCTTATTCTGATTGGCTCTTCAATACTTATAAGATTTCAATAATTGCCGCCTTTTTTAATGTTTTTCTTGGTACTTTGGCAGCTTATGCTTTTTCTAGGCTTCAATTTAAAGGAAGAAGGGCAAGCTTGCTAACATTAGTTATTGTTCAAATGTTCCCATCATTTTTAGCATTTGTAGCTATCTATCTTTTATTTTTCCAAATAAGTGATGTAATTCCAATAATGGGATTAGGAACTCATTTTGGATTAATACTTGTATATCTTGGTGGTTCTATAGGCTTTAACTCCTGGTTAATAAAGGGATTTATGGATACTATTTCTCCTTCTCTTGATGAGGCAGCTAAAGTTGATGGGGCTTCTGAATTTCAGATATTTAGTAAAATTATTGCACCACTGACAAGACCTATATTGATAGTAATTTTTGTAATTACATTTATAGGTATATATTCTGATTACATACTTGCTGCAATTTTCTTAAAAGATAAAAACTTATGGACAGTTGCAGTTGGCATTAATACTGTATTTGTTGATGATTTCAATGCAGATTGGGGTGTAATAGCTGCGTCCTCAGTAATAGCTGCGACACCAATAGCAATGTTATTTATATTTTTTCAAAAACAAATTACAGGGGGATTAACAGCTGGTTCTGTGAAAGGATAAATCTGTATAATTATTAGCCCAATCTTGAATAATAAATTAAAATTCATATATCAGTTCTATAGGAGGAAACTTGTCAAAGCTACATGAATACTTAAAATCTCAAGAATCATTAATTACTTCTTCAGTTGAAGGAAAAACATTAATAGATTTTATTAATAGAAATGCTGAAGAATACGCTGATTACCCCGCACTAAACACTCCTGCTAATTCTGAATATTCCGCTTGGGACTCTATGTCTTGGTCTGAGTATAGAGACGCAGCAAAAAATTTAGCATCCGGTCTTATAGATCTTGGTTTAAGTCCAGGTGACACTGCTTTTATTATGTCAAACAATACAAAAGAACACAATATTTCGGATTTAGGAATAGTTTATTGTGGAGCAACACCCTCAACTCTTTATAAACAATTAAAATATAACCAGATAGAATATGTAGCTAACCTCATGCAGGCCAAAGTCGCAATTGTTGGAGATCTTGAACTCTTTGAAGAAGTCAATAAAGCAAAAAAAGATTGTATAAATTTACAAGCTATTGTATTAATCGATGGGTATGAAGAAAAAAAAGATCTAGATTATGTATATAGCTACCACGACTTAATAGCAAAAGGAAAAGAGATTAATGCTTCTGATTCTTCAAAACTAGACGCAGCAATTGAAACAATTACTCCAGACACTTTAGCTTGTTTGATATTTACTTCTGGTACTACTGGTAAGCCAAAGGGGGTAATGATATCCCATAAAAATGTATTATGGACTATAGAAAGTTTATTTGGTCAAATGATCCCTGCATCTAAATTCCCAAGGATAGTTTCTTATTTACCAATGGCCCATATTGCAGCAAGAGCTGGAGATCATTATCAAGCTATTTACAGAATTGGACAAATTTTTCCAGTCCCAGTTCTTGAAGATATGAGAGACGCTCTTCCAACAATTAAACCTTCTGTATTTTTAGCAGTTCCAAGAGTATGGGAAAAATTTAAGGCAGGTCTTGAAGCAAGAATTGAAGAAAATCCTAAAAAAGATCTTATTGCTAAAGCTATCAAAAACGGTTTAGAGAGAGTTGATTATGAACAAAAAGGCGAGACAGTTCCTTTTATGGTTGGACTTAAAGATAAAGTATTTTCAAAATTAGTTTTTTCAAAATTTAAGGAAGGCTTAGGTATTGTAGATACTGAATATTTTGTCACTGCAGCTGCTCCAATGAATAAAGATGTACATAGGTGGTTCCATGCTATTGGTATAGATGTTACAGAGATATATGGAATGACTGAAGACACTGGTCCTGCAACTATTGGTGTTCCAGGTAACGCGGTTGAGTCATTTAGTAAAAGATTAAAGGCAGATTCAATAGAAGTACCGAGTGTATTAAATCCAATTGGCAAAGTTGGTATTCCAATTCCCGGAACTGAGGTAAAAGTGATGGAAGATGGTGAATTATGTATTAAAGGTAATCACGTCGCTCAAGGATATTACAAATCAGACGAACAGACTAAAGAAACCTTTGATTCTGACGGATGGTTACATACTGGGGATTTGGCTGAGATTGATTCCGAAGGATATGTCAAAATAATAGGAAGAAAGAAAGAAATATTGATAACATCTGCAGGTAAGAATATAGCTCCTGTAGAAGTAGAGGATTTAATTAAACCGCATCAACTAATAGGACAAATATGTGTTGTTGGAGATGGAAAAAAATACTTAACAGCATTGATTGTTTTAGATGGTGATGGAGGAGCAGAATCTTGGGCATCAGATAATAATGTTGAATATTCAATTGAAAATATGGCTAAAAACCAGACCGTTATCGACGCAATACAAAAGCAAGTTGATGAAGCTAATTCACAAGTTGCACAAGTACAACAAATTAAAAAATTTGTTGTCTTAGAAAAAGAATGGACAGATTCTAGTGGTGAACTAACACCAACATTAAAACTGAAGCGCAATGTTATTGCTGAAATGTATAATGAAGAAATTGAATCCATGTATGAGGAAGGGTAGAAATGTCGAATATATCTTTTGAAGATAGAGTAGTTATTGTTACTGGAGCCGGTAATGGTTTAGGAAAGGCGTATGCTCTAGAACTCGGTAATAGGGGAGCTAAAGTAGTTGTTAATGACCTAGGAGGTTCAGTAGATGGATCTGGTTCTGCAAGTTCTCCAGCTGATGAAGTTGCCAATGAAATAATCGAAAATGGTGGTGAAGCGGTAGCTAACTACGATTCTGTAGCAACTAAAGAAGGCGGTGAATCAATTGTTCAATCAGCTATTGATAACTTTGGTACAGTTGATGCTGTAATAAACAATGCAGGAATATTACGAGATAAAAGTTTTGCTAATATGTCTGAAGAAGAACTGTCATTAATTATTGATGTTCATTTGAAAGGCACGTTTTTTGTGTCCCAACCAGCATTTAAAGTTATGAAAGAAAAAAATTATGGACGAATAGTCAATGTTGCCTCACCATCAGGTTTATTTGGTAACTTTGGACAATCAAATTATGGTGCTGCAAAAATGGGAATAGTTGGGTTGACTAATGTTTTAGCAATTGAAGGTGCAAAATATAACATAAAAGTCAATGTTATTGCCCCTACTGCATATACACGAATGACTGAAGCTCTACTTCCTGAAGATGTTGGTAAATTGTTTGGTCCTGAGTTGGTAACACCTATGGTAACTTACTTAGCTTCTGAATTATGCGAACCGTCTCATGAAATATTCGGTGTTGCTGCAGGTAGGTTTGCACGAATTGGAATCATTACACACAAGGGATATGTCAACACTAGTGCATCAGCTGAAGACATAGCGAGTAATATTTCAGAAATTCGAACTATTACTGATGGAACTTATCCAATGAGTAATGAAGATGAACTTGTAATCATACAAAAAGCAATTCAAGGAAATTAGTTTTCTACATATTGTGATGTATAATTTCATATGACAAAAATTGACACAAAGCCTTTAGATTCTGAAGAATTAGTAAAAAGTAAACTTCAGGAGTTAATCGACTTCAGAAATGACGATCAAGACATTCGAGATTTTTGGGGTAAGCAATTTGATTTAGGGTTAGCTTGGGTACAATTTCCAGAAGGAGCAGGTGGTCTTGGCCTTAATCCAAAATATCAGCTTTTAATTACTGAAACCCTCAGAAATGAAGGAATTTCACAACAAAATAAAATAGCAAACATACTTGGTATTGGTATGGGAGCTCCGACCATTGTTGAGTATGGAACTCCAGAACAAATTTCAAAATATCTTAGACCCATGTTTACAACTGAAGAAATCTGGTGCCAACTATTCTCAGAACCAGGTTCAGGCTCCGACTTAGCTAGTTTATCAACCAAAGCAGTAGATGATGGCGACGGATATTTAGTTAATGGACAGAAGGTATGGACAACTCTAGGTCATCTAGCAAAATGGGGTTTAATTGTAACTAGAACTGATCCAAATGTTCCAAAACACAGGGGTCTGACCTTTTTCATTGTTGATATGGAATCTGAAGGTGTTGATGTAAGACCTCTTAGACAAATTACTGGTGAAGCTGAATTCAATGAAGTATATTTCACAGATGTAAAGATTCCTAAAGAAAATATGCTGGGTGCTGTTGGTGATGGGTGGCGCGTATCTCTCGCCATTCTAATGAATGAAAGAGTAGCTATTGGTGGCAATGTTAGAGAGAGGGGTAGTGGCGCTCCTGGTCACCTTGTTCAACTATGGAAAGATAATGATCTCAAAGATCCCGTTACAAAAGACAAACTAGTTTCCTTATGGATTGAACAAGAGGCTGTAAGACTAACCAACATGCGAGCAATTGAAAATAGAGAAAAAGGTACACCTGGACCAGAAGGGTCTACAAGTAAACTTTACGAAGCAGAAATCAACAAATCTTCATATGAGTTTGGTATGGAAATGTTGGGAAATGAAGGACTACTTTTCCCTAGGGGATATGCATTGACTCAACCGGAGTTAAATTTTGATAATGAAACTTTTGGCTTCACAGATACCCAAAGCTTATTTTTAAGATCTAGGGCCAATTCAATTGAAGGTGGTACATCTGAAATAATGCGTAATATAATTGCTGAAAGAGTTTTAGGACTTCCTAGTGAAACAAAGCTTGATAAAGATAAAGCATGGAAAGACATACCTAGGTCTTAATAAATAAAAGCAAACTTTCCTTCTTCACAAGAAATATTTAGTAATTCGCCTTTAGTTTGATTTCTTAGTGTAAGTGAATGCCCCGACTCAACATCTTCATTTTTTAATTCCCATTTTGCACCTTTAATGGAAAGTGATTTTAAGTCCGTAAGAGGTATTAGGCTAAAATTTACATTTGAACTTATTTCTAAAGAAATATTATTTTTGAATAAGATAGTTTGTTTACCATAGAGCCAGATTATATTTTTATAAAATTCTTTATGGGAAATTATAAAGAATACAGATAGCATGTGATCAATATCTCCACCTTCACCACCGATAATAAAAATATTTTTATTATCAGGATTTTCGATTTTATTAAGACTTAATTCAAAATCAGTATTTTCTTTATTTTTTTGATAGCTGTCAATATTAATATTTGCTTCTAGAACTTTTTGGTAGTCTTCTTTTGAAATTGAGTCCAAATCTCCAACTAAAATACTTGGTTCCAATGAGAGATTGTAAATATGCTTTATCCCACTATCTACAGCGATTATTTGGTCAAAATTAAGGTTGTTATTTACTATGTTGCTAGAGCAATCACCACCTATTGAAATTAATACATTTTTCATAAATTAAAAGTTATATATTTAGTTTAATCCTAAAAAATTTCTCACATATCTCAAATCATGTAACATTAATAGCATGAGTGATGAACTAAATTTTAAAATAGGTGATGAAGCTGTAAAAACAATTATTGAACTCCGTGACCAAGAACCAGGTGAAAAAGAGTACGCTCTTTTCCTCCAAATCGATGGTGTACACGGAAATCAATTTACATATGACTTGAGTTTTTTAGATGTTGAACAAGCCCGTTCAGATGACAAAAGAGTAGAATTTGGCGATTTAGTTGTTATTGTTGCAGCTAAAGATATAGATAAATTTGAAGGGGCAAGTTTGGATATGTCAGATGACCCTCAAGCACCTGGGTTGACAATGGACAATCCTAATACTCCTAGCCCGGCTATGATTGGTAATCCTGAAGATTTACCTGAATTGAAAGGTGAATTTGCTGAAAAAGTCCAAGCTGTACTTGAAAGCCAAATAAATCCCGCAATTGCTTCCCATGGTGGAGCAGCTCAATTAATTGGTGTTGAGGGAACTGATATTTATTTAAAACTCGGTGGTGGTTGCCAAGGTTGTGGAATGGCACAAGTTACACTTACTCAGGGTATTGAAGCTTCTTTAAGACAAGCTGTACCTGAGATTGGTAATATTATTGACGCAACAGATCACGCTGCAGGGGATAATCCCTACTTTGCATCACATTAAATATTAATTACAGTTTTTCCTATATTTTTCCTATTTAGAAAATTCTCAAGCGCTAATGGCGTTTCTTCAAGCTTGTATACATTGTTAGGCACAATTTTTAGTTTGTTGTCGTTGATAAATGAAACAAGTTCAGAAAAGTCCTGAGCTGTTTCTTTTGGAGATGTATTAGTCCATCGACCCCACCATACTCCAACTATTGACACGCCCTTAACCAAAGTAAGGTTTAATGAAATTTTAGGAATTTCTCCATTTGCAAACCCAATTACTAAATGTCTTCCATTAAACGCTGTTGCACGCAGTGCTTGTTCAGACACATCGCCGCCGACAGGATCCATGACAATATCTACTCCTAAGCCATTTGTGAGTTCTTTAACGGTTTCTTTTAGAGGCTCTCTATCGTATCTTATTATCTCATCAGCACCTAAGCTTTTAACATAATCTTCCTTTTCATCAGATCCCACAGCGCATAATGTTTTTAATCCCATTATTTTGGCTAACTGTATAGAGGCAGTACCTATACCTCCAGATGCTCCAAGAACTAGAAGAGATTCCCCATTAGATGCATCAGCTCTTCTTTTTAGTGCATAGTAAGCAGTACCGTAATTTATAGGCAAACTGGCACCTGCAAGTGAATCAAAATCATCGTTAACAGGTATTATCAAATTTTTATTTACCGCTACATATTCAGCAAATCCACCTACAGGTGGTAAACCAATAACTTTTGTACCTACAGGAATATTTACATTAGAACCTACATCTTCAATCAATCCACAAACTTCATTTCCTGGAGTAAAGGGAGGATCAATTACTATTTGGTATTTCCCCTGAACTAGCAAAGCATCAGGAAAATTAACTCCAGCAGCTTGAACTTTTACTAGTACATCGTCCTCACCTAAAGAAGGAAGAGTCACTTCTTTGACTTCAAGAAGGCTTGGTTCTCCTAATGTTGTGCATACTATTGATTTCAATTTTTATCCTTTTTGTTTACACCCGATAGTTTTTTTGCTAAATCTTTCTTCTCTTCAATATTTACTTTTCTTTTTATCTGAACTCTTTGTGCTTGAGGTGAACCAGCACCATGAAGAGATTCAGTTAAGTAAGCTACTGCATTTCTTCCAAGGGTCATATTCTCTATAAGTCGAAGAATTTTTACCCTATCTTCAGCATTTGTTTCTTTTATACCTTTTAAGTATTTTTTTAACTCTGATGACATTTCACCTTCATTAAAATCTATTCCTGAAGGCATAGATCCAACAAGACCTCCTGCTAAATCTTGAGCTAATCGACCTATTTCAAATGTGTCCTTTGTTACATGTTGTTTACAAACATTAGCCAATAAATCATCATTTATATAATTTCCTGACTTGGTTTTAGAGCCTTGAAGTGAAGAGGCAATACCAGTTGCGTATATTGTTTCGTTCATTTTATTCATTTCAACAAGTTTGTCAGAAATATGTGAAGCATTCTCAACACCGTTATATTCTGCTATTGTTGCAGCTGCTCCTATTAAAACATCACCAACACCAGCTTTGCAAACATATGATCGTCTATGATATGTTGTAAATCTTTCAACTAGCATTGATGCAAAATCGAATTCACCGTTCATAAAAATTAATTCGTTAGGGATAAAAACATTATCAAAAATTACCATTGCTTCTTGACCTGCAAAATATTTGTTACCTACATCATATTCTCCTGGCTCCATGCTCCTCGTATCACAAGACTGTCTTCCGTATATGTAAGTAATGCCCTCAGCATCTACAGGAATAGCTCCAACTATTGCATAATCTTTATCTTTTTCAGTGAGTCTAAGAGTAGGCATTACCACCATCCAGTGTGAGTTTATACATCCAGTTTGGTGAGCTTTTGCACCTTTTACATAAACACCATTTTCATCCCTATCAACTATTCTTAGATACAGATCTTCATCTTCTTGTTCGTGAGGTAATTTAGAACGATCTCCTTTAACATCTGTCATTGCACCACCAATTACTAAATTGTATTTGTGCATTTCAGTTAAGAAGCTAATAAAATTTTGATGATATTTTGTGGAATATTTCTCATCAATTTCAAATGTTACAGAATGAAGAGCATTAAAGGCATCCATACCAACACATCTTTGAAAACATGTCCCAGTTAATTGACCAAGTTTTCTTTGCATTTTGTTCTGTAAATACAAATCATCATTACTTTCAGCAATATGTAAAAATCTATTAATACTTTCTCCTGTATAGGGAGACTTTACAGAACCTAGTTCAGGTTCATTTACTGCTAGTTCGTACGTTTCTGCCATCGCTTCTATGCTCGGTCTTATTATTGGGTGTGATAAAGGATCGTCAACAAGTTTTCCCATGAGATAAATCTTTAAATTTCTATCTGATATTGATTTTAAGTAACTTTCTCTATTAGAAATTTTTTCCATATAATATTATAGATTTTGATAGCTGAGTAATCTTTTAGAAATCTATTAAATTACTTCGAATAAACCGGCAGCTCCCATGCCTCCACCAACACACATGGTGACAACTACAAATTTAGCACCCCTTCTTTTACCCTCCATCAGGGCATGCATAGTCATTCTTGAGCCAGTCATTCCATAAGGGTGGCCAATAGAAATTGAACCTCCATTTACATTGTAAATTTCATTATCAATTCCTAAGTTATCTCTGCAATATAATGCTTGAACTGCAAATGCTTCATTCAGCTCCCAAAGTCCAATATCGTCAACTGTAAGATTAAATTTTTCTAATAATTTTGGCACAGCATAAACAGGACCAATACCCATCTCTTCTGGAGCTAGTCCAGCCACAGTCATTCCTCTGTAGTAACCTAGTGGATTCAAACCTTTTTTCTCAGCAATTTTTGACTCCATAACTACAACTGAAGCAGATCCATCAGATAGTTGTGATGCATTTCCTGCAGTTATATACTTACCTTCACCATATACAGGCATTAAAGACGAAAGACCTTCGATGTTAGTTTCAGGTCTATTACCCTCATCTTTTTCTAGAGTCACTTCCTGTTCTGAAATTTCACCAGTTTCTTTATCTTTAACTAACTTAGTTGTTGTTGTTGAAAATACTTCATCAGCATAAATACCCGACTCTTGGGCTGCCGCAGTTCTTTGTTGACTTTGAAGAGAATACTCATCTTGTTTTTCTCTAGTAACTTCATATTTATCTGCAACATGATCAGCAGTTTCAATCATTGGCATGTATGCATGTTTTGCATGTGCTGTGACAGTTGGATCAATATCTAATCTCATTTCAGCAGTTTGCACTAGAGATATAGACTCAACTCCACCTGCTACTACGACATCCATATTGTCAGTAATTATTTGCTTTGATGCAGTTGCAATAGCCATTAATCCAGATGAGCACTGACGGTCTATTGTCATACCAGGTACTGTATTTGGAAGCCCTGCTGCAATTCCACCAAGCCTTCCTATATTTAATGCTTGTGAGCCTTGTTGCTGGGCACAGCCCATAACTACATCCTCTACTTCTTGAGGGTCAATCCCTGCTCTACGTACTGCTTCTTTGATAGAATACGAAGCAAGGGTAGGTGCTGCTGTATTGTTATATGCACCTCTATAGGCTTTACCTATTGGCGTTCTGGCCGCTGATACAATTACTGCTTCTCTCATTAAATTATCTCCTTAAATATTTACTATTCTTTTACTATGTACAAAGTTAAAGTTTCGACAATCGCAGCAGGCTTTTCAACACCTTCAATTTCAATTGTCACAGTAGTTTTCACTAGCCATCTACCGTTTTTCTTATACTGAGCTTCTGTTAAAACAAATTTTCCTCTAATTTTGCTATTTACAGGAACAGCTTCCATGAATCTAACTTTGTCAGAACCATAATTAACAGCTGTTTGCATCTGAGCAGGCATAAAACCAGAAGTTACTGACATGTAAGAAACTAGACTTAAGGTTAAAAAACCATGTGCAATAGTTGTATCCCATGGAGTTGGAGCCGCTTTTGCTGCTTCCGGATCAACATGTATAAATTGATGGTCATTAGTGGCGTCAGCAAATTGATTTATTCTTTCTTGTGTAATCTCAATCCATTCTGAAACTCCAATTTCTTCACCAATATGATTCTCTAGTTCACTTGCTGGAATTACATTCAAAATATCTCCTTTAATAGATTCATAGTTGAAGCTTTTTTAGCAAAATTTAACGTGCTTTGTCCAAACGCTTCAATATCTTTTTTATCAACATTACCATAATAACCAAGAGAATATCTTACGTAGACACCCTCCATTATCATTGCATGCTTCCAAAAAGATAGACGGATGTAGAATTCTATTTCGCTTACGTTGAGCAAAGATTTTTTTTCATACAAATCAATTATCTCTTTTCTACTAGGAAAGCCGCCACTTAAAGAAGGGGAGTAAATAAAAGGTGTATCATTTTCATTCTCATTCGACCAGGAAGCAATAACTGTTCCTAAGTCTGCTAAAGGATCTCCTAGAGTGCAAAGTTCCCAATCTACAATTGCTGCTACTGAATTATTATTAATCCTTACATTATCTAATCGGTAATCTCCATGTACAATACTGACTCGCTGTTGAGATGGAATATTATCAAAAAGTAATTTTGTAGCTTGATCTAAATCATCAATCTCTCTAACTTTTTGTGCTCTAAATTGCTTTGTCCATCTGTTTAATTGTCTTTCTACATAATCTTGATGCTTTCCTAAATCTTTTAAATTTGAACCAAGAACATCAAATGTATGAAGTTCTGCAAGTGTTGAAATAAATGATTCTGTAATCTTTTTTTTCTGAGAGTCTGAATAATTTGCTGCTATGAGATTGTCTGCAATTGTATCACCTTCAATATATTCCATAATATAGAAATCATCTTCTGATATAGACCTGTCTATGCACAAGAGGATTGGATTTGGTACTTTTAAATTATTTTTACTTAACTCGGTGATTATTTTGTATTCTCGTTGCATATTATGGGCTGATTCAAGTTTATTTCCAAACGGAGGCCTTCTTAATACGTAACTAACGGAATTATCAAATATTTTGAAGGTAATATTTGATCTTCCAACTTTAAATTGTTCGAATTTAAAATTACTATTCAAATCTAAATTGGAAGAAATATAGTCTCTTATTTTTTTATCAAAAAATTCCATTAATAAATATCTTATGAAATAATTCTCTTGGACTCAAGTTAATTGATAGAATAAAACAATGGATTTTAATTATTCTCAAAAGTCTTTAGAACTTCAAGAAAAGATGATCAAGTTTTTTGATGAATACATATTTCCTAATGAAGAGGCATATGAAAAAGCTATTGTAGATTCTGGTGATCCTCTGCATATACCTGACTTATTGGATGAATTAAAGCAAAAAGCTAGAGAAGAAAATCTTTGGAATTTATTTTTACCAGATAGTGAATATGGAGCAGGGTTAACAAATGTAGAATATGCCCCTTTAGCTGAAATCACAGGACAAAGCTGGTGGGCTCCTGAAGTTTTCAATTGTTCAGCTCCTGATACGGGAAATATGGAAATTCTTGCAGAGTTTGGTACTCCTGAACAAAAAGAACAATGGCTAAATCCACTCTTAAATGGTGAAATTCGTTCCTGTTTTGCAATGACGGAACCTAATGTTGCATCCTCAGACGCAACTAATATTTCAAGCTCAATAGTTTCTGACGGAGATAATTATGTTATCAATGGTACAAAATGGTGGACATCAAATGCTATAAATCCAAGAGCAAAAATTTGTATTTTTATGGGCATTACCAATCCAGATGATCCTCCTTATACAAGGCAAAGCCAAGTACTTGTACCAATGGATTCAGAAGGAATCACAATTGTAAGACCAATGCATGTATATGGTTATGATGATGGATACACCGGACACCCTGAATTAAAATTTGAAAATGTAATAGTTCCCAAAACAAACATTATTGGGGGAGAGGGAATGGGTTTCAAAATAGCCCAGGCAAGATTAGGTCCTGGAAGAATACACCATTGCATGAGAACTATAGGTATGGCCGAAAGAGCTTTAGAGCTTATGATTAAAAGAACTATGTCTAGAGAGACTTTTGGTACAAAAATTTCTGATCATGGAGTAGTTCAAGATTGGGTAGCTAGGTCAAGAATTAAAATTGAAGAAGCAAGATTGTTAACATTAAAAACTGCTTGGCTAATTGATAATGTTGGTAAAGAACAAGCAAAAATTGAAATCTCAGCAATTAAAGTTGGCGTTATTGAAGCTGCATCATATGTGATTGATAAGGCTATACAAGCACATGGAGCTATGGGACTTTCACAAGATACTCCATTAGCCAGAATGGCTGCTGGCGCTAGAACATTGAGAATTGCTGATGGGCCAGATGAAGTACATTTAAGATCAATTGCAAGAAGAGAGATTAATAAACATTCATGACTGAAAAAATAGCAGTAATAGGTGGCGGCCAAATGGGAAGCCAAATAGCTGCTCTAGCGGCTATGGCTGGATACAAAACTAGTCTTTATGATGAAAATAGAGAAAATTTAGAATATAGATATAAATTTGTTGAAGACAATATTAAAAATTTAATAAATAAAAAAATATACACACAAGAAAAGCTAGATGCGTATAAAGACAATTTAGACCTTAGATATTCACTTGATGAAGTTGTTCAAGAAAAGTCATTTGTAATAGAGGCTGTTGTTGAAAGACACGATGTAAAACTTGAAATTTTCAAACACATTTCAAGTTTTATGGGTGAGGAAGTTGTAATGGCTACTAACAGTTCATTTATACAAGCTTCTGAATTGTCTAAGCATTGTAATCATCCTGAAAGATTTATTAATATGCATTTCTTCTATCCACCAATAAGAATGGACTTGGTCGAAATTTCATACCCTGACAATGTATCTGATGATGTTTTAGAGCGTACAAAAACTGTCAGCAAGAACATGGGAAGATCTGTAGTTGTTCTAAAAAAAGAAACTCCAGGGTTTATTGTTAACAGAATGCTTGCGGCATTAGTGGATGAAGCTTATGAACTTTATGATGAGGGAATCGCAGATTTTGAAGATATTGATATCGCAATAAAAAAAGGCTTAAATCATCCTCTAGGTCCGTTTGAACTATCAGATTATTCTGGGTTGGACATTCACTATTATGCAAAATTAAAAAAGTTTAAAGAATCTGGAGATCCAAAAGACGAACCTAAAAAGTTTCTTGAAGAAAAAGTTTTAAATGGAGATCTAGGAGTAAAGACTGGAAAAGGTTTTTATCAATATAAGAAAGATTAGTCTACTGAAAATCTTCGTCCTTTAAATTAAATATCACTTCTTTATTTGGTTTGATTACTAATACTATTCTTTCTGTTTGTATAGGGAAAGGGTAAGGTTTATCCCAATACTTGTTTGACAATTTGTCTATATTATCTCGAGCTTCTTTACCAGTTATTTCACCAATCACTTCGCCTCTAATTTCTACAAACTTAAAGGGATTGTCGTGCTTCCATATCATTACTGTAACTCGGGGATCTATTTTTACATTTTTATATTTAACTCTATGAATTTCGGTATTAATTAAAATATTTTCACCGTCTGTATCAACCCACATCACATGAGTTTGTGGAACCCCATTTTTAAACAGAGTAGTTAAAGCGGCATAATTAGGTCCAGCCGCCATTAATAAAGTTTTATTGTCTAGTGTCATGTGTTAAATTATAGTTTATGAAAGTAGTTTTGCAGAGAGTAAAGAATGCATATGTAGAAGTAGATGGAAATAAAATTTCAGAAATTGACCAAGGGCTACTTTTACTTTGGGGAATTGAGCAGGGGGATAGTGATTCAGATAGTTTAGTTTTAATTAATAAAATCTTAAATTTCAGAATATTTTCTGATGAAAATTTAAAAATGAATAAGTCAATTATTGACGTTGATGGTGAAATTTTACTAGTTAGCCAGTTCACACTTGCTGGTAATTTTTTAAAAGGGAATAGACCTTCTTTTATTAATGCTAAAGATCCTAAGATTGCTGAAGAAATGTTAGAAAAAGTATATAAAAAGTTATCTGAAAAAGTTATTACTAAACTTGGAAGTTTTGGATCAATGATGCAAGTTGGGCTTATAAACGATGGTCCTAGTACTTTTGTTTTAAGTTCAAAAGATGGAAGAATTAATTCTTAAGCT
>ERZ802830.1070-NODE-1070-length-26694-cov-19.9451_pt1 | contig 26694 bp, 25 predicted proteins | sample MGYA00345654_ERZ802830 | MGnify/ENA primary metagenome ERZ802830 (study PRJEB30503, sample SAMEA104212375) | marine metagenome | biome: Westerlies Biome; feature: [SRF] surface water layer (ENVO:00010504) within the epipelagic zone...; material: water...
ATTAGTTTTTCTCATAACAATATCAATTATAATAATATTAATTTTTAACAAATGATTGTAGTGAGTTAAGAAAAATTTTAAAAGATGTTTTACCTTTTAAAGTTATCTTACAAAGAGTAAGAGGGTAATTTCCTTCAAACTTTTTCTTCACTTTAATGAGACCTGCATCTTCAAGTTTTTTTATTTGAACACTAATATTACCTTTTGAAGCCTCTGAAACTTCCATCAATTTCTTAAAGCTTGCATTTTCTATAGAGAATAAGAAAGAAAGTATTTTTAATCTCACCGGATTAAAAAGTAGCTTCTCTAATCCTTTATTCATCAGTTTTCATTCTATTGAGTAAAATTCCCGGAATCAATAATCCTAGAGTTATTCCAATAATATTTACAATTAAAGCATCTTGACCAGGATATATATACAACGAGAGAACAAAAATTAGTAGAAATATACCTCCTAATAGTATGGGTTTAAATTTAATAATAGCTCCAGTCAAAACTGTTACAAGACCCAAGAGAAAGAGAATGTCTGGAACTGGATTAACACCCTGATAAAAGGCTAAACCTGATATCATTAACCATCCAAGACCAAAAACTGCCCATACAATCTTGATAGCTCTACCTAATATTGTTGAATATCCTATCTCTTTATATTTTTTTATGTTCCATCGTGTCATATAAATCATACCTAAAATGGGTAAAAATATCCAGTATATTCCTGCAGAATAATATGTTTGTTGAATAAAGGATGGGAAAACATAATGAATTAAACTCATCATATTTATAAATATTCCCCAGAAAATTAAGTTAAAACTTAAAGGCTTTAGTTTAGTCCTAGTTTCATTAATCATGTCGTTAATAACTTTGATTTGATCTAATTTATTCATCTTTTTTCTACAAATATAAACTAGTTTATAATGTAAACCAAATTAGTAAAAAAATTATTGAGCTTTATTAGTTCTATAAATTTTCCAAATTATTAACCCGACTAATATATATGGAATAGACATTAAATAAACTATACCTCTATTTAAACCCTTAGCAGCTTCGTATTCTTGATCACTCTCCATTATAGCACTAAGCATAGAACATTGAGAATACATATCGGATGTAGACAAGATTAAAACTATAAGTACAAACAAAAGCTTTTTCATTAGTAAGTATAATAAGGTGAGATCATTAGATAAACTATTACTCCGGTAACAGCTATATAAAGCCATATTGGGAATGTAATTCTTGCAATTTTTTTATGCTTATCAAACATTTTTGAAATAGCCCTCACATATGTTACAAGAACCATTGGTACTATAAAAACAGATAAAGTGATATGAGTAATAAGTATAAAAAAGTATAAGTATCTTATAAAGCCTTCACCTCCATAAGGAGTTGGATCAGTAGTCATATGATAAAGTATATACATAACAAGAAAGACAAGAGAGAGGAAGATTGAAGTCTTCATTAATAGCTCATGCTGTTTAATCTTTTTATTTTTTATACTATATAAAGCTGCAATTAAAAGAAAAGCTGTAATACCATTTATTGAAGCATAAATTGGCGGTAAAAATGTAAGTGAAGGTAGAGATGTTATTCTTATGTTAAATAAAATTAAAACAACAACTGGAATAACTATTGAGACAATAATTATCAATGTTTTGTACCTAATCCCTTGACTTGAATTTTCAATTTTACTCATTGATTAATTTTTTTATATCATAGCTCAACATCTCTACTCCCTGAAGGTTTGCGTTTACATCATTAATACCTAGATAGTACATAATTGGGTTTCCGTAGTTATCTTTTCTAGACCGAATATACCCATCTTTATCAATAAGTGCAAAATATCCTTGATGCTCAAATCCACCTGCAAAATTTACATTTTGATTTGCATAAATGTTAAAGCCATTATTCGCTAGATTATATATGTAATCTTTTTCTCCAGTTAAAAAATGCCAGTTTTGAGACTGAATATCTAGTACCTCAGAATATTTTTTTAAAGTTGATGGATTATCATTTTGTGGATCAATAGTTATTGAAACAATTCCAAATTCATTTGATTCTCCAAATTTTTCATCTAATAACTTCATGTTCCTATTCATCTCAATGCAAATATCTGGACATCTTGTAAAGAAAAACTCTAATACATATACTTTACCAATTAAATCTTCGTTTGATATTAAAATAGAGTCCTGATTTGTTAAAATAAAATCTGGCGCTTTTCGTTTTTCATCAGATATTGTTAGATATGATAATCTCTCATTATTATTAAGCCTATTTGAATCTCTAATATCTGAGTTTACAACTCTCTCATATATTTTAGGAATTGAAAAAATCCCAAAGAGTATAATAATAAATAAAAGTCCAATATATTTTATATTTCTATTCATTGAAAAGTGAATCGTTTTTCTTTAAAGCTAATCTATATTCAGCAAGAATTATCTTGACATCATCTACCATCTTCTTATTTATTTCTGCAACTGATTGAGAATCGAAGCCATATAACATTCCAATGTCTTCATCGTCATCTCTTCCTCTTAAGCTCAGGTCTCTGTCAACAATAAAAACATATGGGGTACTAAAACTTTGGTCCAGTTCAATATTGGTTTTGAAACTATCAAAAATCATTTTTATATTTGACTGCGTTGTTGGAATAAAATTCCAGTTCCTCAAATCAGTTCCTACCCCACTAACTAAATCACTTTTTAAATTCTCTATTGCTTCATTATCATTTTTATTGTGGAGTAAAACAAATTGGAAATCTTGAAACTCGTTAAATCTTTTATAGATTTTTTGATTTAAGTTGAGTGCTTCAGATTTTTTATTATTTACATCTCCTCCCCAGAAAGCCACAATAGAAATTTTATTTTTAAAAGAAACATTAGCACTATTACCTTCAATATTTTCAATATCCATTACGTTTTCTGTTAGGACTGGAAGCTTTGCAAAATTATTTATACCAGTAGATAGAAAAACATACACAAAAATTGGAAAGAAAAACAGAAATCCAAGTATCAGATACTTTTTTAAATTCTTACTCATTAATATATATCAAAGTTCCATGCTTTTAAACCATCAAACATAACCTCAAATATGTATGATCCTTCCCACAGAAGTATAAATAATAAAAAAGGGATTAAAATAAGCAATGGGACAACTATAGTGTTTTTTAAAAAAGGTTTTTCATCTCTAACATGCATAAAATCCCATGTTATATAATAAGCCTTAATTATAGTCATTATAATAAATATCCAATTTAGGATCTTAATACCTAAAAAGTAATTTAATAAAATTGGAGGTTTAATTATACCTAAAGCAACTTCAATTGCAGTAACTATTGATAAAAATACTAAAACACCCCAGATCTTTTGAACGTTTGATTTAAACTTTAAACGTCCTCTAAATATTGCAAGTTTATGTTTATGTTCTGCCATAACCTATACTAAATAAAAAAATGTAAATACAAAAACCCAAACAAGATCAACAAAATGCCAATAAAGTCCAACCTTTTCGACCATATCATATTGACCTCTTTTCTCATATGTTCCTAGAAGTACATTTATAAAAATTATTATATTAAGTATTACTCCAGAAAATACATGAAATCCATGGAACCCTGTAATAAAGAAAAAGAAATCAGCAAATAACGGATTCCCATATTCATTTCGTATTAGATTAGCTCCTTTGACTACTCTGGTTGCAGAAGCAAGTTTTATTTCTGCTTCATCTCTACTTAATATTATTTTATGACCTGTATCATCCAATTTTTCTAATCTAACAGTAAGATTTTGATCATTGTTAAACCCTGCCATAACTTCCTGAAGAGTTATTTCAGGCAACTTTGCCTCACTCAGATACCAAATTCCAACATTATTATCATGAGTAATTCTTTCTTGTGTTGAAGATATATAAAACTCATCTATTGGTATTCTTTTTTCCTCTTCTAAATTATAAAATTGCAGAATATCACCATTTTGAATTTCGACAGCACCATATTCTCCTTTAATAAAATTTTTCCATTCCCAAGCTTGAGAGCCTACAAAAACTGCTCCACCAATTATAGTTAATAACATGTAAAATGCAACTCGATTCTTATTATTATTATGACCTGCATCAACGGCTAAAACCATTGTTACCGAAGAAAAAATCAAAATAAATGTCATCAATGCTACATAATACATGGGAGCGTCGATTCCATGTAAAAAGGGAAAGTGAGTAAATACTTCATCTGCTATTGGCCAAGAGTCTATATTTTTAAATCTTGAAAATCCGTAAGCGACTAGAAAACCTGAAAAAGTAAGAGCATCTGATACAATAAAAAACCACATCATTAGTTTTCCATAGGCTGCATCAAGAGGTTTTGAGCCACCTCCTCCCCAGGTATTTTCTTTTGTTTTACTTAATGAAGATGCTTGCATCTAGGGCAATTTAGAGTACAAATTTATTAATTTTTAACTGAAGTATTTAATAAATAAGAATAAATATATCCATAATGCTCCAAGAAAATGCCAAAATATTAATGCCATCTCAAAACCTAATTTATTTTTTTCATATTTCTTCCTGTTGAACCTTGTTGTAACAACAGTTAAAACAATTATTCCAGCAAATAAATGAGCTAAGTGAACGAATACCAAAACATATATATATGAAGTAGTAACTGAACTCTCAGGTCCAGTGAAATAATAGCCCTGAGAAATAATTTCATCAAAGCCTAAAAATTGTGATACAATAAATATAATGGCACTTAAGATAGTGAGTCCCAAAAAAATATTCACGTTATTCTTTTCAAGATATATATTTATATTTTCAGGAAGCGAGACACGAATGTATTGATCTAATTTAAACTTAGCTAATTGGAAGAACAAACTACTTAAGAGAATTGATATCGTACTCAAAGTAAACCAACCTGGGAGAACAAATGATTCTAACCAATCTGGTCTGGAGCTACTAACTATAAATGCACTTGTTAATCCAGCAAAAGTCATAGTTATACTGATCATTCCAAACCAAAGCATCATTTTCTTGGCTTTATTATTTTTTACTTGAAGAGATTCAAGATTACTCATTGTGCTAAGAATTTATCGATTACAAATATAATTTGAATAAAGCTTATATAAAAAATACTTGTATACATTAGTCTTATGGCATTTTGTTTATCCTTATAATTCATTAATCGGATTGCCTGTAATAGCATAAATAATCCGGACAATAAAATCAGAATCAATGAATATATTCCAATTGATAGTGATCCTGTAAAACTGAAATAAGGAAGAATTGATACCAAAATCATCCACAGAGTATAAAAAACAATTTGAAAAGCAGTTGCATTATCTTTTTTACCTGAAGGTAACATCTTGAAACCTGCATTTTTGTAATCATCATGTGATACCCATCCAATAGCCCAAAAGTGGGGAAACTGCCAAAAAAACTGTATCATAAATAAAATTCCTGTTTCAATTGAAAATTTATTTGTAACTGCTACCCATCCAAGCATAAAGGGAATTGCACCAGGAATTGCACCAAAAAAAACTGATAAGGGGGTAATAGGTTTTAAAGGGGTGTATAAAGCTAGGTATATGATCATTGAAACTAGACCAAAAAATGCAGTTCTAAAATTTATATTATACAAGATAAATAAGCCTGTAAAAGCTAGAATAGAGGAAATAATAATAGCTTCATTAACACTCATTCTTCCTGAAGGCAAGGGTCTATTTATAGTTCTTTCCATTAACAAATCTCTTTTTCTTTCGATAATCTGGTTAAAACCGTTGGAAGAACCCACTACAAGGAACCCTCCCAAAATTAAAAGAAAAAATGTGTAAAGTGAAAAAATTTCAAATGCAATTAAATAAGAGGCAACCGATGAAAATACTACACTCAAAGACAATCTATATTTTATAAGGACAAGTATTTCAGCAAATAAAGATCTGTGCTTTATATTTAAAGTTTGCGACATTAATGTTATCTGTTAAGGGATTCCTTATTGCAGTCTGAAAGTAATTGGTATACTAAATGGTACTCTAACTGCTCTCCCCCTTTGCTTACCAGGAGTCATTTGAGGAAGTCTTCCAATAATTCTTGCTGCTTCATTTTCAAGGTTTTTATCTGGACCTCTCATTCTAATATTAGTTATGGAACCATCCTTTGCAATAATAAAGTTAACATATACACGACCCTGAATTCCCATCTCTTGGGCAATATCTGGATATCTGAAATTTTTTCGAATGTGTTTATTCATTTGTTCTTGAAAACATGCTCTTCTCTGAGATTTTGAAACAGATTCACATCCAGGAAAAATTGGCACATCCTCAATTACAGCAAAAGGAACATCAATGTCTTCAAAGTCATCCTCAACAACAATATCTTCAATTATCATTTCTTCATCAGATTCAGTTGACTCAATTACAGTTTCCTCAACTTCTTCCTCATCCTCAACTATCTCAATCACTTCTGGAGCAGGAGGTGGAGGTGGAGGTGGAGGTGGAGGTGTTTTTAACTGTTCAGTTATCGGAACATCTTCTTCATCATCTTCAAGCATATTAACACTTGAAAGATCAAATGTTTTTTCATATGATTTATATTCGACTGCACCCCAAACAATACCTAATACAGAAGTTAAACCTATAACAAAGTAAAGATTCCTATTTCTATTTAAATCAGCTTGCGGATTTTTCTTAAGTTGCATAAATCAAAATTTAATATGCTAATCTATAAAAAAATATAATTATTTCATATAGATAAACAGTTCTTTATATGATTTTAACTATCAATTAGTTTTTTATAATCTTCAGAGCTTAACAAACTATCCATTTCAGTAGCTTTGGAAATATCAATCTTGATAATCCAACCATCTCCATATGGATCTTCATTTACCAATTCTGGTTTATCTTCTAAATTAGTGTTTAATTCTATTACTTTACCAGCCATGGGCATGAACAAATCTGAAACAGTTTTTACTGCCTCAACTGTACCAAAAACTTGATTTGAGTCAATATCATTATCTAAAGTGTCAATTTCAATATATACAATATCTCCCAGCTCACCTTGAGCAAAGTCTGTGATTCCGACTGTTGCTATATTGTCTTCAATTTTAACCCATTCATGTTCCTCTGTATATTTTAATTCTTCTGGAATATTCATGATTATAATTTATTTAAGGATTTTTTAATAAGCTCTTGCAACTCAATATCTTTATTTTCAAAGTATAACTTACTTACGATATTCTCAGATTTAGACTTATTAAAACCTAAGGCTGAGAGAGCAAGTAAAGCTTCATTTTTAATGTTTAAATTTTTACCTGATAAATCTATATCTTTTTTATCAAATAATTCTACTTTATCTTTTAATTCTATTATTAATCTTTGTGCTGTTTTTAATCCTATACCCTTAATAGATTTTATCCTATTTACATCCTCAGAAAATACTGCTTCTTGGATCTCAGCCGGAGAAATAGAGGAGAGAATTGTCCTTGCAGTACTTGGTCCAATTCCCGAGATTGAAATTAACTGCTGAAAAATAGATCTTTCATTTTCCGAACTAAAGCCAAATAAAATATCAGAGTCTTCTTTTCTTTGAAGATAAGTGTATATTTTTATGTTCTCTTCATCTGGAATCTTTTCATAAGTGTTTAATGAAATGTTTATTTCATATCCGATTCCATATGACTCAACAATTATTTTAGTTGGAGTTTTCTCTATTAACCTACCCTTAATATAAGTGATCATTTTTTCTTTATTTTTCTTTGATTAGCATCTATAATAGCAATTGCAGACATATTGACAATTTCATCAACTGAAGCACCAAGTTGAAGAATATGAATTGGTTTATTTAGTCCTATAAGTATAGGACCAACAGAAACTGCGTTATCCAATTCTTTTATGATTTTATAGGTGATATTTGCCGAATCAAGATTTGGAAAAATTAATGTATTTACTTTTCTTCCATTTAATATTGAAAAAGGGAATCTATTTTTTAACATTTCTCTATTAAGTGCAAAATCAGATTGAATAGGACCATCTACTATTAACTCTGGATTATTAGCATGAAGAATTTCTACAGCTTTAGATATTTTTTTTGCTTCATCAAAATTGGAAGAACCAAAATTTGAATATGAAAGTATTCCTATCACAGGTTCTATTCCAAACATATTGACAATCTTTGCAGTATTAACAGCAATTTTAGCTATCTCATTATACGTTGGATTTATATTTAAAGATGTATCAGAGCAAAATAATGGACCTTGTTTTGTTATCATTAAATTTGTTGCAGCTACTTTTTCTACACCTGAAGCTTTCCCTATTGAATTTATCAATGGCAAAAAAACAGAAGGATAACTCTTTGAATATCCAGAAAGCATACAATCTGCATCTCCATTCTCAACCATCATAGATCCAAAATAATCTCTTCCTCTAAGAAGTCTTTTTACATCCTCTAAAGTCTTTCCTTTTCTTTTTAATTTTTTAAATAGAGTTTTGGAGTATTTATCAATTAAGTCCTTGTTTGACTTATCTGTTGGGTCAATAATTTGCAAGTCTTCGTCAAAATCTAATGACTCCATTAACTCTTGAATTATTTTCTTTCCACCTAACAAGATTGGCTCAGCAATTTTTTCTTCAAAACAAATTTGAGCAGCTTTTAATACATCAAGATGATCAGCCTCTGTAAATACTATTTTTTTCTCTTTTGCCTTTCTTGCCCTTCGATGAATAATCCTAATTAATTTTTGATTACTCCCTAGTCTTTCATCTAAAATCTGAACATATTTATCCCAATCTAATATTGGTTCTTGAGCTACACCTGAATCCATTGCAGCTTTTGCAACTGCTGGGGGTATTTCAGATATTAATCTTGGGTCAAAGGGTTTTGGTATGATATACTCTTTTCCAAAATTTAATTTAGTTTCTTCATATGCAATATTAACTTGTTCTGGGACAGGTTTTTTTGCAAGTTCTGCTAATGCAATTACAGCTGCTTTTTTCATTTCCTCATTAATTTTTGATGCCCTGACATCAAGAGCTCCTCTGAAAATAAATGGAAATCCTAAAACATTATTAACCTGATTAGGTAAATCAGATCTTCCTGTAGCAAAAATTATATCATCTCTGACAGACATAGCTTTCTCAAAACTAATTTCAGGATCTGGATTAGCCATAGCGAACACTATTGGATTAGCAGACATAGAAGCTAACATTTTTTCAGATACAATATTTGCCATAGATAAACCAATAAAAACATCACAGTCTATCATGGCGTCCTCAAGAGAATTAATGTCTCTTTTTGTAGCAAAAAACTTTTTTTCAGGTGTAAGATTATCTCTTGTACTTTTAATAACACCTTTGCTATCTGTCATTACGATATTTTTAAGTTTTGCTCCAAATGATATATATAATTTAGTACATGCAATTGCAGCAGCCCCAGCGCCTGAAACAACAATTTTAATATCTTCAATTTTTTTATCTACCAATTCAAGAGCATTTAAAAGTGCCGCTGAAGATATTATAGCTGTACCGTGTTGGTCATCGTGCATTACAGGTATATCAAGCTGTTGAATTAATTCTTTCTCAATTTTAAAAGCCTCAGGAGCTTTAATATCTTCAAGATTTATTCCTCCAAAAGTTGATGAAATTGATTTAACAACATCTATAAATTTATCTGGATCTTTTTCATTTATTTCAATGTCAAAAACGTCTATATCAGCAAAAATTTTAAATAAAAGTGCCTTACCTTCCATAACAGGTTTTGAAGCATTTGGTCCAATATCTCCGAGTCCTAAAACTGCTGTTCCGTTTGAAATTACAGCAACTAAATTTGACTTGTTAGTGTACTTGTAAACTGAGGATGGATCTTTTTCAATTTCTTGACATGGGATTGCAACACCAGGTGAATATGCAATTGCTAGATCCCGTTGAGAATTATATTTTTTAGTTGGTACAACCTCAATTTTACCAGGTTTTGGTTTAGCATGATAAACTAATGATTCTCTTCTCTCTCTATTCTTTCCCATACATTCAAATATAGATTATTAATTAAATAAATTATTCTGATTATTTTTATTTCTTCCAAGATGTTTGTATCCTTTTTGAGTAACCTGCCTACCCCTAGGAGTTCTGATTATAAAACCTTGTTGTATAAGAAATGGCTCATAAACCTCTTCTATTGTCTCTGTGTTTTCAGATAATGATGTAGCAAGTGTTGAAATACCTACTGGTCCACCACTATATTTATCAATAATTGTCTCTAATATTTTATTATCCATTTCATCTAATCCATTTTTATCTACATTAAGAGAGCTTAGTGCAAATTTTGTAATCTCTAAATCAATTCTACCATCGCTTTTTATTTGAGCAAAGTCTCTAACTCTTCTTAAAAGAGAATTTGAAATTCTTGGAGTTCCTCTACTTCTTCTAGCTATTTCAAAACAAGATTTCTTATCAATTTTTAATTTTAATATATCAGAGCTCCTCTCAACAATTTTAGATAATAGTTTATCATCATAATGTTCAAGTCTGTTAGATATAGCAAATCTTTCTCGCATTGGATTTGTCAAAAAGCCAGATCTAGTTGTTGCTCCAACCAAAGTAAAAGGATTTAAGTTTAATTGAACTGTTCTAGCATTTGGTCCAGATTCTATCATTATATCAATTTTATAATCCTCCATTGCTGAATAAAGATACTCTTCAATAACTGGGCTTAATCTGTGGATTTCATCTATAAAGAGTATGTCTCTTTCTTCAAGATTTGTAAGAAGTCCTGCAAGATCACCAGGTTTATCAATTACTGGCCCAGAAGTAACTTTCAATCCAACTTTTAATTCATTTGCTAGAATATGGGCAAGAGTAGTTTTTCCAAGACCTGGCGGTCCATGAAATAAGGTATGATCAAGTGCATCTTGTCTTTGATTAGATGCCTCAACAAAAATTTTTAAATTACTTAATATAGATTCCTGACCAATAAAATCGGTAAACTGAAGTGGCCTTAATGCCTTGTCAAAGTCATTATCTTTTTCTTGGTTAATATCCATTAATTCAAATATACACTAATTGAGAAATTTGAGCCCTTGCTGTTACTTAATGTTGGAGCTCCCTTTCTCCTTTTTTTAAAGGAACACTCTGAGGTATAAAATCATCCTTTGAACCAGGTTTTGAATAATCATATGGCCATCTAAAAACATGAGGAATTTTTCCAGGCCAATTACCGTGAATATGTTTTATTGGTGCTGTCCATTCAAGTGTGTTTGACTTCCAAGGATTCTTCTCTGCTTTTTTACCATAAAACATACTGCTAATAAAATTATATAAGAAAACTAATTGAGCTGCACCAGCTAATAAAGCGAATAAAGTGATTACTACATTTATATTAGCAACATCATCAAAATAGGGAAAATTTGTATTTGTATAGTACCTTCTAGGCAAACCTGCCATACCTATAAAATGCATTGGGAAAAATACACCATATGCGCTAATAGCTGTTATCCAAAAGTGTATATACCCTAAATTCTTATTCATCATTCTACCAAACATTCTCGGATACCAGTGATACACTCCAGCAAAAAGTCCATAAAGAGCTGATATTCCCATAACTAAATGAAAGTGAGCTACAACAAAGTATGTATCGTGTAAATTAATATCTAATGCGCTATCCCCTAGAATTATTCCTGTTAGACCTCCTGTTATAAATGTTGAAACAAGCCCAATAGCAAATAGCATTGCTGGATTAAACTGAATATTACCTTTCCAAATAGTAGTAATATAATTGAAAGCTTTGACAGCAGATGGAATTGCAATTAATAATGTTGTAAATGTAAATACTGAACCTAAGAAAGGGTTCATTCCTGTCACAAACATATGGTGTCCCCATACAATAGTAGAAAGAAAAGCAATAGCTAAAATTGATCCTACCATTGCTCTATATCCAAATATTGGTTTTCGAGCATTAGTTGCTATTACTTCTGAAGCTATACCTAAAGCTGGTAAAAGAACAATATATACCTCAGGGTGACCTAGGAACCAAAATAAATGCTCAAATAGAACAGGGGATCCACCTTGGTAATGAAGAACTTCTCCTTGAATAAAGATGTCAGATAAGAAAAATGATGTTCCAAAACTTCTATCCATGATTAATAATAGTGCCGCAGATAAAAGAACTGGAAATGATACAACTCCTATTATTGCAGTAACTAAAAAAGCCCATACTGTTAAAGGTAACCTAGTCATTGTCATTCCTTCTGTTCTTAGGTTAAGTACAGTAACTATATAATTTAAAGCAGCTAAAAGAGACGATGCAATGAAAAACGCCATAGATACTAACCAAAGTGTCATTCCAGCTGCAGATCCTGGTTGAGCTTGAGGAAGTGCGCTGAGTGGAGGATAGATAGTCCAACCGGCAGCTGCAGGTCCTGCTTCAACAAAAAGGGATGCAATCATTATTGCAGAAGAAATAAAAAACAACCAATATGATATCATATTCAAAAACCCTGAGGCCATATCTCTTGCACCTATTTGAAGTGGTATTAATAAATTACTAAAGGTTCCGCTTAAGCCAGCTGTAAGAACAAAGAATACCATAATTGTTCCGTGAATAGTAACTAAAGCTAAATATACATTAGGGTCCATTACACCATCTGTTGCCCATTTTCCAAGTAGAACATCAAATATGCCAAAAGACTCTTCTGGCCAAGCAAGTTGAAGTCTAAAAAGTAATGACATTGCAATCCCTACAATTCCCATTATCAGTCCAGTAATAAGATACTGTTTCGAAATCATTTTATGATCAATGCTAAAAATATATTTAGTAATAAAGGTTTCCTTGTGATGATGATCGTGACCATGATCATCATCACGAGACTCTATTATAGTATCTTTTTTTTCAGTAACATCAATTTCAATGTCAGTCCCAATTATTTTTGCTCTTCTATTATATTTTTCTGCCATAGTTTTATATTATCTATTGAACAAACTCTTTAAATGTCAATTGATCTCCCATCCAGTTTTTAAATTCTTCTTCTGTCTCAACAATAATTTTTATTTGCATATTGTAATGTGATGCTCCACAAATTTTATTACATAAAAGTAAAAAATCAAATTCATATGGATCAAGAGGAAACTCCCCTTGGGCAAGTAAACCTTCACTTTTATCAAATCTAATTTTATTGATTTTTCTAACCTTTTCAACGATTTCTGGTCTTAGCCTCATCTCATCGGTTGTTGCATTGGGAACAAATGCAAACTGTGTTATCATTCCAGGTACTGCATTCATTTGGGCTCTAAAGTGAGGCATAAAAGCAGAGTGAAGAACATCTTGAGACCTAATTCGAAAAACAACTTCCCGATCAACTGGCAAATGTAATTCTTGAACTACAATATCATCATCTCCATTTCGATCAGTTGGATCAATTCCAACTAAATTTTTTCCACCAAAATCTTGAAGAAATCTAACATTTGCATCACCTAAAACACCATCTTCTCCAGCGTACCTAACTTTCCAATTAAATTGTTGAGCGTACAACTCAACAACTAATGCTTCTTCGTTCTCTTCTATTGTCATAATATCTACCCAAGTAAATAATCCATAAAGGATCATTCCTGCAAGAGCTATAGTTGGAATAATAGTCCATACACCCTCTAAGAAGTTACTGTCCGCAAAGAACAATGCTTTTCTCTTTTTGTTACCTCTATACTTAAATGCAAAATAATGAAGTAGTGCCTGTGTAATAGTCTGAACAAAAAATATTACAGAAAATGAAAACCAAAGTAAACTGTCATAATTTTCTCCATGAACAGATGCAGACTCAGGGAGAATTACATCTCCATAAGCAAAAAAAGAAAAAATAGTTAGTCCGTAAATAAATATCAAGAAAAGAAACATAAGTTTTCCTTGAAAATCATTGTCTTTATCAGTAGCTATTTCTTGATTATCAAAATCTACAGGCTTAGAAAGCTCTAAAATTTTTGTCAATTGCCATACAGCAATAGAAATTAATATTAAAGATGTTAAAACAAGTAATAATGTCATTTTAGTCTAAATTATAATATTGAAACGTTTTACTTTCTTCTAAAAATGGATCTCCTTTTACAAGAATAGGTGCCTTTGAAATTTCCTTAAATACAACATAGATAAATATTCCTAAAAAGAATAAGAATCCGCCTATTTCACCAGGACCAAATGACCACATATCTCCTACTGCCGAGGGCATTATCATATTATAAACATCAAGATAATGACCTATTATTATTACAATACCTGTTAAAATTACGATAAAGTTAGTTTTCTTAAAATCACTATTCATAAGAACAATTAATGGGAATATAAGATTTAACACTACCATACCAAAAAATAAGAAATTATAATCTTCAATTCTAGTAATGAAATAAGTTACTTCTTCTGGAATATTAGAATACCATATAAGCATAAATTGAGAAAACCATAAATATGCCCAGAAAACACTTACACCAAACATAAATTTTGCTAAGTCATGAATATGACTGTCATTTACAAAACTTAAATAATTCAAAGATTTAAGGTATATAGTTATTAAAGCTATTGTTGTAATTCCAGAAACAAACATTCCTGCAAATACATACCACCCAAACAAAGTACTAAACCAGTGAGGGTCAATTGACATAATCCAATCCCATGACATCATTGATTCAGATATTAAAAAAAATACTAAAAAACCAGCAGAGAATCTAAATAATTTCTTGTGAATACTTATATCATTATTATTGTCTTGTTCTAAAGAAAGTCTTCTCGATATATTTCTGTATAAAACCCAACCTGTAATATATACTATTGCTCTTGCAAAGAAAAAGGGAGTGTTTAAATATCCAACTTTATTTCTGATAATTTCATCATGAGCAACAACTTCTGGATCCATCCAAATAAAAAGATGGTTAAACTTAAGAGCAGAAAAAACAAGAATTATAATAACAAAAATACAACCAGGAAGCAAATAACTAGTTATGCCTTCCATAATCCTATATAACACAATTGACCAGCCTGCCTGTGAAGCTCTCTGTATAGCATAAAATGCCAAAACCCCAAGTGAAATCATCATAAAAAATAATGCTGGTACATATATCGCTGCCCAAGGCTTGTTATGAAGTTGATTAAAGACGTGTTTATCGTGATCATATTCATGACCAACTTCTGATTTATCTGCATGATCTTTTACTCCATGACTATCTCCTCCATGACTATCTCCTCCATGACTATCTCCTCCATGACTATCTCCTCCATAACTATCTCCTCCATGACTATCTCCTCCATGACTATCTCCGTGACTCATACTAGCTACAATTGCCTTGGCTTCTTCTACATTACTTGGAGCAGAATAAAAACCAAAAGCAATTCCAATAGCACCTATAATAATTAATGCTATTGAGAGTCTTTTGATCTGTTCAGAAAATTTATAATCTGTCATTTATTACTTTTTAGATTCTTCTCTTAATTTCATAACATATTGAGCAATCTGCCATCTTTCTTCTTCATTAACTTGTCCAGCATGCGATCCCATTGCATTTATTCCATACATTAATATGTGGTAAATACTTCCTGGAGTAATATCTCTGTCAATATAAGCTGGAATACCTAAGAATTTTTCTCTTTGAGCAAGAATTCCCATTCCATCCCCTTTGTCTCCGTGACAAACTGAACAATATATCTCGTAAAGTTCCTTGCCTTGACTTAAGTTATAATCATTACTTTCAATTGGTGATAAAAGATCTTTTTTCGCCATTTCGTAACCATCATTTGAGTCTGGATAATCATAAGGTTCCCAACCTCTTGCAATAGTTCCATCTGGAGGGATTTGTGCAACAATTCCATTTGAAAATCCGTCAGACTCAGCATAAGTTTCATAAGCTAATGATTCGTACATATCAGGAAAATATTGGAAATTAGGCTTTGACGGATCAAAACATGATATTAACAAAAAACTCAGGGATAATATTATAAATATATTTTTTCTCACTTTATGCATTTACTTCTTTAATTGATATTGCTCCCATTTTTTTTAACATAGATTTTGTTTTGGATAGATTTGAACCGGAATCCATATCTATTAAAAACTTGTCATCAGTTGTTGAAGGGTCAGGATTTTCAGCCTCTTTAAATGGCCATAATTTACTTCTTAAATAAAAAGTAATTACCATTAAATGAGCTGCAAAAAAAACTGTTAATTCAAACATAATTGGCACAAATGATGGCATATTTTCTATGTAAGAAAAACTAGGTTTACCGCCTATATCTTGTGGCCAGTCAACAATCATTATATAATTCATCATTAAAATAGAGAAAGTAAAACCAATACATCCATAAATAAACGTTGCAATGGATATATTAGTAGGTTTAAGTTTCATAGCTTTATCTAATCCATGAACAGGAAACGGAGTATATACTTCATGAATATAAATTTTACTCTTTACTATTTCTTTTACAGCATCTAGTAAAATGTCATCATCATCAAATAAAACATGTAGTCTTTTTAAACTCATTATTTATCTCTTATTTTTTTATAATTTTCACCTGAAGATTTTAAAATAGTTTTAATCTCTGCTTGAGCTACAACTGGGAAACTTCTTGCATACAATAAAAATAACACAAAGAAAAATCCAATCGTTCCTATAAATATACCAATATCAATAAAGGTAGGAGAGAACATTGTCCATGATGATGGAAGATAATCTCTATGAAGGGAAGTAACTATTATAACAAATCTTTCAAACCACATTCCAACATTTACAACAATTGAAATTACAAAAGACCATATTATATTAGTCCTAATTTTTTTAATCCACATTATTTGAGGTGAAACAACATTACATGACATCATTAAAAAATATGCCCACCAATATGGACCTGTAGCTCTATTTAAGAAAGCATACTGTTCATATTCAACCCCTGAATACCATGCTATAAATAACTCAGTAATATATGCACACCCAACTATAGAACCCGTAATCATTATTACAATATTCATCATCTCAATATGCTGAAGAGTTATGTAACTTTCTAATCTTGAAACCTTTCTCATTATAATAAGAAGTGTTTGAACCATTGCAAATCCAGAGAATATTGCACCCGCAACAAAATATGGGGGGAATATAGTTGTATGCCAACCTGGAATTACTGATGTAGCAAAATCAAATGAGACAATAGTATGAACAGATAATACTAGAGGTGTTGCTAAACCAGCTAGCACCAAAGATACCTCTTCAAATCTTTGCCAATCTTTTGCTCTACCTGACCAACCAAAGCTAATTAAACTATATATTTTCTTTTGAAATGGTTTGACAGCTCGATCTCTTATCATTGCAAAATCTGGAAGTAAACCTGTCCACCAAAAAACAAGAGAAACAGTTAAATATGTTGATATTGCAAAAACGTCCCAAAGTAAAGGTGAATTAAAATTAACCCATAATGAACCAAACTGATTAGGTATAGGAAACATCCAATATGCAAGCCATGGTCTGCCCATGTGAATTATTGGGAATAATCCTGCCTGAATTACTGAAAAAATTGTCATTGCTTCTGCTGATCTGTTAATTCCCATTCTCCATTTCTGTCTAAATAATAATAATACAGCAGAAATAAGTGTACCTGCATGACCTATTCCTACCCACCATACAAAGTTTGTAATATCCCAGGCCCAACCTACAGTCTTGTTTAGACCCCATGTTCCAATACCTGTACCAAGTGTATATGCCATACAACCTAATCCCCATAAAAAAGCTGCCATTGCAATTGAAAAGGCAATCCACCAATCTATATTTGGTGGAGTTTCAACGGGTCTTGCTATGTCGTTTGAAATATCACCGTAGGATTTATCTCCAAGAACAAGAGGTTTTCTAATAGGAGCTTCGTAATGAGATGACATATTTATATTTTTTTACTGTTTCTAATCTTAACTTGATAAATAACGTTTGGCTTTGTTCCAATACTTTCAAGAACACGATATGTTCTATCGCCATCTTTAACCCTAAGTATTTCACTTTCTTTGTCGTTGATATCTCCAAATACCATTGCATTATCATCACAAGACTCTGAACATGCAGTTTTGAATTCCCCATCTCTTACTCTTCTTCCTTCCTTTTTTGCATCAAGCTTAACTTTTTGGGTCATTTGAATACATAAAGAACATTTTTCCATTACACCTCTTGATCTAACATTTACATCAGGATTTATTGCCATTTTACCAAGAGGGTTGTTCATGTTATAATCAAACTCATCATTTTCTGAATATTGAAACCAATTAAATCTTCTTACTTTATATGGACAATTATTAGCACAATATCTGGTTCCTACACACCTGTTGTAGGCCATTTGATTTTGACCTTCTCTACCATGAGATGTTGCTGCCACGGGACATACGGTTTCACAAGGAGCATGATTACAATGCATACATGAAACTGGCTGAAATACAACTTGCGGGTTAGCAGACGCCTTTTCAAGATTAGTTTGAGTTGATCTGTATTCTCTGTAGCCTGATGTTTCATCTTTAGCCTTTACATCACCTCTAATAGTGTCTTGCGAAGAATAATACCTATCAATCCTTATCCAATGCATATCTCTTGACTTTCTTACTTCTTCCTTTCCAACAACAGGTACATTATTCTCTGCATGACATGCAATTACACATGCACCACAACCGTTACATTTGTTTAGATCAATTGATAAATTAAAATGATGACCGGTAGACCTATCAAATTCTCTCCATATATCTACCTCTTTCGATGTTACCATAGTCTCAATATGATTTTTAGAAACCATAACTGTAGGATTCCACACGGATTTATCTTCTTCAACAAATTCCTTGAGAGAAGTTTCCTTTATAATCTCATCTCTTCCCATCATTGTGTTATGAAGTTGAATACATGCAAACTCGTGATCACCTTCGGCTTTAGTTAATTTAACCTTATGAACTCTTTTAAAATCATCATAGAATCTGTAAGCATTAACCCCAACATTCATTTCCTCGCTCATTGCTTGTGTTTTTCCATAACCTAATGAAAGTCCAACAGTTCCAGGAGTTTGACCTGGTTGAATGATAACTGGAACTTTTAATGAATGATTTTCATTACTTAAATTAACATAGCTTCCGTTTAAAGCACCATTTGATACATTATAATTTTTGAGATCAAGTCTTTCAGCATCTTCATATGATATAGTAAGATAATTATCCCATGTTACTCTTGTAATAGGATCGGGAAACTCTTGAAGCCAAGGATTTGAGGATTGTTGACCATCTCCTAATCCAGTTTTTGTATATAAGATAAGATCTAAAGTATCATCATTTGATGAAGGAGAATTGCTAAAAGTTAAATTTGATTTTATTCTATTAAGTGAGATATTATCATAAGAATAGTAATAACCATCTTGAAGAGATTTTCCCCAAGTTTTACCTTTTAAAATATTAGTCCTCCAGTTATTTTTAATTTCATCATAAAAAGAATTCTGAGAATCAATTAGATCTAAAAGAACATCTTGAAATTGATTGGTATCAAAAAGTGGTTTTATAGTGGGTTGACTTAAGTAATAGTTACCTGATTTAAATTCATAATCTCCCCAGGATTCAAGATAATGAGGGGTAGCAGCTATGTATTTAGAATTCTGAGCTGTCTCATCTTCTTTCATGCTGAAGCATAAAGAAAATTCTAGTTTATTCAAGAGCTGAGAAAACTCATCAGAATTTGGTAGTGTATAACTTGGGTTAATTCCTGCAGTAATTAAACCACTAATTTTTCCTGATTTTAATTCTTTAATTGTATTTAAAATGTCTTTGTCACTTCCTTGAAAAATTAATTTTGGTGATTTAATATTAAATGCATCACTATTTATAAGCTCGTTTATCATTAAAACTATTTCTTGAGAATCAACATCATCAAGGCCAGAAATAACAACAGCTTTGTTCCCTGACTTTTTTATTGATTCAACTGCTAGTTTAACATATCTGTCAAGATATGAACCTAACGATGGTCCATTATACTTTTGATTTCGTAAACTAAAATAAATACTTTGAAGAACCTGTTTTAATTGGTGAGGCCTTGCCATTACCCTATTATCTGCATTAGCTCCAGATAGTGTCATGTTTGATTCAAACTGAAGATGGTATGACATTGTAAAATTATTATCTTCGTTTGGAACTCGGTTTTTAGACCACCCTGAAGAATAATTACCCCCCTGCCAGTCATTCATGAAGTCAGCATCAATAGAAATAATTGTATTTGATAATGAAAAGTCATAATCAGCTAATGCTCTTTTTCCATATGAATTTTCAAATGCATCTAAAGCAGAACTATTTGATACTGCGTCATAAACTACATGCTGGATATTAGAATATTTTTGAATAAAATTATTAATAATCTTTTCCGTAGTTGGACTAGCAAAAGATTGTGTTAACAAGACTACTTTTTTATTTTCACTCAAAAGACGACTTAAATCCGCTTTTACAGATGAATTAAAATTTTTCCAACTAATATTTTCTCCTGATAATTTAGGCCCTTGAAGTCTGAAGACATCATACATAGAAAGCACAGATGCATTAATTCGAGCATTTGTACAATTCATCGATTTAGCATCTTTATTTCCTTTAATAAAGATTGGACGACCAGCCTTAGTTTTAACAAGTATACTGCTAAAGTCATAACCATCAGCAATTGTTGTAGCGTAATAATTTGCAATACCAGGAATTATTTGTTCTGGCTGGACAACATAAGGAACTGACTTAATTACTGGGCCTTCACATCCAACCACAGCAGCAGCAGCAGTACTAAATCCAGCATATTTTAAAAAATCTCTTCTATTATGATTTTTGTTTTCACCTTCATTACCTACAGGGAGTTTCTCAACAAATTCATTTTGCTCAAGACTTTTTACAATTTCACTTTCTTTATTTAGTTCTTCGAAGCCTTTCCAGTAAATATTCTTTTTTTCCATATTAAACTAGTAATGACATTTTGCACATTCAATTCCACCTAATTGAGCTACAGTTAATTCCTCAACTCCATATTTTTTTGATAGTTCATCATGAACTTTCTGATAATATTCATTGTTTTTATCAACATTGCTTTCTCTATGACAATCTATACACCAGCCCATAGTTAAAGGTGAGTATTGATACATGATTTCCATTTCCTCAACAGGTCCGTGACAAGTTTGACATTCAACTTTTGCAACCTGAGCATGTTGTGCATGGTTAAAATAAACAAAGTCAGGTAAATTATGAATTCTTACCCATTTTACAGGCTGAGTGTTTCCAGTGTAAACTTGATTTTCTTCATCCCATCCAACAGCAGTATATAACTTTTTTATTTCTTTAGTATAAAAATCTTTAGTATATCCATTTTCTAGATCTTCCTCACCATTATAGTCAGCAATATACTCATGACAATTCATACAAACATTAAGTGCTGGAATACCTGAGTGTTTTGACACCCTGGCTGATGAGTGACAATATTTACATTCAATTTGATTTGCACCAGCATGAATTTTATGAGAGTAATGGATTGGCTGGATAGGGGCATACCCTTGATCAATTCCTATTTGCATTAAATATCCGTAACTAAAGTATGCACTTGATAATAAAAAGCCAACTACAACTATAAACATTAAGAATTGATTTTCTATTACCAATTTCCACAAGGGTTTTAATCTTTTCTTAGGTTCTGGTTCAATTTTTACACCACTGGCATTTGCAATTTTTAAAAGTGTTCTCTGAACCAAAAACAGCATCACAATTAAAATTGTGAATATTACAATACTAACTACTAAAATTATATTAATAGATAAATCTGAACCTTGACTTGATACTTGGGCTGTATCTAAAACAGTGGTTACAGGTGGAGGTGGAGTATAATCAGTATAGGCTAGAATATTATCAATTTGTTCATTACTAAATTGAGGATAATTTGTCATTACAGCACGATTGTACTCCTCCCAAATTGCAACAGCCTGAGGATCACCATCCTTTATCATTTGAGTACCGTTCTTTATCCAACTATACAACCATTCCTTGTCATATTTTTCACTCACACCGCTTAAAGCGGGACCAACTGCCTTTCTATTCAATTGATGACATGCAGCACAATTTGTATTAAATAAGTTTTTTCCAGCCTGTATGTCTGCCTCTTGTGATATGCTTATTGAAGGTAAAAGCAGTGCTACTAGAAGTAATCTTTTTATCTGTAACATTAATTGGGGGCAGTAAAGTTTTTGTTCATTTTTAGTAGGTGAATTTTAACGCATTTAATTCACTACAAATTTAAGTCATAAACGTCATTTTAAAAACTCTATATTGAACAAATATTTAATTTATAATGATTCTAAATAACAAGTTATATCATTTTAGTAAATTTGGTGATATATATCATGTTAATAGATAGAACTTTTTCATTATTACTACTAATTATTTTTTGTATTTCCTTGAATGCTCAGGATCAAAATGTCCTATATAATGACACCTTAACAAAAAAGCTTTTTCAAATTAAAAAAGATTACAGCAAGAGGGAATTTGAATCAACTTATTATACAATTCAGATATATTATGGAAGCCTCGAGGCTGCAGATTCTATTTTAAATGATTTTAGAGAAAATTTTAAAGAAATTAAATCAGATTTAATTTTTGAAACCCCTAATTATAAAGTTAGAATTGGAGAATATAAAGATATCAACGTTGCTTCACAAAAACTAGAAGGAATTAGACGTTTATATCCAGGGTCTTTTATTATAAAATTATCTGAATTATAATTTTCTTTTTACCTCAACTTGTTGATAACATTGAATTATGTCTCCTTCTATCAGGTCATTAAATTCATTTACCTGTATACCACAGTCATATCCTTTTGCAACTTCTTTGACATCATCTTTAAATCTTTTTAAAGAAAGAAGGTTACCATCAAACAACACCTCATCAGACCTTACAACTCTGACATTTGAATTTCTAATAATTTTTCCTGAAGTTACCATACAACCTGCAATTGTTCCAATTCTTGAAATTTTAAATGTTTCTCTAACTTCAGCTTCTCCGATACTTTCTTCTTTCATTTCAACAGAAAGCATTCCCTCCATAGCATCCTTCAAGTCATTGATTGCATCATAAATGATTGAGTAAAATTTTATATCAACCTGTTCTTTCTCAGATAATTTTCGAGCATTAAGTGTGGGCTTAACATTAAATCCTATTATAACTGCTTGAGAAGCTGAAGCTAATAATACATCAGATTCTGTTATTGCACCTACTGCTTTAAATATAATATTTACCTGTATTTCTTCGGTTGTCAAATTCTGAAAAGAATCAGTTAAAGCCTCAACGGATCCATCTACATCACCTTTAATTATTACATTTAGCTCCTTAAAATCACCTACAGCTATTCTTCTTCCAATTTCATCTAGTGTTAGTTGCTTTTGAGTTCTAACATCTTGTTCTCTTCCAAGTTGTGTTCTTTTTGAAGCAATCATTTTAGCTTCTTTTTCATCTTTAAGAACTTTAAATGGATCTCCTGCTTGTGGAGCACCGTCTAATCCTAGAACAGATATAGGAGTGGATGGGGGAGCAGATTTAACAGGTTTTCCTGCTTCATCAAACATTGCCTTAACTTTTCCACTTGTTTTCCCTGCCAATAGAAAATCTCCTATTTTTAGAGTTCCATTTTGGACCAATATTGTTGACACATAGCCTCGTCCTTTATCTAAATATGCCTCTACAACTGACCCTGATGAATTCTTATTTGGGTTGGCTTTTAAATCCATTATTTCTGCCTCAAGTAAAACTTTTTCAAGAAGAGAGTCAACACCTTTACCATTTAATGCAGAGATATCTTGAGACTGGATTTTACCACCCCAATCTTCAACTGATAGGTTCATGGATGCAAGAGATTCCTTAACCTTATCTGGATTAGCTCCTTCCTTGTCAATTTTATTAATTGCAAAAATTATTGGTACACCGCCAGCTTGAGCATGACTTATTGCTTCTTTTGTTTGAGGCATTATGTTATCATCCGCTGCAATTACAATAATAACAATATCTGTAATTTGAGCTCCTCTTGCTCTCATTGCTGTAAAAGCTTCATGACCGGGGGTATCTAAAAAAGTAATCTTTTTGGAATTATTAACTAGTACAGAGTAAGCTCCTATATGCTGAGTAATTCCTCCGGACTCCCCATCTGTAACTGATGAATTTCTAATATAATCTAATAAAGATGTTTTTCCATGATCAACATGTCCCATTACAGTAACTATTGGAGGCCTTTCCTCTAAAGTTTCAGGATCATCTTCCTCCTCGAATTCCTCTTGATCTTCCTCAATGTCCGTTTTAATGAAATCTAACTCATATCCAAACTCATCAGCAACAACTGAAAGTGTTTCAGCATCTAATCTTTGGTTCATTGTAACCATAATACCAAGAGTCATACATGTAGAAATAATATCATTAGAGGTAACATCCATAAGAGTTGCAATTTCTCCAACTGTAATGAATTCAGTAATCTTAATTATTTTACTTTCCTTTTCCAATAAAGCTTCTTCTTCTTCACTCTCAATTTTTCTTTGATCTCTTTTATCTTTTCTATATTTAGCTCCCTTGGATTTAGAAGACTTCCCTTGCAGTTTTTCAAGTGTTTCCCTTATTTGTTTTTGAATTTCATCATCTGTAGGCTCAGCCTTCTGACTAACAGTATTTTGTTTTTTATTTTTATTTAATTTATTAGGGAGTTCTTTTGATTGAACAACATCCTTACTAATTCTTTTTCTTCTTCGCTTTTTTGACTCCTCAACTTTTTCCTCTTTCTTTTTAATTGACTCTAAATCAATTACCTCTCCAGTCTTTTTTAATCCACTGAGTTTTTGAAAATTTGTTTCAATTTTTGAAGGATCAGATGAATCTTGTTTTAATTCTTGTAGATCACTTTTAACTTTTTTAGAAGAGTCTGAGATTTCTTTTGTTTTTATCTCCGCTTTTACATTAGGTTCTTTAACTTTTTCTGGAGGAATATCTGATTTCAATACTTCAGTCTTTAACTCTTTAGCTTTGAGTTCTTCGGCTTCAAGCTCTTTTGCCTTCAGTTCTTCAGCCTTAAGTTCTTCAGCCTGTTTTTGTTCTAACTCTTTTCTCTTTTTAGTGTTAATTTCTTCTAGCTTATCCTTGTCGGATTTGTCAGTCTGAAACTCGTCAAGCAACAATTCGTATGTATTTTGATCTATTTTGGAGGTTGGTCTAGGTTCAATTTCAATTTTTTTTGAGCCAAGGAATTCAACTGCCCTATCAAGAGATATATTAAGTTCTTTAAGTACTTTATTTAACCTTATTGGTGATGGCATATTTGTTTTTTAATCTTCAAATTCTTCTTTTAAGATTTTTAATACATCTAAAACGGTTTCCTCTTCAAGGTCGGTCCTCTTGATCAAATCTTCAGCATTTAACTCTAACACACTCTTTGCTGTATCAAGACCAACCTTTCTAAACTCTTCAATTACCCATGCATCAATTTCATCTTTAAACTCAGTTAATTCAACATCTTCCTCAGCGCCTTCTCTATACACATCAATTTCGTAGCCTGTTAACCTACCTGCCAACCTTATGTTATGTCCTCCTTTTCCAATTGCTCTAGAAACTTCATCAGGGTTAAGATAAACTTGAACAGTTTTTTTCTCCTCATTTATATTCAAAGAATTTACTTTTGCAGGACTTAATGCTCTTGTTATAAAAAGTTGAGTATTATTTGTATAATTTATTACATCAATATTTTCATTACCTAATTCTCTGACTATCCCATGAATTCTTGAGCCTTTCATTCCAACACATGCACCAACTGGATCTATTCTATCATCATAAGAATCAACTGCAACTTTTGCCTTTTCACCAGGAATCCTAACCGCTTTTTTAATACTAATCAAACCGTCAAAAACTTCAGGAATTTCTTGTTCAAATAATTTTTCTAAAAATAGAGGTGAAGTTCTGGAGAAAATAATTCTAGGCTTATTTCCTCTAAGTTCAACGTTTTCAATTACACCCCTAACATTATCACCTTTTCTAAAGAAATCTTTTGGAATTTGTTTATCCTTTGGCATTATCAATTCGTTTCCATCATCATCTAGGAGGATTACCTCCCTTGCTCTAACATGATGAACTTCAGCTGTAAATATATCTCCTACTCTATCCTTAAACTGGTTGAAAGTATTATTACTGTCATGTTCAAAAACTTTTGAGACAAGGTTTTGTCTAAGAGATTGAATAGATCTTCTACCTAAATCAATTAGTTTAAACTCTTGAGAAACTTCCTCACCAACCTCAAAGTCAGGTTCAATTTTAATTGCCTCCTTAAGTTCAATCTCTGCATTTGGATCTTCAACTTCACCATCTTTTACAACTATTCTATTCCTCCAGATTTCAAGGTCACCTTTGTCGGGATTAATTATAATATCAAAGTTTTCATCAGTCCCAAACTTCCTTGTTAAAGTATTTCTAAATACTTCTTCAAGAATAACCATCAATGTTACTCTGTCAATTAGCTTTTCATCTTTGAATTCAGAAAAGGATTCTAATAATGATATATTTTCCATATACTTAACTTTATTTAAAAAAAAAGAGGGACACAATGTCGCCTCTGAGATATCAAAATGCTCGGCAAATTTATTATAAATTATTGATATAATAAAATTTGTTGGCCTACTAGGGATCGAACCTAGACTCTTCTGGACCAAAACCAGACGTGT
>ERZ802830.1077-NODE-1077-length-26643-cov-8.38995_pt1 | contig 26643 bp, 20 predicted proteins | sample MGYA00345654_ERZ802830 | MGnify/ENA primary metagenome ERZ802830 (study PRJEB30503, sample SAMEA104212375) | marine metagenome | biome: Westerlies Biome; feature: [SRF] surface water layer (ENVO:00010504) within the epipelagic zone...; material: water...
AATCTAAACTCTTAGAAATTTTAACTCCAATAATCTGCTTAATTTTTGTTCCTTTTTTAATGGCCTATCAAAACTGGGATGACCATGATAGATCAAACAGATATACTGCACAATCAATTGCCAAATCATATCTATCCTCCATTCAAAAGGATGTTGGTTCAATCATTTTTACAATTGGTGACAATGATACTTTTGCTCTTTGGTATGCTCAAGAAATTGAAGGTTATAGAACCGATGTTAGGACAATTAATACAAGTCTGCTAGCCACCGACTGGTATATTGATCAGACAAAAAGGAAAACTTACAAAAGTGATCCCATAAAATCTCAACTTAAACATGAAAATTATGCATATGGTATTAGAGATTATATCAAATATGAAGAACTAACTGATTCATTAAGATGGGATATAAAAGATTTTATGGGTTGGGTTTCTAGTGATGATGATAGAACCAAATTCAAAAGCTTAATTTCTCAAACAGGAGGAAACCCTTTAGAATATCCAAAAAATACTCAAGAAATGGTTTTTTATCCAACAAACAAAATTAGGCTTCCGGTAAATAAGGAAAATGTATTAAAAAGTGGAATTGTTTCAGAGGAAGACAAAGATGAGATTGTACCATATATTGATATAGACCTTCCAAAAACTGGAATTACAAAAAATCAACTTTTGATGATTGATATTTTAGCAAATAATGATTGGAAACGTCCAATATACTTTACAGGGGGAAGTTATGAAGATTCTGAATACATCTGGATGAAAGAATATCTTCAATTAGACGGGTTAGTTTATAAATTAGTTCCAATAAAAACCCCCAAAAACCCAAATAATAGTTATTTAATGGGTAGGATTGATAGCGAGCTAATGTATAGTATAGTAAAACAATGGAGCTGGGGGAATTCAGATGATCCAAACATCTATCATGATCCAGAAACCAGAAAAAATAGTATTAGTTTCAGGAGTAATCTAGCCAGATTATCAGAGCAATTAATTAAGGAAGGTAAGCTAAAAAAAGCTAAGGAAATTATTGATCTTGCAATAGAAAAAATGCCAATTGATAAATTTGGTTATTACAGTTTATTAGTGCCTTTTGTAGATAATTACTACAGTATCTCTGAAGATAAATTAGCTCAAGGGTTAGCCTCAAAAATATCTCAAAAGTACTCAAGCGAACTAAATTATTTTTCTTCACTAGATATTGATCTTCAATATGACATGGGTGAGGAGATAGTTACTATAATTGAAAGGTATAGAACGTTGATTGAAGCAATATTATTGAATAAGGATGTTGAAATTCTTGAGCCAGAACTTGATAAGTTTACTAGTTCAATCAATTCTTTTATTTTTCTTTATGGTGAACATGATTTTTACACAGAATTATACGATGTAATTTATGGGTATTATCTAACTAAGGCTGATCAAAAAGCTCAAAATATTGCCCTTAGACTCTTGAGTACATATAAAAACAGGATGTCCGTTTTTATTGACTTGCCCGAAGAAGATAAAATTAGATACTCTGAACAAATAAAAGATGAGATAATGGATTTCAGATATTTTATAGAGTTAATTATAAATAACGACAAAAGTAACTTTGCAAAAAATATTCAAGATGAATATAATAATACAATAATGAAATTTAAAGATAACTAAGCCACATGATCTTTAATAAGTCCGACAAGAGTATTTGCATCTTGTTCTCCACTTTGTCTCCACAACATTTCCCCGTCTTTATATATCATTAAAGTAGGTAGTGCTTTAACCCTGAGTGCCTCAGCTAATTTTAAATTTTTATCAACATTTATTTTAATTACTTTAGCACTATCTCCCATGGTTTCCGCCACATCTTTAAGAATAGGATGCATGGAGGATGAGACTTTATCAACCTCGTTATAAAAGACCAATAATAAAGGATTGGTGCCGTCTATTAACTGACCAAATTTAGACATCTTGCTTATTTATTTCGACTCAAGGGCTAAAATAGGATTTTTTTTATTAAACATCAATACCCTTTTTTTTTAGAGTAATTACAGTAATTTCTGGCCACATTCCAACTCTTCCAGGATAGGCTAAATAACCAAATCCTCTATTAACATATAAATATTCTTTCGCTTTTTTATAAAGTCCTGCAAACTGTGGGTAGCGCCATTTTATGGGACTCCACTTAATCCATCCAGGAATATCAATTCCAAATTGCATTCCATGAGTATGTCCACTTAAAGTGAGTGGAAAATAATTCTCGCTAGGGGTTACCTCAGCATTCCAGTGAGAAGGATCATGTGATAAAAGAATTTTAAACTCTTTACTTGACAAACCACTTGTTGCCTTTTTTAAATCTCCGGCCTTTTTAAATCCTCCAGCCCCCCAATTTTCAACTCCAACAACAGCTATACTTTCACTACCATTTATGATTGAATCATTTTCATTAAGTAATAACCTAAAACCCATTTGCTGTTGGATCTTTTTCAAATTTTCAAAATTTTTAATTTTCTCATCATCACTATTCCATTGCATGTAATCTCCATAATCATGGTTACCTAATATAGAGTATACTCCATGTTTAGCCGTAAGCTCAGAAAATAAATCTTTCCAAGTATCAAGTTCAGCAGATATATTGTTAACGATATCTCCAGTAAACATTATGACATCAGATTTTTGTTTATTAATTAATTCTATTCCATATTTTACCTTCTCATAGTTGTCAAAACTTCCGCAATGTATATCTGAAATATGACTAATAGTAAATCCATCAAAAGAATTAGGAAGGTCATCAAATTCAATTTCATAACTCATTACTTTGTAATTATACTTTCCTCTGTACATTCCATACATTAAGGCACCAAATGGAATTGATGCCAAAATCAATGCTAATTGGGACAGAAATTTTCTCCTCTTAGGAAAGTATTCTTGACCATTGAATCCTTGATTAAAAAGTGAATATATAGCTTGAGGTATCCTTATTATATCCTCAAAAAATAAACTTATTATAATTATGGCCTGAAAGATAAATAGAGATATAAAAAACCCTAATGAATAACTCATTGCGTGGTTAAATCCCTCTGACCTGTCGTAATTTAGAGCTTGAAATATAAAGTTTCCAATAATACCAAATGATATTACACAATAAATAAGCCATATTAATTTATTTTGAAAAACAGTCTTAATAGATTGAAAGCAATACCACTGGGTAATGATAATTAGTAAAATAAAGAAGAGCCATCTATAGAACATCCAAGAAGATAAAGTTTGCTTTTAATGTATTTGTTTAGAGAGCTCGTTTGCTTTACCGTCTGATAAACTAGCAACAAAACAAGTTGCATTTAATAAGGTATCGTATAGATTTTCACCTACCATAGGGGTTCCATCAGGGACTAACCTTAACATCAATTTATCGTAGCTACTCATTTTATTGTTCAATGAATTAACTGAAGCAGAAACAAAAGATTTCAATAATGAAGTTATCACTTTATAACCCACTACCTCTTTATTGGTTACCTCATCAGATTTATATATTTTTTCAACACTTAATCCAATTATGTCCTCTACCTGAGCTTTGTACTTACTTTTGCTGATCAAAGAGGTTAAAAATTTACCCTCTAAGATTATAGATTCATTTTCATTAAAAACCCTTACTACATCTTGAATTAATGTGTTTATCGATAGCGCTCTCAAATAGCTAAGTCTGTGAGATCTGTTTTTTAAGCTATTGTATTTTTTTGTATCAATTGTTTCTCTGACCAGATTAATTAAATATTCTAATGCATAATCTTCAGATACTAAACCAAGATTAATCCCATCCTCAAAATCAATAATTGTATAACAAATATCATCGGCAGCCTCAACCAGGAATGCTAGTGGATGTCTTAAATATGAACCACTAATATGGGTCCCTAAATCATTCGCAACAGATTTAAAGAATGACTCCTCGGATTTGAAAAATCCAAATTTTTTATGCGCAACATTATTCGACTTAATCACTGGAAAACTTCCTCCAGGGTATTTAGTATATGCACCAAGTGTTGCATAACTAAGTCTTAAACCTCCTGGAATTCCTTGCATCGATTTTGTTGCTATTCTAAAACCATTTGCATTTCCTTCAAAATTTATTAAGTCATTTTTTTCCTGTCCTGAAAGTTTTTCCAAATACTTTTTACCCTCACCATGCTCAAAAAAATATCCTATTGCTTTTTCTCCACTATGTCCAAAGGGGGGGTTACCAATGTCATGAGCCAAAGAGGCAGCTGCAACTATAGCTCCAAAATCATTCATTTGATAACCTAGATGTTGTTTTAAATAAGAATGTTTATTTAAAATATTTTTACCTGCCAACCTTCCAATACTTCTTCCAACAACTGAGACCTCAAGACTGTGGGTAAGTCTTGTATGAACAAAATCCGTTTTAGAAAATGGAATGACCTGCGTTTTATCTTGAAGACTTCTGAAAGATGATGAAAAAACAATTCTATCGTAGTCAACTTCAAAACCTAATCTTGTGTCATCTTGATCTATTCTTAACCTCTTCTGGTCATCTCCAAATCTTCTTAATGATAATAATTGTTCCCATTTCATTGCTTTGCAAAAGTATAAATAATCGAATAGAAAAGATGACGTTAAGTTAATGTTAATTAAATAATCAGATTCATAACCTTTTAGTAAAAAAAAAGTTAGATAATTAACAATTAGTTAAGGAATATCCCCTCTCAAAAAATTAATATTGTACGTTATTTTAATTAAACTAATAATCAATTAATCAAATTATGAAAAAAATATATACTTTATTACTGTCAGCTACTTTGATCTTTACATCATGTTCAAAAGATGCTGAAGTTGCTGAAATTCCAGCTTCTCAAATTCAATCAATTGTTGATGCTGCAGTAGCTGCTGCATTAGCTCAACTATCAAGTACTGTTAATACCCTTAGTCCAACTATTGCTCAAGCTGCTGCTGATGCTGCTACAGCTGCTGTTGCTGCTGGTTTGTCAGGACAAGCAGATGTTATTGATGCTGCTGTTAAAGGAGCATTAGAAGCGCAAGCTGCTGCTGATGCTGCTGCTGCTGCTGCCGCTGCATCAAATTTAATTGAGTCTGTAGGCGCTGCCGGAGGGGTTACTTTCATTGATGGCTCTACAAATTGGACTAATGACAGAATATGGACCATAAATGGAAAAGTTGTTGTGAGATCTGGCGGGGTTTTAAATATCCAAGCCGGAACAATAGTTAAAGCTTATGATGGAACTGGAGTAGATGCTACTGTTCTAGTAATTGCAGCTGGAGGACAAATTAATGCTATTGGAACAGCAGAGGCCCCCATTATCTTTACAGATATAAAGGATGAGATTACGTATTCCGATAATGGAGTTTCTCCAAATAGAGTTCCCTCTGATATGGGTAAGTGGGGATCAATTGTAGTTCTTGGTAATGCAATTGTTGGTGAAGATGGAGGAACTGATGATATCGAAGGAATTGCTGATGGATTCACATGGACACAATATGGGGGAAGCAATGCTGCTGATAATTCCGGAAGATTAGAATACCTCTCCGTTCGTCACTCTGGACAAGAGATTGCTCCAAATAATGAACTTCAAGCAATTACATTTGGTGGAGTAGGGTCTGGAACTACTGTTCAAAATATTGAAATCATAGGAAGTCAAGATGATGGTATAGAGATTTTTGGAGGTTCTGTTAATGTAACCAACCTAATTATTCACTACAATGGGGACGATGCAATCGATCTTGATGAAGGTTACAGTGGTACAATTGATAATGCAGTATTGGTTATGAATACGATGACCGATGGAGCTTTTGAAATTGATGGTACAGAGGATTCGACCGGAGCTATTACTGGTGAGTTTACAGTTCAAAATGTTACAGTTTATGGTCAGGCCACACAAGATGATACCAATCAATACGGTACATGGAAAAGTGGAGCAACTGGATTGACTAAAAATGTTGTATTTAAGTCCTTTAATACTGGTACAACCATGGAACAAGTTCATTCCAATTATGCAGGAAAAGGTACTGCCACCGCTTCGGGTCAGCTCTTATTCGATGATTTTGATTTTGTTACCTCTGATACAATCGCAACTATATTTGCTGCTGTTACTTCCGTAGTAACTGATGCCTCAACATGGGCAGAATCTGTTGCTTCTCAAGTTAGTGGAACTGGCGCAGATGAAACAGTATTTTCTTGGTGTCAATACTATAAATAATTATTTGTTAATATTAATCTAAATGTCCTGCTTCGGTGGGACATTTTTTTAAATATATTTACTTCATGAAAATCTCTATAAAATTACTTAATGTAATTTTTTTATTTTTTACTACCTATCTTCATTCACAAACAATAATTTCTGGTAAAGTAATTGACGGAGACTTTAATGACCCTCTTCCATTTGCAAATATTTCTTTAAGGTCAGGAAATGATAATTCGAACTTAGGTGGAACTACAACAGATTTCGATGGGAATTTTTACTTTGAAGTTGAAGAAGGAACTTATTCTTTAGAGTTTACCTATGTTGGTTACTCTACTCAAATCATTAACGATATTAAGGTTAGTAATAATCAAGAAGAAGTAATTAATGTTGTTATGGTTTCTGCCTCTGATCAGCTTGAAGAAGTTGTTGTAACAACCTCTGCAAGAGCTAATAATGAAGTATCGATATTGGCTGTTCAAAAAAGATCTATAAATTTAATTGATGGACTTTCTTCGCAATCAATAAGAAAATCTGGTGATACCAATATAGCCTCAGCAATTAAAAGAGTTCCTGGAGTATCGATTCAAGGAGGTAAATTTGTCTATGTCCGGGGCCTTGGGGATAGGTATTCAAAGACTTTACTTGGAGGCCTTGAAGTACCGGGATTAGATCCTGACAGAAACACTTTACAGCTTGATATTTTTCCAACTAATTTGCTTGATAATATCATTATTAATAAATCATCAAGTGCCAATCTAAATGCAGACTTTACCGGTGGAGTTGTAAATATAATCCTAAAAGATTTTTCAATTAATCCTGAATATGGGTTTTCTTTTAGTTCATCTTACAATTCGAATATGAGTTTTAAAAATGCTCCTGGACTTCCACAGGAATCTCTATCATTTCTTAAATTTGATACTGGGTACAATGAACTACCTTTCAGAAGTGATTATCCAATAGTTTTACCTGAAACTTTTTTAACCCCGCTTGTTGCTCAAGAGGTTACTGATGTAACTAATTCATTTAGTAAGCCTATGGCAGTAGCCAGGTATAATAACTTTACAGATTTTAGTATAGGAGCAACTGCTAGTAACCAATATAAAATTGGAGAGAACAACTCTATTGGATACATTGCAGCACTTAACTACCGATACGATTCAGATTATTATAAAGAGGCCTATAACGGATCTGTATTAAAAGAAACTGTTGGTCTTGAACAAAATACAACCCAAGAGGGTGAGCTAGGACAAGTTCAAGCCCTATCAAGTGTTCTTTTGGGTCTTTCTTTTAAAACAAAATCTACTAAACATAAAGTAACTTTTATAAATCTCAAGAGCGGGGAATCTTCAGCACTAGATGTAAGGCTTGCAGAGTATTTAGAGAATACCTACAGCGGAATTGGAAATTTAATGAATCACACAGAAAGAAATATTACATCGATACCTATTTCGGGTTTGTATAATTTTGCTAATAATAAATTCATAGTAGATTGGAAGGTAGCTCCGTCTTTCGCCAGAGTGTACGACAAAGACTTTAGAAAAACTGTATTTGAAATTGTTGGAGACAGGCTTCTTCTTAATTCAGGAATACTTTGGCCTCAAAGACTTTGGAGAAACTTAGAAGAAGATGCGATTGCCTCTAACATAAATTTTACATTGAATTATAAAATAAACGATTTAGATAGTAAGCTTCGTTTTGGCTCTTCTTTTTCTTACAAGACAAGAGATTTCACAACCAATAATTATTCTATAGGATTTTTAGGTTCTTCAACTACTCTAAATGGAGACCCTAATCAAATATTAAACCCAAGTAATGTTTGGACTCTAACAGATCCTCAAGGTTCATATACGATTGGAAGTTTTCAAAGAACCAATCAATATGAAGCAAATAGTAACACATTGGCCCTTTATATTTCAAATGAATTTAAAATATCAAATTCTTTAAAATCAATCATTGGTTTTAGATATGAAAGCTATATTAATAATTACACCGGGGAGACCATAGATAAAGTAATTTATGATGACGACGAGTTTATTAATGTTGGAGATATATATCCATCAATAAATCTTATAAATTCACTAGATGATAATACCAATTTGAGATTTTCCTATTCAAAAACTACCGCAAGACCAAGTTTCAAAGAAATATCAGGAGCCCAAATATATGACCCAGTAACAGAAAGAACCTTTCTTGGTAATCCAGATCTTGTTCCAAGCTATATAGATAATATTGATATTCGATATGAAAGATTTGGAGAAGGAAATCAGGTTTTTGCAATTAGTGGTTTTTACAAAATTTTTGACAATCCAATAGAGATCGTTATTCCAAACTTTAATACTCCAAATACATTAAAAGCTGGTAATAATGATTCTGCAAAAGTTTATGGATTTGAAATAGAATACAGAAAAGATTTCATAAATAATGAGGTTAACCGACTTAATTTTAACACCAATGTGTCTATAATAAAATCCGAGCAAAAAATGAACGAAATTGAGTACCTCGGAAGAATTACAACAGAACCAGATCGAAATATTGATAACTCCAGACAGATGCAGGGACAATCTCCTTACCTAATTAATACAGGTATCACCTATAGAAGCTTTGATAAAAAGATTGAATTTGGTACTTTTTATAATGTACAGGGAAGAACACTTCAAGTTGTTGGTATTGGAAATATTCCAGATGTTTATACAGAACCATTTCATAGTTTAAAGCTTACCGCTTCAAAGTCATTTGGGCTGAATGATTCTCAAAACATAACATTGAAGGTTGATAATTTACTTGGTGACGTCAGAGAGAGTAGATATGATTACTTCGGTAACACTGATTTTTTGTTCTCAAGATTAAATCCTGGAAGATCATTTTCTTTAGGATATTCCATTAAATTTTAAATCAAAATGTTATATTGGAGAATTATTAAATATTCTTTAATCAGAGCAACTTTAAGATGGAAAACATCTACCTCTTTCTTCTAATCGTTCTTTTCATTTTAGCCATAGGAGACTTAATTGTTGGGGTTAGTAATGACGCTGTTAATTTTTTAAATCCAGCCATTGGATCTAAAGTAATTTCGTTTAAAAATATTATGATTTTTGCTAGCATTGGTATTGCCCTAGGAGCAGTGTCCTCAAGTGGAATGATGGAAGTAGCACGAAAAGGTATTTTTAACCCAAGTAGCTTTTATTTTGATGAAATAATATTCATTTTCATGGCCGTAATGATTACTGATATTTTACTCCTAGACTTTTTCAATTCCCTTGGTCTTCCGACTTCAACCACTGTTTCAATTGTCTTTGAGCTTCTTGGAGCTTCAGTTGTTATGGCACTTATTAAGATAAATAATTCAACTAAGGATTTCTCAGAATTGTCAAACTACATAAATAACGAAAAAGCTATTCAAATTGTATTAGGAATATTGTTATCTGTATTTATTGCATTCACAATTGGCGGATTAGTCCAATGGATTAGTAGATTTATATTAAGCTATAAGCTAGATAAACTAAAACCAGAAATAAATTCAATTTTTGGGGGTATTGCCATTGCCTCTATTTTTAACTTTATCCTTATAAAAGGTATCAAAGGTTCTCCATTTGCAGAAGTTAAGTTTGCATTACTAAACAATAGTGACGTTTCATCATTTATTGATGAAAACAACTTGATTGTATCTGTTCTTAATTTTATTATTTGGTATTTTTTTTCTTATGTTATTATTCGATTTTTTAAAATTGATATCTATAAAATAATTATAGGTATAGGGACATTTGCCCTAGCTCTTGCTTTTGCTGGAAATGATTTAGTAAATTTTATAGGAGTTCCGGTTGCTGCTTTTCAATCGTATGAGGCATGGTCAAATTCAGGTCTTGCTGCTAGTGAATTTGAAATGGGATTTCTTTCAAATAAAGTTGCTGCTCCAACTTTTTTACTCCTTGGATCAGGAATTATAATGGTATTAACTTTATGGTTTTCTTCAAAAGCAAAAAGAGTAGTTAAAACCTCACTTGACTTATCAAGTCAGTATGAAACTAAAGAAAGATTTAAATCAAACGCTTTATCCAGATCACTTGTAAGCTTTGGAATATTTTTAAATAACATTGTAAGAAAAATTTTACCAAAATCAATCAAAAAATCTATCAAAAAATCTTTTAAAACTCCTAAAGACAGTAAGATATATGTTTCAATAATTAACAGACCTTCCTTTGATAAATTAAGAGCCAGTATTAATCTTGTAGTAGCTGCAGTTTTAATCAGTTTCGCTACCTCTTTTAAGCTCCCACTATCCACAACATACGTTACCTTTATGGTTACTATGGGTACCTCTCTCGCGGATCGTGCATGGGGAACCGATAGTGCAGTTTATAGGGTTTCTGGAGTTTTAAATGTAATATTGGGTTGGTTTTTTACAGCTATTATTGCATTTACTGTGGGTGGGATAATTGTTTTTACCATCTTTCAAGGTGGCTTTTATGCACTTCTAATTATTTTATTATTTGTTTTAATTATTGTTGGAAAAAGTTATTACAACTCAACAAAGCAGTCGAAAATTATTTTTGAGGAAAATAAATTACTTATAACTAATGCAAGCACCTATGAAGAAGTTATTATTCAGAGTGGTGCTAATATCGCTAGAGTTGCAGAAAGAATAAACAATATATTTGATATATTAATTGATGGACTTGCTAAAAATGAGGTTAAATTAATTAAAAAAGGATTAAAAAATATTAATAAACTCGAGATCGAAGTAGACGAATTAAGGGAAAATATTTTCTTTTTTATTAAAAATTTAAAAAAGTCCAGCGTTTCTGCAAGTAAATTTTACATTAAACTTCTCGATGAAGTTGAAGACCTTACTAAGGATTTAAAAAATATACTTGATAAATCTTTCAACCACATAATTAACAATCACAAAAAATTAAAATTAAATCAGATTCGAAATTTATTATTGGTTCAAAATTTTGTTAATCAAAATCTGTTAAACAAAGTAAATAAATCATTTAAAAAGAACTCAGATATTGAAGAGTTTGAAGAAATATTAATTTCTAAGGATAGGGTGATTGATATGATAAACAAAAAAATAGAAGATCAAATTATTGCCAGCAAAGATGAAGAAAGTAGATTGAAGAATTCAAAGCTTTATTTTAATGTGCTTCTAAGAACAAAGGATATCGCTTCAAGTAATTACAATATAGTAGAGCATTACTACAATGTTGTCAAAAAACTTAAAGAAGTAGTTATTTAATTTCTGAGCTTTCGACTATTTGGTTTGTCGACCACTCAATAGTTTTAATCAACTTGTTATCTTTAAAATCCGCTTCAATTAATTTGTTATTGTTCCAGAACAGCCATTTTCCTGTCTTTTTCCCATTAACATAATTTCCTCTACTTTTCTTTGAACCATCCTTATTGAAGCTAGTCCACTCGCCATGAAGTTTGTTGTTTTTTAAAAAGCCTGTCTGAAAAACGATTCCATTATCGTGAAACTTAGTTACTTTAGTGAACTCACCTTGCTTCTCATAAATAATTTTTTTATCGTTGTTAGCTTGGATATTTAATGATCCAAGAAAAAAGAATAGTAAAATAATAATCCTCATAATTTATAACATTTAATACTAAATTAACAATTAATTTACAATTAAACAACTTTTGCTTAACATTAATTTAACATTAAGAACCTATGCTAGTTTTTTTGTCCAATAAAATAATGTGGGCAGGGGGTCCTTTAAGTGAGTTAAAAATGAGTATTAACAATAGTGAAGTATTTTGGGAATACTACATACTTTGTCTGGATTAATAAATTATACCTGTAAACTTGGGACCTATTTGGAAAATTTTTTTCAAAGTTATTACTCCTAGTTAATGAAAATCTCATTAAACAATCGAAGATTTTATAGTATTTGTAATAAAAAAAATGTTAAAATTAACCCTCGCAACTTTCGCAATCTTTCTTTTGTTTGAACTTCTGGGCTGCGTTCATACTATGTTGATAGTAAAGAGATTTGAGCCCAAGCTTCCATGCTGTAACATGAATTTTATTAATTTCCTTGGTACTGGTATCCGGATGAACAATAATATTAAGTGATTGCCCCTGGTCCAGGTAGTTTTGTCTATTCGCTGCTTGATAAATTATAACCATCTGATCAATCTCTGAATAAGTTTTAAATACTTCTTTTTCATTTTCAGACAAGAAATCAAGATGCTGAACAGAACCATCCCTGTCCCTGATATCTCTCCATACTTCTGGTGTATCCATTCCTTTTTCTTTCAAAAGATTAATAAGAAAAGGATTTTTAATTGTTGTTTTAATTTTAGCAATATCCTTTACATAAATATTTGACCATATTGGCTCTATTCCCTGAGATACCTGTCCAAGTATAAATGCGGATGATGTTGTTGGTGCTATTGCATTTAAAGTTGTGTTTCTTCTGCCATATCCTTTTAGAACTTTTGGTTCTCCAAACTTATTTGCTAGTTCTTCAGAGGCTTTATAAGAATTTTCTTTTAGTGTTTTAAATACCTCACTATTTAGATCGTATGCCTTCTGGCTATCAAAAGGGAGCATCTTAGACTGAAGCAATGAGTGCCATCCCAATGTGCCCATTCCCAAGGCTCTGTGTTCTTTTGCAAAATTATAGGCTCGTTCCATAAATAGAAATGTCTGTTGATCATCTCTATTTGAAGAATTTTTATAGGATTCTAATTTTTCTAAGAACTCAGTAATTAGTGCATCCAAAAAATAAATCATGGTTTCAACAGCATCAGTATCCTTCCATTTATCATAATGCACTAAATTGATGCTTGATAAAACACAAACAAAGGACCAATCATGATTAGAGGGTAACATTATTTCCGTACACAAGTTACTCGCATAGATCGGCAAATTCTTGTCTTTGTATACATCAGCGGCACCGTTATTGGCATTATCTGTAAAGAAAATATATGGGTATCCCATTTCTCCACGACTCTGAATAACTTTAGCCCAAATTGTTCTCTTGTCAACATCGCCATCAATCATCTCTTGCATCCAATCATTTGTAACAGTAACTCCATGGGTTAACTCTTGAATAGGATTTCCCTCTGTTCCTATTTCTAAAAATTCCATGATATCTGGATGATCTACTGGTAAATAGGGAGAAAAACGACCTCTTCTTACTGAGCCTTGACTTACAACATCTACCATAGATTCAAATAACCTCATAACATGTACGGCTCCGGAGGCCTCACCGTTATTTTTAATTGCTGCTCCTCTGTGTCTAATTTTACCAAAGTAACCTGAAGTTCCCCCACCTAATTTAGACATCATACCCACCTCAGATTGAGTGTATAAAATATTTCCTATGTCATCATCAATGTGAGAACCAAAACAGCTAATTGGTAGGCCACGTTCTTTTCCAAAATTTGACCAAACTGGAGATGCCAATGAATAGAATCCCTCTGACATATAGTAGTAAAACTTATCAGCAAAACCAGGAATTTGCAAAATATCTTCAGCTCTCTGGGCAATATTAGAGATGCGTTCCTCTGCACTTAACCCTTCTCCTAAATATCCTGCAGCTAAAAACTTTCTACTATTTTCATTCAACCACTCAAATGGTTTTTCAGAGTTAAGATTCATTCTTTGCATTGATTTTTCTCTAGCTTGAATTAAATCTTGATGAGGATTTTCTTGTTTCTGCTCAGTTTTTAATTTTTTCTGCATGCTCTAAAATAGGTCATCACTCGTTATACTTTGGGTTCTTTTACTATAATTTATTGATCGTTTTACAAAAAAATCTCCGTGTTTAGTTCCTATTATTTCATCGTCAAACCATTCAGTTTTTGAAACTAAATTTTGATCGATCTCAAATACTTTATCAATCCCAATACTTTCAAGAGAATTATTAAATCTATTTTTTAAGAACTCATTAATTACTGACTTTGGTAAAAAGTCAAGTTCTCCGTTTTCAAAAATCCAATCCACAACATCCTTCTCTGCTTCAAAAGCCTCTAAACAAAGGTTTTGAATATTTTTATGGTAATCTGATGTGAACCACTCAGGGTTTTCTTTCTGAAGAATTTTTATTAAATCAATCCCAAAATCACCGTGAATTTGCTCTTCTTTTGAGGTTGCCTCTACCACATTAGAGATACCTTTAAGCATATTTTTATGTTTATTGAAAGCCATGATTATTAGAAATTGAGAAAATAAAGAAACATGCTCAATAAATAATGAAAAAAGAAGAATAGCCTCAGCATATTCTCTATTATCGTCACTTTTTGAGTTTTTAAGTGCTGTCTCTAAGTACCGGACTCTTTTCATAATAGCCGGTTTCTTTTTAAGTTCTTTAAACTCTGAGTTCAATCCTAGTATCTCTAATAAATGAGAATAGGCATCTGCATGGCGGACTTCACTTTCTGCGAATGTAGATCCTACAGAGCCGATTTCTGGTTTAGGAATTCTTTGATAAAGATCTCCCCAAAAAGATTTTACAGCTACTTCAATCTGAGAAATAGCCAGCATGGTGTTTTTGATAGCACTTCTTTCAGGATCTGACAATCGAGATTTAAAGTCTTGGATGTCACTTGTAAAATTAAATTCAGAATGAATCCAATAAGAGTGTCTAATAGCAGGAACATATTCGTAAAGCTCGGGGTACTCATATGGTTTCAAATTAATTCGTTTTTCAAAAAGATCAGATTCTCTTCTTTGGCTTCTTTTGTTTCGATATAAAATATATGCTTTAGCAACTTCCGGGAATTTACTTTCCATTAGTTGTGTCTCCACAATATCTTGAACCTCCTCTATTGTAGGAACATATTCTTGGTGCATATTTTTACGATCTAGGAGTTTTTGATAGACTGATAAAGCGACATCCTCTGCATTTTGTTCAGTACCTACTTCAACTGCAACCATTGCTTTTTGTATGGCACCAGTGATTTTATTTAAATGAAAAGGACTGGTAGTAAAATCTCTCTTTATTATATTTTCTATCTCCATAAAATTTAAAAATTAGCTCTAAAGGATGTTTTGTCAATTAAACCAGAATTTTTTTTGGTTTAATTGCTGTACTTATTTTTATTTTTTTAATTGTTATTTAAAATTTGATAACAACAAAGATTTAAAATTGTTAGTACAATTGAAAGGGGTACTTTTCCACAAACGGGATGAGTTTTTAACAAAAAATTGATTTTTCTTCATTTGAATCAAAATTAATAATGATAAAAGTATCTGATTATCAACTATTTATAAACTCATTCCTTTGTTAAGCCCCGTCGTTACTGAATCTTCTTATTTTTCCAATCTTTTGCAAATAGAGATAATTTTTTAAACCATTTTTTTCCAAATTTTCTAACTAGAGCATTTTTAACGAATTTATAAACTGGAACTTTCAACTCAGCACCCAAAGAACATGCTGAATCGCAAACAGACCATTCATGATAATTTACTGCCGTAAATGTTGGGTACTTATTAACTCTTATTGGATATAAATGGCAGGAAATCGGTTTATTCCATTTAATTGCTCCTTGATTATAAGCCTTTTCTATTCCACATTGAGCAACACCACTCTTATCAAAAACAGTATATGCACATTCCTTGTTTTCAATTAAAGGTGTCTCCAAGTCCCCATCAAATCCTCTGACATAATTTCCTTGTTCCTTTATTGCCTTTCTTCCCTTTTTTGACAAAAAGGGAGAAATCTTACTGTAAAGTTTTTCTAAAATTTTTGTCTCCTCTTTCTCAAGTGGAGCACCTGCGGAACCAGAGACACAGCACTGACCTTTACATTTAGATATGTTACAAACAAATTCCTCTGAAATTATTTCTTCTGAAATTAAAGTGTCATCAATTAGAAACATAAATATTTATTTAAAAAATAAATTTAAGTATTAATAAACCATTCACATAAAATTAACTTAGTACTTTTGTTGCACTTTATTTAAAGTCAATATTTTTTATGTTCAAAGGGTTTTAAAATTTAAATATGAAAAAAAGTCTTTTTATTTTAATGTCTATTTCATTAATTATATTTCTAATAAATTTATATAATATTCAATGGAATAATTCATTTAATAGTGACGAAAATTTGATTGCTTTAATTGGAATGGTTGCCTCTAGTTGTGCCTTTTTATTACTGCTGATTCTGAAAATATCAATTAAAATTTCTAGGGAGAAAAAAATTAGGAACTAAACTAAATTGGTAAGTGTTCTGTTTGAACTCCGGCTTTTTTTAAAAACTCAATTCCAGAAGTATCTTTATATTCAATTGAGTATACAACTCGAATAATTCCTGATTGATGAATAAGCTTACTACAATCTCTACAAGGTGACAAAGTCACATAAAGTGTGGCTCCTTTGCATGACTGGGTAGAAGATGCAACTTTTAAAATTGCATTAGCCTCGGCATGAAGGACATACCATTTGGTATAATTTTCATCGTCCTCACAAATATTTTCAAATCCAGTAGGAGTTCCATTATAACCATCAGAAATAATCATTCTATCTTTAACTATGAGTGCTCCAACCTGTTTTCTTTTACAATACGACAACTGACCCCACCGTTTGGCCATTTCTAAATATGCATAATCATATTTTTTTTGTTTGTTCTCAGTCATGGCTGACTAAACTACAAAATATTAAACTAATATTTTTATTGACTTTTATATGACTTACAATTAAAACTTTCTTTCTTTTTTTATTGCCTCATAGGCTTCTTGAACTTGTCTAAACTTTTCCTCAGCTCCCTTTAAAAGTGATTTTTCTTTGGATCTTATTCTGTCAGGATGGTATTTTTTTACCATATCTCGATATGCCTTTTTAATCTCATCAACCGATGCAGCTTTATCAACTTCTAATATTTTATATGAACTGTCTGTACTTTTGATAAACATTGCTTTTATACTTTCTATATCTGCATAGTTTATTTTTAAGTTTTTTGCAATATCATCAATCTTGTCAATTTCAACTTTATCAATACTTCCATCTGAATTAGCTATCCCATATAAAAAATGAAGTACTTGAAGTCTAAGGGCATATTGGGTATTTTCAACAAAATAGTTTGTTACTTCATATATGGATTGACTTTGATTTTTAATTTTGGTATTAAAAATTTTAAAAGCCTGATCAGCCCTGCTTTTTCCAAAATGGGTTATAAAAAAATTCCTGACATAACTTAATTCATTTTTATCTACCTTTCCATCAGCTTTAATAACAATTGAGGCTAGTGTCAACAAATTAAGTTCTATTTTATCTTGATTGATATTATTAGTTCTTGAGTTTATGAATCTTTTTTCAATTATTTGTCCTAAAAAAAATCCAATTATAGCTCCAGGAAAACGATAATAACTGTATCCAATAAAAGCTGCAATCCACTTAACCATAATCAATAATTTATGTTGCAAATATAATACTGAACTTATAAGTATGTTTATTATCTTTGATAAAAAAAAGATGTATCCAGAAGAAATTTATTCTCCCATGAAAGCTGAATTAACCGATTTAGGCTTTCAGGATCTTTTGACTTCAGATGATGTTAATAATGTACTCAAAAAAAAGGGTACTACGCTAATTGTCGTCAATTCAGTATGTGGCTGTGCCGCCGCTAATGCAAGGCCAGCTGTAAAAATGTCATTATCTAACTCCATAACTCCCGATAATTTGGCTACAGTTTTTGCTGGTGTAGATAGGGAAGCAACCGATACAGCAAGATCTAATATGGTTCCTTTCCCCCCATCATCGCCAAGTATCGCTTTATTTAAAGATGGAGAATTAATACACATGATTGAAAGACACCACATTGAGGGAAGAAGTGCTGAAATGATTGCTGATAATTTAATCTCTGCGTTTAACGAAAACTGTTAAAAAAATTTATTTTGTTTTATTTTTTGGTAACTCAATCGTAAAAGTCGTTCCTATTTTATTTTCCGATTTATATGAAATTCTACCTTTATGAATTTCAATAATTTTTTTTACAATCCCCAATCCTAATCCCATACCTTTTGTTTTAGTCGTAAACATAGGTTCAAAAATTTTATTTTTTAAATTAGGGTCAACTCCACTCCCGTTATCACTGACCAGAATTGATATTTTATCGAGGTCGTTTTTCAAGTTAATATTTATTTTTGCCTTCTTATTTGAATTAACTGATTGCAAACCATTTTGAATTAAATTTGTCATAACACGAATCCATTGCGTCCTATCTAATGAATATATTAATTTATCTGCATTAGAATTGAAAATAATATTTTCATATTCAAAAATTTCTGTAGCCCTTCGCGTTACTTCAACAATATTACAAGGTTTTAATTTAGCCTTTGGTAAAGTTGCAAAATCTGAAAACGCAGTTGCAACATTACTCATAACATCAATTTGTTCAATTAATAAGTTTGAAAACTCATCAACATTAATTTTATTAATTTCATTTGATGACTTTTCATAACGTCTTTGAAAATTTTGAATTGATAATCTCATCGGAGTTAATGGATTCTTAATTTCATGTGCTACTTGTTTAGCCATTTCTTGCCAGGCCTGTTCTCTCTCAGTTTTAGCAAGCTTTTCAGCACTTTTTTCTAAATCATCAATCATTTTATTATATGATTTAACTAAACTATCAATTTCTCTTGAGGGATTACTTAAATGTATTTTTTCGTTCTTTTTTAATAATCCAGTCGAATTAATTTGTAACCTCAAGGTCTCCAGAGATCTTGTAACATATTTTGAAATAAAATATGCTATTCCAATTGCAATTACCATCATTAAGAGATAAATCTGATATAAACTTTGTAAAAAAGTATTTAACTCATTTTCGGAAAAAGAGACGTCCTCAAAATAAGGAAAAAATAAAATCGCATATGGATCTCCAGAAGAGTCGGCAAGGTAGCTGTAAGATGACTGAAATCTTCCAATTTCATCAGTATTATTTTCGATATATCTTTTAGAAGGATTTGAACCAATTAAATCAATAATTCTTTTTTCAATTTTATAGTTATTTGCAATAATTTTTAACGGTAAAAAATTAGTGTATAATGGATTGCCATTTAAATCAAAAATTGAATAATCGACATTTAAAATTGATCTTACAGACTCAAAGTCATTAGCGTGAGTACTCCAGTCATTTAGAATAATTGGATACAACTTATTTCTTTTAACCAGATAATTTATCTGAGAAAAAAGTTGTTTTTCCTTTCTTTCCATCCTGAACTGATTATAAGACTCAGATTCAGAATCATACTGAAAATAAGTTGCAACAAGTATCATTATACAGGCAGTAAAAACCAATATAACCATAGCTAAAAAAAGCCTGGTTCTCAATGATATTTTACCTTCAATAAGTCGCATTATATTTATTGTTTGTTATTTAATTTTTTGTATAATCTAATTCCTAATATCAAAATAAAAATTAAACCAATTAACCCAAATAATCCAAAAATCCAACTAAAAGTATTTTTTATTGATACTAGAAAAGCTATCGAAAAAAGAATTATTGTTGCTCCTTCATTCCAAAATCTCATAAAAGTTGAAGAATATTTATATTCACCATTTTTAAATTCAATATACATTGAATGGGTTTTTAAATGATAAATTATAAGTAAAGTAGCAAAAACCAACTTAATTAACATCCATTGTTGCATTAGCCAGGATGGTACAAGATATATAAGTATTACAGCAAAAAAAATAGCTAAAATAGCCGAAGGCCAAGTGATTATATACCATAACCTTTTAGACATTAAATTTAGCTGAGTAGTTAAAATTTTTTTTTCTAGATCAGGTTTTTTTTGAGCATAAAGTATGTATATAAACAACCTTGGTATATAAAACAAACCTGCAAACCATGTGATTATAAAAATCAAATGTAAAGCTTTAATATAATTGTAATATTCAATCAAATAATCAATCTATTTTAAGGTAATCTAATTTTAATTCAGTAAACTCATTATTAAATTTTTTTAAGTCTTGGTCAATCAAATTATTGAATTTTTTTAACTGTTCATCAACCTTATAAGTTAGTTCAGCCCTTACCTCTTCATCTTGATTGGTTGGGGGAAAATCATCGTAAGTTACTAAGCTATTCAGATGTCCCAATTTATTAGTTAGCTTAATTGGGAAATTGAGTGGGTCCTGACTGCTTTGATTTTGAGTTTGATACAAAGTCTTTTCTATTTTTAAAAGTTGATTTCTTAATTTTTTTGATTGCGAAATCAATTGATTTGATCCCTCATAATTTTTCTCAAACTCAATCAAGGTTTTATTTATTTTTCTAATCTTTTTAATGGCTTTATGTGCTTTATCAACCAGTTTATTGATTGAATTTACAAAAGAAACTTGCATTTGAATACCCTTAACTTCTGCTTCAGAATTGGGATTTATCAATATATCAAACGTCTTGGATTTTTTAACCCTATTTTTAGTTAATTCTACTTTGTATTTTCCCGGCGATGCTTTGGCTCCAGAAAATGATACTGACCAAAAAATCATTCCATCAAGTATTTCAGCTCCTTCATATTTCGTATCCCAAACAAATTTATTACTGCCCTTCTTTGGTTTTAAATTATTTTTAGAATCAAAATTGCTGAATGTTTTAATAATTTCACCATTCAAATCGGAAAAACTTATAGATACGGAATCTTTTTTAGAATCGTAAGTTTTTAAATTATAATAAACTATAACTCCATTTTCAAGATTTGTTCCTGCAATCTTACTTTTCTTCCCTCCAGAACCAGATAATCTATAGGAATCTTTTGGCTTGAATAAATTTATTTCATCATTAATTATTTCAGGATTTAATTGATGTAAAACTGTTAGATCATCTAAAACCCAAATACCTCTTCCTTGGGTAGCAACAATTAAGCTGTTATCTTTAATTTTTATATCTGTAATAGGAACTTGAGGTAAATTTTTTTGAAATGAATTCCACGACTCACCATCATCATATGAAATATAAATTCCATATTCTGTCCCCGCATACAAAAGTCCTTCTTTAATCGGATCAGCCCTTAAAACTCTTGTGAAGTGTTCATTTGGAATTCCATTTATAATTTTCTTCCATGTTTTTCCGTAGTCTACTGTTTTATATAAATATGGATTAAAGTCTCCTGTTTTATATGTTGTTCCGGCTAGATATACTTTTCCAGAATTAAATGGTGTAGTTTCAATACTGTTATACATTAAAAATTTTGGTGCTTGGGTTGGAGTTACATTTTCCCATGAATCTCCCATACTCTTTGTAAAATGAACTAATCCATCATCACTAGCAACCCATAATTCCCCATCATTTATTTTTGACTCGCTTGCTGCAAAAAGAGTACTATAATATTCTACTCCTGTATTGTCTTGAGTAATTGGTCCTCCAGAAGATTTTAACTTTTTAGGATCATTTCTTGTAAGATCTGGGCTTATTATTTGCCAACTCTGTCCTTCATTTTCAGAAACATGTACATGATTTGATAAGGTGTATAATTTTTTTGAATTGTGTTTACTAAAAAAAATAGGGAAATTCCACTGAAAACGATATTTCATTCCCTCTGCTCCGTATCCCATTGGATTGTCGGGCCATACATTTATCCCTCTTATAGTTGATTTTTCATGATTAATTCTAGTCAAAAAACCACCATAACTTCCTCCGTAAACAATATCGTTGTTATTTGGATCAATTGCTATGTGAGCAGATTCACCACCTGCTGTTGCTTCCCAATTATCCTCAGAAATATAACTGCCATATGATCTGTATTGAACTCTAATTGTCGTGTTATCTTGTTGAGCCGCATAAATTCTAAAAGGAAATGCATTATCAGTAGTTACTCTGTAAAACTGTGCCGTTGGCTGGTTATAATAGGTGCTCCAATTTAAACCTCCGTCATTACTTATCTGAGCACCCCCATCATCACCAATTATCATTCTTTTACTATTTTCTGGTGCAATCCATAAATCATGGTGGTCTCCATGAGGTGCATTATAGCTTTTAAATGTTTTTCCCCCATCTACTGACTTGTGATAAGAAACATTCATTACATATAAAATATCCTGATCTTTTGTATCAGCATAAATTTTTGAATAATACCATGCTCTTTGCCTTAGAGCTCTATTAGAATTTACATATTCCCATGTCTTTCCTCCATTATCAGATCTGTATACTCCCCCTTCATTTTTATTTTCTACTATTGCAAAAATTCTATCACTATTAACTGGAGATACTGTAATTCCAATTATACCTAATATCCCTTTAGCAAAACCTTTATTATCTGATATTTTAACCCAGGTATTCCCACTATCAATACTTTTCCATAAAGATGAACCCTTTCCTCCACTACTGAGACTGTATGGAGTTCTCTTCACATTCCAGGTTGAGGCATAAAGAATTCTTGAGTTATTTGGATCTATTTGAAGTTCAACAGCTCCAGCCTGACTATTAACAAATAGAACCCTTTTCCAAGTTTTTCCTCCGTTAGTTGATTTATAAACTCCTCTTTCGCTTGTTGGTTTGTAAATATTTCCCAAAACTGCAGCATAAACAATATCGGGATTTTGTGAGTCAATCATTATTCTAGGAATATGTCTTGATTTAGGAAGGCCAGAAAAAGTCCATGTTTTCCCAGAGTCTATCGACTTCCATATTCCGTTTCCAGAGGAAACATTTCCTCTTACAGTGACTTCTCCTCCACCCACGTATATGACATTTGAATCACTTGGTGCAACTGCAATAGAACCAATACTTCCCCCAAAGAACCCGTCAGATATATTTTCATAAGTCTTACCAGCATCAATAGTTTTCCATACTCCTCCTCCAGTTGCTCCAAAATAATATAAGTTAGGTTTGTCTTTTACACCAGTAACTGCTGCAGATCTGCCTCCTCTAAAAGGGCCAATTTCTCTGTATTTCAGACTTTCATGAACTTCTGGTTTGTAATTAAATAATTTGGAATTTCTTTTTTTTCTTTGAGCAAAAACATTAGTTGCAAAAAAAATTAAAGAAAGATTAACAAAAACCCTTACAAAATTATTATTAAAATTTTTCATTTACGATTGTTTGGTTATAACAAATTACAAAACAAATTTTTATATCTAACGGCGAAGTTTAAAATAGGTTAAACAATAATTTTTTTTATTCCCCTATGTAGAAAAATTCCAGTGACGATAGTAGCAATTAATTCTGCTAAAGGAAAAGATAACCATACTCCAAAAACTCCCATTTTATTAGACAAAATAAATAACAAAGGAACAAAGAAAAAACCTTGTCTAGTTAAAGTTAAAAGTAAAGCAGGCATTGCTTTACCTATAGCTTGAAAATATGCAGCACCAATTAGTTGAATTCCAATGATTGGGGTTGCAGCAAAAACCCATCTCATAGCAGAAGGAGTGTCATTTAATATTTTATTCTCATCGCTAAACACTGAGACAATATCCTCTGAAAAATAAAAAATTAAGGTAAATACAGTAGTGGCAAAAAACGATGAAAGAATAACAGCTTTGATAACGACATCATAAACTCTCTTGTAGTTTTTTGATCCATAATTAAATGCAACTATAGGAATAAATCCTTGAGTTATTCCAATTACAGGAAAAAGTGCAAACATCAGCATTCTACTAATAATTGCATATATGGCCACTGTTGATTCGCCTCCAGAGCTGAATAAAATATTATTTACTAAAAGAAAAACAATACTAACCATTGCTTGTCTTGCAAGTGTAACCGATCCCAAGGCTGATATTTCTCTAACCAATAATGAAGATAAATTCAAATCATTAAACCCTATCTTTAATTCTGATTTATTAGATAAAAAAAAATATCCTATGAAAATAGCAGTAACTATATATGATATTGTAGTTGCCCATGCTGCTCCAAGCATTCCCATATCAAAATGATAAATCAGAATATAATCTAAAAGTAGATTAGTTACAGACGGAATCATCATTGCATACATTGCGAACTCGGGTTTTCCTTCAGCTCTCATTGTATTATTTCCCATCATACAAAAACCAAGAACAGGGACGCCATATAAAACAATTACATAATATGTTTTAGCAAGCTCATATAAATCGCCTTTACCCCCAAAAACAGGAATTAGAAATTCTAAAAAAACTAGGCCTAAAAAAGATAAAGTTAATGTAACACAAAATGTCAATGTTATCTGGTTTCCAAAAGTATGTTTTGCTTTCTTAATATTTTTTTCTCCCAAGGCTCTCGAAATTATCGATCCTCCTCCGATTCCAATAGCCATACCAATAGCTGCAATGAAAAAAGAAACTGGTAAAACAACATTAATGGCAGCAATTGCATTTGAGCCAATCCATTGACCAACAAAAATTGTATCAATAAGAATATTTAAAGACATTACAAGGATTCCAATTGAAGCTGGTAACCCCTGGCGAATCAATAAACTAAAAATAGAATCAACTCCTAGTCTTTGAGAAGAATTTTTATCCATATTTCTTCTCAACTGATTCTATTGCCCATTCATCTATCCATCTACTGAGAACTTTAACCCAGTCTTCTCGATCATTAATACACGGAATTACATGGAGCTTTTTCCCCCCTTTTTCCACAAAATCCTCAGCAGCTTCCATTCCAATTTCTTCCAAAGTCTCTAAGCAATCTGATATAAAAGCTGGAGTTACGATTGCAATTTCTTTAAATCCCTTTTTTGCAAAGGATGAAACCGTTTTATCAGTATATGGTTTTAACCAAGTTCCTAAAATTGAGACTCTTGATTGAAAAGTAGTTGAATAAGAACCTTTTTTCAATTCCAAATATTTAGCAACCTCAAGAGTTGTCTTTTCGCATTGATGTTTGTAACAATACTTATGGGCCGAAGATTCCTTAAAACAGCAAATACCATCCATTTTACAATGAGATTTTGTTATGTCCGATTTTCTGATATGTCTTTCTGGAACTCCGTGATACGAAAAGATAATATGTTCCCATTTCTTGCCTTTTAAATCATCTTGTATAGAGTTTGATAATACTCGAATATAGTCAGGGTGGTTATAAAATGATGGGAGCGAAGTAAAGGTCATTTGAGGAAAAAATTCGTTTTTTATTTTTTCAGCTAAAACCAAAATAGTTTCAGTTGTAGCCATCGCAAACTGAGGATAAAGAGGGATGATTAAAACCTCTGTTATCCCATGATCATTTAATTTATTTAGCCCCTCTTTGATAGAAGGTTTTCCATAGCGCATAGCAATTTCAACTGGTATGGATACATTTTTTCTCACTTTACTCATTAATAATTTTGTGAGGACTATTAATGGTGACCCTTCTTTCCACCAAATTTTTTTATATGCTTCAGCTGATTTTTTTGGTCTAGTATTCAAAATAATTCCCTTAACCAAAAAAGTTCGAAACCATTTAGGAAGGTCAATCACTCGTTCATCCATTAAAAATTGATCTAAATATTTTTTTACATCATCTTTATTTGGGCTATCAGGAGAACCCAAATTAACTAAAAGTACACCCTTCATCATTTATTTTTTACGAAGATACTGACATTAAATATTTTTTTGGCGTAGTACCATATTTCTTTTTAAAAGCAACAATAAAATGACTAGCCGTACTATAACCAAGTCTTAAGCCAACTTCATTAACATTATAACTTTTTGAATCTAACATTCTTTGTGCCTCAGTCATTTTATGATCTAACAGGTATCCATACACAGTTTCCCCATATAACTGTTTAAATCCATCTTTCAATTTTTTTAAACTTAATCCAATTTCTTTAGATAATTCAATTAATGTAGGTGGTTCAGACATTCTTTCTATAATAATTTCTTTGGCCTGACGAATCCTTCTAACATTTTCTTCGTCAACTAAAAACGGACATTGTTCAAGATCAGTATTCGTGTTTTTATTGAAATAAAGACTGAGTAATTCATAAGCCTTTCCTTTAAAATAAAGAGCCTTCATACTATCATGAACCCTTGCTTTGAGGATTTGACTGAGGACCACTGCTATATTTGGTGAAAAAACTGTATCATCATAAAATTTTCTTTTACTATTCTCAGGGTTTAAGAAGAAAATATGATTAGCATCATTTGAAAATAAACTATGGAATTTAGAGATTGAAATAACTATACTTATAATCCAACTATTACTATCTAATTCTAAATTTATTGGTAGATCTTGAATTGGATTAAAAAGTAGAACCGCATGTTCTTCAATTATGTTAAATTCATAATTTCCATCATTAAACAAAAGCTTTCCAGACCCTTTAAGACAAAAGTGAAATTGAATAAACTCCCTATTAACTGATAATTTTTTTGGAACTTTTATATTTTCATTGTTTTCATAGCGAAGAACCATAAAACCATCTTCAACTAAAGTATTCTCATTTGAACTTTTATCGATATTTTTCATAAAATTGGTTAAAGTGCTATTTAGATAGATTCTAAATTAGATCAATGTGTAATGTCAATAAAATTAATACATTTAATTAACATTTAAATTTTTTTTAATAAAAAACCGAAGTCGGTATTAATAATTCCTTAATCG
>ERZ802830.1078-NODE-1078-length-26608-cov-12.2392_pt1 | contig 26608 bp, 27 predicted proteins | sample MGYA00345654_ERZ802830 | MGnify/ENA primary metagenome ERZ802830 (study PRJEB30503, sample SAMEA104212375) | marine metagenome | biome: Westerlies Biome; feature: [SRF] surface water layer (ENVO:00010504) within the epipelagic zone...; material: water...
AAAAATTATAAGCCTTCCTGTTGTTATTCACCTTGCAAAAATATCATACTTCTTCCTAGCTTATATCTTGTATTGGAGATATAAATTTTTTGTTAAATGAGAATGATAATCATATTGATTATCATTAAAAAAATACCTTATATCAGTAGTTTACATTAGATATAATGTCATTATAATCATTATATCTACAATATTACAATGGAGTTCTATAATGGAAAATAATGAAATAAATTCACAAGAGGTTTGCGATGTTTTAAATGAAATCATGGAATATGAACTTGCGGGTGTTGTTAGATATACTCACTCCTCAATGATGGTAACTGGTCCATACAGAATACCAATAGTAACGTTTTTAAAAGAGCAGGCAGCTGAGTCTTTAATGCATGCACAATTAGCCGGAGAAAAAATTGCTGGTCTAGATGGTCACCCTAGTCAAAAGATTGCGAAGATTGAAGAAACCAACAGACATACCATAAAAGATATTCTTGAGGAAAGTTTAGAACACGAACTCTATGCACTTAATCTTTATAAAAAACTACTATCAGCTGTTGAAAATAAATCTATATATTTAGAAGAATATGCAAGAGCACAAATTGGTGAAGAGGAACAACATTCACTTGAGCTAAAAATAATGCTTAAGGATTTTGGTTAAGCTTTTTTAAAATATCTTTCGTGATGAGCTTCTGATAATTTAAGAAGCTCCTCGTTAATTTCATCCTTAATGGTTTTTGGATTAAAGTGATTTAAACTTTTAATTCCAAAATTGCTCAATGGAAATTCTTGAGAGCCGGCTGCCCTGAATAGATCAAAAATCCAAGTAAGAGGATCAAGAGAATGATTAAAGTTAATTGCTTTTTCATCTAACATACTTGCAAGTAATTCAGAATCTGTAACTTCAAATCTGCTTTTGAGAATTTGTATTTTAAATTGCTCTAACCTGTTGTTTATTATTTCTCTTTCTTCTAGGGAGTATTTGGTCCAGCTAACAATTTCATGAGCAAATCTTTTGCAACCCTTGCATACCTCATCGCCAAATGTTGTTGAACAGATTCCTAGGCATGGTGTTGATGATCGTTTTTTTTGAAGCTTGGCCATAAAGCAAAATAATAACCTATTTTTAAATAAATTTTACCTATTTAGTGGCTATCTTTAGCTATAAGAGTAAAATAAGGCCATCGGAGACCAGGCGATGTTAGAAAGTTACAAAAAACACGTTCAAGAAAGGGCTGATTTAAACATTCCGCCCCTACCCCTTGATGCTGAGCAAACATCACAACTTGTAGAATTACTAAAGTCAGAGCATGCTGAATCAGATTTTCTTTTACATTTATTTAAAGAAAGAATTCCTGCTGGTGTCGATCAGGCAGCATATGTAAAAGCTGCTTTTTTGGCGGATATTACAGAGGGGAATACCTCAAGCCCTTATATTAACAAAATAGAAGCCGTTGAAATTCTCGGAACAATGTTAGGTGGTTACAATATCCAACCTCTAATAAAATGCCTTAAAGATGATGAGCTAGCAGATACCGCAGTTAAAACATTAAGTAATACTTTATTGATATTCGATGCATTTAATGAAATCTTTGAACTATCAAAAAGTAACAAGTATGCAGAACAGGTTATACAAAATTGGGCAGATGCAAAATGGTTTACCGACAAACAAGATTTGCCCGAAAGAATTAAACTTACTGTATATAAAGTATCTGGCGAAATTAACACAGATGATCTATCTCCTGCACCAGATGCATGGTCAAGACCAGATATTCCTCTTCATGCTCTAGCAATGTTTAAGATGCCAAGAACGGGATTGAGTGATCCTCTAGGAACTATTGATAAACTTAAAGAAAAAGGTAACCCATTGGTTTTTGTAGGTGATGTTGTAGGAACAGGGTCATCAAGAAAGTCTGCAACTAATTCAGTACTTTGGCACATGGGAGATGAAATTCCATGTATACCTAATAAAAAAGAAGGTGGTTTTTGTTTTGGTGGAAAAATTGCACCTATATTTTTTAATACCTTAGAAGATTCAGGAGCATTTCCAATTGAAATGGATGTCTCTCAAATGATTATGGGTCAAGAAATAATATTAGAACCTTTTAACGGTAAAGTAATTGATGCTAATACGAATGAAATACTATCAGAATTTACTTTAAAAACAGATGTGATTCTTGATGAGGTTAGAGCAAATGGAAGAATACCTTTAATAATTGGTAGGCAACTAACTGATAAGAGCAGAGAAGCTTTAGATTTAGGAACTTCAGATGTATTCAGAAGGCCAAGTGCTGAGGATGAGTCTTCAAAGGGCTTTACACTTGCTCAAAAAATGGTTGGAAAAGCATGTGGGGTTAAAGGAATCAGGGCTGGAACTTATTGTGAGCCAAGAATGTCTACAGTTGGTTCTCAAGATACAACCGGACCAATGACAAGAGATGAATTAAAAGAACTTGCTTGTTTGGGATTCTCTGCAGATTTGGTAATGCAATCATTTTGTCATACAGCGGCTTATCCCAAACCTGTAGATATTGAAACTCAACATAATCTTCCTGATTTTATTATGAATCGAGGTGGTGTATCTCTTAGGCCAGGAGATGGAATAATACACTCTTGGATGAATAGAATGTTACTACCAGACTGCGTAGGAACTGGTGGAGATAGTCATACAAGGTTCCCTATTGGTATCAGTTTTCCTGCTGGATCAGGATTAGTAGCTTTTGCTGCAACGCTCGGCGTGATGCCATTAGATATGCCTGAGTCCGTATTGGTAAGATTTAAAGGTGATATGCAGCCAGGTATAACTTTACGAGACCTTGTTAATGCTATTCCTTATGCTGCTATACAACGAGGACTTCTAACAATCGATAAAGATAATAAGAAAAATATTTTTTCAGGAAGGTGTTTGGAAATTGAAGGTCTACCAGATATGAAAGTAGAACAAGCTTTTGAATTATCAGATGCATCTGCAGAAAGATCTGCATCAGGTTGTACTGTAAGGTTAAATAAAGAACCAATTATTGAGTATCTAAATTCAAATATTGTTATGTTGAGATGGATGATAGCCTCAGGTTATGGTGATGCAAAAACCTTAGAAAGAAGAGCGCAGGCTATGGAAGAATGGATTCTTAATCCAGAATTACTAGAGCCTGATGAAAATGCAGAATATGCTGAAGTAATTGAGATAGATTTAAACGAAATTAAAGAACCTCTTCTTGCATGCCCTAATGATCCAGATGATATTAAACCTTTATCAGAAGTGGCTAATACAAAAATTCAAGAGGTCTTTATAGGCTCATGTATGACAAATATAGGTCACTTTAGGGCTGCGGGTACATTGCTAGAAAAATATAGTGGGATTAAAGCAAGATTATGGGTGGTTCCTCCAACCAAAATGGATGAAAAACAACTTATTGAGGAAGGTATATACAATATCTTTGGAGTTTCCGGAGCAAGAACTGAAGTCCCAGGATGTTCCCTTTGTATGGGTAATCAGGCAAGGGTTCTAGCAAATTCAACTGTTGTATCTACATCAACAAGAAATTTTCCTAATAGACTAGGAGATGGGGCGAATGTCTTCCTTGCATCGGCTGAACTGTCAGCAATTTCTGCAGTACTTGGTAAATTACCTACAGTTGATGAATATCATAAGTATATGGCTGATATTAATCCTTTATCAGATAAGATTTATAGATACTTAAACTTTAATGAATTAGAAAATTATGTAGCGAGTGCAAATTCTGCAGAGATTCCAGCAATAAATATTGTTAACCCTTAGCCATTTGCTTTAGATTTTTCTCTTTGTATCTTTAATTCATCTTTCCTAGTATTTTCAAGATCTTCAAGATAGTTTTCAACTAATGGTGTAATGTACTCTCCTGTAAATATAGAGGTTTCAAACTCAGTGATGTCTGGATTACCAGATTGAGTTGTTTCAATCAGATCTTCCAGTGTTTGATATATCAACCAATCCGCATTTATTTCTTTAGCTACTTCTTCATTTGTTCTATTTGATGCTATTAATTCAGATGTAGCTGGCATATCAATTCCATATAAGTTTTGATATTTAATTGCTGGTGCTGCTGATGCAAAATATACTTTATTTGCTCCTGCATCTCTGGCCATTTCAATAATTTTTTTACTAGTTGTGCCCCTTACTATTGAATCGTCAACCAACAAAACGTTTTTGCCTTGAAATTCCAAATCCAAAATATTTAATTTTCTTCTAACAGATTTCTTTCTTTCCTCTTGATAAGGCATTATGAAAGTTCTACCAATATATCTATTCTTAACAAAACCTTCTCTGTAAGGAATATCTAAATCAACTGCTAGCTCATGAGCAGCTATAGTCGAACTATCTGGAATAGGAATAACTACGTCAATATCGTGATCAGGTTTAGTTTTTTTAATTTGTTCTGCTAACTTCTTTCCCATTCTCATTCTTGCCTTATAAACGGAAATTTCATCAATATTCGAATCTGGTCTTGAGAAATATACATATTCAAAAATACATGGTCTTTTAATGGGGTTATCTGCACACTGTTGAGAAAAAAGTTTACCATTTTTATCTATAAAGACTGCTTCTCCTGGATCAACATCCCTCAATTTAGTAAAACCTAATGAAATAAATAACGCATCTTCTGAGCCTATAATATATTCATCTCTATGTTTTCCTTTTCTAATTCCAATTGATAATGGTCTTATTCCATTGTTATCTCTAAAAGCAAGAAGCCCATGTCCTGTTATTAATGCTAGAACTGCATAAGCACCGTCGCATCTTATATGAGTTTTAGAAACTGCTTTAAAAATATGTTCAGCAGTTGGATAAATTTCTCTCTGTTTGCCTAATTCATGAGCAAAAATATTTAGTAAAACTTCTGAATCAGAATCAGTTTTCAGGTGGCGCATTTCTGCATGAAACAATTCATTTGAAAGTTGTTTTGCATTAGTTAAGTTTCCATTATGAGCAAGGCTTATTCCATATGGAGAATTTACATACATAGGTTGAGCAAATTCTTTACCGTTACCACCTGCAGTAGGATATCGAACATGCCCTATTCCATAATTACCAATAAGTTTTTCCATATGTTGCTGCTGGAATACGTCTCTAACGTAGCCCATAGACTTTCTACTACTTAATTTATCATTTTGATCACAAACAGAAATGCCAGCAGCATCTTGCCCTCTATGCTGAAGCATTAAAAGAGAATCGTATATTTCAGCAGCTACATTTGACTCTGCTGAAATTCCAACTATTCCACACATTAAGAATCCCCGTCTTTAGTGTTTTCCTTATTTGGTTCTGGAATCAATTCGTCTTTGAAAGGTTCTATTATTTCCAGAGCCTCCTCCACAACATCTTTATTATCTATTAAATTTCTAAAATATGCTTCTATTTCTGGAGCATATTTCTGAATTATTGGTGTAATCTTAGAGTTAACAATTAAATCAGTGGTCTTTAGATTTGAGGGTAATAATAAAAAGATTACAAATAAAAAAATTAGGCCTCTCAAAAATCCAAACAAGACACCTAAAAATCTGTCAAAGCCTGATGCGCCAGACCACTTTATAAGTTTACTAATAAATTTAATGAGCAAGCCACCAACAAAAATAAATACTAAAAATACAAATACGTAAGAAATAATTTTGGAGACTTCTTGATTACCAACAATTTCATTAATTTGTGGTGTTGCAAGATGCTCTAAGCTAATTGCTGCAATAAATGCAGAAATCCATAGAAATAATGACAAGAATTCTTTGGTAAAACCTCTCGAAAATGAAATAAGCCCCGAAGCTATTAAGACAACGATAATAAACCAATCAGCGAAGTTTAAACCTAAAGCTTCCACCTAGATATTTCTCCTTTTTTTGATTCAGATAGTTCCTGAATTAATTTAATATTATTTACGATATCATCTTCTGTTAAGAAAGGTCCAACATAAACTGCAAAAAGTTCTTTTTTATCACCAAAAGGCTCAACAAATGATGGAAATCCACCATTATTAATTTTTTCTTTCAATTTATCAGCATTCTTTTGCGATGATAAAACATGCGCTCTATAAACATAAAAATCAAAATCTGATTCTGAGAAGCTCATAAATCCTTCTTCAGAAAATACTTTATTTTCACTTTTTGACTTGTTGATACTGACGTTAGGTGTATCTTGTTTTTGATCTATTAACTTCGTATTCGAATAATCTTGGGTTGGATAAAATACAAACATAACGGATATAAATATTCCTAAAAATACTATTAATCCTATAAACCTTTCTGTATTCAATATTATTTCTTTAACGACTTTATTTGGTTGGATATTGGGACAATCTTATTTTTAAAGAATAATTCATGATTCTCTTCTACAACATCTAAATCATATAAATAATTAGCCATAATTCCATAAGATTGAAGTTGGCCTTTTTCTGAAGGATCAGCATGTAAGTTTATTCTTTCAAGACTTGCACCATTTCCAACATGAAATCTTGCAACTGGATCATTTGGCATTCCATCAGTTCTGTCAGATTCTGTTAAGTATCTGATTGATTGTTTCATTAGCTCATCATCGCTGCAATTTTTATCTGAGCATCTTTCAAAAGTAATGGGAGCGTATTCTTCCATCCATTTCATTAAACTTGGCAATGGAGAAAGTGTTTGAAATTGGTTTAGTGCAGGCAATTCTCGCTTGAGATTTTTTGCTACCTTTTTTATCAAAAAATTACCAAAAGAAATACCTAGTAAGCCATTATGACAATTTGAAATAGAATAAAAAATTGCTGTATTCGCATCTTCGACATCTATCTCCTCCCTATCAATTTTAATCACTTCTTGAATTGATTTTGGAATATCTAAACATAAAGCAACTTCAACAAATATGAGAGGATCATTTGGTATTAAGGGATGAAAGAATGCAAAACATTGTCTATCAGAAGGTGCTAGCCTTGCTCTTAAATCATCCCAAGAATTTATCTCATGTACTGCTTCATATTCAATAATTTTTTCAAGAATATTTGCTGGGGTCTCCCAATCAATTTTTTCTAAAACTAAAAAGGATGGGTTAAACCAATACTTGAAGAGGTTTAATAATCCGGAATCAAAAGTTTTTAATTCTGGTTCTTTAAGTGCTCTTATCCTCTCCCTTAATTTAACTAATCTAAATGTTCCGTTAGTTGTTGAGTTTAGTCGTCTAAATAATTCAATCCATTTGGGCTCAGAAGAAGAACGTATTTTCTTCAAATTTTGTTCATTCTTTTCAGATGAATATATTTTTACATCTTTTAATAGTTTTTTTGTATCAATATCGTAATTTGATAAAAGGGTTTTAAGAAACTTAATTAAGCTCTTATCATCCTGTTCTTCTATAAGATTTAACAAATGCTCTGCATATACCATTGATGAAACTTCACCGGATGTCGACATTACTGATTCAACAGCTTTATTAATGTCGTTATGAAGTTTTCCAAAGCTCTTTAAACCAAAGCGATTCAGACGCTTGGTGCTTTTCATTACCGAAGATAAAATATTTTGAAAGAAACTCATATTAACCAATTCATGATATTGCCTGCTTTAATTCAGAAATATATTGGCCTATTCTATCAAATTCTTTGGATTGAGAACTTTCTTCAATCATTTGAACTATAGATGAGCCAATAATTACTCCATCAGAACAGCTTGATAATAGCCTTGCATCATCAGGTGATTTGATTCCAAAGCCAGCAAGTGTAGGAACAGATGCATATTTCTTTATCTCTTCAATATTCTTGGTTATTTCATCTATGTTTAAATTAGATGCACCAGTCACTCCTCTTAGGGTTACATAATAAACAAATCCAGTGCTATTGTTTGCAATTGATTTAATTCTATCTTTATTAGTAGTAGGTGAAATCAATGAAATTGTGTTTATATTTTGATTTTTTATCCCATAGTCAGCAAGATTTAATTCGCCAGGTATATCTACAACAAGAATAGAATCAACTGAATCTTTTTTATTTTCTTCAATTATCTTTTTGTGAGATAAGAAGGTATTTAAATAGCCCATCAATACAATTGGTGTTGTGTTATCTGTCTCTCTAAATTTTTGAACCATTTCAAAAATTGCTGTTAACGAGATGTTTTTTTCTAGTGCTCTGTCATGAGCTTTTTGTATTATTGGGCCTTCTGCAATTGGATCTGTAAAGGGAACTCCTATTTCAAGGACATCAACGCCCGATTCAACAAATAAATTCATTAGTTGAAGTGTTGATTCTATATCAGGATCACCAGCAACAAGATAGGCCACTAGAGCTTTTTTGTTTTGTTTTTTTAAATCAGCTAATCTTTTGGTTAGTCTATTCAAAACTGTATACCATCTATTTTAGCAACAGTATTAATATCTTTATCTCCTCTGCCAGAAACATTAACAACAATATTTGAATTTGAATCAAATTCTTTCATTAGAGTATCAAGATACGCAAGAGCATGAGCTGTTTCAAGTGCAGGTATAATTCCCTCAAGTTCTGAAACTTCATGAAACGCTTTTAGAGCTGCATCATCAGTAACAGCTACATATTCTGCTCTTCCAGAATCTTTTAACCAAGAATGCTCTGGACCTACTCCAGGATAGTCTAAGCCAGCTGAAACTGATTTCGTGTCTTTGACTTGGCCAGAATTATCTTGCATTAAATAGCTTAGGGCTCCATGCAGGACTCCAGGAGTTCCATCATTCAATGGTGCTGCATGTTCGCCAGTTTGAACTCCCTCTCCACCTGCTTCAACACCAATCAATCTGGTTTCATTTATGTTAATAAATGGATAAAAAGCACCCATTGCATTAGAACCACCTCCAACACATGCCACTATCGCATCTGGCATCTTATTAAATAACTCTTTGGACTGAGAAATAAGCTCCTCGCCAACAACTGAATTGAAATCTCTAACAATCATGGGATATGGATGAGGTCCTGTTACACTTCCAATAATATAATAAGTATCATCTACGTTTGTTACCCAATCTCTTAGAGCTTCATTTAAAGCATCTTTTAAAGTCGCTGAACCAGAATCAACTGAATGAACTTGTGCACCCAAAAGCTTAATTCTATATACATTTGGAGATTGTCTTTGAATATCTTCTGCACCCATATAGATATGGCATTCAAGTCCAAGTCTTGCTGCAACTGCTGCAGTTGCTACACCATGCTGACCAGCACCAGTTTCTGCAATTATTCTTTTTTTGCCCATGTGCTTTGCAAGTAGAATTTGACCAACTGTATTATTAATTTTATGAGCTCCTGTATGATTTAAGTCTTCTCTTTTAAACCATATTGAACCAGTGCCATAATGATTGGTCAGTCTTTCAGCAAAATACAACGGTGAGGGCCTTCCTACAAATTCTGCAAGATCTTTATAAAATTGTTTTTTAAAAGCAGCATCATTTTTTAAATTATTATATGTACCTTCAAGCTGCTCAAGTGCATACATGAGTGTTTCTGGCACAAACTTGCCTCCGTAATCACCAAAAAAGCCATTCTTGTCTGGCAAACTCTGTTTGTTAGATTTCATGATTATAAATTTCTAAAATTTCGTTAATTAATTTTAAATCTTTTACACCGGTAGAAGATTCAACGCCTGAATTAATATCAATACACCAAGGATTAATATTAATAGCATTATGAACATTTTTAATATTAATTCCACCTGAGACGATAATTTTCATATCTAAAGTTTTTATATTTTCCATCAGATCCCAATCAAATGATTTGCCAGTTCCTCCGTAAATACCTTTTTCATAATTCTCAAGCAAAATAGCTGAAGCATTTTGATACTCAGATATTTTTTGTATGCTAGATAAATCTTTTACTCTAATAACTTTCCAAAAATCCTTACCAAATGACTTACAAAATTCATTTGTTTCATCTCCATGGAATTGAAGAACAGGATTATCAAAACAAGATGAGGTTTCTTCAATTAAGCTGCTAGATGCATTCACATATACACAAACTGGTCTCTTCTCTTTAAAATCAATATCTTTTAATTGTTGTAACAAATCATCCGAAACATTTCTTGGACTATCTTGATAAAAAATAAATCCTATAAAATCTATTTCTTTTATCGTAATCAATTTGTTCAAAATTTTTGAATCTTTGATTCCACAGATTTTAACTAAAGGTTTCATTATAATTTTAATCTATCAAATATAGATGATTCTAAACTATCAATATTTAGATTATCTGAATAAGTTGGTCCTAAAAAGAAAAGTCCTTTGGATGGAGATGTCTTTCCAGCAAAACTGCGATCTTTTTTCATAATTATTTCAGAAACTGAAAAATCATTTTCTTTTTTTGCAATATCGATAATTGTTCCTATCATTATTCTAACCATATTCTGTAAGAATGCATTTGCGGATATTGTAATAATAATAAAATTATTTATTTTGTGAATATCTACATCAGAAATTGTTTTTATAGGGTTCTTTGAGTTACATTTTGAACTTCTAAATGAGGTAAAGTCATGCTTTCCCTTAAACATTTCTAATTGATTGGTCATGATATTGATATCAAGTTTATTTGTTACCCAATGGGAAAATCTATTAAAAAATAATGGTTTGTTATTTGAATTATAAATTACGTAGGAATATTTTCTTTCCTTTGCAGAGAATCTAGAATTAAAGTCATTAGGTACCTCAAAAACTTTCTTCACAGCGATCGTTTTTGGTAAATTTGAATTTATACCATCTATCCAATTTTTATGATCTCTAAGAATATCTGTTTCAAAATCAAATACTTGTGATAAAGCATGAACACCTGCATCTGTTCTGCCTGAGTAATTAATTGATATATCTGATCCAACTACTTTTTTTATAGCATTTTCAATATGTTCTTGGATTGTACTTGCATTAATTTGACGCTGAAAACCAGAAAAATTGGTTCCATCATATTCAAGTGTAAAGGCTAATCTCACTGTTGATTAATTTTGTTTAATAAGTTGTTAGCTTGAGACTTTATTTTGTCGCTTTCAGAATCTTTTAAAAGAATTGATAAGATTTTTTTTGCATTTTCTTTATCATCCATTTCAAAATACGTCGTGGCTAAATCTAGCTGTTGTTGATCTTTATTATTTTCAATGCTTAAACCTTGTGGAAGGCCTGATAGCATTGAGTCATCATCTTTAGCCTCCTCGAAATCATATTCTTGATTTTTGCGATTTTTAATATTCCTTAATTGAATAAATATCAGTGCAAGCAGCGCACCAGAAGCCAGTGAAATAAGAGATATAAATATTAAATCAAATATTTCGAAATTATTATTATCTTTTGTCTCAGATTCCTCAACTTGATTAAGTAATTCATTAGCGGCATTGCTTTCAATGCCTAGAGATATTTCTTTTGTATTCTCTTTTATAAAATCCTTAGGATTAGATGTCTCATCAAATGATGCAAGCGAAAGATCTTTTTCAGATTGATCAATGTTTTTATCTTGCTCAGATTCAACAATAATTGAAGGAGCCGTCAAAACTAATAAAGATTTTGATGAAGAAGAAAAACCTTCTGCAAATGACTTATTCATATTTAAAATTGAGTCTTTTGCTAGTTGATATGAGATGCTTTCAATCTCATTAATGGCAGGAACAATGATATCAATATCTTGTCGAATTAAATTAATATTATCATTTATAAAAGCCTCTTTGTTGCCAAGATATATTGACCACATAACCTGATATATGGAAATATCATCATTAGTTCCTTTAATATTTTTTGCCATACTCCATACGGTTGTAATATCAGGTCCTTTAAATACTCTAGGAGACTCTGCTACAGAATCTACTTTCTCTTCATTTTCTACAATTTGATTTTTTATTGATTTGCTTAAATTCGAATTTTGCTTAAATTCCTTCTTTACAGGTTCTTGATAAAAATTTCTTAATTTGGAAGGTAAAAAAATAAAGATATCTTTTTTAAAGTCATCTTTAATAATTATCTTGAAACTAAAATAATCTTCTTGATAAACTTCTGAAAGAATTATCTTAAATGTCTGATAATTTTCAAAGTCTTCAATTAGGGTATAAGCAATATCATTCTCATCAATGAGATTATCAGTTTTATATTCATATAGAACAATATCTCCATCTTCGATATCATCATTTTGAATTTTGAGTTCTATGACTCTTTGATCTTGTGAATTGAGACTTATTTTTGGAGAAGATAAAAAAATATCTGCATACAGATAACATGGACTAAGTAAAATAAATAACGCTAAAAATCTCAACACAATTTATTATCTGCCATAAGAGTTTCGATTATTTGAACAGCATTTAGAGCAGCGCCCTTGCCGTAAACATTATCAGCAACAATCCACATAGACACCCAGTTTTCATTATTAATAGTTTGTGTTCTTACTCTTCCAACAAAAACATCTTCGGTGTCTTCTGCATTTTCTAATGGAGTAGGATATTCTAGTTCTTTTGGATTATCTATCAATTTAACTCCTGGCGATTTAGATAAGAGATCAAAGATATCATCTTTATTTGCAGCTTTCTTTGTTCTGAAAAAAATAGCCTCTGAATGTCCGTTTATAACAGGCACTCTTACGCATGTAGCCTGGACTTCAATATTAGGATCAAGAATTTTTTTTGTTTCCCATGCAACTTTCATCTCTTCTTTTGTAAAATCATTTTCAAGAAAAATATCACATTGAGGTATCACATTGAAAGCTATTTTCTTTGGATAAACCTTTGCTTCAATAGAGCTATCAATAACTTGATTTTTAAGCTCTTCTACAGCGTCCTTTCCTGTTCCAGAAACAGCCTGATAGGTAGCTACATTTAATATATCTACTTCAAATTTCTTATGAATTGGGTCTAAAACCATTAATAGTTGTGAAACAGAACAATTAGGATTTGCAATTAGAGAAGGTTTTTTAATGTTGTTAAGAATCGATCCATTTATTTCTGGGATTATTAAAGGTATATTTTCTTCGTATCTAAATTCTGAAGATAGATCAACTACATAAACTCCTTTACTTACAAATTTATTTGCATACTTTCTTGCAACTTCTGAACCAGCAGACAGAATAATTAAGTGAGCTTTTGTGCAATCAAAATCAGCAGCGTCTTCAATTAAAAGGTTTTGATTTTTAAAAACTATTTTGTTGCCTACTGAAGAGAATCCAAGGGGATAAAAATTATCTATATTTAAATTTCTCTTCTCTAACAAAGAAATTATCTTACGACCAACAACACCTGAGGCTCCTATTAAAGCTATATTTATTTTATTGATCATTTTTTATTATTTTAATAATTTTTTCAGCAACATCTGAAGTCATTAAATAATCATCATCTATTGAGATATCTATAGTTCTATATCCAGCTTGTATAAATTTTTTAATTGCTTGATCAATCTTATCAGAGATATGTTCCTCGTTAAGCGAATACCTTAAAGCCATTGATAATGAAGAAATCATAGCCAAAGGATTAGCTAAGTTTTTTCCTGCAATATCAGGTGCGCTCCCATGACATGGTTCAAACATGCCTTTAAAAGAGCTATTTAATGAAGCAGATGGAAGCATACCAATTGAACCGGTAAGAGTTGCTGCAATATCTGAGAGTATGTCCCCAAATAAATTACTTGAAACAATTACATCAAATTGATTGGGGTTTAATACTAGTTGCATTGCAGCATTGTCCGCAAGCTGATGTGTTAGTTCAACATCTGGATAATCAGCAGACATTTCAGTCACTATAGATCTCCAAAATTTTGATACCTCTAAAACATTAGCCTTTTCTACTGAACATAACTTTCCATTTCTTTTTTGAGCAGATTCAAATGCAACTTTAGCAATTCGTCTAATTTCATCCTCATTGTAAATCATAGTATTGAAGGCATAATTTGGCTCTTTGTCTTCAACAATGCCTCTTGGTTCTCCAAAATAAATTCCGCCTGTAAGCTCTCTAACAATAAGGATGTCAAGATTTTCAATTATTTCTTTTTTTAATGGCGAGGCATTTGAAAGCTCATTAAATAAAAAGGCAGGTCTTAAATTTGCGAAAAGATTTAATTCTTTTCTTAATGTCAGCAATGCGTTCTCGGGACGAACACTCCAATCAAGATTATCCCACTCAGGCCCACCAACAGCTCCAAATAATATCGCATCTGATTCTTTAGCTGCATTAAGAACTTTTTCAGGTAACGGTGATCCACATTGATCATAAGCGGTTCCACCTACATCCATTGATGTAACCGAAAAATCAAGACTATATTTCTCTATTAGGAATTCTAGAACTTTGGTTGCAGAAGCTGTTACTTCTTGTCCAATTCCATCACCTGGTAAAATTAAGATACTCTTATTCATTTATATAAATCCAAGGCTTAGTTTCTCTTCTCTTGCTTTCAAAGTTAGCAATGCTATCTTTCTCATTTAATGTGATATCTACATCATCTAACCCATAAATTATTCTATCAATTAAGAAATCTTCAACTTCAAAATTAACTTTATTATTATCATTCAAATGAATTATTCTTTTTTGAAGATCTATTGAAAACTCTACAGCATCTTCTTTGACTAAAACAAAAATTTGTTCGATTTGATTCTTATCTAATTTAATAGGTAAGACTTCATTTTTAAAACAATTGTTATAAAAAATATCGCCAAAGGATGAGGCTATTACTGCTTTAATGCCAAAATCTCTCAAAGCCCAGACTGCATGTTCTCTTGATGATCCACATCCAAAATTATCTCTTGTTAGAAGAATATTAGATTCGCTATAAGGTTTATTATTTAGAATGAAGTCACTATTTATATCTCTATCCTCTTTTTTGATTCCAAGTTTGCCATCATCTTTATACCTCCACCCATCAAATAAATAATCTTCATAACCAAACTTTTTTATTGATTTTAAGTATTCTGTTGGAATGATTTGATCTGTATCTATATTATCTCTATCGATATAGCTAACTATTCCGTCAATCATTAACCCTTCACTATTAGATTTCATGATGGTTCGCCAACTGTTCCATATATTGCAGTATATGCAGCCATCAAAGGACTCATTAAATGAGTTCTTCCAAGATAACCTTGCCTTCCTTCAAAATTTCTATTTGATGTGGACGCGCATCTTTCATATGGCTTTAATTGATCTGGATTCATTCCTAAACACATTGAACACCCAGGGTCTCTCCAAATAAATCCTGCTTCTTTAAATATTTCATCCAAGCCTTCCTTTTCAGCCTGTTCTTTTACCATTCCCGAACCTGGCACTACTATGGCTTCAATAATATTCTTAGCAATAGTTTTACCTTTAACAACTTCTGCTGCTTGCCTAAGATCTTCAATTCTTGAATTTGTACATGAACCGATAAAAACTTTATCAAAAACTAAATCTGATAGCTTTGATTCATTCTTGATACCCATATAATTTCTTGCTAACTCAATGTTCTTTTTGCTTTCCTCAGGTTCATCTAAATGATTTGGAATTTCGCCATCATAATTTACAACCATTTCAGGTGACGTTCCCCATGTTACCTGTGGTTTAATTTTAGAAACATCAATGATAATTTCATTATCAAAAGTTGCTTCATCATCAGTTTTTAGATTAAGCCAGTAATCTTCAGCTCTTTTAAAAATTTCTTCATCTAAAAATGATTTGTCTCTAACATAATTAATTGTGGTTTCATCAGGAGCAATTAATCCAACTTTGGCTCCTGCTTCAATTGCCATATTGCAAATAGTCATTCTGCTTTCAATTGAAATGCTTTCAATGTAGCTTCCTGCAAATTCTATTGCGTAGCCTGTTCCTCCGGCTGTACCAATAAGACCTATAAAATATAGAACTATATCTTTTGAGGAGACATTATCTGCTGGCGCTCCTTCAAATTTAACGAGCATATTTTTAAGTTTTGAAACTTTTAGACACTGAGTAGCAAGCACATGCTCTACCTCAGATGTTCCAATACCCATTGCCAAGCAGCCCAGTGCGCCATGTGTAGAAGTATGAGAATCGCCACAAACAATTGTCATTCCAGGCAAGGTATATCCTAACTCGGGTCCAATTACGTGAACAATACCTTGTTTTGTTGATTTGATGTCAAATTGCTTAATTCCAAAGGCGTTACAATTTTTATCTAATTCAACAACCTGTATCTTTGAGATTTCATCTTTTATTTGTGCAGAATTAAAATTATTTCCTCGAGTTGTAGGAACGTTATGATCAGGAGTAGCAATATTTGCTTCAAGCCTCCATGGCTTCAAATTTTTTTTGGACAATCCTTCAAAGGCCTGAGGTGATGTTACCTCATGCAAATAATGTCTATCTATGTATAGAAGTGATTCACCAGTGCTAAGCTGGGTTACGTGATGCTCTTCCCAGAGTTTGTCGTATAAGGTCTTCATTATCTTTATTCACTAAATGGTAATTCCTGATCAACATCAGCACATTGAGCTTTGTTTATCAATAAATGATCTACCAAAACAAGACTCACCATTGCCTCAGCAATAGGGACAGCCCTAATACCAACACATGGATCATGTCTTCCTGTAACTTGAATATCGACTTCTTTACCGTCTTTATCGACAGTTTTACCTTTTGTTTTGATGCTTGATGTTGGCTTGATAATAAAACTTAAAGTTATATCGTCTCCATTTGATATTCCGCCAAGGATTCCGCCAGAATTGTTTGAAAGATAACCAGATGAGGTAATTTCATCTCTTGCTTCTGAGCCTTTGAGACTTAAAAGATGATCTGCATTGCCAACAGATACTGATTTGACAGCATTAATTGTCATAACTGCTTTTGCAAGATTAGCATCTAGCTTCTCAAAAACAGGATCACCCAGCCCAACTGGACAGTTTTCAACAACAACACCTAACTTTGCGCCAACAGAATTACCCTCTTCAATTAAGTCATTAAACATTACATCTAAATCAGAAAGCTTTGATTCATCACAAAAGAAATACTTATTAGCAATTTCTTTATGATTAATAGCATCTGCTTTTATATTGCCTATTTCAGAAACAAATCCATTTACTGACACACCTTCTTTTTCAAGGATTTTTTTAGCAATTGCTCCAGCTGCAACCCAATTTGCAGTTTCTCTAGCGCTAGCTCTTCCTCCACCCCTATAATCTCTATGTCCATATTTTCCTTGATAAGTTATATCTGCATGATTAGGCCTAAAGACATCTTTAATATTTGAATAATCTTTTGATTGCTGATCTTTGTTATAAATAATCATTCCTATGGGAGTTCCAAGAGTTTTTCCTTCAAAAACTCCTGATAAAATCTCAACAATATCATCTTCTTTTCTTTGTGTGGTTACATCGGATTGACCAGGCTTTCTTCTATTTAATTCATGCTGAATATCTGCTTTTGTAAGTTCGATTTGAGGTGGACAGCCATCTAAAATACAGCCCATAGCAGTGCCGTGACTCTCACCAAAAGTCGTAATTCTAAATATTTTTCCAAACGTATTGCCTGACATGGCGATAATTATAGTCGAAAAAGCTAAAAAAGCCTTATTTTATGGGATTTTTGAAAATAATGATTGAAAATCAGTTACTGATGTCTTTTCAAGTTGATTTTGATTCATGCAAATATTAAAAATCTTACTAGAAATTTCTTCATCAAATGTAATATCTAAATTAGCTTTAAATTTATTTTCTAAGACCGGAATGCCCTCTTTTCTTCTTCTTTTGTGACCGATTGGATATTCAACTTCAATTTGTTTTGTTGAAGTTCCGTCATTAAAGTGAATCTGTATTCTATTTGCAATAGATCTTTTATCAGCTTCAAGATACTCTTTTGAATAACGTTTATCTTCATTAATGATCATTTTTTCTCTTAAGAAATCGATTCTAGGATCTTTAGCAACATCATCTTCATAATCTTCAGCCACTAAATTTCCTTTTAATAAACCAATAGCAACCATATATTGCAAACAATGATCTCTATCAGCTGGATTATTTAGTTCGCCAACTTTAGATATAATTCTAATTGCAGATTCATGTGTAGTAATTTCAATAGATTTGACATCATCGATTTTATCTTTAATTTCATCATGGAGCTTTACTGCTGCCTCTACTGCGGTTTGAGCATGAAATTCTGCAGGAAAGCTAATCTTAAAAAGAATATTTTCCATGACATAACTTTCAAAAGCTTGAGGTAAAGAAAGCTTTTCTCCATCAAAAGACACATCTTCAAATCCCCAGATAGGTGCAGACAGAACTCCTGGATATCCGATTTCACCTGACATAGTTATCATTGCAAGTCTAACAGCTCTGCTGGTTGCGTCCCCAGCTGCCCAACTTTTTCTTGAGCCTGCATTTGGAGCATGTCTATAAGTTCTTAAACTTTGGCCATCCACCCAAGCTTGACTTACAGCATCTTTAATTTGATCTACAGAGCCTCCTAATAATTTAGTTGTTACTGCAGTTGAAGCTACCTTTACTAATATCACATGATCTAAACCAACTTTATTAAAACTATTTTCTAAAGCTAAAATACCTTGAATTTCATGGGCCATTATCATTGACTCTAAAACAGTTCGCATTGTTAGTGGTTCTTTGCCCTTTGCAATATTTTGTTGTGATACAAAATCACAAATCGATAGAATTGCACCTAAATTATCTGAAGGATGACCCCACTCAGCAGCAAGCCAAGTATCGTTATAATCAAGCCATCTGACTATACAACCAATATCAAATGCTCCTTTAACTGGATCTAGTTCATAATCTGTACCGGGAACTCTTACCCCGAATGGTACTTTAGTATCTTTTACGATTGGTCCAAGCATTTTTGTGCATGCAGGAAATTGAAGTGCTAGTAATCCGCAACCAATAGTATCGATTAAACAATTTCTAGCAGTATCTAGTGCTAAGTCAGATTTAACTTCATATGAAGAAACATACTCTGCTATTTCAGTTATTAATCCGTCAAAACCTGGCCTGACATTAAGATCAACATTTGATGACATTGCTTAAGACCTGTCTGAAATATCAACCCACTCAGATGTTTCAACACCAATATATTCAGCACTTGGCCTAATAATTCTATTATTAGCTCTTTGCTCCATGCAGTGAGCAGCCCAGCCCGAAACTCTGGACATTACAAATATAGGAGTAAATAACATTGTAGGTATGCCCATATAAAAATATGCTGGAGCGTGAAAAAAGTCTGCATTAGCAAACATTTTCTTCTCATCCGCCATAACTTTTTCTACCTCCTCTGCAACAAGATATAAAGTGTCATTATCAGCAAGCTCAGAAAGTTGTTTTGCAAAATCTTTTATAACAGCATTTCTAGGATCTTTAATTGAATAAACAGCATGTCCAAACCCCATGACTTTTTCTTTTTTTCCAAGCATTTCAATTATGTTAGATTTAGCCTCTTCTTTTGAAGTCCAATTTTCAATTAACTCCATAGCTTTTTCATTAGCTCCACCATGTAATGGGCCTCTTAAGGATCCAATGGCAGCCACAACACATGAGTGGATGTCTGACATTGTAGAAGCGCAAACTCTTGCTGTAAAAGTTGAAGCATTAAATTCATGTTCAGCATATAAAATTAAAGATACATCCATAACTTTTCTGTGGAGATCTGAGGGCTGCTTCCCATGAAGGATATGGAGAAAATGCCCAGCCATAGTATCTTCATCATTAACTAGTTCAATGTCCAATCCTTCGTGTGAAAATTTATACCAATAAGTGACGATTGAAGGCATTGTTGCAATCATTCTATTGATTGAATTTAGCTGATTTGAAAAATCTCCCTCAGGCTCTAAATTTCCAAGCATTGAAGCACCAGTTCTCATTACATCCATTGGATGAGCACTTGATGGGATTTTTTGAAGAACTTCTTTTAATGAATTTGGTAGATCTCTTTGACTCTTTAATAAATTTTTATATTCAGATATTTAAGATTGATTATGAAGTTTGTCATAGAGTAAAAGATATGCCACTTCTTCAAAAGTTGCTTTTTCAGCAAGTGTTTCAATTTTATGTCCTCTATATGCAAGTCCTTCGATTTGACCAACTGTAGATAGAGATGTTTCTCCTGCTACTTGTCCTCTTAAACCTGCTCCTTCTAATTTTTTTGTCATTTACTATTCCTTATTCTTTTGAAAGTTTGTCATCAAGTTTTTTTTCAAAATTGTAATAATCTAACACTTCATACAACTCTTCACGGGTTTGCATTATATCTAATAGAGACTCTTGTGTCCCATCTTTGATTACTGAATTATAAACATTTTCAGCTGATTGGCTCATTGCTCTAAAAGCTGTTAAGGGATACAAAACAATATCTACTCCAGCAATTTTTAATTCTGCTTGAGTAAACAAAGGCGTTTTGCCAAATTCTGTAATATTTGCCAACAAAGGTGCTGAAAAATTCTTCTTGAATTCTTTATATTGATCTATAGAGGTTACTGCTTCTAAAAAAATTCCGTCTGCGCCTTCATCAAGATATTCACTACATCTTTCAATTGCCCCATCCATGCCTTCAGATGCAAGTGCATCTGTTCTTGCCATAATAAAAAAAGACTCATCTGTTTTTGAATCTAGTGCTACTTTTAGTCTAGATTTCATTTCTGAAATTGAAACAAGTTGTTTGTTTGGTCTATGGCCACATCTTTTATCAAAAACTTGATCTTCTATATGAACTGCAGCACAACCAGCTTTTGAGAATTCTTGTATAGTTCTAGATACGCTATTTGAGTCACCCCAACCAGTATCAATATCCACTAATAATGGCAAAGATGAAGCATTAGTTATTCTTTGCGCGTCTATTAGGACATCTTCCATTGATGTAACACCAAGATCAGGCAAACCATAAGAAGCTGCAGCAACTCCACTTCCAGATAAATAAATTGCTTTATGGCCTGCTCTTTCTGCAAGTTTAGCTGAATATGCATTTATAGCACCGGGGATAATGAGTTGTTCATTTTCTTCTAATGCTTCTCTAAATTTCTTACCTGCTGACATTGTTTTTAATAAAATTTAACTCCTCTAATAATTCTATCTTTATTATTTTCTCTTCTCCATCTATTAGTGTCTCTCAGGCTGTAAACACATCCACAATATTCTTGCTGATAAAAATGTTCCCTTTTTGAAATCTCAATCATTCTTGAAGAGCCTCCCTGTTTTCTCCAATTAAAATCCCAAAAAGAAATTTTCTCATACCTTGATGCTGATCTATTTCCTGATTCATTAATTTGATTCATATCTTTCCATCTTGAAATTCCAAGAGTGGTAGCAAAGATACTAAAATTATTCTCATGAGCAAATAATGCCGACCTTTCAAATCTCATATCAAAACATTTAGTGCATCTTTCTCCTCTTTCTGGTTCATCCTCTAAACCTTTGATTCTTTCAAACCAATTATCTTTATCGTAATCACCGTCAATACATTCAAATCCAACTTGATCACAAAATCGTCTATTTTCATCTTTTCTAATTTCGTACTCTTCTAATGGATGTATATTTGGATTATAGAAATAAACTGTTGTTTTAATGTTTGATGCTGCTAAGGCTTCAATAATTTCCCCTGAACATGGGGCACAACAACTGTGAAGTAAAAGTTCTTTCTTACCATTAGGAAGCTTTAATTCAGGCCTAGTATAATTTTCTATCTTTAGTTCATCACTCATTTTACAAATACAGAATTTTCTAAAATAGTATTTCTTAATTGGTCATAATCATTGAAAGATTCGATATCAGGGTATTTTGAAGAAATTTTATTTGGTGCATTAAGAAAAAATCCTTTTTCAGCTACATCAAACATCTGTATATCATTATGAGAATCGCCAGCAGCAAAGCACCTGTAGTCCATTGCCTGAAAGGACAGAATTGCTTGTTTTTTTGCTTCTGGGTGTCTTAATTTATATGAAATTATCTCATCATTTTCAATGTTTAGATTGTGGCAGAGTAGAAAAGGAAATCCTAGTTTTTCCATTAATGGTTTTGCAATATCATGAAAAGTATCAGAAAGAATCACAACTTGAAAATCTTGTTTTAAGTTTGATACAAATTCGTATGCTCCCGGAAGAAGTTCAAGAGAATCTGCGGCTTTTTGAACATCAGATAGTTTTACACCTTTTTCAGACATGATTTTCAATCTCATGTCCATTAATTCTTCATAGCTTGGAATGTCTCTTGTTGTCTTGCCTAATTCTTCTATCCCTGTATTTAAAGCAACTCTTTCCCATATCTCAGGAGTTAAAGTTCCTTCCATATCTAGACAAACTATTTCCATAAATTACTCATTTTTGATTCCATAAGGCACATGACCTGAAGTTGTATTCTCAATTGCGCTAATAATATGCTTTTTTTGGTCATCAAAAAAGATATCAGCATCGAAAGATTCAAGAAAATTATTTTTTGTCATACCACCTAAAAATAATGATTCATCTATTCTTACGCCCCATTCTCGCAAAGTCTTAATAACTCTTTTATCTGATGGCGCAGATCTTGCTGTAACAAGAGCTGTTCTTATTGGACATTCATTAATTTCAAAGTCATTTTGAATCTTGTTTAGTTCAACTAAAAAAGATTTAAAAGGTCCCTCCTTTAAAAAGGATTCAGATGTAACTTCATTTTCTATAAATGCCTCAAGGCCTTTTTCATGAAAAACTTTTTCTGATTCATCTGAAAAAATAACAGCATCTCCATCAAAAGCTATTTTTAGAATGCCTGAGCTTGATTCTTTCTTATGTTCATTAGATCTGGCAATAATTGTTGCAGCAGCTACATCACTTTCTATAGCCAGCTTTACATCCTCTATACTACTTGATAGAAATAAATGGACACCGAAATCCTTAACATATCGATGAGGACTTTCTCCTCCGCAAAAAGCTGCTCTTGAAATATTCAAGTTATGAGCTTCTATGGAATTTCTTATTCTAAGTCCTGTATCAGAGGTGTTTCTTGATAAAAGAATGACCTCGACACGATCTTTATTTTTATAAAGATCATTAATGTTTAAAATCTTTTTTACAAGATTAAAAGCCTCTCCGGGTTCAAGTATTTTGTTTTCATTCTCTATTTGATAGTCTTGATATGACTTAAGGCCTTCCTTTACATATATTTCGTGGCTTTTGTCTAGATTAAATAAAGCTCTAGATGATATTCCGATTATTAATTTTGATTCTTGTTCAACCATTTTCTTGTAAAAACTAAAAATTATATTATACTGTACATACATTCAGTATTTTTATTATTATGAAAGAAATAACCTCACAACAACAAAGAGTATTAGATTGTATTCAAATATACATAAATAAAACAGGTTTTCCACCTACAAGAGCTAATATTTGTAAAGAATTAGGGTTTAAGTCTCCTAATTCAGCAGAGACTCACCTCCGTGCTTTAGAAAAGAAGGGTTTTATTTCAATTGAAAGTGGTACTTCTAGAGGTATATCAATATTAGAAAGCCAAGAATATTCAGAAAATGATTATGAATATCCTGTTATAGGTCTTGTTGCTGCAGGATCGCCAACTTTAGCTGAGGAAAATATTGAGAAGACAATAAATTGTCCTAAATCATTTTTTAATTCAAATTTTGATTATTTTTTAAAGGTCAAAGGCTTGAGTATGAAAAATGCTGGAATTATGGAAGATGATTTAATAGCTGTTAAGAAAACAACTGATGTTAAAAACGGGGATATTGTCATTGCACGGATTGATGATGAAGTCACTGTTAAATTTTTTAGAAGGAAGTCTCTAAAAATTATTGAGTTAGAGCCCGCTAATGAAGAATTTACGAATATAGTTGTTAACCTTGAAACAGATCAACTTCATATCGAAGGGAAAAGTGTTGGGCTTTTAAGAAAGAATTAATGAACTATATTTTGTTTCTTTGAGAAGTTCTCTCTTTGTTTATCAAAAAAATCATCTAAATCACTTACGTTACCACTGACACTTTCAATACCAGCTCTTATCATTTCTTTTGCAACAGTTAACTCTTGACCTTGAAGAAAGTCTTTTGATTCATTCGAAAACTCTATTTTAACTATTGGATTGTCATGATCGTCTGATCTTCTTAAGACAATACTTCCATCTGGTAATTGTGCTAGTTCTAAATAATTTGATGACTCTTTCATATCTTCCTAAAGCTTAACATTCATAAAGAGTTTTGCGAAGTATCTCTTGGAATGCTTTATATTTATCTAGTATCAATATAAATTTTTTCAAGTCATTTGTTTCACTTCTAGTAATTAAATTCTCATCATTTTCTCTGAAGATTATATTCTTAGATTTTTCAATCTGATTGATTACTCCATCTGAATCTAATTCTTTTAAAATTATATTTTTTAATGCCATTACATTAGATATTTCATACCATTTAGATTTGTAATTCAAATCTTTAATAGGTTTAAGCTCATTCTGAAAAGTATCGAAGATATCATTAGCAAGATGCATCAAGCTATTTTCAATACAAACTAAAAAGAGTAACTGATTATTTTTAGTATCGGAAAAATTACCTATCTTAAGCTTAGCGAGAATGTCTTCTGAAATATCAAGAAATTGGTTTGAAAGTTCTTTATTTTTCACTTACTTTTTAGATTTTGTACCCATTCACCATTAGAAAATAATGCTGTCCATTTTGTCTTTTTTCCATCTTTTTCTGAGGCAACATAATGAGTATCTTCTGTACGGTTATATCTAACAACGTATGGATTTCCATCTCTGTCTTTTTCAGGTGCGCTTAATAAATATAAATGCTTATCTTTGTCAGGTAAAAACCTACATGCTGTTATAAATTGTTCTTTCAGATCCTTAATTTCATCTACTTTTGGAGCTCTAGTTTCTCTATTCTTTGGGTATTGGCTTGCAGCCAAAAATAGCCCCTTCATGCTATCTCTGAGTAAATAATGATCTTCGCATTTTAAGCATTTCAGTTCTGGAAGTTCGATTGGTTCCATTGTTAATGGTTTTGGTTCTCCGTTTCTTTGCAGCGCTCTGGTAGCTCCACAATTGTCATTTAAACATCCGAAATATTTTCCGAATCTTCCAGTTTTTAGTTGCATATCAGACCCACATTTATGACATTCTAATGTTGGGCCATCATATCCTCTTATTTTGAATTGGCCATCCTCAATTAAATGTCCATCACAATCTGGATTTTTTCCACATACATGTAGTTTTCTATTTTCATCAATAAGATAGTTGTCCATACTCGTGCCACACTTTGGACATCTTTTTTTGATTAGAAGGTTTTCTGCCTCTTCACTATCATCAATACTTATTGCCTCATCTCCAGAAACTAAATTGAGTGTTTTTTTACACTTATCATCTCCTATATTTTGATAGCCTGAACATCCCAGAAATACCCCATTTGAAGAATTCCTAATAACCATATTGGTTTTTCCACATGGGCATGTAATGTCTGTAGAGGTGGGTTCATTCCCACGCATACCACTGTCATCAGAGGCTGAAACCAGATCTTTTTGAAAGGCATTATAGAAATCATCTAAAACATTTTTCCAATCAAGTTCTCCTCTTGCCACTCTGTCTAAGTTATTTTCTAGATTTGCAGTAAATTCAAAGTCCATAATGTCATCAAAGCTTTCAATCAATCTTTCAGTAACGATATGGCCAATTTTTTTAACAAAAAATCTTCTATTCTGAATTTCAACATAGCCTCTATCTTGAATAGTAGAGATAATATTTGCATATGTTGATGGTCTGCCAATACCTTTTTTCTCAAGTTCTTTTACAAGTGCAGCTTCAGAATATCTTGATGGTGGTTTTGTAAATTTTTGTTCTAATTTTATTTCATTGAGATCCAGTGACTCGCCTTCCTCTAAAGGAGGTAAAATGTCATCATTATCAGATTTAATAGGTTGCGAGACTTTTGTATATCCGTCAAAAACTACTTCTCTGCCTTTTGCAGAAAAAGTATATTCATTGATATTGATTTTGGCTGAAGTTGATAAATATTCAGCATCTGGCATCTGACATGCAATATATTGTTGCCATATTAATTGATAAAGTCTTTTTTCTTCTTCTGTTTGTTTCATTAAATCATCTACAGTCATGTATGCATTTGTTGGTCTTATAGCCTCATGTGCTTCCTGAGCATTTTCGGTACTTGAGTAGATTCTTGGAGCATTCGTGAGATACTTTTCTCCCACCCTCTCACCGATATAATTTCTTGCATCTTGAATTGATTCTTTACTAAGACTAGGTGCATCAGTTCTCATATAAGTAATATGACCTGCCTCATATAACTTTTGTGCAACTCTCATTGTTCTTTTAACTGTAAAACTTAATTTTGTACTTGCTGCTTGTTGAAGAGTCGATGTTATAAAAGGAGCTCTTGGTTTTACCTTTACTGGTTTTTTTGTAATCTCATTTATTAATAAATTAGAACCCTCAACAAGACTTTGAATTTTTCTTGCTTCTTCTTCTTTGAGCAAGGGTTCAGATTTTTTTCTATTTAAATTAAATGGAATAATTGATTCATTTTTAAAAAGAGTCATGGAAACTTCCCAGTACTCTTCAGGAATGAATTCTTGTATCAATCTTTCTCTTTCATCTAACACTCTTAAAGCTACTGATTGAACTCTTCCAGCTGAAAGACCCCTAGCAATTTTTTTCCAAAGCAATGGTGATAATTCAAAACCAATGACTTTATCAAGAAATCTTCTAGCTCTATATGCCTT
>ERZ802830.1080-NODE-1080-length-26568-cov-8.81092_pt1 | contig 26568 bp, 26 predicted proteins | sample MGYA00345654_ERZ802830 | MGnify/ENA primary metagenome ERZ802830 (study PRJEB30503, sample SAMEA104212375) | marine metagenome | biome: Westerlies Biome; feature: [SRF] surface water layer (ENVO:00010504) within the epipelagic zone...; material: water...
ACATATATTCATGGGTCTATCATTGCTGCCTATTTCTATTACATATTTTATGCTTTTTATACCCGATAACAGCTGGTCTGAAAATCTTCTATTCTTTTGGTTATTACTATTTACTATTCTTACTCGATTCAGTGTAACTCTTTTTGATATACCACACAGAGCTCTTGCTGCAGAAATTCCAGATACATACGAAGAAAAAGCAAACATTATGTCAATGAGAGAAGGCTTCCAATCTATTATTGCTTTATCTCATTCGTTCATAATTCTCCCTTTTATAAATATAAGTGTTGATGATAATTGGATTAATGTTGGGCTTATTGGTTCTATTATGATGTTTGTTTTTGGCTCAATATCTGTTCTTGGGACAAGGTCTTTAATACCAGATTTATATAAATGGCCCGAAAGTTTAAAGAAAAAAAATACATTTCAAGAAATAAGAGAACAGTTAAGATTTGTTTATAAAAATAAAACAATAATAATATTTTTGCTTGGTTCAGTTACCATCCAATTAGCATGGGGTCTAGCTAACAGTTTAACTTTCTTAACTCAAACACAATTTTGGGGTTTAAATACCTTGCAAATTCAAGAATTTATAAAGATATATTTCTTTTCGACATTGCTTAGTTGGTTTCTAGTACCAAAGTTAGTTAAAGCAATGGAAAAAAGAACAATATTAATAAGCAGTCTATTTATAATCGGAATTTTCCAAGCAGTGCCATTTATAGCCTATAAATTTGGATTTACACCAGACTTAGGGAGTGACTCACTAGTCAATTTCCTTTCATTTATCATCTTCATCACAGGCACATTTTCATTGATTAGCCTTATGACTAGAGAGTCAATGGTTCCTGATATGATTGATCAAGTTCAAAGAGAGTCAAAATTAAGGCAAGATGGTGCAATAAGTTCTCTAACTTCTTTTTGCGCTAAATGCATGACAGGCTTAGGCCAATTTTTCTCAATGCTTATTCTCTGGTTGATATCTTTTCCTTCAGGCTCTATTGAAGCAACACTTCAACAAAAAGAAATGCTGGCTATATTTCAAGGCCCTATGATTATGATTTTATTTTTAATTCCGATTTTCATTTTTGCTGGTTATCAGATTGACAGAGAACAACATAAGAAAATCTTAAAGGACATAAAAACTTAGTTGTTTTCATCATTCTAAGAGAAAATGAAGTATATAATCTAAAGTCATCACTTAAAGGAATTATGGAACTAAAAAAAGCTATTGAAAAGAGATATTCAGTCAGAAGCTATCTAGATAAAGCTGTTGATAAAGATACGGTCAAAAATATATTAGAAGTGGCGAAAAGAGCACCTTCAGGTGTGAATTCTCAACCCTGGAAAGTTTACGTGGTTATGGGTAATACAAGAAATAATCTTGTCAAAGAAGCCTGTGAAAACTTTGATAAAGGCAAAATGGAGAAGGAAGTATACCAAGTATATCCTACTGAAAGACCAGACTGGTACAAAGCAAGACAAAGAGGGGCAGGCTTTGCTTTGTATGGAGCTCTGGGTATTGGAAAAGAAGATATGGATAAACGTTTCACACAAGCACGTAAAAATTATGAATTTTTTGGAGCGCCTGTAGGAATATTTATAACTGTACATAACTCTGTTGGTCCAAATGGATGGGGTCATGTAGGCCATTTTGTACAGAATATATGTTTAGCTGCGGTAGATGCAGGTCTTGCGACATGTTTACAAGAAGCATGGGCTGGATTTCCAGGCCTTATAAAAAAATATACTCACTATGGAGATGAGGAAATTATGTGGTGTGGCATCGCATTAGGTTATGAAGACCCAGATCACCCAGTTAATAGCTTTAGAACTGATAGAGAAGAGTTTGAAAGTTATGCAAAAATTTTAGAGTAATGAAAGAATTTTCACTTCCAAGTCAGCATGGAAAATTACGCGGTGTTATTTGGGATGAAGTTGACAATCCAATTGGCACAATTCAAATTATTCACGGTCTAGTTGAGTATCATGGAAGGTATCATGAAACAGCAGAATACCTAAATAAGAATGGCTTTATAGTATTTTGCAATGATCATCTAGGACATGGTTTAAATATTTCTGATGGTAATTTAAAAGGATTTTTCCAGGATGAGAATGGTTATGAAGCAGTTGTTAATCAACTGGGCGAGATGAACTCTCATATAAGAAAAGAATATCCAACTTTAAAACATTTTGTTTTAAGCCATAGTCTCGGAACAGCCCTAGTACTTTCATTATTAAAAAGAAATATATTTTTTGATGGTGTCCTAATGAGTGCTGCATTTAGCATTAGTAATTTCATGATTTACTTAAATAAACTTTTATTGCTACCTGAATTTTTATTCCAAGGCAAAAAGAGCATAAGCCTAGAAATGGAAAAATTTACTACTCAAAAACACAATTCATTCTACGAACCCAGCAGAACAACACATGACTATCTATCTAGTGATAAAGAAAAGGTAGATGAATATATAGCTGATGAATTATGTGGTTACCCCAATACAACACAACTCTGGCAAGATCTTTCTTCAGGCTTTATAAATTTATGGAGTAAAGAAACCTTTAGCAAGTTTGATAACGATACGCCTTTTTATCTAATTACAGGAGATCAAGATAAGGTGAATAATGATGGTAAGCAGGCAGAAGATATCCATGCTTTGCTTATAGAGTCAGGCTTTAATTCTAAATTAGAGGTGTTTAAAAATATTCGCCATGAACCATTTCAAGAAAAAGAAAGACGAAAAGTATTCAAAAGTGTATTAAATTTCTATCTATCTAATATTTAAGATCGCCTTCTTTGTGGCATTACATATGTTTGAAGTATCAGAATTCTTTCGGTAATAATCTCTCTTATTTTAAAATTATTTCTTGCTATTCTTCTTGCTTCTTGCAAATCTCTTAAAGCCTCTTCATATCTCCCAGAATAAAAAAGGAATTCGCTATTAGTTAAATGATAACCAAGCATATTTTTACTATTTTTTTGAACTTGACTAAGATCTTTGAGTAGGTTGATATCAACAGGCCTATAAAACTTTATATCTTCAAGCACTTGTTCTGCTGCTAGGTAGTTTTCCTCCATTATATGGGCATTTGCTAGGTTGTAGCTCAAAGGATAATTGCCTAATGAAACGGCTAAGAGTTCATTTGTAAATTCTTTACTTTTTCTTAAGTTTCCAGATTCTGTGTAAACTTCGGCAAGACTAGTTTTAATAATTAAGTTATCGGGATATTTAATCTCCAAACTTTTTAATAGTTCAATTGATCTGGTGAAATTTAACTTCTTTTTTTCAATTAGAGCTCGAAAGTATATATCTTCATCATTGTCACCAATTTCTTTTTCGAATGCTCTTATAGACAAGTTATCTGTCATAAGATATTTCACTCTTTTTTTTGTCGATTTGATCTTGGACCTCTATGTTTTTCCTGGGCTTGGGCTTGCACGGGCTGGCTCCCTGGATTCAGTTATTCTTCTTGTCGTAATGGGGTGGGTAAGAAGAAATTCCGGTATGTTGTCTCCAGATAACCTTCTTACTTCTTGCATATTTTTAAACATTTCAGACATTTCAATTGTGTCATAGCCGGCTTTTTGAAGAGTTACATAGCCCTCCCTGTCAGCTTCTGTTTCATATAGTCTTGAAAACCTTAGTTGCTGAGCAGCTAATAATCCTTGCCCACCAATAATAGCTGCTGGGCTACTTGTAGCCACAGCCACAACTATTGCAGCCAGTACTGTTGCTAAGCTTTGGTTGCTTCTGTCGCTTCCTTCTAATATTTGTCTAGCAAAGTGTCTTTGGCTAAGGTGAGCAAGCTCATGTGCAATTACAGATGCAAATTGAGCTTCATTATCAGAATGTTTAAACAAGCCAGCATTCACACCAATAATTCCACCAGGTGCAGCAAATGCATTTAATGAATTATCTTCTATTAAGATTAGTTCAAATGCTTTTTTATTTACTTTACTTTGTTCTCCAACCTTATATACAAATAATTCAGTCCATTCTTGAACAATAGGATCATAAAGAATTGGTGTTTCTCTTTTGAGATCTCTAAGGAACTGTCTGCCTAAAGATTCTTCTTCAGTCTGTGAAACTGCACCACTCAACCTATCACCTATTAATGGCAATTCAATACTGCTTTCTTGGGAAAAGCTTAGATTGCTTGTCGCCAAAAAGATTAGGAAAAGAAATGTTTTTTTAATCATAAGAGTTAACTATAATTATTTGATAGGTATTTTATAAGAAGATTCAATAAAAAATGAAATTAAATAATTTATTCAAAAACCAACAGATTATGTTTTTATTATCTGTTTTGCTCGGAGGTTTCTTTGCTCTTTGGGTTTTAGGTGATTTATCAGCCCCAATACTTACAAGTATAGTGCTGGCTTTTTTATTTAGACCAATGCATGTTTATTTTACAAAAATCGGAATTCCAGAGAGATTGAGTGTTTTCATTACTTTTTCGATAGCTGTTTTATTAGCCATAATATTCTTTCTTATATTTATACCTCTATTTGTGAATGAAGCTAATAGGTATCTTAGTGAACTACCAAATCTGAGTGTGATAGCTGAACCTATAATAGCTTTCTTGGGAGAGGTTAATGCACCAAATGAATCCATTGAAGGGGCTCAAACCTTTCTAAGTGATATAAGTGGTTTCGCAAGTGAGGCGGTATCATTTGGAATTTCTCGTTTGCAAGATACAGCTAACTTATTCCTAGGCATAATATTAGTACCTATTTTTTTATTTTTTTGGTTATGGGATACTGATACATTGTCATCAGGGTTTACAAAATTAGTTCCTAAGAAGAGAAGATTTCTAGCAAAAGTTTGGACTGAAACAAATACTAATTTTCAAAATTATTTTAAAGCTAAGTTTATAGAGGTTTTTGTAGTTGCAATATTTGGTAGTTTGATGTTCTGGTTGTTAGGAGTTAATAGTCCTATTTTACTGGGTGTAACTTTTGGATTGAGTCAGTTAATACCTTTTTTTGGTCCGGTATTTATGACTTTTCCTGTTGCAATTGTAAGTCTTGCTCAATTTGGCTTAGACCCTTATGTTCTATTCATATTGTTTTGTTACGCAATGTTACAAAATATTGATGGAAATATTTTTCTTCCTTTCTTGATGTCAGGAGTAGTGAAACTGCCTGCTGTAGTTGTATTGCTATCTGTATTTCTATTCGGAGCGATATTTGGTATTTGGGGTGTATTCTTTGCTGTGCCCCTAGCAAGCTTCATCAAGTCTTTAATGGATAATTGGAAATACGCAGATTCTTAAAGCTCTGATAGGAACTCATAGACTTCTTCTACATGCCCAGGAACCTTTACACCTCTCCATTCCTTGATGAGTAATCCATCTGGACTAATTAGGAAAGTGCTTCTTTCAATCCCCATGTATTTTCTTCCATACATAGACTTTTCTTTCATGACACCATAAGCGTTACACATTGTTTCATCTGGATCGGATAATAATGGGAAATTAAGTGACTCTTTATCTATAAAACTTTTGTGAGATTTGATTGAATCTCTAGACACTCCAACAATTTTGCAGTTTTTCTTTGAGAATTTATTCTTATAATCTCTAAAATCTTGGCTTTCAATTGTGCAGCCTGAAGTTTTATCTTTGGGGTAAAAGTATATTACTAGGTAACTTCCTTGAAAATTATCTAAACTTAATTCCTTATTTTCATCAACCAGAGCTAAAAAACTTGGAGCTTTTGATTTATCATTCATGTGTAGATTATAGGAAAAAAAAATTTGAAAGGAAGTCTTGTTGCGATAGTTTCACCAATGATGGCAAATGGTGACATTGATTTTAATTCATTTAAGAAATTATTAAGCTTCCATGAAGATGCAAATACTAATGGCATCGTTCTAGCAGGAACTACTGGCGAGTCAGCAACATTGACTAAATACGAAAGAGGTGAAGTATTCTCATTTGCCAAAGCAGAGTCAAAGCTTCCTTTAATTGCAGGTGTTGGAAGCTCATCAACCAACGATGCAATTGAATTGATTGAAATAGCTCAAAAAAATGGGATTGATAATTGTATGGCCGTAACTCCATATTATAATAAGCCTTCACAAAAGGGATTGTTCCTTCATTTTCAAGAACTTTCAAAGACTTCAGCTAATATCATTTTATATAATGTCCCTGGCAGAACAGGCGTAGATTTATACCCCAGTACAACTAAACAACTTTCTGAAATATCAAATATCACTGGCATAAAGGAAGCAGTTGATACGTCCGAAAGGTTTGAAGCACTCAAGAAGATTAAATCTGAACGAAATGATTTTCTGCTTTACTCAGGTGATGATCCAACATTTATTGAGTTTATGAGATACAACGGTGATGGTGTCATATCAGTAGCTGCAAATGTAATCCCCAAGCAAATAAGAGAATTATCTGATCTTTGTTTTCAAGGATGTTTTGATGAGGCAGAACAATTAAATAAAAATTATTTAGATTTTTTTAAACTTTTATTTACCGAAGCAAGTCCAAGCCCATGTAAATACTTACTTGAAAAAATGTCTTTACTAGAGAATAATCTAAGGTTACCGTTACATCCACTTTCAGAGAAATACAGGGAAAAAATTTATGAAACTTTCAAAAATATTTAGTGTTATCTTAATTTGCATATTTGTGCTTCAAAATTGCACAATCCCAGAAAGTAGGAAGCCATATTGCCCAGAAAATGGGTGTCTTCTTGAGAAAAGAGAAGATCCTAATGAGAGATATAGCGATGAAGGTAACGAATTAGAGGATTACGACCAACTCCAGTCTCTTGAGGTATTAGATGAATTTCCATACCCTCCTAAAAGCCCAAGCTTTATTAAAGAAGGTGAAGTTCCAAGACCAAAAAAGATTTTTTCTTCACAAGGCTCAGAAAATGTTGAAGTAAGAAGACTGGGTGAGATTTATTGGATCTATATTGAGGCTCTACCTTCAAAATCATGGCCTTTAATAAAAGATTTCTTATTAGACAATGAGTATGAATTACTAAATGATGACCCAACACAGGGAAAAATAACTGCGAAGAAAGCGTCTCAATTCTTTCTCACGTTAGAGCATGGCATAAAAAACAATAGTTCTGAGATATACCTGCTAGACTCAAGCAATAATAGTATTGAGCTTAGCTATTTCGAGGAATTAGCAGCCTATATTTCTGAAAATCTACCAGGTTATGAGGGCAATTCAATTGCAGCTCAAGGTTTAAATCTCAATAAGAAAGCCAGAATTGTTTATGTAAAAAAAGAGATTGGGATAGAATTCAGACTGCCTTTTGACAGGACTTGGTCAGCATTATCAAAAGCTGTTGAAAAAGCTGATCTAAAGATTGCAGACAGGAATAGAGAATTAAAATATATCCAAATCAAATTGGATGATGAGGATGAAGGCTTTTTTAGAAATCTCTTTTCTGCACAGAATGCATCTGAAGTCGAAGCAGATTATGAGCTTATATTTTCTGAGTCAGAAGGAAATACAATCTTAGAGTTCAAAAAGTTATCTGATGTTGAAGTCTCAGTTGATGAGCTTGTTGACATTATCAATGAATCATTATCATGATAAAAAAAGGAAATTTACTATCTGAAGGCAAAGCAAAATCTTTGTTTGAAACAGAAAAACATGAAGAGCTGTTGATGGTTTACAGAGATGACACCTCAGCATTTGATGGCAAGAAAAAAGAAGCTTTAAAAGGAAAGGGTGAGATAAATAATATATTTAATGCTCATATCATGGATTATCTTGCAAATAATGGCGTTGAAACTCATCACCTAAAAACTGTTTCCGAAAACGAAAGTTTAGTCCAAAGGTTAGATATGTTGCCAGTCGAATGTGTTGTTAGAAATATTGCTACAGGTTCAATCTGCAGAAGACTAGGGGTTGAACAGGGATTAAATTTTGAAGAACCTTTGTTTGAATTTTTCTTAAAGGACGATGATCTTGGCGATCCCCTAATTAATGACAATCACATCATAGCCTTTAAATGGGGTACAGAAAAAGAAATAGAGACCATGAAAGAGAAGACATTGGCCATTAATAAGTTATTGTGTGAAAAATTTTCCAAAGCTGGACTTATTCTGGTTGACTATAAAGTTGAATTTGGAAGAAGAGGAGATGAAATTATTCTTGGCGACGAATTCACTCCTGATGGCTGTAGGATTTGGGATCAAGAGACAGGCGAGAGTCTCGACAAAGATAGGTTTAGAAAAGATTTAGGGAACGTCGTTGAATCCTACCAAATTGTGGCACATAAGCTTGGAATAAGTATTTAAAAATTAGTCTAAGGCCCCACATTATCATATAATTGACCAATGAATAGAAACCTAGTTTATTTTGATTATGCGGCTACATGCCCTGTTGATCCAAGAGTTGCAGCCAAGATGCAGGATTGTCTATTAATTGATGGAACTTTTGGTAACCCAGCTTCTAGGTCTCATGAATTTGGGTGGAAAGCTGATGAAGCAGTTGAGAAAGCAAGACTGCATGTGGCTAATCTTGTTAATGCAGATTCTAGAGAGATAGTATGGACATCAGGAGCTACCGAATCCGACAATTTAGCTATAAAAGGCGCAGCCAAGTTTTATAAAGACAGAGGTAATCACATTATCACCTCAAAAATTGAACATAAAGCTGTATTAGATCCATGTAGGCAATTAGAGAGAGAAGGTTTTGAAATTACATATTTAGATCCAGATGAAAATGGTGTTATTTCATTAGAAAATATTCAAAAACATGTAAAAGATACAACAATACTTCTATCAATAATGCATATAAATAATGAGTTAGGGGCTGTAAATGATATTGAAAAAATAGGTAAATACACCAGAGAAAATAATATTATTTTCCATGTTGATGCAGCACAAAGTACAGGGAAATTGCATATTGATTTATCTAAGTTAGAAGTTGATCTTATGTCATTTTCAGGCCACAAAACATATGCACCAAAAGGAATAGGAGCATTATATGTGAGCAGGAAGCCAAGAGTAAGGCTTGAAGCACTTATACATGGCGGCGGTCACGAAAGAGGTTTTAGAGCAGGAACTTTACCAACTCACCAGATAGTCGGAATGGGCGAAGCTTATAGAATTGCCGCTGAAGAAATGGACCAAGACAATAGTAGAATTGCCAAACTATCAGAAATTTTTTGGAATGAAATTTCTGGCATAGAAGAAATATATCTAAATGGAAGTTTTGAAAATAAAGTACCCAATATTACAAACGTAAGTTTTGCTTATATTGAGGGAGAATCATTAATTATGGCATTAAAAGATGTAGCAGTTTCCTCAGGCTCTGCATGTACTTCAGCAAGTCTTGAGCCATCTTATGTTCTGCGTGCACTTGGAAGGGCTGATGAGCTGGCTCATAGTTCTATAAGATTTTCATTTGGCAGATTCACAACGGAAGACGAAGTCTTGATGGTAGCTAAAACTACTAAGAAAGTTGTCAATCAATTACGAGAGTTATCACCTCTTTGGGATATGTATAAAGACGGTGTAGACCTTGAAAAAGTGGAGTGGGTGACCCATTAACTAATTATGTACTCTAGAAAAGTAATTCAAAAATTTGAAGAAACACTAAATAATCCTTCAGCTCATAATGTTGGACGTATGGATGCTAATGCAAAAAATGTTGGCACAGGAATGGTTGGAGCTCCAGCTTGTGGAGATGTAATGAGGCTACAAATTGAAGTTGATGATCAAAATATTATTACAGATTGCAAATTCAAAACTTATGGCTGTGGTTCGGCTATTGCATCAAGCCAACAAATGATCGAAATGCTTATAGGAAAATCCTTAGAAGAAGCAAAAAATATTAAAGACAGAGAAATAGCTGATTTATTAGAATTACCATCAATCAAGGTGCACTGCAGCGTTTTAGCAGAAGATAGCATCAAAAAAGCAATAGCGGATTATGAATCCAAGAAAGCATAAACCCGAACTCTTAAATTTCACTACTAAAGCTCTTGCGCACTTCAAACATATGGTGTCTATGCAGGGTAAGGAAAATAAAGTGAAATTAGGCGTAAAAAAAATGGGTTGTAATGGATATGCCTATTACTTTGAGTTTACAAGCAGAGCAAATAAATCTGATCATAAAATATCTGTAGATAGTTTAGATTTTTTTGTACCATCTGATTCCATTAACGTTATTAAGGGCAGTCAAGTTGACTTTACAATAGAAGGGCTAAATCAAGGCATCAAATTTATAAATCCAAATGCAAGTGCAGTTTGTGGTTGTGGGGAAAGCTTTACAGTTAAAGATGAAAAACCATCACCTGAATCTGTAGCTGCTGAAAAAAAAAATTAAAAATACTGCCTCATGAAGTCATCTGTCCTGATGGTTTAACTATTGAAATAAAAGAGAATGAAACAATTTTAGATGCTTGTTTAAGAAACGGCATTAATTTAGAACATGCATGTGAAAAAGCATGCGCATGTACAACTTGCCATGTGATAGTCAAAGAAGGTTTTGATAGCCTTGAAGATGCTAGTGAAGATGAAGAAGATTTACTGGATAAAGCATGGGGGCTTGAGTCAAACTCTAGATTAAGTTGCCAAGTTTATCCTGTAAATAATATGACCGTAATAGAAATACCAAAATATACAATTAACCAAGTTTCTGAGTTAACATAACAATGCTTAAGTGGGTAGATACTTTAGATATAGCGATTGAACTAGACGAAAAATATCCAGATGAAGATCCACAGTGGGTAAATTTTGTGGATCTAAGGAACCTTGTTCTGGCCTTGGATGGATTTGATGATGATCCTGAAAAGGTAAATGAAAAAATATTGGAGTCTATTCAGCAAAATTGGATAAAGGAGAAAGATTAATATGGAAATGACACTATCAATTATTAAGCCAGATGCAGTGGCTAAAAACGTTATTGGAAAAATAGAACAGAGGTTTGAAGATGCAGGATTAAAAATAGTTGCGTCAAAAATGGTTCATTTAAGCAACGAGAAAGCAAAGGGTTTCTATGCAGAACATGATGGAAAGCCTTTTTTTAATGCTTTGATTGAATTCATGACTTCAGGACCAGTTGTTGTGCAAGTTCTAGCAGGCGATGGAGCAATTTTACTTAACAGAGAACTCATGGGCAATACAAACCCTAAAGAAGCATCTAGTGGAACTATTAGGGCTGATTTTGCTGAATCAATTGATGCAAATGCAGTTCATGGATCTGATTCACCATCTAGTGCAAAGAGAGAAATAAATTATTTCTTTGAAAGCACAGAAATATTTAGTTAATTAAATTGGAAAATAAACCTATTCAGAGAAGAAAAACAAAAAAAATCTGGGTAGGAGACGTTCCAGTAGGCGGGGGATCGCCGGTTTCTATTCAATCCATGACTAACACTGAAACAAATGATGTTTCAGCTACTATTAAACAAGTAAATGATCTAGAAGATGCTGGGGCTGATATAGTCAGAGTTTCTGTGCCAAGCATGGAAGCCGCTGAATCTTTTAAAGCAATAAAATCTAAGACAAATATACCATTAGTTTCTGACATACATTTTGATTATAAAATTGCTCTTCAAGTGCTGAAATATGGAGTTGATTGCGTAAGAATTAATCCTGGCAATATAGGAAGCGAAAAGAAAATTAAAGAAGTTATTTCAGCTGCAAGAGATATGGATGTACCAATAAGAATTGGAGTAAATGCTGGATCACTAGAAAAAGATTTACAAAAAAAATACGGCGAACCAAATGCTGATGCTCTTGTTGAATCTGCAATGAGGCATGTAAATATTCTTTTGGACAATAATTATGAAAACTTCAAATTAAGCATCAAGTCTTCCGATATTTATATGGCAGTTGAAAGTTATGAAAAAATTTCTGATTTGATTGATCAGCCACTTCATTTAGGAATAACAGAATCAGGTTCTCTTAAAACAGGTACAGTCAAATCATCGATTGGATTAGGCAGTTTACTTATGAAAGGTATTGGAGATACAGTTCGGGTTTCTTTAGCATCTGATCCAGTAGATGAAGTTCATGTTGCATGGGAGATGCTTAAATCCTTGAAAATTAGATCAAGAGGTGTAAAAATCGTCGCTTGCCCAAGCTGCTCGAGACAAAATTTTAAAGTTATTAATACAGTTAATAAGTTAGAAAATGAACTTTCTTATTTAAAAGAAGAAGTTACTTTAGCTGTAATAGGTTGTTATGTTAATGGACCAGGTGAGTCAAAAGTTGCAGATGTTGGTGTAACAGGAGCATCACCCAAACACCTCATTTATTTAAATGGAAAACCTGCATATAAAGTTGAAACTAATGAGTTAGAAAATGCTCTAATAAAAGAAGTCACTAAATTAGCTGACCAAAAAAGAAATACAATAATTAAAGAATGAAAGATTTAAAAACTATAAGAGGAATGCCAGATCTCTATGATGAAGATATAGAGAGGATAGTTCTCGTAGAAAATACCTGTCTTGAAGTATTCAAAAGCTTTAATTACAAAGAATTTAGAACTCCTGTTATAGAGAATAAGTCATTATTTCAAAGATCAGCTGGCGAAACTTCTGATATCGTTCAAAAAGAAGTTTATGAATTTGAGGATAGAAATGGAGAAATGCTCTGTTTAAGACCGGAAGGTACAGCTGGTCTTGTAAGAGCCTTAATAACAAATGGTTTAACAAGCGAAGAAATCAAAAAACTCTTTTACATTGGCCCAATGTTTAGGTATGAAAGGCCCCAAAAAGGAAGAAAAAGACAATTTTTTCAAGCTGGAGTAGAGCTTGTGGGAGAAGGTACATCAAAAAGTGATGTGGAAGTTCTTCTAATAGCAAAAACAATTCTGGAGAAGCTTGGGGTGGAATATTGTCTAGAAATTAATTATTTAGGTGGAGAAAAATCATTAGATTCTTATAGAGCATATTTAAGAGAATTTCTTCAGGCCAACAAAGCTTGTTTTGATGAAAAGTTGTATACAAGGTTGCAAAGAAATCCAGTGAGAGCAATCGATTCAAAAGACGAAAAAATTAAAGAAGTCATAAAGGATGCAAAAGATATTACCAATTTTCTAAATGAAGACGAAAAAATAGCATTTGCAGAAACAATAGAAGCTCTTGATATGCTTCAAGTCGAATATACGATAAATACAAATCTAGTAAGAGGCATGGACTATTACACTGGAACTGTTTTTGAGTTTACTGTTGATAGCCTGGGAGCACAAAATGCTGTTATTGGTGGTGGAAGATATGACAATCTTATTGAGGAGCTAGGTGGAAAAAAATTGCCGGCAATTGGTTTTGCATTGGGCATTGATAGGCTCTCTGAGATTATCGCTATTGAAAATAAAAATAATGATATTTTCATAGGTTGTGCTGAAGTTAAATCAATTAAATATGCACAATATATAAGTAACAAATTACGCCTTAATAATGGTGATTTAGTTATTGAGAGTTACCTTGGTAACGCAAATGTTTCAAAACAACTAAAAAAAGCTAATTCTCTAGGCTTTAAATTTGTTATCATAATCGGCCAAGAGGAGCAGAACACTAAAATATTTAAAGTAAAAAATCTAAGAGAAGAGAAAGAGCTATCTTTAAATGAAAAAGAATTAATGGAGTTTTTTAATGGTTGATAGGATTCTAGAGTTTTTAAGAAATCGTTATTTTATTGGTGCAGTAGTGGCCATTATTTTGGGTTTAATTCTCAATTCTTTTGTTACCTATTCAAAAGAAAGATCGAATGAGATTGAATTTGAAAAATTCCAAGAAGTAAACGCGTCATTATCAGTTCAATCTGAGGAAGAAGTTGAAAGCAGCAACCTAGATTTAGAATTTGACTCATTGGGATTCGAAATGATAACAAAGAGTGTTTTAGCTAAGAAATCTATTGATGAAAATGACTTTAATACTGCAGTAAAACTTTTTAATGAAATATACACAGAGGTTGTATCCAGCAATATCTCAAAAACAACAAAAGAGGTATTGATTGAACAGTATTCGGAAAATATTGTAAGACTATATATGGAATTAGATGATTTTGATAGTGGAGATAAATTTATTAGTGAAAATGAACTTAACAGCTCGAGATTCCATGATGTAGCAGGAGATTTCTATAAATATTTTAGCAATAATGACAAATCTAATTTTCATTATGATCGCGCTGTAAGTTTTGATATCGATCCAGCACAACAGAATCTAATTAACTTAAAGAGACCTATTAAGTAGCATGAAACAGATTTTAAAAATAATTTCAATTTTTATCTTGGCATCATGTCAAACTTTAGGCTTTAATCAAGAAGATCCTAATGGTCCAGTTAAGCTTGATCTTAATTATGAAAGCTTTATGTCAGAATCTTGGACAAATAAAGCTGAAATTCCACTAATTAATTTTAATTTTTTTGATGAAAATATTGAGTCAGAAATGTTTTTTGACTTGAATGGAACAACAGTATTTGCCGTGAATAAAAATCAATTAGTTCTCACTAACTATGATTCTGGCCAGATTTTGAAAAGTTTTGAATTAGAGACTAGTAGAATAATTTCTGGTGTATCGGTTGGTTATAATACCTTTCTCTATGCCGATGCAGATGGAATCATATATGCTCACGATTCAAACTCTGGTGAATTAAAATGGACTAAGGCACTAGAGGATGTGGTTCTTTCTGAAATATTAATAACATCAACAGCTGTTTATGTTCAAACTTCTTCAGATGTTCTATATGGTTTAGATCTTCAAAATGGTGAGACACAATGGTCAAAAAAAGCTCAGGCACCTTTGCTCTCAATAAGAGGGACTGCTTCTCCAATAACTTTTGAAGGTTTAATTTTTACTAGTTTTTCAAATGGTAGGCTTGCAGCAGTAAGAGAGGTAGATGGAATACAATTATGGGAAAAACCAATATCAAGATTAAAAGGCTCAACTGAATTAGAGAAATTAATGGATGCCGATTCAAAAGCTGTTCCCATCAATGAAGATATTTTTGTAGCTAATTACAACGGATCTTTAACACGTTTTAATATAAGAAATGGTGAAAAGGTTTTTTCAGTAGATCATTCAACTCTTAAGCCAATAATTTTGTATAAAAGCACAATTGCCTCAATTAATACAGATCAAGAAATTATAGGCTTCAATGCTATAAATGGAACAGAAATTTGGCGTAGTCAGAAATTTAAAAATCGTGATATAACTGACCTTATTTTATATGATGACAAATTATACTTTGGTGATTTTGAAGGCTTTATTCATGAAATAAATCCTGAAAACGGATTGATCACTGGGCTCGTTAAAACAGAATTAAAATCAATAAAACAGATTGCTATTTATTCAGATAAATTAATAGTGCAAGATACTGATGGATCTATCTCTGGATTTGATCTGAATTAAATGATTACTACGGTTTCACTTGTCGGTAGAACCAACGTCGGCAAATCTTCAATTTTTAATAAGCTAGCTAAGTCTAAATCAGCTTTGGTATCTGAATTTGAGGGTTTAACAAGAGATATAAAAACCGCGACCATAAGAAAAGATAATAAAACGATCAATCTTGTCGATACTGGAGGTTTCTACACTTCCAAGGATGATAATTTTGAGGAAATGATTCTTGCTAAGGCATTTGAAGCAATTGAATTATCTCAAATTATTTTGTTTGTTGTGGATAAAAAATTTGGCATATCACCATATGACAAAGAGATTGCCTCCATCATTAGAAAGAGCAATAAAAAAGTGATACTGGTTATCAATAAAATAGATGTTAAGACTATAGAAGGCACTTCAATATTTGATGAATTTGGATTCAATGAGAAGATAGAAGTAAGTTCAGAGCATAATCTAAACATTGCAGATCTAAAGAATCTAATATTCTCACAAATTGATCAAGATGAAGAAAGTTTAGAGCAAGAATTGCCGAAAATTTGTGTTATGGGAAAACCAAATGTCGGAAAATCCTCAACAATCAATTCTATTATTAATCAAGATAAGATGATTGTTTCAGATGTGCCAGGCACAACAATTGATTCAGTCGATACAAAAATTTCTTACAAAGGTAAAAACTACCTATTCATTGATACAGCCGGTATTCGAAGAAAAAACAAAACTGTTTCAAAAGAAGAAAAATTTTCCGTAATCAAATCACTTGAATCAAACCTTAATGCTGATTTAGCAATAATTATGTTAGATGCTTCAAGCTTTCTTCTTGATCAAGATCGAAAACTTATTGAAAAAGCTAGAGACAATGGGAGAGCAATAATTATTGTAGTAAATAAAACAGACCTATTAGATAAAGATAATAAATCAGAGATTGAAAATATTTTAAAGACAGACCCTATTTTTATAGGACTGCCTAGTTGTTTTATTTCTGCAAAAAATCGAGAGGGCTTGAAACATCTCTTTGATATTATTTACAGAGTTTTAGAAAACGTAAAAAGGAATATCTCTACCAATAAATTAAATAACATTCTTAGAAAAGCCATGGATGCAAAGTCAATTCCTTCTAAAGGAAAATTCAGGCCAAAAATTAGGTTTGTGCACCAAGGGGGAAAGAATCCTCATATTATAACAGTGCATGGTAATTCCTTGGAAAAAATAGAGGGTAGTTATAAAAGGTTTCTAGTAAATTTCTATCAAAAAAAATTGGAGTTACTTGGCATAACTATAAAACTCAAATTTATAACTTCTAAAAATCCTTATAAATCTTAATTTTATAGCCGTAATTGCTATAAGATATTCTATAATACTGCTGAAAATGACTAGGCGCCCTACTTTTATAAATTTGTTCTTAATAAAGTTGCCTATTACTGCTATTTCTTCAATAACACATAGATTAAGTGGGATAGTAAACTTTTTTATAGCAATACCAGCTTTTGTGCTCTTCTTTTTAACTGATTATTTGGTTGATGAAAATATGAATTGGCACCAAGAAAAATTCAATTTTGAAGTTCAGATATTAATTTCAGTTTCATTGCTTGCTATTACTTATCATATTTTTGCTGGACTTCGCCATTTAATCACGGATTTTACAAATTATGGGCATGAGTTTCATGAAGCAAAATTTTCAGCTGCAATTACATTCATTTTAACCATCATTGTCTCAATATTTTTAATCATGGAGGTTTGGTAAATGGGTACTATCCTATGGATCATCCAGCGAGTGAGTGCATTAATTTTATTAAGCTATGTTCTCTTTATTTTAATAAGCTATTTTACAAAGCCATATCAATATGATGCCAGTATTTGGTATTTTGATATTCATACAACAGTAATGAAGGTTTTTACTAGTGCTTTTTTAGTTGTGATGGTTGGTCATGCACTACAAGGATTAAAAGCGATTGAGGATGATTACTTTACAGAGCGAACAATAGGAATGTTTATGCCAGGGATGACATACTTAGCTAAGGTTTTAAAATATACATACAGAACATTTATCGGATTAGTAATTTTAGTATTAGCTTATGTGGTGGTATTTAGTTATTTAATGGAACTTTAAATAAATGGTGTTTATAATTATATATAAATAGAATTGATAATGGAAATTGGTGGAATAACTGTATCAGAGAAACAATTTGATGTGGTGATAGTTGGAGGCGGAGGCTCAGGCCTTCGTGCATCACTTGAAATTTCTAAATCAGGTTTAGACGTAGCTATAGTCTCAAAGGTTTTTCCTACAAGATCACATACAGTAGCAGCTCAAGGTGGTATAACATGCGCTATAGCAAGTGCAGACCCAAATGATGATTGGAGATGGCATATGTTTGATACAGTCAAAGGTTCAGACTATATAGGTGATCAAAACGCTATTGAATATATGTGTTCTGAAGGTCCCGATGCAATTTTTGAATTAGAGCATATGGGATTGCCATTCTCCAGATTTGAAAATGGACGTATATATCAAAGACCTTTTGGAGGCCAATCAAAAGAATTTGGTGAAGGTGGTCAGGCTGCTAGGACCTGTGCTGCAGCTGACAGAACAGGTCATGCTCTTCTTCACACACTTTATCAAGCCAATCTAAAAGCTGGAACAAAGTTTCTTAACGAATGGTTTGCTATAGATTTAATTAAAAATGATGAAGGCACAATCAAAGGCGTTAGTTGCTTTGATATGGAAACAGGTGAAGTTTCAATAATTAGATGTAACTCCGTTGTACTAGCAACAGGCGGTGCTGGGCAAGTCTATGAACAAAATACAACTTCCTTGATATGCACTGGAGACGGATTAGGAATGGTGCTCAGACAAGGCTACCCATTACAAGATATGGAAATGTGGCAATTTCATCCAACAGGTTTATATGGAAATGGATCCCTCATGACAGAGGGGTGTAGAGGTGAAGGCGGATATCTTATTAATTCTGAAGGTGAGCGTTTTATGCCTAATTATGCTCCTAAAGCTAAAGATTTAGCTTCTAGGGATGTTGTCTCTCGTTGTATTGTTCAGGAAATATTGGCTGGAAGGGGTTGTGGTGAGCACAAAGACCATGTCTTGCTCAAAATAGATCACCTGGGCGCTGATTCAATAATGAAAAAACTGCCAGAAATTAGGGAAATATCCATGACTTTTGCTGATGTTGATCCAATAAATGCTCCAATACCAGTTGTTCCTACATGCCACTATATGATGGGAGGTATTCCGACAAATGTTAACGGACAAGTTTTAACAACTAGCAACGGTAAAGATGAAGTGGTAGAGGGTTTATATTCAATTGGAGAGGCAGCAAATGTTTCAGTTCACGGAGCAAACAGACTTGGTGGTAATTCTTTATTGGATTTAGTTGTTTTTGGTAGAGCAGCTGGCCGACACATTAACAAAGAAGCAGCAGAATCAGATTCAAAGGATATTTCCATGACAAATATTGAAGAATCTCTTGAGCTGATGACCAAGATTCAATCAACTACAGAAGGTGAAAGCGTTTTTGCACTCAGAAGTGAGATGCAGAATATTATGCAAAACCATTTTGGTGTCTATAGAAATGAACAATTAATGAAAGAAGGCATTGATAAGCTTAAAGATGTTACAGAAAGGACAAAAAATATACATTTGATAGATAAATCTAATCAATTTAATTCTGAAAGAGTAGAAATTTTGGAATATTTCAATCTTCTTGAAATAGCTAATGCAACTGCATATTCAGCAGTAGATAGAAAAGAAAGCAGAGGGGCTCATGCAAGAGAAGATTTTCCTGATAGAGACGATGAGAATTGGTTATGCCATTCCCTTTTCTTCAAAAATGAAAATCGTGTTTCTAAGAGAAACGTGAATCTATCACCCAAAACTGTTGATGCATTCAAGCCTAAGGCAAGGGTGTATTAATGCCAAAGAAATTACAATTAAGTTTATACAGATTTAATCCTGAAAAAGATGAAAGACCTTTCATGGCAGATTATGAAGTTGAATACCCGGTTACTGGAAATATGATGGTAATTGATGCCATTAGACAGGCTCAGGAAAAAGATTCAACCGTTACATTTAGACGATCATGTGCTCAAGGTGTTTGTGGTTCTGATGGAGTGAATATGAATGGCAAAAATGGTCTAGCATGTATCACGCCTGTTGCAGATGTTATTACAAGAGGTAGGTTAGAAGTTAGACCGTTGCCTGGACTACCTGTAATTAAAGACCTTATTGTTGATATGAAACCATTTTATGAACAATATGAAAAAGTTAAACCCTTCCTTGATAATGAAGATGAAGTAACAACTGGGCATGAAAGGCTACAGAGCCCCGATGATAGAGATAAATTAGATGGTCTATATGAATGTGTTTTGTGTGCATGCTGCTCAACAAGTTGTCCATCATTTTGGTGGAATCCAGATAAATTTGTTGGTCCAGCAGCTTTACTCCAGGCCTACAGGTTTATAGCCGATACCAGAGATACACAGAAAAAACATAGGTTAAAAAAACTTAATGATGCCTTTAGCGTATATAGGTGCCATGGAATAATGAATTGTACTTCAGTTTGCCCTAAAGGTTTGAATCCTTCAAAGGCAATTAATGAAATTAAAAAGGAGTTAAGAAAAATAGGATAGTGGCAAAATCAATAGAGGAGAGGTTTGAAGAAAGTTTCAAATATGGGGGAAATTCACAATATCTTGAGCAGCTTTATGAAGATTACATTAAAGACCCATCAAGTTTAAAACCAGAATGGAAAAAATACTTTGATTCTATTCAAAATGGGCAAGTTGATATAAGCCATAACTCTGTAATTGAAAGCTTTAGAAATTTAAAATTAAAATCTCCTTCAATTCCAACAACCTCCAATACCACATCAACCACTTCTAAATCATCGGATGTCCAAAACTTAATAAATGCATACAGACGTCGTGGACATCAAGTTGCAAAAATAGATCCATTACATTTACGAGAAGAAATTTCAATTCCAGATTTAGAGCTCGAATTTCATGGATTGTCGAAAAATGATTTGAACAATGAACTCTCTATTTCCAATTTTCAAAATTCTAAGAAACTTAAGTTAAAAGATATTCTAGAGTCCTTAAAAAATACTTATACCTCAAGTATAGGTTATGAATTTATGCATATCATGAATAGCAAAATAAGGTCTTGGTTTCTTGAGAGAATTGAGGGCAAGCAGACTCCTTATGAATTTAATACTTCAGAAAAGCAGCATATTTTAAAAAGATTAGTCGATTCAGAAGGACTAGAAAAATTTCTAGCATCGAAATACCCGGGTGCAAAAAGATTTGGCTTAGAAGGTGGTGAATCATTAGTGCCTTTACTTGATACGTTGATTGAAGATTTTGGAGCTCGAGGTGCAAAAGAGCTTGTTATGGGAATGTCTCACAGAGGAAGATTAAATGTACTTATAAATGTAATGGGCAAGAAACCCAGCGAACTATTCACTGAATTTGCAGAAGATATTGAAGAGGATATAGAACACACTGGTGATGTGAAATATCACTTAGGATTTTCATCAAACATTCTGACGAGTGGTGGTGAAGTTCACTTAGCATTGGGATCAAACCCATCTCACCTTGAAATAGTTAATCCAGTAATTCTTGGTTCAGTTAGAGCTCGACAAGACAGAAGGCTGGATCATGATCACAAAAAGGTAGTCCCAATTCTTATGCATGGAGATGCTTCTTTCTCTGCTCAGGGTATTGTTATGGAAATTTTACAACTCTCCCAAACCAGAGCTTATGGAACTGGAGGTACTGTTCATATCGTTGTAAATAACCAAATTGGTTTTACAACAAGCCTTAAAGAAGACGCTAGATCAACAGAATATTGTACTGATGTGGCAAAAATGATCGAAGCTCCGATATTGCACGTTAATGGAGATGATCCAGAGGCATGTGTAATGGCAGCAAAACTTGCTGTCGATTTTAGAGACACTTTTCATAGAGACATAATTGTTGATTTTGTCTGTTACCGAAGAAGAGGACATAACGAAACTGATGAACCATTTGCAACTCAACCTATGATGTATAGTGAAATTAAAACGAAGAATACTGTAACTGAGTTGTACTACGACAAATTAGACAAGAGTAAATCAATAGATCCTGAACAATTTGATAAATTTAAAAAAGATTACAGGGCTAATATGGAAAAAGGTGAAACTGTAGCTGAATCATTATCGGCTACCCCAGATACTGGCCTACATTTTGATTGGTCTCCTTATTTAGCTCCGGATTTAAGCAAACCTTACCCAACTGCTGTATCAAAAGAGCTTCTTCAGCAATCTATGGAGGTAGGTTTAAATTTTGAGAAAGGTATAGAGGTTCAGAAGCAGGTTTCAAAACTTTATGATGAAAGAAGAAAAATGCTTAGTGGAGAAATTCTTATTAATTGGGGTTTTGCCGAAATGGCAGCTTATGCAACCTTGCTTAGTGAAGGTTACCCAGTGAGAATGACCGGACAAGATTCAAGAAGAGGAACTTTTTCTCACAGACACCTTGTAGTAAAAGATCAAAAGACAGGAATTGGTTATGTGCCTATATCAAACCTTAATAAAGGCAATAAAAAATTCGAGATTTATGATTCATTGTTATCAGAAGAAGCAGTGCTTGGTTTTGAATATGGGTATGCTTCAACATGGCCAGAAGGGCTAGTAATCTGGGAAGCTCAATTCGGAGATTTTGTAAATGTTGCGCAGGTAGTGATAGATCAGTTTATTGTAAGTGCTGAAACAAAATGGAATCGGCTCTCTGGTTTAACAATGTTTTTGCCACATGGATATGAAGGACAAGGACCGGAACATAGTAGTTGCAGATTAGAACGATTTTTACAACTTTGCGCGTACGATAATATTCAAGTGTGCGTTCCAACACTTCCTTCTCAAATATTTCATTTATTGAGGAAGCAAGCAATTAAGCCTTTAAGAAAACCATTGGTTGTCCTAACGCCAAAAAGCTTACTTAGGAATCCAAAAGCTACTTCAAACATTTCAGATCTATCAAATGGTAGGTTCAAGAATATTATTAGGGATAAGTGTTCAGGAGTAACAAAAAGGGTGGTTTTCTGTTCTGGTAAAGTTTATTTTGATCTTCTTGCTGAAATGGAAGAATCAAATGCAAAGAATGTTGAGTTAGTTAGAATTGAACAGTTATATCCTTTTCCTGAAAGTGAATTATTAAGCTATACCAAAGAGATAAAGTGCAAAGATTTCTTATGGGTACAAGAGGAACCAGAAAATATGGGTGCATGGCTAATGATCAGACATAGGTTAGAAAAAGTTCTTAATGAAACAAAAAAAGGATACAAATTAAATGTCATTGCAAGACACCCTTCATCTGCTCCAGCAGGAGGATATCAAAAATATCACCAGAAACGTCAAAAAGAGATAGTTACTAAGGCTATAGAGTTATAGAATATTCATCATGGCAATCGACATCAAATCACCTCAATTTCCTGAGTCAATCTTCGAGGGCACATTGTCAAGTTGGCTGAAAAAAGAAGGCCAAGAAATAAAACAAGACGAAGTTTTAGCAGAAATCGAAACAGATAAGGTGGTCATTGAAGTTACAGCACCATCAGACGGAGTAATGGAAAAAATAATCATTGATGAAGGTGCAACTATTAAAAGCTCTGAAATCATTGGTACTTATGATGATGTAAAAGGATCTAAACCAAGCGAAGTTGTTAAAGAAGAAAAAATTGAGGAAGAACGAAAAGCTGAGGAAGCAGCAAGCCCTCCTCCAGCACCAGCTCCTATAAAGAAGGAAGTAAAAGAACCTGCTTCAGAAGCAAAAAAAATAAGTTCAGAAAATAAGAAAGACCTTAAGGGTTTTAGGATGGGACCAGCAGCAAAAAAACTTTTAAATGAAAAAGATGTTGCAGTTGAAGATATTCAAACAACTACAAAAAAAGGTGTCATAACAAAGCAAGATATATTAAATGCGGAATCTAAAGTTGAATCAGTAAAAACTGGCAGCGATAATGCAGTCACAGAATCAACGACTTCATCAAAAAGAGTTCCCATGACACGTTTAAGATCTGTGGTTGCAAAAAGATTGCTTGAATCACAATCTCAAACAGCATCACTCACGACCTTTAATGAAGTTGACCTGTTTGAGGTTAAAGAGCTAAGAGCAAAGTATAAAGAGATATTTGAGGAAAAATTTGGAGTCAAACTAGGCTTTATGGGCATGTTTCTAAAAGCATCTAGTATTGCTTTACAAGAGATGCCAATTGTTAATGCTTCTATTGATGGTGACGATATTGTTTATCATGGTTTTCAAGATATTGGAGTAGCGGTATCTACTGATCGTGGTTTAGTTGTACCAGTAGTAAGAGATGTTCAGAATCAATCAATAGCTGAAATTGAGCTTGCTATAAGGGACTATTCTATAAAAGCTAGAGATGGAAAATTGGGTATTGAGGATATGACTGGTGGAACATTCACTATATCAAATGGTGGTGTTTTTGGATCTCTTTTATCTACCCCAATACTTAATCCTCCTCAATCAGCTATTCTTGGGATGCATAAAATTCAAGATAGGCCAATGGTTGTTAATGGCAATATTGAGATCAGACCAGTAATGTACTTGGCATTAACTTACGATCACAGGTTGCTTGATGGAAAAGATGCAGTATCATTCCTTGTGAAAATAAAAGAAATTTTAGAATCACCTGAATCAATGATATTAGGAGTTTAAATGGAATACGATATAGTTGTCATAGGCGGTGGCCCAGGAGGTTACGTTGCCGCAATTAAGGCATCTCAACTAGGTTTAAAAACGGCATGTGTAGAGTTTGATGAAGATAGTTCAGGAAAAGTTAAACTTGGCGGTACTTGTCTAAATGTCGGCTGCATTCCATCAAAATCATTACTTGATTCATCTTATAAGTTTCAACAGATATCAGAAAGTTTCGATGAGCATGGCATTAAAGTTTCAAAACCTTCTTACGATTTAAGCAAAATGATGCAAAGAAAAGATGAAATTGTCACTAAATTGACTGGTGGGGTTGCTCATCTTTTCAAACATAACAAAGTTGAATCTATACATGGCAAAGGAAAACTAATATCAGCGAATGAAGTGGAAGTAACTAAAGCAAAAGGAAAAAAAGAAATTCTTAAAGCAAAAAATATAATTCTTGCTACAGGCTCTAGACCAATAAACATCCCATCTGTACCTTGGAACGGCACAACAGTAGTAGGAAGCTCAGGAGCATTAGAATTTAATAAAACACCAAAAAAATTAGCAATTATTGGGGCAGGTGTTATTGGTTTAGAGTTAGGAAGCGTTTGGTCAAGACTTGGAGCACATGTAGATATATATGAAGCTGAAAAATCACTTCTACCTATGCTCGATGATGATATATCAAGGCTGATAGATAGAGAGTTCAGAAAACAAAACCTAAATATTCATTTAGGGTCATTCGTAAAAGGTTCAAAAAAGTCAAGAAAAGGAGTTTCTCTGGAGATCGAAATAGATGGCAAAGTTAATAGTGTTGACTATGAAAAAGTTATTGTTGCAGTGGGCAGGAGGCCCTTCACTGAAAATCTATTAAGTGAAAGTATTAACTTATCCTTAGATGAAAAGGGATTTGTGCCTGTAAATGAATTTTGCCAAACATCAATTGATAACGTTTATGCAGTAGGTGATATTGTTAGAGGCCCAATGCTAGCACATAAAGCTATGGAAGAAGGTGTCATGGTTGCAGAGAGGATCGCAGGTAAAAGAATGGAAGTTAACTATGATCTAGTACCAAGTGTGATCTATACACATCCTGAAATTGCTTGGGTAGGCAAAACTGAGAAAGATTTAAAAGCAGAAAATATTGATTATAAGAAAGGTAGTTTTCCGTTTTCTGCAAGTGGTAGAGCGCTTGCCTCAGGTGACTCTGTTGGTTTTGTAAAAATGTTAGCCGATAAAGAGACAGATGAAGTCCTTGGAGTTCAAATTTTTGGAAATTCAGCTTCAGAAATTCTCCAACAAGGTCTTATAGGAATGGAGTTCTCAGCAAGTTCAGAAGACTTCGGATTAACAATGTTTAGCCATCCAACTGTATCTGAAGCTCTCCATGAAGCTGCATTAGCAGTAAATAAACAAGCAATTCATATAGGGAACTAATGAACCTACACGAATTCCAAGCAAAAGAATTATTTGAATCTTATGATTTACCAGTATCTAAGCGTGGCCTAATCAGAAAATTATCTGATGTTGATAGTGCAATTGCTTCAATAGATTTTTCAAATGGATGTGTAGCTAAAGTTCAAGCTCATACCGGTGGTCGTGGAAAAGTAGGAGGAGTAAAGCTTTGCAAGAATAAAGAAGAAATTGAAAATTTTGTGAACTCTTGGTTAGGAAAAAAGATTATTACCAACCAAACAGATGAAGCTGGGCTTCCAGTAAATATTGTCTCAATAGATGAATTGACTGATATCGATTCAGAGTTATACATGAGTTTAATTGTAGATAGGGCTGACAAATGTGTATCGATGATAGTTTCTAAAGCTGGTGGTATGAATATTGAGGAAGTAGCGGAAACTAATCCAGAAAAAATTCTCAAACTCAAATTTAAACATAATGTTCAGGTTTCAGAACAAGACATTAATGAATTGAGCTCTAAGCTCGACTTTAATACAAACCAAACAGAGCAATTTAAAAAAATTGTTAAAAATACCCATAAGCTTTTTGTAGAAAAAGATTTAAGTCTATTAGAAATTAACCCACTAGTTATCACTAGTAGTGGTGATCTTCACTGCTTAGATGCAAAAATAAATGTTGATGAGAATGCTTTGTATAGACAAGAAGAGATATCAGGACAAAGAGATCCTTCTCAAGAAGATCAAAGAGAATATGAAGCTAAGCAACACGATTTAAGTTATGTCTCCCTAGATGGGAATATTGGATGCATGGTGAATGGAGCTGGTTTAGCAATGGGAACGATGGATACAATAAAGCTATACGATGGAGAGCCAGCAAATTTCCTTGATGTGGGTGGAACTGCAACAAAAGAAAGAGTAGGTGAGGCATTTAAATTAATTCTTTCAGACAAGAATGTAAAAGGTATCTTGGTAAATATATTTGGTGGGATAGTCAGGTGTGATCTGATAGCTGAAGGTATTATTGGGGCAATTAATGACATTGATGTAAATGTGCCTATTGTTGTTCGGCTTCAAGGAAACATGAGTGATGAAGGAAAAATTCTTCTAAATAA